>FSSH01000258.1_pt1 | contig 189561 bp, 199 predicted proteins | sample 1166101 | NCBI WGS metagenome assembly FSSH01 (sample SAMEA32972668, study PRJEB13176) | freshwater metagenome | biome: Drinking water system; feature: Biomass in drinking water that filtered by 0.45 um membrane; material: drinking water | place: USA | collected 2012-12-20 | depth 0 m
AGATCGCCGACACGCTCGCCCGCAACCCCTTTCCGGACTCGCCTGGCAACCATGTCATGGCATTATTCATGGATGTGGCGCTTCCGGCCGATCCGCTCGATGGCGTGACAGGGATCAAGAATGAGCAGTTGCGCCTGGGAAATCGCTCCTTGTTCGTGCTCTATCCCGACGGGATGGCCGACACCCGGCTGCGCATACCCGGTGCGAAACGGGGAACGGCGCGCAACATGAACACGGTAGCCAAGCTCGCCGAGATGGCAGCGGCGGTGGCTTAATCCTGCAACGGGCAGCGGAAGAGATCGCTATGCCCGCGCGTGCAGGAGCCTTCAGCCGACAGGCCAGTCCCGGCCTCCATAGCGACGCCGCCAGGCGAGCCTAATCCCAGTTCGCGGCGGACGAACCGAGCCGGGCGGCAGGCCTGTCCCACTGCATCGGAATGCCGTTGACTGCGGCGGGCGGTCGCAAACGGCGCGCCGGGCCCCAATCGGTCCGTTCGATTGCGTTGGCATAGTCGGACTCTTGCGCTTGCACGAACGGCCCATCGTCTGGACGGGTCCGGTGATCGCTGAGCAGCGTTGCGGTTCGCGCGAGCGACAGCCGCGCGCAGGTCAATCCCTCCCCCGCAAGCCTTGCGATCACACCACGGATGGCGGCGGCGGCGATCAGGTAGCCGGTCGCATGGTCAAGCGCCTGAACCGGCAATGACACCGGGGCGTTGGCGCCACGCCACGTCATTCCTTCGGCGGCGATACCCGACGAGAACTGCACCAGGCTGTCAAAGCCGCGCCGGTTGGCCCAGGGGCCGCCATGACCATAAGCGTTCAGCGAGACGTCGATCAGCCCTGGCCTGATCGCCTGTCGCGCTGCCGCCCCAAGACCCAGCCGATCGAGCGCATCGGCCCGGTAGCCGTGCACCAGGATATCAGCACCGGCGAGCAATCGGGTAAATGTGTCGCGGTCGGCAGGCATGCGCAGATCAAGTCGGGCGCAGCGTTTGCCAAGCGACACTTCGGGGATGACCCCCGGCTCGTCCCAGTCGGGCGGATCGATGCGCAGCACCTCTGCGCCAAAACCGGCCAGGAATCGCGTCGCGACCGGACCCGCCAATACCCTTGTCAGGTCGAGCACCCTGATGCCCGCAAGCGGCCGGTCCGGCAGGGGCTGCCAGCCCCGTCGTTCGCCAGACGCGGCATCGTCCCAGAGGATGATCGGTTCGTTGGCGACCGCTTGGCCTTGCGGGTGAGCCGCCCACTCGGCCCGGGGCATCAATCTCGCCGCACAGCCCCCAGCGGCGATCACGGCTGCTTCGATCGCATCAGCATGGCGAGCGGCTACTGCCGCTGCCACGGCGTCGCGGGTCGGCTCGCACGCCAGCGCCGACAATGCTGCGGCACGGTGATGTGGCGCATTGGTGTGGAGCTTGATCCAACCGTCACACGCCAGATAATCCCCGGCGATCGCGTCCCATGGCGATGGCATGGCCCACCCTTCGGGATGGATCGACCAGCCGAACCAAAGCGAAGCCAGCCGATAATGGACTGAAATATTGGCCAGCTGCCCCCCAGCAGCGGCAAGGGTCGCAACAGCCGCACAGGCGGCCCCGATCGAGGCGGCAGCGAGATCGGAGACGGGGAAGCAAGAGGGCAACCGGTCGTCGCCACCAAAGGTCACTCGGTTCGCCAATGCCGCTGGCAGATTGAGCGCGACCAAGATGTCCTTGAGAATCGTGTCCGCGATTAAGTCGGTCATGGTGCCTCCGGTCGTTCTGAACACCCCCATCCCTGCTACATTTGCGCGACCAATCAATCTTGATAGATAGAATCAATATGAATGGCTGGATCAATCGCGACGACGCGCTGCAACGGCTCATGGTCAAGCCGCAAACACTGTACGCATATGTCAGCCGGGGCCAGATTCGGATGCTTCCTGACCCGAGCGATGCGCGCCGCAGCCTTTATAGTGCGGAAGATGTCGACGGTGTTGCGGCCCGAAAGGCGCGCGGCAAAAAGCCCGCGTCGATTGCCGCGAGTTCGATGGCATGGGGAGAGCCGTCAATCACGACGAGCGTCTCCAATGTTCATCGCGGCAGAATATATTATCGCGGCGTTGATGCTGTTACGCTTGCCCAGCAGGCCAGCTTGGAAGAAGCGGCAGCGCTTCTGTGGGATGTGCAGAGCGCGCCCGGTTTTGCCAGTGGCACGGTCGGCTGGTCCAACGCCTTTGAAGCCCTTGCCGCGATTGCAGCGAACAGTCCGCCAATTCTGGGACGGGGTAAAGATAATCTCGCGCGGGAAGCCGCAACGATCGTCGGACAGCTGGCGCAGGTCTGCGGCGCAGCGCCAGGTAGCCGGCCGCTGCATGAACGGCTCGCCATAGGCTGGGGTTGTGGTGGCGGCATCGCGGACCGCTTGCGTCAAGCGATGGTATTGATGGCGGATCACGACCTCAACGCGTCAACTTTCGCGGCGCGGGTCGCCGCGTCGACGGGTGCGTCACAGCCCGCCTGTATCTTGGCCGGGCTCTGCACCTTGTCGGGACCGCGTCATGGCGGGGCTGCAGAAGCGCTGGGTGCCATGGTGGCGGATGCTGACCGCATCGGCGCGCCACAGGCTGTCAGGCTCTGGTTATCGCGCGATCGGGCATTACCGGGCTTTGGCCACACCCTCTACCCAGCGGGCGATCCTCGAGCGCAATCGATGCTGCAAGGGCTCAGCGCACCGCGCGAATTACAGGTGCTGGCGGATGCGGTGCTCGACCAAACCGGCGCGCTTCCCAATGCGGATTTTGCAATGGCTGTGATGGTCAAGGCGCTGGGCCTGCCGTCATTGGCACCGTTCCGGCTTTTCCTGCTTGGCCGGACCATCGGTTGGTGCGCGCATATCATGGAGCAGAATTCGACAGGCGGGCTGATCAGGCCGCGCGGCAGGTATGTCGGGGTTATACCCTACGATAGAAGCCCCACCGATAAATAGGCAGAACGCGTCGTTCGACGAAGGATGCCACCGAGCGTCGATGCGCCCAAATGACCCTCTTAAGATCGGCGATTCGGCAATCAGCCCTGGCGGAGACGGAGGGATTCGAACCCTCGGTACCAGTAAACCCGGTACGGCGGTTTAGCAAACCGCTGGTTTCAGCCACTCACCCACGTCTCCGGCTGGCAGCAAGCGGCGGCTATAGACGCGGACGCGTCACTGTTCAACTGTCCTCATTTGCGGCTGAAATCGCGGTCGGGCGCGAATCCGACTCGCATCGTCGCCTGTTCATTGCCTGGTCATTGCTCCGGTCGCTATGCTTCGGCTGCAGCGGCTGTTGGAAGGGCGTATAGTGTTGAAGCAATTGATGCTGATGGTGATGGCCCTCATCCTCGGCGTGGCGAGCACCACCCCAGCTGCGGCGCAGGTCCGCACGATCGACCCCAACCAGGCAGTTGGTGGCGATCTGTCGAGCCGCCCCGCGCCGCCGACGCCGAGATCATCCGCCAATTCAGATCCGCGTGGCGATCTGGTCCCGAGTGAACCTGAAGCACCACGAGCGACGTCGGTATCGGCAGCCCCGGCCAGCCCGCAGGCAACCAAGGACGCCGCCAGCGCCGGCACGACCTATCAACGCAATGACCTTTTCAGCGCGGGCGAACGAGTCTTTGGCAAGGGCGCGGAAGGGCTCGCGGGCATCCTGGAAAAAATATTGAAGGATCAGGGCGAGCCCAACGCCTATATTGCCGGGCGTGAGGCATCGGGCGCGGTGATAGTTGGGCTGCGCTATGGCTCAGGCACAATGTCGCATCGAATCGAAGGGGATCGCCCGGTTTTCTGGACGGGGCCGTCGGTGGGGTTCGACCTGGGCGGCAATGCCTCAAAGGTCTTTGTGCTGGTCTATAATCTCTACGACACTGAAGATCTGTTTCGCCGCTTTCCGGAGGGAGAGGGGCATCTATACTTCGTCGGCGGGTTTTCAGCGACCTATTTGCGCCGTGGGGACATTGTGCTGATCCCGATTCGGCTAGGCGTCGGTGTGCGCGCCGGGGTGAATATCGGCTATATGAAATTCCGGAAGAAGCAGCGTTGGTTGCCGTTCTGAAACGCGACGCTGGGATTAGAAAGCTGGGCAATTTAGGGCATCGCGACCACCCCGCTCTTTCATTCCAGCGCTTTTGCCTTACCTCAGCGCCATGATAACAGACACCGCCACTATGCTCCCTGATCGCGCCGTGCTTCGTCTCGCTGGCGAAGACGTCCATGGTTTTCTCCAGGGGCTCGTCACGCAAGACGTCACGCGCCTTGACTCAGGCCCGCTCTGGAGCGGCTTGCTGACACCGCAAGGCAAGGCGCTGTTCGATTTCATCCTTTGGGCCGATGGCAACGCGGTGCTGATTGATTGCGAGGCGGCAGCGGCTGAGGCCCTAACACGTCGGCTCAGCCTTTACCGCTTGCGGCGATCGATCACGATTGATCAGCTAGATTTGGCGGTGCACTGGTCGCTCACACCGGGTCGCGGTGTGGCTGATCCGCGCTTGGCAGCGCTCGGCCATCGCTGGCTCGCGGCACACAGTCCGGCCGCTATTGGCTGGCAAAAGCACCGACTGGCGCATGGCGTGACCGAAGGCGTGGACGAGCTCGGTAGTGGCGAAACACTATGGCTCGAAGCCAATGCCCGCGAGCTGGGTGGGGTTAGCTTTACCAAGGGGTGCTATGTGGGCCAGGAGAATACCGCGCGTATGCACCACCGCGCCAGGGTCAATCGGCGGCTTGTCGTCGCGCCGATTGCCGCCGTGGGCGATCGAACCCGGGCAAGTTATCCCGATTTGGGGGTGATGATCGAGCTGCGCCGTGTTGAAGCCCTGGGAGACGCGCTGGTGCCGGATTGGCTGGCCGGGGCACTGCAAGATGGATCGCCTACAGGCTAGCGCTGGCTGGCCGGGCTGCGCCAATGGCCGCTAGACTCGACTTCATTTAGACTGACGCGGTGCAATCCCCGCGCGGAAGCAAGGGTGCAGCGCTGCACAGAACGCCGCCTGGAACCCCGGGTTCCCGCGTTCGACGGTCATCGATTCCGTCAGATGGAATTGGAGTTTAGATCAACAAACACAAAAAAAGGGAAGGCCGGCATGACACCGACCTCCCCGATTTTGACCCGTTAAGGTTGCGACTTAGCGGCCCGAACCTGGGCCATAGGTCACTTCCACGCGACGGTTCTGCAGTTCGCGAACGCCATCGGCAGTCTCGACGAGCGGACGGCCTTCGCCGAACGCCTGGGTCGTGATGACACCCTCTGGGATCGACCGCGAGGACATATAACCCTTCACAGCATCAGCGCGACGCTGCGACAGCGCGATATTGTAGGTCGGCGTACCCGAACGGTCAGCGTGACCGGCGAGCATAACCTGCGCATTGCCGCAATTCTGATAGGCCGTGATGGCGTTATCAAGAATGCTTGCCGCTTCTGGCGTGATCGTCGACTTGTCCCATTCAAAGAACACGATGAACGGACCAGGCGAGCAAACCACTTCCACCGGTGGTGGTGGCGGCGGCGGCGGGGGCGGAGGAGGAGGAGGAGGTGGCGGCGGCGGCGGTGGCGGCGCAGCCGGTTCGCTAAAGTTATAGGTCAGGCCGAACAGCAAGCTGTGCGAACGGAACGTGCCCGTATAGCTGCTGCCACGGACATCGACATATTGCGCGTTCGGTGCCGTGAAGAACCGATACTTGAACGACGCATCAATCTTGTCCGAAATCGGCACCCGCACGCCAGCAAGCGCCTGATAGGCGAACACCGTGTCCGAGTCGTTCAGAGGAGCGCTGCCAAACGCGTTGACGATGCGGCCCTTGACGCGCGCAACACCGACACCGCCGCCGACAAAGCCTTGCACCCCGGTGTCGTCACCGAAATCGAGCAGGGCGTTGGCCATGAAGCTAAGCGCCGTATCACTGCCGTTGGTTGGGCGCGTACCAGGCGCCGCATTCACCAGATTGCCCGCGCTGTTGAAGTGCGGGATCGGCGAGGTCGACGTATAGGCGCTTGTCGAAGCCCGGCGGTAGCCGACCTCTGCTTCTACGCGGAACGCCCCGAAATCATACCCAATGTTGCCATCGAAGTCGTAACCATAATTATGATCGACCTTCGAAACATTCGGACGTCCAGCGATATTGTAATTGATATCTTCGACGAGCACCCCGCCTGCGTCGACGCCAACGTACCACGAATTATCGCGGGCCAAAACAGGCGTGGCGAGCGCGGTGGAGGCAAGTGCCAGTGAAACGGCTAGCTTCCGCATCATATTCCCCTTTCTTGAGTGTCACTACGGACAGCCCCAACTCCCTACCGAAAGCTTAGTTTCCACGCAAGCATACAAATACCAGCAAGTGTGACGAAATGGCCACAACCGGCGAGCGATTGGTTCACCGCGCGATCAGTCCATGGGTGGCCAGCGCGTCAATAATAGTGGCGATCGAGGCTCGTGCCTCACCATCAATCACGCTGCCGCCGACGGGATTGGCAATGGATGGTTGCTGCGGCCCGATAACTTGCACCGAATCAATCAGCAGGCGCGCATAGCGAGCCTCGCCCATCGTCCAGTTCCCTGCCGCAAACCTTGCATATACGCCATCTTGCAGGCTCCAGACGGTCATCCCGTCCTGGGGTGCAACGAATCGCCACCCCCCCGCCGTCCAGCCGGCCAGATAGTTGGCCGCAGCGGCCCAGACACCGGTCGGTGCCGTACCGATGATCCAGCACGCGCCCAGGATGGGGGCAGATGGCGGCGTATCGACCCCCATGGCGATCACGCAGGGATGAAGCCCCAGATCGATCAGGGCCAATGCTTCATTATGATACAATTCCTTCTGCGCCTGGCCCGGCTGCAACAGCGGCAGCGCAAATCGGGGCGTCGGATCGTCGCTCATCTTTCCCTCCTTGGGGTCATGTCAGGGTAAGCGTGCCGGGCAGCGATTCGCCCGCAAACCCGCGCTGCCGCACATCGATCATCGTGCCACTCTGCGCGAACTCGTTGGAAATCAAAAAACTGGACTCGCGCATATCTAGCGCTTGCGGGACGCCGCCAGGCGGCGAAATCACCAACCGATACGCCTCTTGTTCCTCGATCAACGGCGCATCGACGCCGTCGATCCAGCGCCAGCCCGCTCGGCTGCGGCGAACCCATGTAATCCGCATGCCCTCCTCGGTCGGCTGGACGTGCAGGTGCACCGGTACCGGTGGGCGCACCGACAGGCCGCCTGGCACGATTGTGGCCGCGACCGGCCCGGTCAGGTCACCGATACCCGATGCCATCAGCTGCAATGGCCTGCCAATCGACGCGACAGCGATATCGATTGGCTTCACTGTATCGGGTTCAATCAGGATGAAGCGGTCACCAATGGCCTGGCTACCAGCGGCGCGTTCGGTCCCGCGCCGCCCCCGCAACAGGCGCGACAACCGCCAGCGCCGGGCACCGTGCTGCTCGGCGATGCCAAACTGGATCAGTTCATCGCCAAGCAGTGCCAGGTTAGCCCCCGCATCAAGCGCCGCATCATCAGCACCGGCCAGTGCCATGCCGTCATGCGCCAAAACCACGTCGACCGAGCCGGTGAGATCGCGCAACGTCGCGGGCGCCCAGTGCACATGGCTGGCCACCACCCCCAGCGTTGCCGGTAATGCCGTCTCACCAGCGGCGATCCAGCGCATCCCGCCGTCGCTGCTCAACAGCAACGCTGCGCGCCGCCAGCCCGGGCTTTCCCCTGCAGCGGCAACCAGCAGCCGCGGCGTCGTCAGCACAGCATCATCAAGCACGGGCGCGTCAAAGACGTGGAGAATCGTCGGCCCATGCAGCGAATCGGTGCTGGCCAATACCCGGCCAGAGCTCGCTGATGTCTCCACCCCTACCCCACCATCGAGGCGGATCAGGCGCAGCTGCAGCACCATCGCCTCCAGCGACCAGCCGCTCACCCGCCAGCTGCCGGGTGCATCGGCCAGCGTCACCGACTGGCCAGGCGCGATCCCAAGCGCCGACCAGTCGAGCGCAATCTCGCGCCGTTCGCGACCGGCCTCAGCACGAGCGATCGCGCGCACAGCAATGGCCTTGGCAACGCGCCCGTCCATTGCCGCCGGCAATTCAATCCGCTCACTGCGATTGCCGGCACCGGGACGGCGCGCCCGTTGCACGCCGGTCTGATAATCGCGCGCCGGATCATAATGCGCCACCGTCACCGTCTGCGGCACGGTATCGATTGCCGAAACGGATCGCCTGCGCCGAGCCCCATGGCGCGGCAGATGCGACGACCCGCCAGAGGCTGACGATCCGAATGCCCAGGATTCAGCGCCCATGTCGCTGATCATTGGCCCGGCAACCGCTGAATCGCGCATCACCAATCGGCCGCCGGTCGGCGCAAACCAGGCGCCACTAATACTCGCCAGACTCTCCAGCACGCCGCGCACACTGTCGCCATAGGCCGAATAGCCGGTTACCGCCTGGGTGACCGCGCGGCCATCGACGCGCCCGCTCGAAACCGCCTCGGCAATCACACCGATCGCCACGGGTCCGGGATCGGCGATCACCTCAAAGGTCAGCGACGGCAGGCGATTGCCAAAATCAGCCAGCTGAAAATTCTCGAACACCGCATAGGCTTGGCCGCGATGCGCGGGGGCCAGGCCATTCCCTTCCGCCGCTGCAATCAGTGGATCGACCGGCTGCGCCTCATCACCCAGATGAACGCGAAAGCCCGTCGACGTTTTGAAATCACCCGCAGCACCGCGCAGCAATTTGCCATCGGCCCAAATCCGGCCGATCCCGCTAATCGCCCGGCCCGACAACAGCACCGCAAACGATGCCGAATAGCTGTAATTGGTTACACCCGGCTGGCCCTTGCCGCCGCTCGTCGATTTGCTTTCGATCAGGTCGGTTGACCAGATTACCGTGCCCGCAACCCGCATCGTCCCAAACTGAAGCGGGATTGGCGTGCCATAAGATGATGTCTGCACGGCGAGTTCGGTCAGCCTGGGTCCCTGCCGGCCTTTGGGCTTGAACAGGATGTTGCGATCGATGGCTTGGCCCGCAAGCGCGCCGATCGCCGCCCCAATTGGCCCGCCCAGCACCGTCCCCACCACCGTCAATACCAGTGTTGCCATCGGCTATTCCCCCTTTTCGGGCTGCTCGGCCACCCGCCAGCGCCCAACCACCGGCCAGGGCGGCGGCCCGGGCCGCTCAACCACTCGCCTGAGCATCGCATCGGCATGAATCACGCCGCCGCCGCTATCGATCATCAGATGCAGCTGCCCCGGCCCAGCCCGGCAGAGCAGCAGATCGCCCGCACGCGGCGCGGCGCAGGCGACCAGCCCGGCCGCCGCGATCATTGCGCCGACCGCCTCGGCATCACCGCTCCGCAACGCATAGCCCCGTGGCGCCTGCCCTTTCGCACCACCTGCCTGCAGCGCCAGTTCGACCAGCCCGACACAGTCCAGCCCCGTCGCCGGGTCGCGCCCATGTAGCCGAAACCGGGCACCAATTGCCGCTCGCGCTGCGGCAATTATCGCCGCGCTCATCCGCCGGGATAGCGCGTCAGCAGATCAATCCCCGGCAAATAGGGTTCGCCCCGGAAATTGGCGGCATTGGCAAAGCGACCCGCACAGGTCGCGATACTCTTGTCGCACCCCTCGATCAGTTCGACCAATCCGCCCGGTTCGACGCCGATCGGCGGTGGCCTATCCAGCGTCACCGTCGCGCCCTCAGATGCCGCAATCGCGCTTTCCAGCCCGCTTGCCGCGCCACTCAACCAGCGCACCTCCCCAAATGCATAGACACCCGGCACCGGCTCATCCGCATCCATCGTCACGATTTGCCCATCTACCGCCGCCACCCGCGCAAACCGCCGGCGCCCGGCCATCGCCACCCGGCACCTCTTGTCGCCCAGTTCGGCGCGGCATTCGGGCGCCGTTTCCTCCACCACCGGTTGGTCCAGCGCCGCGCTCGCCCCGCGCAATTCGGCGGTAAAGCCGGTTTCCTGGGTCTCCACCGTGCCGATCACCCCTTCGCCCAAGTCAATTCGCCCGCCGCCGCCCCTCCAGTCAGCCGCAAAAATCGCCACGCGCGCGCCATCCCAGCGCCCGGCCAGCAGATCCGTTTCGCTGTTCGCGCTGCTGGATAGCGCGCCGGCAACATCCATCGTATCGGCTTCCAGCGTGTCGCTGCGGCTGATCGCCGACGGGGTCATGCCCGGCGCAGCGCGGTGAACCAGCCCGTCGATCAGCAGGTCACGATCATGATCGGTCAACCCGATCGTCACCCCATCGCGCCGCTCAATCCGCCAGCACAGCGCGACCGTGGTGAGGTCGCCGCGCAGGAAATCATTCGATTGCGCCATCTCTTAACCCTCGCGAATTTCGATCAGCGGCACGCTCGCCGCCGCCCCGGCCAGAAAAGTCGCGCGGTTGACGCTCAGCGCATCCTCGGCAAAGCGCACCGCCACGTCGAAGCCGAACCCCGCCGTCACTGCCAGCCCCACCCCAGGCGCGGCGTCGAGCACCACCCAGCCGCCATCCTCAACCGAAAAGCCACTGGTCTCGACCCCGCCAACCGCTACTCGCACGCTCCCCGCCACCGGCCGCGTGATCCGCCGTTCGCTCGCCGCGTATAGCTTGATCAGCGCAAACCGGCTGGTGCTGCCATCGCCGGTACCGATCCGCTGGTCGCCTGGCGCGGGCGCGCCATCGCCGGACTGAAAGTCAAACGGATCGCGCAGCCGAAACCCGCGCGCCGGCCCCATCCGCGCCCGGAAAAAGCCCAGCAACGCCGCGATATCTGCCTCAGACCGGACGCCGGGCCCAACATCATAGCGCGTCCGTGCCGCGCTCCAGCGCGCGTTGCGCGTCTCACGCCCGCCAGCACTGGTCACGATCGCGGTTGCGAATTCGGGCGTCACTTCCGCCTCGCGGCCCAGCGCAAGTGGGAACAGCACATCGTCAAAAGCCTCCACCGCCGCCTCTCCTTCATCGAAATGAACCAGCCCATCGCGCAGCACCTGCGGCAGCGCCCACAGGAACACCCGCGCGGTACCGCGCGCGCGCGCCGCGTCGGCTGCCGCCTCGATTGCGTTCCAGTCGTCCGAATCTTCGGGGCGCAACACAAAGCCAGACAGATAATGCTGCGCCGCGATCGGGTAGCCGAGCCGGGCCGTCGCCTGCGCCAGCCCGCGCGCCGTCGCAGCGCTGTTGCCGCTGGTCACCCAGTCATAATCCTCAAGCTGCAGCACGTCGAAAGCGGGCCGCGCCCAACCGGTCGGCAGGTTCAGTCGCGCGACTTCGGGTGCTTCGGGGTCGAGCACGCTCGGCAGATAGGCCAGCAAATGCATCGCACAGCCCGGCGCCACCGCGCGCACCGCCGCCGTCAGCGCCGCTGTCGATGCCGCCAGCAACGCCCCCGCCTGGTCGAGCAACGCGGTCTGCACCGGGCTCAGGCTCTCCCGAAGATTGATCGCAGGCGGTGCGCCGCCCCAAACCCCGCGCGCGGCGTCGTCATACAGGCAGGGTCGCCCGTCAGGCAGCACCCACCACCATGGCTCGCCGATCTGAAATTGGGGGGCCAGCCCCGCCGAAACCCCCAGCCCAATAAAGGCCTGCGCCACCGCGCGCAGATAGCCCATCGCCCCTTCATGCGCTGGTGACAATAAGGTCGATGGCGGCACCCATCCAGTCAATGCCGGGCTGCCGTCATCCGCGCGCTGCTTCCAGTCGCCCCAGCAATGCGCGTCGAACAGCTCGTAACTCAGCGACCAGATGATATCGAAGCCCAGCGCCTTGGCGCGTTCGGCGAAATCACGGTGCCAGGCCGCTGCCGGCACATTCAGCACCCCGCCCGCCAGGCTGACATACAGTCCGCCCGAATTGGCTTCGAGTCGGAAATAATGGCTCATGCCGACATAATGGAGGAGGCTGCCACGATAGCCGAGCAACAGCGCATTCCGCAGCAGCCGCGCCGGAGTGAGGTTATAGCTGTCGTCATAGCCGCTCGCGATGCCCAGCCCATGGTCGGGCACCGCCACCTCGCCAATCGCCAGCACCGCGCCCGGCCCATCGACGCTGATCGCGCTCAGCTCAACCCAGCCCTCCACAGGCACCGACAGCAGCGCATCGCCGCCCGTATAGCCCGGCGCAACCATCGACACGAACAGCCGATCTACATCCCCCGCCCACACCGGATCGGCCTCACCGGGCAGCAGGAACCCGCCGTCCAGCGCGGCGAAATCAATCGCTATCTGGGCGTCCTCGGGGCCGCCACTCGCATAGTTCCACAACCGCACATACCAGGCGCGCGGCGTGCCCGCAGCATCGCGCCCCTCGATCGTCAGCGTCGGGCCATTGACCACATCAAGCGGCATCACCCCCGCCGATTGCCAGCGAAAGCGAAGCGTAGATCCGCGATAATCGCGCGCCGTTTCATAGCGCAGCAGTGCATGATCGATCACATCCTCGCTCGCCCAAATCAGTCCGGCGAGGTCATCGGCGCGGTAAAATACCGCATCGACACGCAGCGCATCCGGGGCGGTGGTCACCACGCTCGCCATCATCGGGCGCGGAAAATTGACCGTCCAGAATCGCGGATCGAAGCGCGAGATCACATCCGCGCGCTGCACCGTCCGCTCGGTCGCCAGCCAATGGCCCATCAGCCTTCTGCCCCCTCAATCGCCGCCCGCACGGCGCGCGCCACCTGGCGGCTCGATCGCGCCAGCGCCTGCGGCCCATCGCCGCCGCCGGCATTGATCGTGATCGCCACCCGCACATCGCGCCCGCCGCCGCCGCCCCCCGTCTCGACACGACCACTTGTCGTCGGCACGAAATATTCTGGCCCGCGCTCGCCGATCAGATAGGCGCGTCCAGGCGATACCGGCCCGCCGGTCGCCCGCCCCGGTAAGCCAAGCCCCCGCGGAATATGGCTCGGCCCGCTGATCACCGGTCCGAAAATCCCACCCAATCCGCCGCCGCGCCCCAGGATCGCATCTAACCCACCCCGGATCGCGCTCGCGGCAATCTCGCCAAGCACCGACAAAGCCAGTTGCTTCAGATCCTCGAACCCCAGCTTGCCGGTCCGCACCGCGCGCAGCAGCGCCGCCTCGATTCCAAGCCCCGCCGCCTCGGCACCGCGTTGCAGCGGCCCGGTCAGCGTCCCGCGAATTTCCTCGATATCGCGCGCAAAGCCGCTGGTGTCGGCGCGCACCCGCACCACCAGCCGGTCGATTTCCTCATCCATCGGGAAAAGCCTCCATCAATCGCGCCAGCTCATCGCGGCTCGGCGGCGGCACCGCCTCGCCCGCCAACGCGGCGAACACCGCGCCCAACTCGACCGGCGTCGCGGACCAGAACTGGTCGGGCGACCAGCCCAGCAGCGCGCCAGCCATCCCAGCCAGCCGCACCGCCGCTTCGGTAAAACTCATCGGCCCGCCAGAATCTGCCCGAGCAGCACCCGCAGCACTGGCGTCGCCTCGGCCAGCCCAGCCATCGCCACGCCCTCACCAAACACCTCGCGCGTCATCCCCTCCGGGATGTCGGTCAGGCAGTGCCAGAACAGCGCCACCATCTCGCCAATCCCCAGCCGTGCTTCGGCGGCACGTTCAACCAGCGCGAATAGCGGCCCCAATTCCTGTTCAGCGGCCACCAAAGCGGCAAAGCTCGGCCGCAGCACCAGTGCCGCACCGCCAATCCGCAACACCGCCTCGCCGCGCGCCGGATTGGCCGCCGTCACGCGCTCACCACTGCGCCCGAGCTTTCCAGGCTCAGCGTGTAACTGCGCTCGCCATTATAATCGCCAGCATAGTCGAGCCGCGTCACCAGAAAGCGCCCGGTCATCGTCTCGCCGCTCTCAAAGCTCAGCCGGTAATCGTCGATCACCCCGCTCAGCGCATTGGTCTTCACCCGGCTTTCAGCGACCGATCCGGTAAACACGCCAGCGCCCGATACGCTCACGCTGCGCACGCCTGCGCCCGACAGCAATTCGCGCCACCCGCCCGAATCCTTCGATGTGATCGCCACCGCCTCACCGTTCACCGACAACTGCGTTGTCCGCAGTCCGGCGATCGTCGCATAGCTGATCGGCGACCCGCCATTGCCCACCTTCAACAGGAAGGCGCTTCCCTTTTCCGCTGCCATTGCCGTTTCTCCTCACGCTGATTCGATGATCCGCACCCGGTGCTCCACCAGCGCCGTCCACGCGCCCGGGCCGTCGCGCACGATCCGGCTGCGCAGCAGCACCAGGCTGGCGATCCGCCACCCCGGCAGATCGCGCGGCACGGTGGCCATCGCCGCATCGGCCGCCGCCGCCAGCCGGTGGAGCCGCCCCGGCCCCTCGGCCCGGTCAATGATGATGATCGCGCTACGCAGTTCGCTGCCTGCCCGGTCCTTGGTGCCCCAGTCGCTGATCAGCAGCTCGCCAATTTCGGCAAAAGGGGCGGTGGCCTTCACCGCCGGTCCTTCGAACACGCCGTTGATCGCGCCGCCGAATGATGCCGCGTTACGTAGCGCCACCAGCATTGCGGCGTGAAAGCTGCCCGCTGCATCCCCCGCCACGCTCATCGCAGCAACCGCCCGATCCAGCGCAGAACCGGATCGGTAACCAGCCGCCGGGCAAGCCCCCGCCCTTTCAGCTCAATACCGTCCTCAATCGCCGTCACCGCCACATCGGGCAGCGCCGCAGCGATCTCCTCGACCCCGCGCGCAATCGCCGCATCGCGCGCTGCCTTGCCGATAGCCGCCGCTTTATCGCTGGCCCGGCTCATGCGTGCACCGCCGGGGCCAGCATCAGCCCGCGAAAAGGTCGCCACAGCGCGGTGATCGCCGCGGGCGGTGGCCGGGTCGTGTCACGGTCACTGAACAAATAGCCCGCCAACAACACCACGCCCTGCCGAACTGGCGCGGGCAATGTCGCCCAATCCACGGCCTGCCCGGCGGTGCTCGTCACCCGCACCTGCACCGCACCGCCTGCGTCGATAATCCGCACCCAGCCATCGCTTCGCGCATCGATATCAATCGCATAGCCCGTCATCGGCAATGTCACCGCCGCGCCATTTGCTGCGATCCCCTCAACCAGGCTGATCGCCTGCACCGGGGCCGCCGCCAGCCTTTGCCAGCCCGGTTGTGCAGGGAGCACTGCCTGCACGTGCCGCGCGATCAGTACCGGGCCAAGAAACTGCTCCGCCAGCCCCAGGGCGGTATCGGCGAGTTGCCCGATCAAGCCATCTTCATCGTCGCGCTCGATCCGCAGCATCGCCTTAATTGCCGCCACCGCTAGCGCACGGTCATTTGCCCCGAGCAGCACGCTGCCGGGTTCGCCATAGCCCATGGTCCTGTTCCTTTCTTCACTGCCGCAAGGGCGCGGCCGTCACCCGCGCTCGATCGCCCTTATCCAGCGCCGGTCGAGCGTCGTCGGCACGGTCCAACTGCCGCCATTGATTGTGGTCACCACGCCCTGGGCCGAACCGTCATCGAATCGATACCGAATCATGTGATCCCCATCGCCAAGGCCAAGCGCGGAGTCTGACAGGATCAGCACATCGGCGGCGCGGGCGGCGGTGGCAGTCGTCGTCGGGATCGGCGACGATGCAGCCGCGCCAATTTCATACTGTAAATCAGTGATGTTCATGCCCGACACGCCATCACCCTGATAAACAATGACCGGCGATGATGCGCTTGCGGACGTCGATAGCCGTACACCGCTGCCCAGCGACCCGGTGCTGGTGACGGTTGCCGTCATAGTACATCGCCACACCGGATTGCTGTCGTTCGTGCCGATCCGTGTCATTGTCGCGGTGCAGCCATTCACGGTGAACCCACCGGTCGCTGCGTCGAATACAGCGAGGTCCGACGTGGAATTCGCTAGGTACAAAATCGCGTAACGTTTTGCGCTCCCGGTGACCTCCCAGATCGTTGCGCTCAGCGTGACCACGTCGCCGCCTGCATAGGCGATCGTCTGCACGGCACGGTGATTGCTGCTGGCGCTGTTCTCGATCAATTGCGTCGCGTTTGGCGCGCTGGCGGCAAAGAACGTCCAGCTGGTACGCAGATCCTTTGACTGCAGAAACTGGTTCGTCCGGGCAGGTTCAATCAGCAGGCCGCGCGCCGCCAGGGTAAAGGGGTCATAATCGAACCGCGCGCCGTTAATCGCCACCATTTCAAGTGCGCCGCTGGCATCATAGCGCGTGCCGGTGGTTGACCGGGTAAGCGTCGCTCCTTGCGGCAACATGCCCGTCGGCCAAAAGCCAATGCTGCGCACGCCGCCGGGCAGCACGGCCACCCCGGCCAGGCTCAGATTGCGACCGATATACATCAATAGAGCGCCAGAATATTACCGGCACTGGTGCCAGTCGCGCGGATATAGGCGGCACGGAATGGCAGCAATGCGCCCGATGGCACATTCACCCATTGTTGGTCGGCGATACCGTCCACACCGCGCATCATGATCGATCCGCCCGTGCCGATAAACAGCGCCTTGGGAATATCTGCCAGCGGGTTGCTGTCATGCGGCGTCACCGCCAGCGCGCGCCGCGCTGGGGCCGACACCTGATCGGCGGCGGCTGAAAATGCATCTGCCATTGGGATCTCGCTTTGCTGTTTGGTTGGGGAGAGTCGGGGCGTCAGGCGCGGACACCAATCACAGCCAGCGCCGCGATCGGTGCCCGCGCCTGCCGGCTCAGGACACCGCGAACTTCATCAGCTTGATCGCTTCGGAATTGCTGACGCAGCCGCCAATCCGCTTGGTCGCGTAGAAATTGACGAAGGGCTTGTTCGAATAGGGATCGCGCAGGATCGCGGTCTCGGTCCGCTCGGCGATCAGATAGCCGCTGCGGAAATCGCCAAACGCAATCGCCAGCGCATTGGCAGCGATATCAGGCATATCCTCCGCCTCAATCACCGGATAGCCGAGCAACGTCGCAGGCTGCCCCGCCGCCAGGCTCGGTGCCCATAGGAACGCGCCGTCGCTGGTCTTGAACTTGCGAATGCGGGCGAGCGTCGATGAATTCATCACAAAGCTGCCATTTTGCCGATACGGCCCGCGCAAACTCTGCACCAGATCAATCAGCCGATCCTGCGGGTTGGCAGCAAAATCCCCCGCGGCCCCGCTCGCCAGATATTGCAGCGTCCCGAAGGCGCGCGTCGCGTCATTACTGCTCGCGGTCGGCGCCTGCAGGAACCCCTTGGGCCGGTTGGTCCCGCTGCCATTAACGAACGCAGCACCTTCCGCCTTGGCGAATTCCATCGCGATTTCGCTCGCCAGCCACGCCTCGACATCGAACTGGGCATCATCGAGCATCGCCTGGCTGGCGCTCGGATTGGCGAACAGCTCGCCCATCGACGGCGCGATCTCGACAAAGCTCGGCGTCGCGGTCTCGGCCCGCGCGCCAGTCTCCGCCGCCCAGCCCGACACCGTGCCGCCCGTCGTCACCAGCTTGCGATACCCGGCCGATCCGACCTTCACGACATTGGCAATCGCGCGAATGGGCGAGATGCTCTTCAGCGTCGCATCGATCACCGCATCAATCTCGCGCGGCACGGCATAGCCCCCAGCATCGCCGGTAACGCCGGTAAACGCCTTCATCTCAACGCTCGCGCCGCTCCGCAAAAACGTCTCAAACGCCGCCCCACCCGGCGCGCGCCCACCCGCCAGCACCGGCCGCACCACCGCACCCGGCATCTCGACGTCCGCGAAACTCGCCTCCAGTGCATCCATCGTCACATCGGTCATGTCATTCTCCCAACACAAAAAGCCTCCCCGAGCTCGTCTCGAGGAGGGGAAATATTGATCGCGATTGAATCGGCTGTGACCCGAGGGCTGCGATTCATTTTTTCTGAAACACCCGCCCCCCGTTCAGGCTGAGCGAAGTCGAAGCCCAAGCGCAGCGTGTGGGCTTCGACTTCGCTCAGCCTGAACGAGGTTAGCTAACAATAGGCCTCACCGCTCACCCCGCCACCGCATGCACCTGCGCTAGTGGTTGCATCGGTTGCGCGACCAGGCTGATCTCGACGAGGTCGAGCGCGGTCAGTTCGCGCACCGGGCCGGTCTGCGACGCTGTCACCCGATAACCGAAGGAAAGCCCCTTCACCCCGCCGCGCTTCACGAGCGCCGCCAGCCGGGGTTCGTCGATCCGCCCGATCACCCGCAATCCCCGCGCATCCTCGCCCAATTGCTCGATCACCCCCACGGGTGCCCCGCCATGTTGCCACAGCAACGGCACCGGCGTCGGCGACCCAAATGCTCCCCGACGTACGACATCGCCACCGCGATCAACCGCATCGAACACCGCCGCATAGCCGGCAAAGCGCAGGCTCATTTGCCCCACCCCATCAGCCCTTGCTGGACGGCAATCGCACCAATGCCGATCGCGCCGAGCAAGCGCACGACCCAGGCCAGCCCCGCCTTCCACAGCGACGATTTGGCGTCACGCCACGCCGCCAGCAGCTCGCGCAATTCGCCCAGGTCACGCCCGACGCCCTCATCGTCGAGGCCCATCCGCACCAGCGCCCGGGTCGCGCCGAGATCGCCCGATTCCTCGACGATCGCCCGCAGCGTCGCCAGATCCGCGCCCTGTTGCTGCCCCTGCGCCACCAGCTGCGCCAGCACCGCCCCGTCGCTGGTCATCTGGCCGCTCATCATCCCTGCGCTCATGACAGCCCCACCATCGCCCGCTTCTCCTCATCGCTCAGAAAATCAGCCGCCCCGACTTGTCGCCACAGCCGCTCGCGATCCTCGGCCAATGCCGTGACCTGATCGATTTCCACCCGGATCGCCGCATCCGGAAACCAGCCGCCCAGCGCCTGCGCCAGCCCGGCAAAGATCGTCTCCGCCAGCGGCAGGATCGCCAGCCGCCACAGCGCCCGGTTCGCCTCGACATAATTGGCATAAGTGGCATCCCCCGGCAGGCCGAGCAGCATCGGCGGCACCCCGAACGCGGTCGCAATCTCGCGCGCCGCCGCTGCCTTGGTGCCAGCGAAGTCCATGTCGGCGGGCGACAGGCTCAGTGCCTGCCATTTGAGGCCACCCTCCAGCAGCATCGGCCGCCCGGCATTGCCGCTCCCCGAAAAGCTCGCATCCATCTCGGCGCGCAACCGCTCAAACTGCTCGCGCGACAGCGATGATCCGTCACCGGGATCATAGACCAGCGCCCCAGAAGGGCGCGCCGCATTGTCGAGCAGCGCCTTGTTCCAGCGCGCCGCCGCATTGTAGATCGCAATCGCGCCCGACGCCGCGCCCAGGCAGCCCAACCCATAATGATCATCGCTCGGGTTGAATGCCTTCACATGCACCACCTGCGGCCGACCGCCCGCGTCCGCCGCCAGCAACCGCGTCACCCGCTCGCCCACCCGGTAGCGATACGCCACCGGCCACCCGCTCGCATCAGGCTCGACCGTCACCCGCTCGGGCCGAAGCGCGAACAGCTCGACCAGCTGCCCATCCTCATCGGTCAGCAACTGGACATAGGCATTGCCGTGCAGCAACAACTGCGCCGCCACCGTCTCCGCCAGCACCTGCCCCCCTGATCGCGCCGCCAGCAGCGCCAGGATCGCCGGATCGGACGCCATGAGCGGTGCCCCGCCCAGCCCCTGCGCCACCAGCCGAACGCTGCGCTGCGCAATCGCATTGCGCGCATAGCCTTCGCGCAACTGCGCTTCGTAAGAGGCGGGCCACTCGCCCAGCAGGGGCCCCGGACCAAGCGCATAACGCGACAAAGCCGGGCGCAATTCCTCGCGCCCGGCTGACTTCCAGCCGAAGATTTTCATGTTGTTCTCCGAACGACAGGCCTTAGCCGGTCTTGGTCCCCATCCAAATCACATGCCGGGCGCCCTTGCCGCTCGCCCGCGCCCGCACGACCACTTCGTCCACCACGAACCCCGCATCGCGCATTCGCCGCGCGAACACGTCGTCGCTTGCCGCCGACCACACCGCCAGCACCCCGCCCGGCGTCAGCGCATCCTTTGCGGCGGTGAGCCCGGTCATCGTATAAAGCCCGTCATTGCCCTTGCGGGTCAGCCCATCGGGGCCGTTATCGACATCAAGCAGGATCGCCTCATAGCGCCCTCGCCCGGCGCGGATCTCAGCGCCGACATCACCCGCGATCACCGCCACGCGGGAATCATCCAGGCACCCACCGGCAAATTCAGCCATTGGCCCGCGCGCCCAGGCAATCACCGCCGGCACCAGCTCAGCCACTGTCACCTTCGCCCCCGGTCCCAGCCGCTCGAGCAAGGTCCGAAGCGTAAACCCCATCCCGTACCCGCCGACCAGCACGCGCGCATCCGGGCCCACCCGGTCGCACGCCAGGTTGGCAAGCGCCTCTTCGGAGCCGCTCATCCGGCTCGACATCAATTCCTCACGCCCCAGCATGATGAACCAGTCGCTCCCGCGCCGCACCAGCCGCATTTCGCCGCCACCGGGCACTGTCGTCGTATCGATCGTTTCGCGTGGGATCATTGCGTCGCCATACCCGCGCGCCACGCCGTTGTCGCGCGGCTCGAGCCCCACCGCTTGAGGATTGCGCGCGACAATCTATGATCGCCGCATGCCACTCACCCTCGCCTCCTCGCCGATCATCACCGCCGCGCTCTGTGTGTTGTTCGGGGTGCCGGTGGTCCTGTTCCTGTGGTTTGCCGCCGATGAAGACAGCGCGAAGCGCTATCTCGGCTGGCTTGGCCGCTATATGCTGTTCATCATCCCTGTTTATGCAGCGGCGATTGGCGTGGTCGGCTGGCTGTTCCGCGATCCGCATACGCTGATGATCGGCGGGGTCGTTGCCGCCTTCACGCTCAAACCCGTTTATGATCTGTGGCGCCGCCGCAAGCGCGGCTAAGGCGTCCGCACCGCTGCGACTGCCTTTTTCCGCAGCATCAGCTCGCTTAAGCCCCACACCAAAGCATCGGCCCGGTCGGGCGATCGCCCCGGCCCCTCATAGCCGCCGCCGGTGATCAACCCACATAATTCATCCTCCAGCGCGGGAAACGCGCCGAAATGCCGCACCCGGCCGCTTTCATATAAGGCCGCCACCGGTTCCGCGCGCACGACTTTGCCGTGGCTGGCATGGACCAACGTGATCGGCATCGTCGCATCGGCGGCGGCGAGCACGCTTTTGACCATCGCCCCGCCATTATTCTTTTCCGCCACCACCCGGTCCGCCCCGTGGCGATCGGCGCACAAGGCCACCGCGCGCGCCCAGCCCTCTGGGGAGGCCCCGCTGACGCTCGCATCCTCCAACACATAGCCAAGACCGTCCGCGCCCAGCGCCACGGCGACGATCCCGCACGCATCGCCGCCAATGCTCGCCGACGGATCAACCGCCACCACGACACGGACCAGCACGGGCAGCGCGCGCACCCGACACGCCTCGATCATCGCCCGCGTCCACAGCGCGCCGGCCAGATCCTCGATGATCTCGCCGTCCAGCTCCTGCCGCCCCAGCCGGGTGCCGCCATAATCCGCGGCCATTGCCGCGACGAAGCTGGTTGGCAGATGCGGATTGTCACGCGTTCGGCCCCGCGTCTCGACCAGTCCGGGCAGCGTCATGATCCGCCGCATCAGCGCATTGGAACGCGGCGTCGTCGTCAGCAGCGCCCGTGGATGGTCCCCGGTGCGCAGCCCCAGCATCAGGTTGTTCCAGCTCTCCTCGCCCTGCCGACCGCGCCATTTGGCAATCTCATCGCACCAGGCCAGGTCATGTTCGGGGCCGCGCAGCCGCTCCGGCATGCCCGCTGAATAAGCAAAGGCCCGCGCGCCCGATGCAAACTGCACCTCGCCCTGCGCCGCGCGCCAGCGCACGCTCTCCCCAGTCCGCGCCACCGCGATCAACCCGCTCGGCCCTTCGATCATCACCTGGCGCACGTCATCGATACTCCCGCCGACCAGCGCGATCCGCGCGGTTGGCGTTGCGCGAGCATGCGCGCTCACCCATTCCGCACCGGCCCGCGTCTTGCCGAAACCGCGCCCCGCACGGATCAGCCACAGCCGCCAGTCCCCCGGCGGCGCGCGCTGGCCATCATGCGCCCATTGCCACCAGCGTTCGTTGAATTCGCGCTGCTGCGGCTTGGTCAGCGCCCTGATCACCTCGGCCTGCTCGTCAGCCGACAGCGCCAGCAGCCGATCGAATAGCGCACGGTCCTGGCCCGCAGCCGCCGCCTTCACGCCTGCGCCTTTCGCTGCTCCATCGACCGTAATTTCTTCAATATCGCGGCATCAGTGTCGTCAGGGCTCGCCAGCTGCCGGGGCGGGCCGCCGCGCCGTGGCCGGTCAGCAGCGCGCGTCTTGTGCGCCGCCAACAAGCGCAGCGCCAGATCGACATCGATCGGCCCCGTCAAATCAGTCGCGCCATTGTCGATCAGCCGCGCGCCACCACCCGACAGCGCATGCCCAACCAATTGGGTTTCCAGCATCGCATAGCCCGCCTCCAGCGCGTCGTGCCAAGCACCAGCAAAGTCCAGATCATGCCGCCGCAGCGCATAGACGCTCGCGGGATCAACCCCGATCACCGCCGCCGCCGCCTTCACATTGCAGGTCGCGGCCAGATGATCGAGAAACGCGGCCTTTTTCTTGGCGGTCCAGCGCACCCATTTGCGGCCGGTATAGGCAGTCGGGCGAGTCACGGTCGGCGTTGCCGGTCGCTTGTGCGTATCACTCGCCACCCCGCCGCTCCCTCTTGCCAACGCCAGTCACGGCAGCACCACCAACGAAAGGGGCGGCCCGGCTCATGCCCGACCGCCCCGACTCGCAATTCTTCAACGTTCCTGATATGTACCCAATCAGCGTGACACTGTCAAGTGTTTTTAACCGATTTGGTAAAATCAACGGTGACCTGTCGCATCGAGCGGCCACCGCCAACGCCCCACCCCCCGGAAGGAGCGGGTGCGTTGACCTGGCGCCAGCCAGTGTCAGAACTTGAACGCCGCCCCCACCGCAAACTTGTTGCCGCGCAGCCCGCGATCATAAACGGAGCGGTCATATTCGGCGCGCAGCGAGAAGTGCTCGTCGATCTTCACTTCGGCACCCGCGCCATAGGTTGCCCCGCCATCGGTCTGTTCGCGTACGATCCGCGCGCCGTTTACCGGTGTGGTGATCCGGTCGGTCTGCAACCAGCGATAGCCGCCGCGACCATAGACCAGCAGCCCCGGCGCAACGACAATCCCGGCGCGCGCCGTCAGGTCATAGGTCAGGCCCGGATCGACGAGATACTGGCCGCGCACGCTCGCTTGGCGCACGCTCTTGCCACCGCCGCCCAGCCCGGCCTCGGCACCGATCACGACATTGCCCAGCTGGACATCATACCCAACATAACCGCGATAGCCGATGCCACTCCGGCTCGCCGTGCCCGTCGCCCCGATCGCGCCCGGATCGTTCCGCACGCTGATCCGCTCGCGGCTGACTTCGACACCGGCCTTCAGCCCGGTGAAGCTGGGCGCTTCCTGCGCCTGGGCAAAATGCGGGACAACGAAAAGAACGAACGCGCTCACTGCAGTATAAAGCTTCACGGAAAAACCTCCCTGGATAAAAATCTACGGCGTCAGTGCCGTTGATGATCGGGCAATGGAGGTGCTCCGTGGAGCACGCGTCAGCCGCGTGTGGAGATTTGGCGCAAGCGGCATGGTGCTGGATCATCGCCGGACCGGGGGTGCCAAACCTGCGCGATTGGCCATGCCGATGGCCAGGATGTGACAGGATGCGTTGGGGTTTGGGACCGATAGAGCCCCAATTGCGGACCCTTAGCTGACGACAGCTATGCGCCCTATTGTCAGTGATTCAGCGTTATCTCGTATAGCACCGAAAGCGGTCGTACGTTGGGGACCCTCGAGTCCCCCCGGCATGTTCAAACCTGGAACTGCCCGGCCATTCGCCGCTGTGGCGACGATGGCCGGTATCTGTCGGATGCAGACCTGTTCGACGGTCGACAGAGACGGTCCCATAGTCGGGGACCCGCTGTCCCTGGATGGAATCAGCCAAGGCCGAGCAGCTTTCTTCCCTCTTGCGTCTTGATCGAAAAATCAGTTCCCAAAAAGGCATTGGCTGCCGGGGTGCAAAGCCAGGCGACGGCCTCTGCGGCCCATTCCGGGGGAATGTAATCGGCATCGTTGAGACGGCTGACCGGATTCATCCCCGACGCGCGGATGGCCGCCTGCATGTCCCCGGCGACCGGTCCCGGACTAAGCCCAAGAGACCGGATTCCAAGCTCTTTGTATTCCTTGTCGATCTGGCGCGTCAGCATCTGCACCGCCGCCTTGGTGGCGCAGTAATGGCTCCAGCCCTCCAACGGCGCGTTGGCGGCACCCGAGTTCAGCGCGATGATCGTACCACTGCCGCGTGCCAGCATATGCGGCAAGGCGGCACGGCTGGCGTTATAGACGCCGAGCAAATTCACCTCGACTGCCGCTTGCCACGCTGCCGGATCGCTGTCGGCCAGCCGGGCAATCGGATCGATTACCCCGGCATTGTTGGTGAGGATGTCGATCCGGCCGTGCCGCGCAACGACGCCGTCGATCGCCGCAGTGATATCGCCGAAGCGGGTGACGTCACCGCCGGTGGCCTCTACGGCACCGCCTGCAGTCCGGATGCTTTCCGCGACCGCCCGCGCTGCGGCCTCATTGCGCGCGCTCACCACGACATGCGCGCCAGCGGTTGCCAGACGGCGCGCAATCGCGGCGCCGATGCCTCGACCAGCGCCGGTGACGAACGCAATGCTACCGGATAAATCGATCTTGTTCATGCTTGTTGTCCTTGTTTGCATGGTTCAGGCCGCGAGCGCGGCAATGGTGCCGCGCGCGATGTTGAAAGCGGTATCGAGTGCGATCGGGTTGCCGGTGGTCGCTTCGATCACGGCGAAGCGGACGTCGGTAAAGCCGAGGAAGCCGAACAGCGTCGCCAGATAGGGCCGCACGAGATCTAACGCAGCAAGCGCGCCGCCTTCGCCATAGCCACCAGCGCCATAGGCGATCGCGATCGTCACAGGCTTGCCGGTGACGAGCCCCGTGAAGCTGGTACCGTCGTAGCTGAACGTGTGGCCGATCCGCACGATCTGATCGATCCAGGCTTTGAGCGCGGCGGGGATGCCGAAATTATACATGGGAGTCGTCACCAACAGCACGTCAGCCGCGCGCAATTCGGCGATCAACCCATCCGAGCGCGCGGTCGCATCACGCAGCGCATCGGTCATCGCCTCGACTGGCGTGTAGAAGCCCGCGATCGTTTCGTTGGCGATCTGCGGCACCGGCGTCAGCGCCAAGTCGCGACGGACGACCGTGCCAGTGGGATTGCGGGCAACCCACGATGTCTCGAAACTGTCGCCGAGCTGGCGCGAATAGGAGCCCTCGGTGCGGGCACTGGCGTCGATGCGAAGCAGGGTAGCCATGATGAAATCCTTTCAAAGCGGGTTGGTGCCGCCCAACTATTGCTTCGTGTTTTCTTGAAAAACCTGCCTCTTTGACCTAGACTTTTGCGAATTATGCAAAGGTTGGGTGATGGACATCAAGGCTTTGAAGATTTTCGCCGAAGTCGCGCACGGGGGCGGCTTTTCGGCGGTTGCGCGGGCACAGAATGTCGAACCCTCGTCCGTGTCCCGCGTCGTGGCTTCCATCGAGCGCGAGCTTGGCGAACGGCTGTTCCAGCGCACAACGCGAAAGCTGACCTTGACCGAGGCGGGTGCTGCCTATCTCGGCCGCGTTGAGCCGTTAATCGCGCAATTCGAGGAAGCGGCGCAGGAAGTTCGCGCCCTTGGGCGAGGCCCGGTCGGCACAGTGCGACTGTCGACTTCGGTCGCGTTCGGGCTGACCATGATCGTGCCACTGCTCCGCCGCTTCAAGGCTGACTTTCCAGCGATGAAGATCGAGTTGGTCATGGACGATTCGAACGTCGATCTGGTCGGTGAAGGCGTTGATCTGGCGATCCGCCTTGCGCCCAGTGTCGAGGCGAACGTCATCGCCAGCAAGCTGCTCGACACGCACTATCACGTCGTCGCGGCACCATCTTGGCTGGCGGCGCATCGGATCCACACACCGGACGATTTGGTCCGGCACCGCGTGCTCCGCTTTGCCTTCCCCGGTTTTCGGGACCGATGGCTGTTCCGGGGGCCGGATGGCGAAATCCTGGCCGTGCCAGTCGATGGCGACATTCTCGCTTCCAATGCGCTGGCGCTTCGGGACGCGGCCCTTGCGGGCCTCGGCCCGGCGCTGCTGCCCGACTGGTTGATTGCGCCCAACATCCGCGACCACAGCCTGAACCGCTGCTTTCCGACGATGCGCGCAACAGCAACGGATTTTACGACAGGGGCATGGCTGATCTATCCGAGCCGAACTTTCCTGCCGAACAAGGTGCGCGTCATGATTGATTTCCTGCGCCAACACATCGGGTGATCTTGCGTTGACGGCGACGTTCCGGGCGGCCTTTTTCGAGCGCATGAAGGACCGGTTCCAGCATCGGCGGACGCTTGAAGCCGTTGAAGAACGGCAATCTTTGAGCCGCCACCGAGACTATTCGTTCGGTAAGCGAATGGCGGCTAGCCGATATCTTTTTCCTGAATCCCGACATTCCGCTGACGGCCCATTATCGACCGCTGAGGCTACACTACCCCCTCACCCCCTCCTACACCTCCTGCACCGGCGGCAGCAGCATCTCAAACACCGCGCCACCGGTCGGCCGCCGGGTGAGGCTCACGCTGCCGCCATGCGCCACGGCAATCGCGCGGACGACTGACAGGCCCAGCCCCGATCCGCCGCTCGATCGCGCACGCGATCGGTCACCGCGCCAGAAGCGTTCGAACGCGCGCGCCGCCGCTTCATCGGTCAGATCAGTCCCTGAATCGATCACGCGCAGCTGCACCATGCCCGCGGCAAACCCGGATTCGATCCATAACGGGCCGCTGCCTGGCGCATAGCGGATGGCATTGCTCAGCACCGCCGCCAATGCCTGGCGCAGCCGCCCCGCATCGCCGATCATCGGCGCGGGGGCCAGATCGCAGATGATCGTCAGGCCGGCCGCTTCCAGATCGGGCCGCATCGCCGCGATCACTGGCCGGATCGCCTCGGCCAGGTCGATCGTCGCGAGGTCGAGCACCAGTTGGCCCGAATTGACCAGGCTCATCGTTCGCAGATCATCGACCAGCCGGGTCAGCGAATCGACCTGGTGGATCAGGCTGTCAATCTGGTCGGGGCCGGCCGCAAACACCCCGTCCTGAATGCCGTGCAGCCGCCCGCTCAGCACGGTCAGCGGCGTGCGCAGTTCGTGCGCGATCGCCGCCGTGCTGTCCTTCAGCTCGCGATCGGCATGCTGCAGCGCCTCTGCCATCGCGTTGAAATCCTGCGTCAGCTGGTCTTCCTCGATCGAGGCGAAGCGCACCGATCCCGCCCGCGCATCAAGCCGCCCCTCAGCCACCGCGCGCGCCGCCGCCGCCACATCGTTCAGCCCGCCGCCCACCCGTCGCAGCAGGAATGCACCGACAAGGAAGGCCCCCAACGCTGCCGTTACGGTGAAGATGAACAACGCAATGTTCGACCTGTCGATAACACCCTGCTGGATCTTTTTTTGATCCTTCATGATCGCCCGAAACTGGTTGGGCTCTGGTACCCGCCCTGCTTCGAATGCGACGACGGCCTTGCGCGCCTCCGGAGACAGCAATTCCATGACGCGCGTTTGCTCATAAACCTCGTAAATCTGGGTTTCGGTGATGATGATCGCCGCGCAGATCAGCACGGACACCGCCAGCACCGTTGCCAGCTGCGTGGAGAGCAGCCAGCGCCCGCCAAGCCGCTTGCGCCAGTTCATGCGGCTGCCAGTCGATACCCGATCCCGCGCACCCCGGCGCACAGTCCGGTCGCACCCGCAGTGTCGAGCTTGCGGCGCAATTTGCTGATATGGCTATCCACCGTCCGCTCCAGCGCATCGCCTTCGGGCAGGCAGGCATCGAGCAATTCGGCCCGCGTGAACACGCGCGACGGGCTACGCGCGAGATGGGCGAGCAAGCGATATTCGGTCAGCGTCAAATCAAGCGTCGCGCTTGCCTCAGCGCTCACCACCCGCGCGACATAGCTTTCGGGATCGATCTCGATCGGGCCCCAGCGGATCGTCCGATCGCCCGTCCCTTCGCCGCGCGCCCGGCGCAGCACGGCCTTGACGCGGGCAACCACTTCGAGCGGGTTGAACGGTTTGATCACATAATCATCCGCCCCCAGGCTCAGCCCCAGCAGCTTGTCGAGATCCTCGGCCCGCGCCGTCGCCATGATGACGGGGGTGCCGCCGCGCCGCCGGATCTCGCTCAGCACCTGGATGCCATCGGCCTTGGGCATCTGGACATCGAGCAGCACCAGATCGGGGCGCAGCGCGCGGTGATGCATCAGCGCGACTTCGCCATCGGCCGCCGTCACGGTGCGAAACCCTTCGCGGTCGAGATAGGCGGTCAGGATCTGGGCGATATCGGCATCGTCCTCGGCGATCAGGATCAGCGCATTGTCGCGGCGGGCGTCTGCGCCCAGCGATGACGTGGCGGGGGATGAAGCGGAAAGGGACATCACGGATCCTTGGGCGGCCCAGTGCATCATGCACGGGCGATGCGCCAATCTCCAGCCTGTCGCTTGCGCTCGTGTGGCCGAATCGTGGAGATTAGGTGGAGCCGCTGCCCCACCCGTCGCTCACCCCGCCGCCAGTGCCGTGATCACCGCGTCCCAGGCCGCCACTTCGTCATCGCGGCGTTCGGTGATGACCAGGTCGGTGGCTTTTTCGGTGACGAAATCGATCGTCACCGTGCCGCGCCATTCAAATGTTGCATTGCCCGATAGCGTCACGATCCCCGCGGGGGTCGCCGTCGCCCGCACCATGCCGCCTTGGTTGAAGACGGTCAGCATCCGGTCATAATCGATCCTGCCGGTCAGGCAGGCGGCATAGGTCGACGCCGCCATCGCGCTGCCGCAGCTATTGGTCAGGCCAACCCCGCGTTCAAAGGTGCGCACGAACAGGTCGGCGCCGCGCTGTTCGATGAACGACACATTGGCGCGGTTGGGCAGCCAGGCGGGCGCGGCCTCGCAGCGGGCGCCGATCGCGCTTAGTTCGTCGTCATCAATGCGGTCGACAAAGCTCACCAGATGCGGGTTGGGCATCGCGATGGCGGTGAAGGTTCGCGGGCTGTCGAGCAGCGGGATTACCGCCTCGACAATCCGGGTCGCGTCGCCAAGCGGCCAGCGTGCCACATCCAGATCAGCCGGGCCGACGGTCTCGCGCACCGTCACCACGCTCGGGGCGAGCGGCGGGTCGAGTTGTACCTCGGCACGGCTGGTCTTCAATCCCACCGTCGCTTCGCTCACCCCCAGCGCCTCAAACCCCGCCCGCGCGACGCATCTGAGCCCATTAAGGCATGTTTCAGCCTCAGACCCATCAACATTCAACATCCGCATCGATAAAACATCCATTTTGGATCTTTTTTCGAGCAGCAACAGGCCGTCCCCGCCGACCAGGCCTGATCGATCGGCAAGCGCGCGCGCGACGGCCGACCATTGGGCATCGGTCAGCGTCATCGCGCGCGCGTCGATCAGCGGAAAGTCATTGCCCGACCCATGGCACTTCAGAATCTCGACCTGCATCACATCCTCGCCAGCGAATCTCAGCGCGCTGGCCGCGGCAGGAAATGATAGGCACAAAGCTTATTGCCATCTGGATCGCGGAAATAAGCAAAATAGGCAGGCGAGTCATCGCCACCACGCGGCCCCGGATCGCCTTCATTGACAGCACCGAGCGCGAGCGCCTTGGCGTGAAACGCAGCGACCGCCTCGCGGCTTTCAAGCCCGAAGCCCGCCAATGTCCCATTGCCGATCGTGGCTTCTTTGCCATCATAGGGCCCAAGCACCCCAAAAAGGCTCTTGCCCGGCCGACCATAAAGCCGCCCGCCGCTCGGATGGTTGAAGAACGTCTTCATCCCGATCGATTCAAGCAGCGCGTCGTAAAAGGCCTTGGCCTTTTCCAGGTCGTTTGAGCCCACGGTCGCGTAATTCAGCATATCGCTTCCCTCTCGACGATTGAAAATTTTAGCCCAGTGAAGCGACCATGGCGCGTTCCGCGGCAACGATCGGGGCGAAGCTCGGTCGCGCAAGGATCGCGCTCACATAGGCAGCAGTCTTTGGCCAGCGCGCCGGATCGATCACCATTTCAGTATGCGCCAGGTTCACAAATGGACTGCAGACGGCAAGATCGGCCAGCGTGATCCGGTCTTCGACTAGAAAGCCGCTCGGTGGAATGACGCCTTCCAGATAGTCAAACAACGGTGGCAACTCGACATCTACAGCATTGGCAGCAATCGCTTCATCAAAGGGCCGTTTGAGCATCTTGGGATAGAGCAGCCGGTGAACGAAAATCTTCGCGGCGCTCGCAAAAAAGATCGAATCCGCATATTCTTCGAACCAGATCGTCCGGGCATGCGTGATGGGTGCCACCGGGATCATATTAGGTTCCGGATATTTGGCTTCCAGATAGGCACAAATCGCCGTCGAATCCGAAATGCAGAAATCCTTGCCGCCATCGGCACCAGGATCGCGAAAACCGGGGATCTTGCCGAACGGGCTGGATTCAAGAAATTCGGGCCCACCGCGCCCCAGCCCGGCCGCTTCGATGGTCAGCGCCAGGCCCTTTTCGGCCGCGAACGCCATCACTTTGCGAACGAAGGGCGAAATCGTCGACCCATAAACAATCATGGCAGCATTCCTTTGTTGCGGGCCGCTGGCCCTACCGTGCATCGATTGCCGGGTGTCTAGCGCGCCCAGCTCCCGACCGCCACTGTCCCCGCAGCACCACCCCTTTGACGCCCTAAGCGGCCCCGTCAGGGAAGCTGATAATGCGATGCGATCCGGTCAAGGGCCAGACACAAGACCAATTTGCCCGCACGAACGGGCCATCCCAGCGCCTTTTCCGCCATCGGCAGCGCCTCGCCTGCGCAAATGACGCGCCAGGCAACATCGGCCAGCCCCGGTCCGGCCGCAGCAATGGCCGCATCGAACCGCCGTTTAGCCGTGAGCTGCGCCAGTGTTGGGTCGATTGCTGCGCCAGCAGCGCGCCTGCCGCGCGACACCGGGCCGGATTCCCAGCGCATCGTCACAGAGGGACCAAGCGACGCCGTTTCATAATCGGCCCGCAAGCGCTCCCCCGCTTCAAACTGGCGACTATCGACCAAGCCCCGCGCCCGCAGCCAGGATAGCGGGGATTCCGCGACATTGACGGTAACGCTACGCCGCCGCCGAGCACCCGCCGCAGGTGCGCTCATGATCCCCGCCGCATCGATCTCGCATTCCACCAATTCCCGCATCTGCTGGCCCTTTCATTTTCGTGACTAGGGCTGGGGCTTGCCATAAGGGATAGTTTGTAGGAAATAACAAACCAATCTGGTTATTAAATGGGGGCGCATGATGATCACGGCAATCCGCGAAGTTCGCCAGGCCAAAGGCATGACTCTTGAAGATGTCGCGCGCGCCTGCCTGCCGCAGACGACAGCGCAAACAATTGGCCGGCTCGAAACCGGGACCCGAACCGTATCGGTCGGCTGGCTCAACCGCATCGCAGACGCGCTCGGCGTTGCTGCTGCTGATCTGGTCAAGCTCCCCGATCACAGCGATATCGCCGTCGCCGCCATCCTGGACGCCAGCGGTGCCTATGCGCCGCGCCGCGCGGCGGCACTCACGCCGCCGCGCCCGGCCCCGGGGCTGGTGGCGGTTACCGTCAGCGCCAGCCTTGGTGATTACCGGGCCGGCGACGAAATCTGGTGCGAGACCCTTGACCCCAAATCGTTCAACCAGGCGCTCAACTGCGACGTTTTGGTGCCCCGCGTCGCCGGTCGATTCTTGTTTGGTCGGCTGATCGGACGGGAACAGGCCGGGAGGGATAGCGGCACAGGCAAGCTGCAGGTGCTGCCACTCGGCGCGGGCAGCCGGCAGCAGATCGTTTCGGATCCCGCCTGGATTGCGCGCGCAACCCGCCTGATCCGTGCGCTGTAACCAACAGTCAAAAAAATGGTGGGCGATGACGGGCTCGAACCGCCGACATTCTCGGTGTAAACGAGACGCTCTACCAACTGAGCTAATCGCCCGCCCTGCGCTGCCGTGCCAAAGCCCGCGATATTGCGCAAGCCCCTCTCCGCAATGCGACCTAAAAAGCGGCGCGACTCAACCGCCAATTGGGTCAATCGACCCTAGCGGATCGCCGCCCCTGCCGCTTTCACCGCCAGCCAATAATCGCGCATGCTGTCTCTGGCCTGAGCCGACAGCCGCATAAAAGCCCGTCGCCGATCAAACGGATCGGCTTCGCGTTCGAACAACCCTGCTTCGGTCATCCTGCTGATCCAGCGCAACGCTGTGGTGGGCGCGACGGCAGCTGCAATGCAAAGGCTCGACACAGAGACGCGCGCGCGCTCCAGGTCAGCGGCGAACAAATCGAGCAGCATGTCCCAGGCAGGGTCCTCGAAAAGCCCGGCACCGAAAAACTGATCGCGGATCCGTCGTCCCCGAATAACTTGGCGAACGTCATTGGCTGAAATGGTCGTGCCGTCTGCGGCGTCGGGTCCGCGATAGCCCGATTTCCGGTCGCCCAACAGCGGTCGCATGCTGCTTGGCTCGGCATTGGCAAGCCGGGCAAGCGTTTCAGCAATTCGCGCGACTTCGGCATTCAACTGGTTGAGGCGCTCGCTGTGGCGATCCTGATGATCGCTCCGCTGGCGCAGGCGGTTGCCGGGTTTGCCGGTCAGCGCGATCGCCAGCGCAGATACCTGTTCGGCGAGCGGGGCATTGCAGAGGAGTTGAACCCGCTCGGTCAGCATATGGGCGCTGACTTGATCGATTCGGCGTTCATCAAAATTGATCACCACGCCGATCGCGCTGTTGGCAACCAAATTGGCCGTCTCATGCAGCACCAGTTCAAGCGCATCGTCGTCACTGCCATCAGCATCGATCAGGATCGCATCAATGCCATCTGGCGTCGCAAGCGCCCCCCGTGCCGCAGACATTGCCACCGGGCCAATCGGGTCGGCACCAACCAACGCCAGCACTGATTTGCCCGCACGCGCGGCATCAGCACCATCGGCGATCAACAAGACCTTGGGCAGCACCTTAAACTCCCAGCTTGCGCCGGTTTCTTCCACGCCCGTTCTCCGCTCGTTTCGCAGGCAGTCTTACGAACCTGCAGCGGAAATCTGCGCAAAGACCGCGCCAAATTGGCGGGGTTTCCGGGTGTTCACAGGCAAACACCGCCAAAATGGAGACAATTGTCAGGCTTTGGGCGCAATCAACAAGCCCAGAAGGCCCGTGCTTTGAGCAATTAGTCCAGAGCCTTGACGATATCCTCAACCATCTTCTTGGCATCAGCGAGCAACATCATGGTATTATCCATGTAGAATACATCATTATCGACACCGGCATAGCCGACACCACCCATTGATCGCTTGATAAACAGCACAGTCTTGGCCTTTTCGACGTCGAACACGGGCATGCCATAGATCGGCGACCCCTTGTCGGTCTTGGCCGCGGGGTTCACCACGTCGTTGGCACCGATGATGAAGGCGACATCGGTCTGCGCGAATTCGCTATTGATGTCTTCCAACTCGAACACATCGTCATAGGGCACGCTGGCTTCAGCGAGCAGCACGTTCATATGCCCCGGCATGCGGCCCGCGACCGGATGGATCGCGAACTTCACCTTGACGCCGTGCTCCTTGAGCTTGTCAGTCATCTCGCGCAGCACATGCTGTGCCTGCGCCACCGCCATGCCGTAACCGGGCACGATGATGACCTGTTCGGCCTGGCCCATCAGGAACGCAGCGTCCTCTGCTGAACCACGCTTCCAGGGCCGCTGCTCTTTAGCTTCACCACTGCCGCCCCCGCCGCTGTCGGCACCGAAACCGCCCGCGATCACGCTGATGAAGCTGCGGTTCATCGCCTTGCACATGATGTACGACAGAATCGCGCCCGATGAGCCAACCAGCGCGCCAGTGATGATCATCGCCGTATTGTGGAGCGTGAAGCCCATCGCCGCTGCTGCCCAGCCCGAATAGCTGTTCAGCATCGACACGACGACCGGCATGTCCGCCCCGCCGATCGGGATAATCAGCAAGAAGCCGATCGCGAAGCTGAGCGCCGTGATCGCGAAGAACACCCAAGGGCTTTGATCGGTCAGGAAATAGGCCACGAGCCCAAGGATCGCCGCCAGCGTGCTCAGGTTGATGATATGGCGCGCGGGCAGGATAATCGGCTTGCCGCTCATATTGCCGTTGAGTTTCAGGAAGGCGATGACAGAGCCCGAAAAGGTAATCGCACCAATTGCGACGCCGAGGCCAAGTTCGACCCGGCTCTGGGTGAAAATCTCGCCGGCGTCGGCAATGCCAAACGCATCGGGATTGAGATAGGCGGCCGCGCCGACGAGCACGGCAGCCAAACCCACCAGCGAGTGAAAGGCCGCAACCAATTGCGGCATGTCAGTCATCTTGATCGTGCGTGCCATCCCGATGCCGATCACGGCACCGATCGCGAGCGCGATGGCAATTTCCGCCATACCCAATGCGTTAAATGCTGAGGACGCCGCGATAAAGGTGGGGGAAACGGCGATGTCGCTCGGCAGCAATCCTAGATCACCCTGCGGAACATGCGTAACGAGCGTCGTTACCACGGCAATCGTCATGCCGATGATGCCCATGCGGTTGCCGCGCTGCGACGTCGATGGCGATGATAAGCCGCGCAGCGCCAGAATAAAGCATACCCCCGCCACCAGATAGGCCAGCGATGCCCAGGGATTAACCGCGATATGTTCCACTATGCCTTACCCCTTACCGTCACCCCGGCCTTGAGCCGAGGTCCCGCTACAATCCCGCGCCTGAAGAAGCGGGACCCCGGCCTAAGGCCCCCATCAAAGTACTACTTTGATGGGGGCCCCCTGTCCGGGGTGACGAAATCAATGTTTGGTCGCCGCTGCCGGCCGATCCTTTTTCTTGTACATCGCCAGCATCCGCGCGGTGACCGCAAAGCCGCCGAAGATATTGACACTGGCCAGCACCACCGCGAGCAGCCCCAGCCATTTCGAGATCGCCCCGCCCGAGCCAATCCCGGCTGCGGCGCTGGCAATCAACGCGCCAACGATAATCACCGATGAAATCGCGTTGGTCACCGCCATCAGCGGCGTGTGGAGCGCGGGCGTGACCGACCAGACGACATAATAGCCGACGAAACAGGCCATCACGAAGACCGACAGAGTAGAAACAAAATCCATGATCGTCCCCTTGATCAGCCCAGCAGCCCTGCGTTGACGACCTTGCCATCCTTGGTCAGCCGAATCGCGTCGCCAATTTCTTCGTCAAGCACCGGCTTGCCGCTTTCCTTGTCCCAAAAGGCCGACAGAAAGTTGAAAAGATTGCGCGCAAACAGGGCGGAGGAATCTGCTGCCAGCCGCCCTGCGACATTCTTGTGCCCGACGATCTTCACGCCGTGCACGGTCACCACTTCACCCGCAACCGCGCCCTCGACATTGCCGCCCGCTTCAACCGCGAGATCGACGATCACGCTGCCCGGCCGCATCGTCGCGATCTGGGCATCACTGATCAGGCGCGGCGCCGGGCGCCCGGGGATCAACGCGGTGGTGATGACGATATCCTGCTTGGCGATATGGCTCGACACCAATTCGGCCTGTGCCGCCTGATATTCCGGGCTCATCTCGCCAGCATAGCCGCCCGCGCCCTCGCCCTCGATGCCCTTCACATTCTCAACGAAAATGGGCTTGGCGCCAAGCGACTGGATCTGCTCCTTGGTCGCCGACCGCACATCGGTGGCGGAAACCTGTGCGCCCAGGCGGCGCGCGGTGGCAATTGCCTGCAGCCCGGCCACGCCCACACCCATCACGAAAACGCGCGCGGCTGACACCGTTCCGGCCGCCGTCATCATCATCGGAAACGCACGGCCATATTCGGCTGCGGCATCAAGCACCGCCTTATAGCCCGACAGGTTCGACTGCGACGACAATATGTCCATCGATTGCGCGCGAGTGATTCGCGGCATGAATTCCATCGCCAACGCTTCAAAACCCGCCGCCGCATAGCTATCGACTCGCGCGCGCTCCCCAAAGGGATTGAGCGATGCGACGATCCAGGCGCCCGGCGCAGCACCCGCTAGGCTCGCTGGATCAGGTCCCTGCACGCCAAGCACGATATCGGCACCGCTAAGCGTTTCAGCCCGCGACCCCAGCGCCGCCCCGGCATCCGCGAATTGCGTATCGGCAATTGCTGCGCCAGCACCGGCCCCGGCTTCGACCGATACGGTCGCCCCTAAGGCGATGAACTTCTTGACCGTTTCGGGTGTCCCGGCAACGCGGTTTTCGCCTGCGGCCTGCTCCTTCAAAAGGGCAATCTTCACCGCCGGGTCAGCCCGCAATCAGCCAGACGACGAAGGCGGCGAGCGCAAAGGACCCCAGCGCCCCCCATTTCAGCCACGCCATCACCTTGCCATAGGTCGCCTGCTGCGTCTCGATGTTCCCGTTGCCGGTCATGTGCTTTCACCCCACAGCCAAAATCATTCCCCTTCGCCCTTAACCGGGGGCTGCCCACACCTCAAGCCCCGGCTTTAAGCCCGCCTTTACTCCCTGTCGTTAAGGTTACCCACTCGAACAGGGACGATTGGGGACGGCTATATGACGCGCAATGGCCAGCGCCTGCTAATGTTGATCGATGATGAGCCCGCCCAGCGTCGGCTGGTGGCGGCGCTTGCCGCCCGTGGCGGATGGCGCTCCGTCTTCGCCTGCGACGGCGAAATGGCGATCGCAACGCTGGGCACACAGGACGGAATGCAGCTTGATGCGATCCTGATCGATCACTGGACGCCAGAGGCCGATGCCGCCGGGCTCATCATTGAATTACGGCTGCGGCGCCCATCGCTGCCAATTCTGATGCTGACGGCCAATGGCTCGGTCGCGCAGGCAGTGGCGGCCATGCGCGCGGGCGCCACGGATTTCCTGGTCAAACCATTGGCACCCGAACGCCTGCTTTGCGCGCTAGAAGCTGCGGTGGCGAGCAACAGCGCCGGCGAACTGCGTCCGCTCACCGAGAAAATTCCCGCGCTGCTTGCCTTTGACGAAATTGTCGGGTCAGAACCCATGTTTCGCGCGGCGCTAGCCATTGCTGCCAAGGCAGCGCGGGCGCGCGTCGCCGTGCTGCTGGAGGGCGAAAGCGGCGTCGGTAAGGAAGTGGTTGCAGAGGCAATCCATGCCGCCAGCCCGCGCGCCAAAAAGGCGATGATCACGGTTAACTGCGGCGCGATCCCCGCCAATCTCGTCGAATCGGAATTGTTCGGCCATGAAAAGGGCGCGTTCACTGGCGCATTTGAACGCAAACTCGGCCGCTTTGTCGAAGCCGATGGCGGCACGATCTTCCTCGATGAAGTTGGCGAGATGCCACTCGACGCGCAGGTCAAATTACTCCGCGTGCTGCAATCGGGCGAAATTCAGCCAATCGGTGCGCGCCATACCCGCGAAGTCGATGTCCGCGTGATCGCGGCAACCAACAAAAAGCTACTCGACGAAGTCGAAGCCGGGCGATTCCGCGAGGACCTTTATTACCGGCTCAACGTCGTCCAGGTCACGATCCCGCCGTTGCGTGAACGCACTGGGGATATCCCGGCGCTTGCCCGGCATTTGCTCGCCCGAATCGCGCAGCAACCAGGGTTACGACCAATCGGCATCACGGACGACGCGCTGCAATTGCTCGTCAATTATGATTGGCCGGGCAATGTCCGCCAGCTGCAAAATGCACTGTTTCGGGCAGCGGTGCTGTGCGAAGCCAATGCGCTCAATCGCAACGATTTCCCGCAGATTGCAGCACTCAGCGCCAAGCGGGCGGCTGGGCCCAGCACTTCGGCGACACCCGCTAGTGGCGGCGTCACATTGTTCCGCCCCGATGGCAATATGCGCGCGCTGGAGGAAATCGAAGCCGATGTCATCCGCCTCGCCATCGGCCATTACCGCGGCCGCATGACAGAAGTCGCGCGGCGGTTGGGGATCGGCCGATCGACCCTGTATCGCAAGCTGGGTGAACTCGGGATCGACAACGCGGCCTGAGCAATCACCCGCCCGTGCGATCAACCGTAAAGTTCACCCGGAATGGCTTTTCGGTCGGGCTTTCGGTGCCGAATTCAAATGTACTTGGCTTTCCCAGCCCGACCCGCAGTACCGGCATCACCCGATGGGCCGCGCGTCCAGCGGGCGCAACGGTAATCGTCGACGCCATGCTCACGGTGCCATCCGCTTGCGGTGAAAGCGTGACCCGCATGCTATAGCGGCTGCCATCTTGTTCGCCGATCTCGATCTGCGCTGGCTCGTCGCCTTTGAACGTGAGTGTCGGCTTGGCGACAAGACGATTGCCATCCGAAATCTCCATCGACAGCAGATACGTGGGTGTATCATGCCCAACAGCGATGGCAGATGTCGCCAACGCGGCACTAAGCGCTCCACCACCAACAACCGAAAGTACCGTTCGCATCGGAAAAAATCCCCTCAACTATTCAGTAACCACGATAGGTATCCGATCGTTAACAGATCTATAAAGCATTCAATTCACTATCGATTGTGTAGCTACGCAGAGCCCGATCGCTGATCCCGAGGTCGGGCCATGTCGCCCGCCAGGCGGTGAGGTGCGGCAGGGTGAAATGCCGATCGAGTGCCGCCTGATCGCGCCACAGCTCGGTGACACGAACCAAGCCGGCATCAAGGATGTCCTCGGCATAGCTATAGGCAATACAGCCATCCTCCGCTCGGCTTGCGGCAATCATCTGCGCCATCGCCGGTCGCGCGCGATTGACTGCGCCCGGGGCCAAGCGAATCGTGCCGATGACCACCACCATCGCAGCCATGGCTACCGCCCCACCAGCGCCTGATCCTTGCACCCGCGCCACACCCTTAGCGCCTGCACCGTCTCCGCCACATCGTGCACGCGCAGCAATTGCACCCCGGCTTCCGCCCCCTTCAGCGCCAACGCCAGCGACCCGCCAAGACGTTCGCCCACCGGGGCCTCATTCGACAGCGCGCCGATCATCCGTTTGCGGCTAGCGCCCAGCATGATCGGGCAGCCCAGCCCGTGGAACATCGCCAGCCCGTTCAGCAGCGCCAGATTTTCCGCCAGCCCTTTGCCAAAGCCAATGCCGGGATCGGCGATAATCCGGACGCGATCGACGCCGGCGGCGACCACCGCGGCGATCCGTGCCTCCAACCAGTCGAACACCTCGACCAGCACGTCACCATAGCCGCTGCCGCCATGCGGCCCCTTTGCCGGGTCTGGCGAATGCATCAGGATGACCGGGCAATCGGCCCTCGCCACCACCTCCAGCGCGCGATCGTCCCAAAGCAGCGCCGACACATCGTTGATGAGATGGGCGCCTGCCGCCAGGCCAGCCTCCATCACCGCCGCCTTGCGCGTATCGAGCGACACGATCGCCCCACTTTTCACCAGCCGCTCAACGACAGGGACGACGCGCTTCACCTCATCGCCTTCCCACACCAATTTCGCGCCGGGCCGGGTCGATTCGCCGCCCAGATCGATCAGGCTTGCGCCCTTGGTCGCCATGTCGAACCCGGCATTGGCGGCTGCGACCGGATCATCCTCAAGCGCGCCGCCGTCAGAAAAGCTGTCGGGCGTGACATTCAATATGCCCGCGACATGCGGCTGATCGAGCCGGAGCACGCGCTCGCCAAGCGTCAACGGCGCACGCGGGGCAGTCATCGCGCGGTGCAGGCGCATCGCCGCTTCGTCTTGCGCGAAGTGGGTGTCGAAGTCGGCGATCGAGACGGTCCGGCGCTGCCCTGCGTCGATCACCTCATAGGCGGCGAACCACAGCATTCCGCCCGCCAACCGCGCCACCTGCCCATCGCGACCAACCGGCGTGTCGACAAACTGGACCGGACGAAGGTGCATCGCCGCTAGGGCTGCGTCGCAAGCAAATAGGTCTGGCGCAGCGTGTCGATCGGCTTCAGGCCATCGGGCGTGTCATAATGCCAGAAGGTCCAGCCATTGCAGGCCGGTGCATTTTGCAGCGTCGCGCCGAGCTTGTGGATCGATCCGACGGCGCCGCACACGCTTTCCAGGCTGCCATCAGCGCGGACCAGCGCCCGGTGGCGGCGCTTGCTATCGCTGAGCACGCGACCCGGGGCGAGATACCCATTTTCGACCAGCAGGCCGAACGCCACCTTGGGCGCGGCGCGCGGGGATTGCATCGTTACCACCGCCGATTCGTCGAGCGGCAAAGCCGCCTCGATCCGCTCGATCGCCGCATCGCAATAGCCAAGCTCGCGCTCGATGCCGATCCAGCGCCGCCGCAGCCTTTTGGCGACCGCGCCGGTCGTGCCCGTGCCGAAAAACGGATCGAGCACAACATCGCCCGGCTTGGTGCAGGCGAGCAGAATGCGATAGATCAGCGCCTCAGGCTTTTGCGTTGGGTGCACCTTGGTGCCGCCCTTTTTCAGCCGCTCCTGCCCACCGCAAACCGGAAACTCCCAATCGCTGCGCATTTGCAGTTCGTCGTTCAACGTCTTCATGCTGCGATAATTGAAGGTGTAGCGCGCCTTTTCGCCCATCGACGCCCAGATCAATGTTTCATGCGCGTTAGTGAAGCGCGTGCCCTTGAAATTGGGCATCGGGTTCGATTTGCGCCAGATGATGTCGTTCAAGATCCAGAAATCCAGATCCTGGATTGCCGAGCCGACCTTGAAGATATTGTGATAGCTGCCGATCACCCAGATCGTGCCATTATCTTTCAGCACGCGCCGCGCTTCGGTCAGCCAGGCACGGGTGAACTTGTCATAGGCGCTCAGGCTGTCAAACTTGTCCCAATCATTGGTGACGGCATCGACATGGCTGCCATCGGGCCGGCTGAGATCGCCACCGAGCTGCAGATTATAGGGCGGATCGGCAAAAATCATGTCAACCGACTTGGCCGGCAGCGAGCGCATCGCCGCGATGCAATCACCCATGATGATCGTATCGAGTGGCAGGGCGGCATCGATGGGTGCCGCGCTTGGCGTCCTGACCTTTTCCAATACGCCCATTATTTCCGCCCCCAAATGTTCAGACCCGCATCGGGGCGAAACTTTTGCCGCCCGTCAAGAAAACAATGGTTAACGATTCCAATGAGTAAATCGTTAACGCGGCGGAACATTTCACGATCAAAACGATATATTGAGTCCGTCAGCGCGCGTCATCGCAAGTAATGGTGGTGTCACTCAAAAGACTCACCGGTCCAGATATGCCCGGGCGACGGGCGCAAAAGAGCGCCGATGCAGCGGCGTTGGCCCCAAACGGGCAAGCGCGTCGAGGTGCACCCGCGCGCCATAGCCCTTGTTCGACGCCCAACCATAGCCGGGATAGTCGCGATCAGCCGCAACCATGATGCGGTCTCGCGTGACCTTGGCGACAATCGACGCCGCCGAAATACAGGGCTCGATCGCATCACCACCGATAATCGCCCGCGATCGCCAGCGCCAGTCGGGGCAGCGATTGCCATCGACCAGCACGTCGTCAGGCGCCACTCCCAACCCCGCGACCGCGCGCTCCATCGCCAGCATCGTCGCCCATAGGATGTTGAGCGAATCAATCTCCGCAACGCTGGCCATGCCAATGCCAACAGTGCAGCGCGCGACAATCGTGGCGAACAGCCGCTCCCGCTGCGCGGCACTCAGCTTCTTGCTATCGTTCAGCCCGGCAATGCCACCGGGGCACAGGATCACAGCGGCGGCCACCACCGGCCCGGCCAGCGGCCCGCGACCGGCTTCGTCGACACCCGCGATCATGCATCGCCCTCAAGCTCATCAAAGGGCGACACCCCCAAATGATGCCCCATTGGACCATGGCCATTGCCCATATCCGGCGCGGACAGCAGCGCAATCCGCACAAATCTGACCGCGCGGACAAAGGCGTCGCTCACCGCCAGCCCCTGGCCAAGCCCGCAGGCCAGCGCACTGGCAAAAGTGCACCCCGTGCCGTGCGTGCTCGTCGTGTCGATCCGTTTGCCGTTTAGCTCGCGCAGCGGCCCAGCGGGAGAAATCAGGCGATCGACGATGTAATGTCCCTCGCCATGCCCCCCCTTGGCAACCAGGTGGCAACCATGTGCCAGCACCGCCGCTTCACCGCCCAACGCGGCCAGTTCAGGAATATTGGGGGTGACGACCGACGCCAGATCCATCAATCGGCCAAAGGCGGCAATGGTATTGGCATCGGCCAGCATCGATCCGCTCGTCGCGATCATCACGGGATCGAAGATGATCGGCACATCAAGCGCGGCAAGCCGATCAGCAACCGCATGCGCCGTTGCCGCCGACCCAAGCATCCCGATCTTGATCGCATCGACGCCGATATCAGCGATGCAGGAATCAATCTGCGCGATCACCATCTCCGTCGGCACCGGCATTACCGCTTGCACCCCCAGCGTATTCTGCGCGGTGATCGCGGTAATCGCCGTCATCGCGTGGCCGCCAAGCATCGTCACCGTCTTGATATCGGCCTGGATGCCAGCGCCACCGCCCGAATCAGAGCCAGCGATGATCAGGATGCGTGGCGTCATCAAGCATCACCGGCGGCGGTAAAGCTGCGGAAGTTGCGTGGCTCCATCACGTCGATCGCAACGCGCAAAATCGCCGCCTTTGCATGAATTGTCCGGGACGAAGCGGTTCGGATCATCGACCGCAGATGGCACAACCCGGTCCGGCAGGAAAGTTTTCGGAGCGAACCGCCGCTAACAAGGCCCGCCCGGTGTCAGCGTGCCCGGCAGCACCTTTGCCAGTCGTCGGAACCGTCATAACCTCCACAAAACCTGTGAACGGCCTTTTGTCGCGATTGGCTCGCCTTGCTCGTTCACCGGTGGCTTGAATCGCCCGCGCCGCGCAAGCAACCGGCAGGTTTGCTGATCCAGGTCCGGGCTGCCCGATGATAGCGTGATGGTGCAATGCTCTACCCGTCCGGTCATATTGATATCGAATTGAAATCTGACCAGGCCGATTTTTCTATTCGCCTTTGCCTGCGGTGGATAATCATCCTGCGAGAACCACCCTTCCGGACTGAGCGGTATCGCGCCGCCGAAATCATGCGGCGATTCTTCCGCGGCGGCGGCTACACTGACGGCAAGACCGATCAGCAATGCCATGAAGCGCATGATCGCCATTCCTCCGGACGTTGAGCAGTTTTCAATGCTGGTTGTCATGCCAAGGCCCGGCCAGCCTTACCAGATGATTTTGCTTATTTTTCTTCAATCAACTGCAAATCCCTCGCGCTATCGACGTCTAAATTTAGCTGCTGAACTTGCGTGCCGCGCTCGCCGGAAATTTCTTGAGCGCCGCGCCCGTGCGGGTCGGCCGATCCATCAATTCGCCGCCACAATTGGGGCAGCGTTCATCAAGCGCATCAGCGCAATCGGCGCAAAAACTGCATTCAAACGAACAAATGAACGCGCCCGGCGCGTCAGCGGGCAGGTCCGCCCCGCAGCGTTCGCAATCCGGGCGCATCTCCAGCATCGCCGTTATCCGCCCTGCACGTCGAAATCGACCACGACATTGCCGCGCGTCGCATTTGAATAAGGGCAGACCTGATGGGCATCATGCACCAGCTTTTCAGCCGCGGCCTGATCGAGCTTGGGCAAGGAAACGACATGCTTCACTGCGAGCATGAAGCCGGAACCGCCCTCATTCGGCCCAATCGAGACATGCCCGGTCACGGTCGAGCCGCTCGCGTCGATCTTTTGCATACCGGCCACATACATCATCGCCGACTGGAAACAGGCGGCATAGCCGGCTGCGAATAACTGTTCGGGATTGGTGCCAACCCCGCCAGGCCCGCCCATGGACTTGGGCGTCGCGGTATCAAGATCGAGCACGCCGTCGTCGCTCGTGACATGGCCCTGGCGGCCACCATGCGCGGTGGCGACGGCGGTATAGAGGGATTTCATTAATCTGCTCCTGTTGTTGTCATTGGGAAAAGTTAGATATTGCAAACATGCGTGCGGTCACACCGCCGCCTGGACCGCATCGCAAATCCGATTGACGATTGTCTCTACCTGCACGGCATCGTCCCCCTCTGCCATCACGCGGATCACCGGTTCGGTACCCGATGGACGAATGACCAGGCGACCGCTGCCGTTCAGCTCGGCCTCTGCGTCGGCAATCACGGCCTTCACGCTGCTGGCCTCGAGCGGCTTGCCGCCAGTAAAACGCACATTCTTCAGCAATTGCGGCAGCGGCTCGAACCGGTGGAGGAATTCGCTGGCGGGTGCACCCGCCGTCACCAGCTCGCCCAGCACCTGCAGCGCGGCGACCAGCCCGTCCCCGGTCGTTGCATAATCGGACAGGATGATGTGGCCCGATTGCTCACCGCCGACATTATGCCCGCGCTCGCGCATTGCCTCCAGCACATAACGATCGCCGACCTGGGTACGCAGCATGCCGATCCCCTGCGCGGCAAGATGCCGCTCCAACCCCAGGTTCGACATCACCGTCGTCACCAAGGCACTGCCCACCAGCCGGCCCTGGCGTGCCCAGCCGCTGGCGATCACCGCCATCAGTTGATCGCCATCGACCACCCGGCCGAGTTCATCGACGATGATCAGCCGATCGGCATCGCCGTCAAGCGCGATGCCCAGCGCCGCGCCGCTGGCGACCACGGTTTCGCAAAGCAGATCAGGCGCGGTGGACCCGACGCCCTTGTTGATATTCTTGCCATTAGGCTCCACCCCGATCGCGACGACATCGGCGCCCAATTCCCACAGCGCCGATGGCGCGACCTGATAGGCCGCACCATTGGCGCAATCGATCACGATCCGCATGCCATCGAGCCGAAGTTCGCTGGGGAAGGTGGATTTGGCGAAATGGATATAGCGGCCACGGGCATCCTCCACGCGCCGCGCTCGGCCGATATCGGGGGCTGGGCTAAGTGCCACATCGCCATCGATCAGCGCTTCGATCGCCAGTTCATCGGCATCGGAAAGCTTATACCCATCCGGGCCGAACAGCTTGATGCCATTATCGTCATAAGGGTTATGGCTGGCCGAAATCATCACGCCCATATCGGCGCGCATCGAATGCGTCAGCATCGCCACCGCCGGGGTCGGCATCGGGCCGACCAGCACCACATCCATGCCGACGCTGGTAAAGCCCGCCACCATCGCCGATTCGATCATATAGCCCGACAGGCGGGTATCCTTGCCGATCACCACCCGGTGGCGATGATCCCCCCGGCGGAAATGCGCGCCGGCTGCCATGCCAACCTTCATCGCCATCGCCGCCGTCATCGGCGATTTGTTGGTCTTGCCGCGAATGCCATCCGTGCCGAAATATTTTCTTGCCATGCGTTCGCGCCCAATCGGTTATTGGTGATCGCTTTAGCGTCCCCAACGGAGATAATCGAGCATGTCGCAAGCAACCCGGATCTTAGTTGCACTGATTGCCGGGATGGCTTTGGGGATTGTCGCCGCGGGGCAGGGCTTTGCCCCGATCGGCATCTTGATCGCCCAGCCGATGGGCACCGCCTGGCTGAACGGGTTGCAGATGACGATCGTGCCGCTGGTGGTTTCGCTGCTCGTCATCGGCATTGCGGCCACCGCCGATGCCGCGCGCGCGGGCCAGCTGGCGACCCGGGCGATGATCCTGTTCATGGTGCTGCTCTGGTCGGGCGCGATCATGTCGGCCTTCGTCACCCCCTTGCTGCTTTCCGCCTGGCCGATCGACCCGAGTGCGGGTGCCGCGCTGCGAGCATCATTGCCCGATGTGAAGGCGATTGGCGACGTACCCCCATTTGGTGACTTTCTGGCCGCAATCGTACCGAGCAACCCCGTGACGGCTGCAGCAAACAACGCGTTCCTGCCCCTAATCGTCTTCACCCTGACCTTTTCCTTTGCGATCACCCGACTGGCCAAGGAACAGCGCGATCTGCTCGTCGCCTTCTTCCGCGCGCTCGCCGATGCGATGATCGTCGTGATCGGCTGGGTGCTGTGGCTGGGGCCAATCGGCGTGTTCGCGCTGGCGTTTGTGGTGGGGGCAAAGGCAGGGACCGAGGCATTCGGCGCGCTGCTCCATTATGTGCTGATCGTCGCCAGCGTGGGCGCGGTATTGTGGATCGCCTCGTTCTTCCTGGGGGCCATTGGCGGGCGCGTATCGATCATCCGGTTCGCGCGGGCGACGGCATCGGCACAGGCAGTGGCGATCAGCACGCAATCCTCGCTCGTCTCATTGCCCGCCATGCTGCGCGGGGCGGAGCAGATTGGCGTCCACACCCAGCATTCGGGGATCATCCTGCCGCTGGCTGTCGCGATATTTCGCGCGACCGGCCCGGCGATGAACCTGGCGGTTGCCATTTATATTGCGACGCTGTTCGGCGTGCCGCTGACCTGGCAAAGCCTGGCGGCAGGCGTGGCAATGGCATCGATCACGACGCTGGGGGCGGTTAGCCTGCCGGGGTCGATCACCTTTATCAGCTCGATCGCCCCGATTGCCGCCGCCATGGGGGTGCCGATTGCCCCGCTCGGCCTGCTCGTCGCGATCGAGACCTTCCCCGATATCATGCGGACGCTGGGCAATGTAACGATGGACCTCGCCGTTACCGCCACGCTGTCTGCGCGCGCAGCCCCTGCGCCAATCTCGCCTGAAGACCTGTTGATCGAAGGACAAATCGCATGAAATATCGGCAATTAGGACCCGATCTGACGGTATCGGCGCTTGGCTTGGGCCTGATGCCGATGGCGGGTGTAGGCCCGGCCATGTACGGTGCCGCGAACGAGGAGGAGAGCATCGCCACGATCCACCGCGCGATCGATCTGGGCGTGACCTTTTTCGACACTGCCGAAATCTATGGCCCGCTGCGTAACGAGGAACTGCTCGGTCGCGCGATCAAGGGCAAGCGCGATGGCCTGGTGATCGCGACCAAATTCGGCTTTCGCTTCGAAGATGGCCGGATGACCGGGGTGGACGGATCGCCCGCCAATGCGCGCCGCGCCGTGGAGGGATCACTCAAGCGGCTGGGCATCGACACGATCGACCTCTTCTATCAGCACCGCGTCGATCCGGCCGTGCCGATTGCCGAGACGGTGGGCGGGATGGCTGAGCTGGTGAAAGAGGGCAAGGTACGTCATCTCGGCCTGTCCGAAGCGGGGGCGGAAACGCTGCGCAAGGCGGCCGCCGTTCACCCGATTGCCGCGCTGCAAAGCGAATATTCGCTGTGGGAGCGCGATGTGGAGGACGATATCCTCCCCACCGCCCGCGCGCTCGGCATCGGCTTTGTCCCTTATTCGCCACTCGGGCGCGGCTTTCTGACGGGGCAAATCACGTCGCGTGACGATCTGCCCGAGGGTGATTATCGCCGCAATGATCCGCGCTATTCGGCCGAGAATTTCGCCAAGAACATGGCGCTGGTCGCTGTTGTGCAGCGGATTGCGACGGCGCACGGCGTCAGCGCTGCGCAGATCGCGCTTGCCTGGCTGCTCGCGCAAGGGGCCGATATCGTGCCGATCCCCGGCTCCAAGCGGCGGGTGACGCTGGAAGATTCGATGGGTGCCACAGATGTCACGCTCACCGCGCAGCATCTCGCCGATCTCGACGCCGCCGCGCCGCGTGGCGGCACCGCTGGCCCGCGTTATGGCGAACGGATGATGGCGATGGTCCGGCTCTAGCGCCGGATCAACCCACCCAGCGCCAAATGCCAGCGGCGATCCCGGCCATCGGGATATGCGCCCAGGTTGCCGCCAGCCAAATCACCAGCCCACCGGCAATGTCATGTGGGCGGAAGCCGCCAAAGCTGGCCTTGCCCGCGGCAATCGCGGCGAATGGCCAATATCCGGTGCGCTGTTCCCAAACATGCCAGACTTCAGGCACCAGCGCGCGCTTCTTGGCATCCTGCAGCGCGGCACCGACCAAGGCGAGCGTGGCGATGGCCCCAGCGAGAATCAGGTTCGCCGCGACCGGGAAAACAAGCACATGCGCCAGGCTCCATAGCGCGAAAGACCACATCATCGGATGGCGCGTGATCGCAAACACGCCCCGCGCCTTGGCGGGCGCTGCGGCCACCGGCCCGGGCAGCGCGGGATTGCCGATCAGCGACCCCATCAGCAACAGGCTCGCCAACAGCATGATCACCGTCGCGATGGCCCAAAGCGCATCGCCGACATCCCACCAGGGGGGCGTGACCGGCGCTGCCTTATAGGCATTGGCCATCCACCCCAAAGTCGCAAAGGCAACCAACGCATAAAGGATGGTGAAGCCACCATTGCCCGCCGCCTTGACGAGCGGCGCGCGCAAGGGATGCGAGAGCAGAAAATGGCTCCCCACAAAGCTCGCCGCCGCCACCGCGACCGTCATCGTTGCATCCATCATCTTGGCTCCCCTGCCTTGTGCAAGAGAGCCTAGACGATCACTGGACGCCGTGCATCCACTTCTTGAGCGGGAAGGACAGCAACAGCAGCAGCACACCCAGCGCGATCGAAATCTCGGCGATGGTCGTGAACACGCCGACATAGGTATCAAGGCTGACCTTCAAATTGGTCACCTGCCCGCCCACCGTTTCAACGCTGGCAAATTGCGCGACGATGCCCGCGACATATTGTGCAACCGCGATCGACAGGAACCACACGCCCATCATCATGCCGACGATCCGTGCGATCGACAATTTGGTGACCATCGACAGCCCGACTGGCGAAATACAAAGCTCGGCAATCGAATGGACCAGGTAAAGCCCCGCCAGCCACCACAAGCCAACCTTGTAATCCGGCCCGGCAAATTGCGATCCCCACACCAGCACCAGAAACCCGACACCAACCCCCATCAGGGCGATGCCGAACTTGATTGGGATGGTCGGCTCGATCCCGCGTTTTGCCATGCCGTTCCACATGATGCTGAACACCGGCGCGAGCAGCACGATAAACAGCGCGTTGAAGAACTGCGTCTGCCCGGCTGAAATCGAGAACCAGCCAAACACCGACAAGTCCGTGTTGCGATCGGCAAACAGGGTCAGCGACGATCCGGCTTGTTCGAACAATGTCCAGAACACGGTGTTGAAGGTGATCAGCACCATCGCCGCCAGCATCATCTGGAATTCCTGCTTCGATCCATTGAAGAAGGACCAGATCAAAATACCCGGTACGCTGACCAGGAACGTCCCGAACATGATCTTGCCCATGACTGGCAGACCCAGAAAATAGCCGACGATCCCCGACCCTTCAGCCGGCGGGACATAATTCATCAGGTTGGTGAACAGGAACCACACCACCGGTATTGCCAGCATCGCACCGATATAGATGAACCAGTCGCGATTGGCTGGTGCGTCAGCCGGTCGATCGCCAATGCCATCAAGCTTGCCGCCATCGAACTGGATCAGGCACCAGGAAACGATCATGCCGGCTGCCGCGAGCGCAAAGCCTGCCCACCAGCCAAGCCCACCCCAGCTGCCCATGCCGACCGCGAGCAGCGGGCACAGAATTTGCGAAAACAGCGAACCGAGGTTGATCCCCATATAGAATATCGTGAAGCCAGCATCGCGACGCCGATCGCCCTGAGCATAAAGCGCCCCGACCATCGTCGAGATATTGGGCTTGAAAAAGCCATTGCCGATCGTGACCAGCGCCAGACCGATCAGCAGCAGAAACACTGATAGCGGCGCGCGCTCGCCGCCCGCTTCGAAACCGCCCGCCGCGACACGGCGAACTTCCTTGCCGTCGCCACCCAGCAAAGACACGGTCTTGTCGTCATTGCCCTTGATCAGCAATTGCTGATTGCCATCGATCACGAACTGGCGGCGCGCTTCGCCGGTGCCCTGGACCGTTACCTCATAACGCTGGCCGTCAATGGTCGCGAAGGGTTTGGCAGGCTGGCCGCCAAAGCACAGCGTCAGATAGCCGAGCGACATCATGATCGCGCCGAACTTCACCGAGCGTTTTGACCCCAGAAACCGATCAGCCATCAGCCCGCCAATCAGCGGCGTCAGATAAACAAGTGCGGTGAAGCCGCCATAAATGCCGGTTGTCGTCGTATCGCTAAACAGGAAATGCTGCGCCAGATACAGCGTCAGCAGCGCGCGCATGCCATAATAGCCGAAACGCTCCATCGCTTCGGTTGAAAATAGCCGGGCGAGCTGACGTGGGTGACCAAACCAGGTTTCACCGCTGGCCGAATTCACATGGCTGATATCCGGTTCCCGAGGGGAATCGGCGGTCGGGCTTTCCATATTACGCTCCCTGATACTGGCAGGCCACTCGGACGGCGGCGGTTGCGGCGGGAGACTAGCGGCAAAACATGGCCTGTAAACAGGCAGCAGTTGGCGGCAGCGGTCGACATCGCTACAGCCCGCCGCCATGTTCAACGATCGCACCACCCCTTTGACGCTGCTGGCTACCCGCCGATCGGGGCGCCCACGCGAGATGACCGCGCCTGGCCCCGATGCCGCTCAGCTGGCAGCGATGCTCGCCATTGCGGCGCGGACCCCCGATCATGGCAAGCTCAGCCCGTGGCGCTTCGTCATCGTGCCAACCGAGACGCGGTCCGCCCTGTCGGCGCTGATCACCACCGCCTATCGCGCCGAACGGCCCCAGGCAGCACGGCTCGAAATCGAAGCAATGGAGGCCTTTGCCACCCAGGCCCCGGCGCTGGTGGTCGTGCTCGCCAGCCCGCGGGCGGACAGCAAAATTCCGCTCTGGGAACAGGAACTATCTGCAGGAGCCGCCTGTATGAACCTGCTCCACGCCGCCCATGCGCACGGTTTTGTCGGCGGCTGGCTGACCGGCTGGCCAGCCTATGCAGACGCGGTGCGCGATGCCTTTGGGGCAGCCCATGAACGCATTGCCGGCTTTATCTTCATCGGATCGCCTGCGCGCGATCTGGAGGAACGCCCCCGTCCCGATCCGGGCAGCGTTATCTCGACCTGGGCACCATAGGGGCTAGACGACTCGGGCGATTGCTGTATTAAGGCAGCATGACAGCGCTCAACAGCGAAGACAGCCCAGTGTACATCAAGCTGCGGGGCACGATTGCAGCAGCGATCCTGCGCGGCGATTTCCGCGCCGGTGATCAGCTGCCCTCTGTGCGCGCGCTTGCTGCCGAACATGGCGCCAATCCGCTGACGGTGGCCAAGGCCTATCAGAGCTTTCAGGACGACGGCTATGTCGAGGTGCGGCGCGGCGTCGGCATGTTTGTGCTGGCAGGCGCGGCCGAAAAACTGCGCATCGCCGAACGCGACCATTTCATGACGAGCAGCTGGCCGCGGATCCGCGACCATATCAAGCTGCTCGGCATCGACGCCGCCGATCTGCTCGAACGCGAGCGCGCCTGAGCGTTTCCCCGCGCTGATTGCGGGCGCACGATTGCGTCCAATCCTGCCTCGCGCTCTGCCTCAGGCAGCGAAAGCGCCGAACCGGGGTTGTCACCCCTTCATCTGCGTCAAAACCTGATCGGGATACCGAGCATGACCTGATTCCGGGTGCCGTCGAGATGCATGAATTCGAGCCTGAGATTGGCTCTGGACGACGCCTTCAATTCGACGCCGCCTAAAAGAATGAAGCTCTGGTTCCAATCGCCGAAATCGGCCGTGCCGGCTGGCAAATTCCGTCGATAGCGATGCCCGCCATAGCCGGCCCCACCATAAGCGATGACGGCGTTGCTCAGCGCATAGCCAGCCCGCGCCGTCAGGCTGTAGCCAAAGCGTGGCGTGATCGAGAGGGGCTGGCCGGCCGCGCTCGTCGTGGCAGGGGTTCTGCCGCCAAAATTGAAAGCGACTTCGCCGCCAATCCGGATGCGGTCAGTGACATAGTGATCATAGCCGGCAAAGACCCCACCGCCGACCCCCCATTGGGAGACATTTCTGGCCGTCGGCTGGGCCGGTGGAACGCCTTCCTCAACGACGAAATGATGATTGACCGGGCCAATCTCTGCACCAACATATGGACCGCTGGTCTTGCCTGATCCTGGACCAGCAAGCGCGGGAAGCGACAACAGCGAAAGCGCTGTAGCCAGCACTGTTCGGATGATCAGGCGAAGCGTCATGTCCATTTTTCTCCGTTGATTGGCCATGTTTATGGATTGATTTCATTGTCAAATTTTTCGTTCGGCAGTTCAACCAGGATTGTTCCGCGCTCCAGGACAAGCGTTGCCTTGTCGATCGAGAAGAGGTTTGAGAAAAAGATCGATCGCTTGATAATGGTAAGCGGTCCGGCATCCGTCGGGCAGAGTTTGACGTCGAGCGGGAAGCCGCGACGCAATGCATTCCACTGGGAAATGATGGCGTCGACCGCGTCGGCCTGCGCGTCGATCCGGTAATAGACAAGGCAGTCAATGTCGCGCGGTTGATCGATCGATTGATCGAGGAAGCTTCCGCCGATGAGCAGCGCCCCTATCTTCACGCCGACGTCATAAGATTGCCCAGCAAAGCTGGCCAGCTGATCGATGAGGTGGAGACGGTGCGGGTTAAAACCATAGCGTCGGGTCAGCTCGTCGACCGAGCACAAATAGGGCGAGCTGTCAGCTGTCGTGCATTCCTTGATCGCGCGCGGGAAGATTGGCAGCCTGGGTTGCTCAAACGCGCCGCTGCCCGATGCGCCGCGCGCTAGGGCGCGGCTAAGCTGCTTCTGCATGACGCACCACGATTGAGGCGTTCAGACCACCAAATGCGAAAGAATTGCTCAGGATCGTCGCAAGCCTGGCGTCGCGCCCTTGGTTCGGCACGCAATCGACGGGGCAATCCTTGTCCGGCGCGAGGTGATTGGCGGTCGGCGCCACGAACTGCTCCTGAAGCGAGCGTACCGACATGGCCAACTCAATCGCGCCCGAAGCCCCCAGCGAATGGCCAAGCACCGACTTGGTCGACGAGACCGGAATCCGGCCATGACGCGCGCCGAAAACCTCGATAATCGCCGCGCATTCGCTGCGGTCGTTGGACTCGGTTGCCGTGCCATGGGCATTGATGGCGCAGATCTGATCGGGATCGATGCCGGCATGGTCGATCGCCCGCCGCATTGACCGCGCCATGCCGGACGGATCCGGCGCGGTTAGCGCGGTCGCATCGGAACACGCCCCATAGCCGGCAATCTCGGCGAGAATGACTGCACCGCGATTCAGCGCATGTTGTCGGTCCTCAAGAACCAGGATTGCCGCTCCCTCGGCCAATACCAAGCCATCGCGTCCGGCGGAAAAGGGGCGGCAATATTCCTGCGCGAGGACGTGGAGCGAATCCCACGCCGCCAGGCACCCCTGGGTGAGGCAGGCTTCGCTGCCCCCGGTGATCATGATATCGGCGCCGCCGCTGCCGATGCAAAGCATCGCTTGTCCGATAGCATGGGTCGCGGAAGCGCAAGCACTGGAGACAGAAAAGGCCACGCCTCTTGCCTTGTGCTCGGTTGCGATGGCGCTGGTCACCGAACTGAACATGCCTCTTGGGATCGCCATCGGGTGGAAACGGGTTTTCCCTTCGCCGTACATCCGACGGGCAAGCATCTCGTGCGTCTGCTGATTGCCCGCACCGGATCCAATCACCACGCCCATGCGGTTGCGATCGATCAATTGCGCGAAATCGGCTTGCGTTAGCGCTTCGCGGCTCGCTTCCAGCGCCATTTTGACCGTCGGGTCGATCTCCCTTGCCGGCTGAAAAGGAGCATTGGCGCCACCCCCGCGATCGACCGTGCCCAACGGCTTATGAAACCCGCGATCGGCGCTGGCCTGGTAACAGGACCGTCCCAGCCTGACCGCTTCCCACGCCGCCGCCGTGCCGTTTCCAGCCGGCGAAACAACGCCCATGCCGGTGATAACGACCCGCCTCATTTCGAATCGACGCCAGCCCGCGCGCGGACGACCATGTCGACGATATTGCCCACTGTTGCCTGATGGCTGTTCTGGGCCATCTCGTTCGCGTTGAAAGGGAGGTCGACGTTATACCGCTCCTCAAGTTCGAATATCACCTCGATCAGGCCGAGACTGTCGAGGCCAAGCGCGTCGAGCGGCGTATCCGCAACGACGATCTGATCGCGCTCGGTTGTTCGCGAGATGAGTTCCGTAAGCATCGCATAAATTGCGTCCTGATCGTCCATCGCCATTTCCCTCAATTCACGGTCTGTGCCGACCGCATCAGCGACAAGCGCCCCGACTTCATCTCAAAGACCTGCTGGCAGAAATCGAGAATGCGCTCGTCATGCGTTGTCAGCACCTTGGTCGCCGGCAGACTGGCGAGGTTTTCCAGCAGTTGCTCGGTCGTCTCGGCATCCAGGTTCGACGTGACTTCATCGAGCAGCAGAATCGGCGCGTCGCGGTAAATTGCGCGGGCGAGCATCAGGCGGCGACGTTGCCCGCTGGACATCACGCCATTTTCCTCGCTCACGATCGTGTGAAAGCGGCTTGGCAGTCCGTCGATGACATCGGTCAGGCAGGCAATCCGCAGCGCAGATTCCAGCCGCGTCATGTCGGGCGCTGGATCGAAGCAGGTCACATTTTCAGTGACGCTGCCGCGCATCAATTTATCCGCGCCAAGCAGAAGGCCGATATTGTCGCGATAGGCAGCGAGTCCCCAGGTCGATAGGTCGGTGCCATCGACGAGATGCTGGCCCGAGCTTGGCCGGTAAAGGCCGGCCAAAACCTTAAGCAGCGTGGTCTTGCCCGATCCTGAGGGGCCGACGATGGCGATCCATTCCCCGGAATTTGCCGCAATGCTTAAGGAGATATCGGCGATGATCGGCTTGTCCGCGAAGCCCGCTTTGAAAGAGACATCGCGCAGCGCGATGTCGTTCCTGATCGATCGCGTGACGATCGCATTCTCGCGCTCCACGTCCATTTGCAAAAAGTCATCGAGCCGGTTCAGGTTCGTCCCCAACAGGGCGAGATCGGTCATGAAATGGATAAGCTTGTCGATGCGGTCAAAGAACATGCCGCGATACGTGAAGAACGCATATAGCATTCCGACCGTAATGCCCTGCGCCATTACAGCAATCACGCCGAAATATAGAACAAGTGCAGTTCCCAGCGCCGTGAGTATTTCGACGAACAGCATTGCATTGGCTTCGATCATCGAGCCTTTGAAGCTGGCGTTTGATGCATTGACCAGACTGTCATACCAGCGGCCGGTGGCTGCCGGCGTTGCGTTCGCCGCCTTGAGCGCTGGCGCCGCCCTCAGGCTGTCCAGCAGGCGGGACCGTTCTTCGGCCCGTTCCCGCAGCGCGATCGCCCCCTGACTGCGCAGGGCCGGGTACATCAGCAACCGAACTAGAATGACGGCCAGAAATACGCCCGTCACCATGAGCGCAAGGGACGGAATGTAGAGGAACATCAGGACGCCACAGAGCAGCATCATCATGCCGTCGACCAGGGCACTTACCGCTGAACTGGTCACCACATTCTGCACATGGTTTATCGATTCAAGGCGAACGGCGATATCCCCGGGATGCCGGGATTCAACATAGGCAATCGGCAAGCGAAAGATGTGCCCCACGGCGTTGCGCGTAAGCTGGACGAAAAACGCAGTACCGGCATTCGCAATGATCCGGCGTTGAATCCATTCGGCGACACCGGTCGATGCTGACACCGCAAAAAGCGTGATGGCCAGCAATTGCAACAGCTCAAGGTCGTTCTTGGGAATCACACTGTCGAGCGCGACCTGGACAATGGCCGGGACGGCCAAGATCAGCACACTGCTTGTCAGCAATACGACGACGACCTGCGCTATCGACGGACCAAGCCCGTTGGTGCGTCGCAGGATATTCGACAGCGAATTTTTCTTCTGCCGGACGATCGTCTCGAAATTGTCTGCAGGTTCGAGTTCAAGAACAGTGCCGGAGAAATGCGCCCTGAACTCGGCTTCATTATAGTCGGTGACGGCCGCTGCAGGATTGTGCACGGTATATTTGCCCCGCCTCACCCGCACCAGGACGACGAAGTGGTTCCGATCCCAGTGCAGCACGGCCGGCAGCCTGACTTTCTTGAGATCGGTGATGTCAGTGATCAACAATCCCCGCGGTTGCAGCCGCAAGGCCCGGGCGATCTTGGACAGGTCACCCAGGTTCAGCCCAAGCCGCGTCGTGGGATATTCGATCCGCAATTGCGCAAGCGATATTCGGTGGCCATGCCACTGGCCGATCATCGCAAGGCAAGCGAGCGCACACTCCCCATTGGCGTCTTGCCGGATCATCGGCACCCGCCGCACTGCTGATGCGAGGGGGTTCATCGCAGCTGCCTTTGGACCGAATAAAGGGGTTCGAGCAGCCAGCTGATCAGGCGGCGACGCTCAAGGGTGACCTCAGCGGTCACGCTCATGCCGATTTTGAGCGGCCGACGCTGTCCATGGGCGCTAACGAAAGCCTGATCGGGAAGTACCTCGACCGAGAATGTCTTGCCGCTGCCTGCCTTGGCATCGCTGGGCTGCGCGGTTGATGTCATCGCCGCCGATTGAACCGCAGAAACCTGCCCATAACGCACGCCGAACGTCTCAAAGGGAAACGCGTCGTACTTCAGGACAACGCGTTGACCAGGCTCGATAAAGCCGATCGCGTTGGAGGGCACTTCAAGGGCAATCGCCAGTTTCGATCCCGGTCGTGCCAGCGCGAACAGGCGGTCGCCCGGATCGACGCGCTGGCCTTGACGAATGCTGATGGCGCGTACCTCACCCGACGCCGGCGCCGTGACGCGGACAAATTCCTGCGACTGGAGATCATGAATCTGGGTGTCGACCTGTATTTTCTGGTTCTCGACATCGAGAAGGGCCTGATCGAGCGACCTCATCTCCGTATTGATCGACAAGAGCCGGTCAGTCCGTGCCCGTTCGATCTCCGATGCAGCAAGGTCGGCGTTGGCAAGCGCCTGGTCAACCTGCAGGGCGGCGTTCTCGACTTGCGCGATCACCGAACGGCTGGCGAAACCCTTGGTGCCGAGCGTCTGGACCGCGCCAAGACGCTCGGTGGCGACTGATCGCTGCTTCAGGATCGCCGCCCGCGTCGCCGCCGCAGAGCGCAGCGAATTGTCGGTATTCCTGTTGACCAGGTCGATCTGCTGGGGCGCGCCCCCCAGCGCTGCCCGGAGGGCGCGGCCGCGTGTTTCGAGATTGTTGCGCATTTCGTCGAGCCGCCGGATCGTCAGTTCCGCCGTGTCACCGGCGCCGGCGACGACCCGCGGGATCTGGATCACAGCAAGGAGTTGTCCTGCCTCAACATGATCGCCCAGCCTTACCGCGACCGACGATATCGTGCCCGCTTTTTCGCTGACGGTCGCGGTAAAGCCGTCGCGCGCGACCACTTCGCCGGGCACCGTCTCCTTGCGGCTATAATGTCCGACGATCAGGGCGCCGAGGCTAATCAGCGCGATCGCGGCAAAGAATGACGTCAGCACCCCATGGAGTGCCGATTGCGCAATCAGCACCGGGCTAGCCATGCCTGCGCCCCGCCCATGGCGATCGCTCGATCCGACCCTGTTCAGGCGCATGGGGCGGGCACCGCATATTCGGGGAGCCTGTCCCACATGTGCCACTGCGCTGGCGCCGCGCGGACAGCAGCGTTGATGAAGCGTGCGATCGTATCGGCAGCGTTCTGGCGCTTGGCCGCCGTCATCACGCCAATCTCAATCACTGAATCAACAATGATCTCGTCGCCCAGGACCTTGCTGACCGTCCTGAACAGCACGATCGGCGCCCGGCACAGGGCGGACAGATCAGCAACGCCAATGGCGATGCTGGCCCGCTGCCAAAAAAGATCGACTTCGCAGGACCGACCATATTCGTGGGGGAGGTCAACCAGCGTAACAAGCACAGCACCGCGCTTCACCAGACGGACGAGATCGAGAAAGGTCTCGGGGCGATCAAGAAAGAGATATTCCGCCTGAACGCCAATCATCGCCAGCTTGGCCAGCGCCTGACGCTCATCCTCGGTAATGGACTTGCTCCGGACGATCACGACCTGCCGCCCCGGAAAATGCGCGTACAGCAATTTGGCGAGCGAGGTGGCGTAGCTTGCCATGTGGAGCGTGGCGAGAATGACGGCTTTTTGCTCGCTCGCCCATTGCACGATTTCGTGATCGGTGATGCGCACGGCGCGCGCATCCCGGAACAACCCCGCCGGGGTGCGGTTCTTCAGGGCGAGCCACTCCACGGCGAACATCAGATCGTGAAACATCGCCTCGCCGGCAATCTTGAGTGCGTTTTTCAGGGGGATGTGCAACGCAACTGAGATCCGCAGCGCTTCGGCTGGACTCGCCGCGAGATACCCAAAACGGCGCCCGATATGGAATCCGACCAGCAACAGCGATCGCCGCACGCGCAGCGGCAGGCGCGACAGATGCTCAAGCGTTTGCCGAGCCGAGACATTTTGCGGTTCGCGGGCGGCAAGATGGAGCGGCGCCGAATGGCTGCCGGGTGGGGGCATGATGATGGCGGACAAAACTGATCTGCCTGTTATAAAATACCAGTTTGGTGCCGACCCACCAGACCGGGGGGCCGGCACCAGGCAAGGATTAGCAGCGGGCGCCGATCCTGATGCCGTATCGAATGTTGTTGGGCCCGGCGAACGGATTGATAATCGGCGTTACGCGGAACGGTCCGACGGGGATCCCGAAAGACTGAGCGGTCTGATTTGCGAAATTGTCGAGATCAGTGCCGGTCAGTGTGTTGACCGCGCCGTTGATGCTGTCTGCGGCAGAGTCCGAAAGATCGGCACCGCTCACCAGATAGTCGCCGCCAGCCTCGCTGTAAGACAAGCCGCCGCCGCCGTCATTTTCGTAACCGCCGATAACGAGATCAAGCTCCTGAGCAGATAGTGCTCGCATTGGTAGGTCCTTTTCCTTGAGACCGAGTGCGGGGCTCGGCGGGGAGGCCCATCCTCCCCTAACCCACTCTTAGCCCATGGAATTTTACCAACCAGAACAACAACATCCATTCTGCAGTCATGATGGATACAATTTTCTACGCAAGAAGATTGGATTGCCAACTATTGAGGGGAATGCGGTATAATAACCGTTGGATTGAACAGACGCGTTGTTGTCGGCCTGGCGGTCCTGGCGGGCAATGGTTACTGGCGGGGCCCGCGCCGTGGAAGAAGTTGGGTGTCAAAGCACGCAGAACGGCGAATTTTTCGCGTTCGGTTGCGCCCTATACTCTTCCGGATGTTGAAAAGACCCTGCCCTATCCCCGAGGGGAAAGGTTAAGTCATTATTTCGATGTTGAAAACTGGTGCTGCCGGTGAGGATTGAACTCACGACCTCAGCCTTACCAAGGATGCGCTCTACCACTGAGCTACGGCAGCGTTTCGCCGCTTTTTGAGGCGGGAGCGCGCCTATGGTCTGACGCGGCGGCGCTTGTCAAGGCAAGCTTGTCAGCACCGGGTGTAGCCGGGTAAGCCGCGACGATGTCTGACAAGCAAGACCGTGCCGAGCGGCTGGCCGCGCACCTGCGGGCCAATCTGAAGAAGCGCAAGGCGCGCGCCCGCGATCTAGCGGGCGATGCACCGGTCAGCGCGGACGATGCGCCGTGCCCATCCCGGCCGTGATGAACAGCGCTGTTGCCTTTGCTGCCACATCGGCGGTGTGCCACGCGCCGGGGGGATTAATCACATAGTCGCCGGGCCCAATCGCTACGGTCGCACTGCTGCCATCTGCCATTTCCTGGTGGAGCGTCATTTCCCCGCTCAGGCACACGACTACTTCGTGGCCATTCGGATGCATTTCCCACATGTCCCAGCTTTCGGTGAAGCGGTACATTGTTACCAGCCGTCCCTCATCACCATCGGCGGCGGTGCGTGCAGCATAATCGGCATACCATGCCATGCCGGTGAAATCGGGCTGCACCTCAGCCAATGCGCCCAGGCCGAGGTGGATGGGCGTTGTGAACAGCGATGGCATTGGTATTGCTCCTTGCGTCAGATGGCCGCGCATTTTCCCTTGAGCCAGGCAAGGTCATCGCCCGCCATCTGCGGCCCAAGCACCTCCTGCACGCGGACATGATAGCCGTCGAGCCACGCCCGCTCTGCCACCGTCAGCATTTCGGCCAAGATCAGGGATCGCTCGATCGGGCAAAAAGTCAGCGTCTCAAAGCCCAGCATCGGGGCTTCGCCGCCCGGTAGGTCGCGGTCCTCTACCAGGATCAGGTTTTCGATGCGGATGCCATACTCACCCGCCTTGTAATATCCCGGCTCGTTCGAAATGATCATGCCCGCGCGCAGCGGCTCTGATGGCCCCCCGCCGGGGTAATTGGGGGTAGCGATCCGCTGCGGGCCCTCATGCACCGACAGATAAGCGCCGACGCCGTGGCCGGTCCCGTGCGCATAATCGAGCCCCGCTTCCCATAGCGGGCGCCGCGCAAACGCATCGAGCTGGCCGCCATTGGTGCCGTGTGGGAAGACGGCGGTGGCGAGTGCGATATGCCCTTTCAGCACGCGCGTGAACCGATCGCGCATCTCAGCGCTGGGCGGACCGATCGGCAGCACCCGGGTTACATCGGTAGTGCCATCCTGATATTGCCCGCCTGAATCGACCAGATAAAGCTGGCCAAGCTCGAGCGGCGCGTTCGATTCCTCATCAACGCGGTAATGTGGGCTCGCCCCGTGCGCACCGGTCGCCGAAATGGTATCGAACGAGGTGTCGAGCAGCACGCCCGATGCCTGGCGAAATTCGAGCAACTTGGCCGCACAGCTCAGCTCGGTCTGGCCACCCTTGGGCGCCTCCGCCTCCACCCAGCGGAGAAAGCGGGCAAGCGCGGCACCGTCACGCGCGGACGCTGATCGGTGACCGGCGATTTCCACAGGGTTTTTGAGCGCTTTGGCCAGCACCACCGGGTCGCGCTGCGCGAGCACGCTCGCTCCACCGGCATCAAGCGCGTCAAAGATCGCGGCGACGGCGCGTTCCGGATCGGCGGCAACGCGCTTGCCCGCATAGCTGGCAAGCGCTGCAGCAAATTCGCTGCGATCGCGCACGCGGATGGCATTGCCAAGATGCTGGCGGACCGCGTCGGTCAGTTTTTCGGGCGCGATGAACAGATCAGCGGTGCCATCGGCCTGGACGATCGTATAGGCGAGCGCGACGGGGGTATGATCGACATCCTTGCCGCGGATGTTGAACGCCCAGGCGATCGAATCGAGCGCGGTCAGTACCACCGCATCGGCCTTGCGCGCGGCCAACCAGTCAGCGATCCCAGCGCGCTTCTGCGCCGATGACTGCCCGGCTTGATCATCGGATTGGACGCTTAGCGTGGCGGTGGATGGGGCCGGGCGATCGGGCCAGACCGCATCGACCGGATTGGTATCGACAGCAACCAGCACGGCGCCGCGCTCGGCCAGCGCCTTGCTCGCTTCCTGCACCCAGGCGCGGGTATGCAGCCACGGATCATAGCCGATGCGTGCACCCTGCCCGGCATGGTCGCCCAACCAACCGGCGACACTGGTCTGCGGCACGCCAATATAGGCCCAATGATTGCCATCGACCTGCTGCCGCACCTGCAGCGTATAACGCCCATCGGTAAAGATCGCCGCGGCCTCGGGCAGTACAACTGCCGTCCCGGCCGATCCCTGAAACCCCGTCAGCCAGGCCAGCCGCTGCGCATAGGCACCGACATATTCGCTCATATGCTCATCGGTAAGCGGCACGACAAAGCCATCAAGGCGATCGCGCTTGAGCTGGTCGCGGAGGGCGGAAAGACGGTCGGCATGGGTAGACATGGCATATCCTGACTCTGGTGATAGCCCATCTTACGCGCTGGTGCCCGGCCAAGTCGAGCCGGTCGCCTTTGCGTCCCTGCCTCTCGACGAAGCGTCATTTGAACGGTTAGGGATAGAAGATGACCATCACCACCCCGCCGCCCCGCGCCGAGCGCCGCCAGCATAGCTTTACCGCCCACGGCCAGACCATCGACGATGCCTATGCCTGGCTGAAGGACCCTGGCTATCCTCAGGTCACAGATCCCGATGTGCTTGCCTATCTGGAAGCCGAAAACGCCTATTTCGAAGGCGTGATGGCCCCGCTCAAGCCGCTGACCGACCGGCTTTATGAAGAGATGAAGGGGCGGATCAAGGAAGACGATTCATCGGTACCGCAAAAGGATGGCGACTGGCTCTACTGGACCGCGTTCGAGACCGGCGGCCAATACCGCAAATGGTGGCGCAAGCCCGTGGCGGGGGGGCCGGATGAATTGCTGCTCGACGAACCCATGCTGGCGGCGGGCAAGGAATATTTCCGGCTTGGTGCGCTTTCCGTCAGCAATGACGGCACGCTGCTCGCTTATGCGATCGACGATAATGGCTCGGAACGCTTCGAAGTCCGGGTCAAGATCATTGCGACCGGCGAACATCTGCCTGAAATCATCCCCGGTATGCTCTCCGAAATCGTCTGGGCGGCAGACGATAGCGGCTTTCTCTATGGCCTCGCCAATGAACAATGGCGCACCGACAATGCGCGGTTCCACCGGCTCGGCACGCCCATCACCGACGATATCGAACTGTTCAAGGAAGCTGATGAGGGCTTCCGCGTCGGCGTCTCCGAAACCAGCGACCGGCAATGGATCGTCATCGCAACGGGCGACCACGTCACCAGCGAAGTCTGGCTGCTCCCCGCCAGCGACCCGCTCGCCACGCCGGTCTGCGTCTCGCCGCGCCAGGTCGAGCGCGAATATGATGTCGATGCGCATGGCGACACGCTATTCATCCACACCAACGACACTGACCCCAATTTCCGGCTCTGCACTGCGCCGATTAGCGACCCCGGGAGCTGGACCGAGCTGATCGGGCCAAGCGGCGATTTCTATATGACCGGCGTCAGCTGCTTTGCGCGCTTCTTCATCGTTGATGGCCGCGAAGAGGGCCTCGATCAGATCGAGATCCATTCCTATGACGGCGGCGCGCCGAAACGGATCGCCTTCCCGGAGGCGAGCTATGACGCCGGGCTCGGCGACAATCCCGAATATGACATGAGCGTGCTGCGGCTCGGCTATGAATCGATGGTCACCCCGGGCACGGTCTATGACTATGCCGTCGAGACTGGCGAGATGACGGTCCTGAAGGTCCAGGAAATCCCAAGCGGTTACGACGCCAGAAAATACGCCACCGACCGGCTAAAGATTGTCGCGCGCGATGGCACTGAGGTGCCGGTGTCGATCGTCTATCCCAAAGACTTCCCGAAGGACGGCAGCCGCCCGGTCTTCCTCTACGCTTATGGTGCTTATGGCTATGCGATCCCGCCGGGCTTCTCGACCGGGCGGCTGTCGCTGCTCGATCGCGGCTTTGCCTATGCCATCGCGCATATCCGGGGCGGCGACGATTTGGGCCAGCAATGGTATCTCGACGGTAAGCTGGAGAAGCGTACTAACACCTTCAACGATTTCGTCGATGTCGCGAAGGGATTGATCGCGGGCGGCTGGACCAGCGCGGGCAAGATCGCCATCGCCGGGCGCTCGGCTGGCGGGGAGCTGATGGGCGCGGTGATCAATTCGGACCCAGAGCTGTGGGGCGCGGTGATCGCCGATGTGCCGTTTGTCGACGTGCTCAACACCATGCTGGACGAAAGCCTGCCCTTGACGCCCGGCGAATGGCCCGAATGGGGCAACCCGATCGAGGACCCAAAAGCGTTCGCGCTGATCCGCAGCTATTCGCCCTATGATCAGGTGAAGCCCCAGGCCTATCCGCCGATGTTCATTAGCGGCGGCCTCAACGATCCGCGCGTGACTTATTGGGAGCCCGCCAAATGGGCGGCCAAGCTCCGCCACGAAAAGACCGACGATCATGTGCTGTTGCTGAAGACCAACATGGGTGCCGGGCATGGCGGCAAATCGGGCCGGTTCGAAAGTTTGCGCGAGGCCGCCGAGGAACATGCTTTCGTGCTGTGGCAGCTGGGGGTGGAGGGATAGGCTTGGCCTTCACGCTGACCATTACCGCTGGGCCGGCCGACATTGACGAGCTCGGCCATGTCAACAATGCGGTGTGGGTGCGCTGGATTCAGGACCTTGCCACCGCGCATTGGCGCGCCGTCGCGCCTGCTGACCACATCGCTGCTTATGTCTGGGTGGTGACCCGGCACGAGATTGATTATCGCGGTAATGTCAGCGTGGGGGAGACCGTGACCGGCGAGACATGGGTGCCGGGCAAACCCTATGGCGCACGGTTTGACCGGCATGTTCGCTTCACCGGTTCGGACGGCAAGGTGAAGGTTGAAGCGGTCACGACCTGGGCCTTGATCGACCGTGCAACCGGGCGACTGCTGCGGGTGCGCGATGAGATTGCCGGGCCATTCCTGGAGGGCTGACCTGGGATTGGGTTCACGCGGAGGCGCGGCGACGCGGAGAAATTTCACCAAGCTGATGCGTCGGAAACATGATTGACCCGATCCATCCGGCACAAGATCGATTTTCTGCGCAGCGCCGCCTTTTTCTTCTCCGCGTCCCCGCGCCTCCGCGTGAACCCAATCGTCCTTGGCCTTAGAGAGCGTGATGACGTTAGGTCGCTTCAACCATATACCCGTTCGGGCTGAGCGAAGTCGAAGCCCAAGCGCTTCGCATGCCCTTCGACTTCGCTCAGGGCGAACGGGGTTTGGGTTGGTCCAAGCCAAAGTCATCAGACTCTAGCCAGAATTCCGGAGCGCCGTCGCAATCGCGTTTATCGACAGCAGGATACCCTCGCCGATCCGCTCATCCTTCTCGCCTGCCCGCCGCCGCTTGATCAATTCGATCTGGAGCAGGTTGAGCGGCTCGATATAGGGCAGCCGCAGCCGGATCGAGGCATCGAGCGCCGGATTGGCAGCGAGCAGATGCGCCTGGCCGGTCGCCAGCAACAAGCCGTCGCGGCTGCGGTGCCAGCCATCGCTGATCCGCTTGAAGATCGTGTCACCCAGCGCCCGATCCTGCACAAGCGCCGCATAGCGCGCGGCGATGCCCATATCGGCTTTGGCGATCACCTGTTCCATATTCGCCAGCGTTGCCGCGAAGAATGGCCAACCGGCCGCCATGTCCTTAATCAGTGCCTTGTCCTCAAACGCGGCAATCGCGGTGCCGACACCGAACCAGCCGGGCAGCATCACCCGCGCCTGTGCCCAACTGAACACCCACGGAATCGCGCGCAGATCCTCGATCCGGTCGGATTTGGTGCGGCTCGCCGGGCGTGAGCCGATCTTCAGGCCAGAAATCTCGGCAATTGGCGTCATCTGACGAAAGAAGGTGCGGAACCCCTCGGTCCCGTAGACGAGATCGCGATAGGCAGCGAAGGCGGTGGCGGACAAGTGATCCATTGCCGCCGAAAAGCGCTCATAATCGCGCGACGATAGCCGTTCGGGTTCAAGACTGGCCAGCAGCGTTGCCGCCGCAATCGCTTCCAAATTGGTCGCGGCACTCTCGCGCGTGCCATATTTGGCGGCGATCACCTCGCCCTGTTCGGTGATGCGGATGCGGCCCTGCACGGTACCCGGTGGCTGCGCCAAAATGGCCGAGAAGGACGAACCACCGCCACGACCCACCGCGCCGCCGCGACCATGGAACAGCTGCATCGCCACGCCTGCCTTGGCGAAAACCGGCGCCAGCGCGGTCGAGGCGCGGCTAAGGCTCCAGGTTGAGGTCAGATAGCCGCCATCCTTGTTGCTATCGGAATAGCCGATCATCACTTCCTGATGACCGCGCGCCTGCGCCACGGCGGCAACCTCTGGCAGCGCGAAATAATCGGCCATCACGGCGGGGGCGGCCTCAAGATCCCCGATCGTCTCGAACAGCGGCACCGCCATGATCGCGGCATGCGGCAAATCGCCCTGACCCTGACCGGGTCGATACAGCCCGGCTTCCTTGAGCAACAGATTGACCTCGAGCAGATCGGACACCGACTGCGCCATCGACACCACATAATTGGTGATGGAGGCCGGGCCATAAGCCGCATGCGACCGGGCTGCCTCATGCAGGATCGCAATCTCGGACATCGTCTCATCGGCATAGGTCGCATAGGGGCTGGTCAGCGGGCGCAGACTGGCGAGTTCGCGGCGTAACAGCGCGATTCGGGCGGGTTCATCGAGCGCGAGATAATCGGGTTCGACCCCCGCCCCTTTCAGCAAATCGGCCACGACGCGTTCGTGGACGGCGCTGTTCTGGCGCATGTCGAGTGTTGCCAGATGAAAGCCAAAGGTCTCGACGGCGCGGATCAGCCGCCCAAGCGCGCCACCGGTGGCGAGGGCGCCGCCATGATCGCGCGCCAGCCCGTGGGCGATGGCGACGAGATCGGCGCGAAAATCCTGCGGCGTCGCATAGGGCAAACCGGTGAGAGGGCCGGGGCGCGGCGCTGGCTTGCCGGTCAGCGCCAGATGCGTCGCGGCGAGCCGGGCATAAACGCCTGAAAGCGCGCGGCGATAGGGTTCGTCGGTGCGCGACAGGGCCTCGTCGCCGCTCGCTTCGGCAAGGGAAACGACCTCGGGGTCGACACTTGCCAGCTCGCTCGAAATCGACAGCTCGGCGCCCAACAGGTGGATGGCATCGAGATAATAACCGAGCACAGCCTCACTCGCCCGGCCCAGCGCCGTCCGCATCGATGCGGCGACCACAAAGGGATTGCCGTCACGGTCGCCGCCGATCCAGCTACCGGGGCGCAGAAAACTAGGGCAGCGTTTGCCCAGCACCCGATCCCAGCGCTGGTAGAGCGCCGGCAGCGTCGGCAGAAAGACTTCGCGGAGATAGCTGAGCGCGGTTTCCACCTCGTCAGTGACGTAAAGCCGCTCGCGGCGCAGCACGCGCGTTTGCCACAACAAGGCGATTTGCCGGGTAATCGCCTCATCGACATGATCGCCATCGGGGGTGGTCGCCAGGCCCGCGTCGCGCAGCTTCAGCAGCTCGGCGATGCGGTTGCGGTGGTCGATCATGCTCTTGCGCCGCACCTCGGTGGGATGCGCGGTCAGCACTGGGGCGACCAGCGCATGCTCCAGCAGCGCGAGCGTGGCCTCTGTCCCGATCCCGTCGGCGCGAAGCCGCTCCAGCGCGGCGGCCATATCGGCACCCGGTTCGGCGGTGATACCGTGGCGATCCTCGGAAAGATTGGCCAGCATCGAGAACAGCATGAAACCGCGCGTGAAATCGAGCGTCTCATCCAGGCTCAGGCGATCGAGCGCCATGTCGGTAGCACTGTCATCGCCACGCCCCCGATGCCGCTCAACCGAGGCGGAGCGGATCGCCTCAACCCGATCGAACAGCGCCGCCCCCCCATAATCGCGGATCACGTCGCCCAGCAATTTGCCGAGAAAGCGGATGTCAGGATTGTTGGTGATCGCAGGAAGGCTAGCCATGCCGCATGCTGCGCTGCGGCAGGGGCGTGGTCAACGTCGAAAGAGCGGGCTTTTCATCGTTACCGCGCAACGCCGCCCCAACCCCGCCCTTGTGCCGCCATTATTGGTAGCGATTACCGGGTACGTGCAGATCGTCTTTCGAAAGACTTAGCGCGATGCTTGTCACCCTGATCCTCTTGCAATCCGTCAATGTTGCGGGGCCAATGGTGCGGCTAGATTTGGCGTCGATCGACACGATTCCTGCAACGATCGAACAGATCAAGCCGCTCCAAACCAGGTTTTGTCCGCACGATGCCAATGGCGATATCATCGTCTGCGGTGCATCCGACCCGAACGAGAAACATCGGCTACGGTCGGTGCCGGAACGTTATGCTGATCGGAAGCGTGTCGGCGTCGCCTTGCCGGGCAATGCTTGGTTCGGGCCGGAGATTGCACAGGGCCGTTTGGGCGAAGGGCAAATCCTGTTGACGCTCAAAATTCCATTCTGAAGCGCCGCTTCGGCCACCAGCTCAACATCCAATCTAATCCAGTCATGCCACGTCTGATGCTGGCCTTTAGGCGGGAACCATCGGGCATGTTCCTGCACATGCCAGCTGGTCGGGCGGGTCGGCGCGATGCGGAGCGGCAATTGCGCTTGCTTGGGATTGGGACCGTCCTCTCTCAACTTGCCGGGCGCGCAGGCTGTGACGACATTCTCCCAGGTGATGCGGCCATTCCGGGTGCGCTGACAGACGTGATCAACGATGAGGTCGCGGCTCGAACCGCAACCGGCGCGCCGACATCAATCGGCAAAGGACTTCATTGTGACTGCAACCCCAGTCTCGAACGGCGTCACATCCGACCAGAAATGCTTGCTCCACTTGGTGGCATCGACCGTATAGGCCCGGTCCCATTGAAAGCGCATTTCGCCCAGTTCGCGCAGGAACGGCACGAACAGCGCCAGCATCCGCCTGACGATACCGGGGAAGGTGCGCAGACGAAGCTTTACCCCGGCTTGTTTCGCGCCAAGCGCGAGGATCTGGCGCGTCGTCATCGTTGGAGCGCACGGCATGTGCCATGCTTGGCCGAACGCGCTGTCGTCGGCATCGAGCAGCGTCACCATTGCCCGGCCGATATCGGGCACATAGGCAAAATCATGCGGCTGATCGGGCGAGAAGACGAACATTGCCGGCTTGCCCTTGGCGATCGCGGCAAGTCCGGTTTCGCCGATATGCGACAACAGCACGCCGGGACCGTAGAAATCGGGCGCGCGCAGTGCCGCCACCTTCACACGCGCGTCGGCCTGCCACATCCGCGTGATCTTCGCCCGAGCCGCCGGTTTTCGGCCCATTTTCGTGAGCGCCATCGTTTCGACGAGCGGTAAACGCTGCGGGCCGTATATATAGAGATTGTCGAAGAAGATCATGCGAACCCCTGCCGCAGCGCACGCGTCTAGCAGGTTCTGCATCGCAATCGGCCAAAGCTTCGACCAGACCTTGCCCGTATATTCAAAGCCGACCGCGACCGCGACCTGCTTGGCACCTGTCACAGCGGCGCGAACCGATGCAGCGTCAAGGATGTCGCAGGGCGTGAAATCGACGCCGCTGGGCAGGTCCACCGGGCGCGATCGCTGGGCAACGCGCACCGGTGTCCCGCGGGCGCGCAACAGCGCAACCGTCTCACGACCGACGGGGCCGTAGCCAATGATCAGGATGTCTTTGGTAGTCATATTCATGCTGGGCCTCCTTGTGATGAACGCTCTGTAGGCGGGGCTTGACCATGAATGAAATGCAAGTTCATTATGTCGATCATGCACGAGAGGCATTTACGCGCGATTGATCTCAACCTGCTTCCGGTGCTCGACGCCCTGCTGCGGCATCGCAATGCCACGCGGGCGGGGGCCGAAGTGGGGCTTAGCCAGCCAGCGATGAGCCGCGCGCTCGGCCGGTTGCGCTATCTGCTCGATGATCCGCTGCTGGTCCGTGGACCCGGCGGGGCGATCTTGTCGCCGCGCGCAGAGACGCTGCGCCAGCCGCTGGCGGCCCTGCTGGCCGAGGTACAAATGCTCCTCACCGAACCGCCCTTCGATCCGGCGGGCGAACAGCGCACGATGCGCATCGCGATGACTGATTCACAGGCCGATCTGTTGCTCGCCCCGCTTGTCCGGCGGGTTGGCATGGCGGCGCGGGGCATCGTCATCGAATGGCTGCCAATCGCGCCCAGCTTGCCCGAGCGGATGCTGACTGGCGAGATCGATCTGACGCTGGCGCTCGATACGACGCCATTGCCGCGCGGCGCGGCTTCAGAACCTTTATTGGCGGACATGCTGGCGGTGGTTGTGCGGCGCGGCCATCCCTGTGGCGGAGCCTGGGCGATGGCGGACTATGCGCGCTATCCCAGCGTCGTCGTTTCGCTGCTGGGAGACCGCGCTTCGGAAATCGATGCCGAACTTGCTGCGGCCGGGCTGATGCGGCCAATTGCTGCGATCGTGCCGACGTTTCGCGCTGCTGCCGATATCGTCGCGGTCACTGATAGCGTGACGACCATTTCGCGTGCCTTTGCGGCGGGGCTGGCGGGTTCGCTTGGGCTCATGCTGATTGCGCCGCCTTTGGCCCAGGTAAAACTCGGCGTCGTCACGGTCTGGGCGAGCTATCGCAACAGCGATCCGGCGCTTGGCTGGCTGCGCGGGATGCTGCGCGACGTGGCGCTCCAGATCGCCGATCAAGCCTCCAGCTCAACATCCCAATAAAGCCAGTCGTGCCAGGTTTCGTGCAGATAATTGGGCGGGAAGCGGCGGCCATGTTCCTGCAAATGCCAGCTGGTAGGGCGGATCGGGGCGACGTGGAGCGGCATATGCGCTTGTTTGGGGGTGCGGCCGCCCTTTTTCAGGTTGCAGGGCGCGCAGGCGGTGACAACATTTTCCCAGGTGGTGCGGCCCTTTTGGGCGCGGGGGATGACGTGATCAAAGGTGAGATCGCGACCTGAGCCGCAATATTGGCAGGTAAATTTGTCGCGGAGGAAAAGGTTGAAGCGGGTGAAGGCGGGAAATTGAGAGGGTTTGACGAATTGCTTGAGCGCGATGACTGAAGGCAGCTTCAGCCTCGCGGTGGGACTTCGGACCTCTCGCTCATAATTGGCGACGATATCGACCCGGTCGAGAAACACCGCCTTTACCGCCGTCTGCCAGGGCCAGACGCTCAAGGGATAATAGCTCAACGGCGTATAATCGGCGTTCAGAACGAGCGCGGGGCACCCGTCCGGATGACGGACCATATCCGGGTGCCGGATAAGATCGGGATGATACATGTCACCTCCCAGACTTTTCCCAGACGCCTTTCGACGACTAGGATGACGGCATGATGACAGAACGCGCGACTCGCGGTCAAGAGCCCGAAAGATGCCGCACCGGGGGGCGGGCCAAATGCAAGGCCACATGATCATCACCCGGTTCGCACCGAGCCCCACCGGGCCGCTCCATCTTGGCCATGCCTGGTCCGCGATCCAGGCGCATGATCGCGCGCGCGATCAGGGTGGCCGCTTCCTGCTGCGGATCGAGGATATCGATGGCACGCGCAGCCGGGCGGACCACATCGCCGGGATCCTTGCCGATCTCGCCTGGCTTGGGCTCAGCTGGGACGGGCCTGTGCTGCGCCAATCCGAACGCGCGTCGGTCTATCAGGCAGCGCTTGATCGGCTGCACGATCAGGGGCTTCTCTATCCCTGTTTCTGCACCCGCGCCGATATCACGGCACGGCTGAGCGCGCCGCATGCCGGACCGGACGGCGCAGTCTATCCGGGCAGCTGCCGGGCAATGGCACCGACTGAACGACAGGCGCGCATCACAGCGGAGCCCCATGCCTGGCGGATCGATATGGCCCGCGCAGTGGCGTTGGCCGGGCCGCTCGACTGGGTCGATGCCGATGCCGGTCGCGTGACCGCCGATCCGCTGGCCCATGGTGATGTCGTGCTCGCTCGCAAAGATGCGCCAGCCAGCTATCACCTGGCCGTCACCGTCGATGATGCGGCGCAAGGGGTGACAGACGTGGTGCGCGGCGCTGATCTATTTGCCGCGACGCATGTCCACCGGCTGTTACAGGCACTGCTCGACCTGCCGACGCCGACCTATCATCACCACGCCTTGCTGCATGATCAGCAGGGCCAACGGCTCGCCAAGCGCAGCGGCGCACCGACATTAGCAGCGCTTCGGGCCGCCGGTGAGGATGGCGCCGCATTGGCCCAAATGGTGCGGCGCGGGCAACTGCCCATTGGCATCGCTGCCATAACGCCCTAAATAGCGCCCATGACAGTTTTCCTCGCCATTTTGCTCGTGGCCGCGATGATCGCGACCCTAGTCGCGTTAATCCGCGGCATTGTTGCCTTTCTGCAGGCGACGGAGGCTGACCTGAAAGGGACCGGCCCCAGCGTGGCGAGCACCAAATCGAACAAGATGATGCAGCAGCGCATTTTCTTTCAGGCAATGGCGATTTTGATCGTCGTCGCCATTCTGTTCGTCACTGGCCGCACCTGATCATGTCGGGCCAGCGCCCGTGGTGAAGCTCAACCAAATCTATACCCGTACTGGTGACGATGGCACGACTGGCCTGGTTGATGGATCGCGCGTGGCCAAAACCGATGTGCGGCTGGCGGCGATTGGCGATGTCGATGAAGCCAATAGCGCGATCGGGGTCGCCATCGCCGCGCTCGGCCCGGGACCGGTCGCGACCGCGCTTACCCGCATCCAGAATGATCTGTTCGATCTCGGCGCCGATCTCGCCACGCCGGGGGAGGATTTCGCGCCGTCAGAGATGGTGTTGCGGATTGTCCCCCATCAGGTCGCGCGGCTGGAGGCAGAGATTGATGCGATGAATGCCGATCTGTTGCCGCTGACCAGTTTCATTCTGCCGGGCGGCACGGCAGGGGCAGCATCACTCCACCTTGCGCGGGCGATTGTCCGCCGCGCTGAGCGGGCGGCGGTGGCGGCATCCGGCACCGTGCCGCTCAATCCACAAGCGGTCTCATATCTCAACCGCCTGTCCGATTTTCTGTTCGTCTGCGCGCGTTTTGTGAACATTCCGGCGGGCGGCGACATATTATGGGTTCCCGGCGCGTCGCGCTAGCGGCCTTAAGCAGAGGAACGACAATGCAAACCAAGCCCCGTCTGGTTGCAAATCCGGCTCAGCTTTCGGAACAGTATCAAGCGGTACGGGCGCTGAGCGTGGCGCTTGTCGCGCCGCTTTCCGACGCCGATGCCAGCGTGCAATCGATGGACGACGCCTCCCCTGCCAAATGGCATCTGGCGCATACCAGCTGGTTTTTCGAAACCTTCATTCTGCGCGATCTCGTTCCCGGCTATCAGTTGCATGACGCGCGCTTCCCCTTCCTGTTCAACAGCTATTATGAGGCTGAGGGCGAACGCCATGCCCGCGCCCGGCGCGGCATGATCACCCGGCCGACCTTGGCCGAGGTGCTTGGCTATCGCGCCGCCGTCGATGCAGCGTTGCTCGCCGCACTGCCGTCGCTCCCCAGCGCAGCGCTCGATCTGGTGGAACTTGGCTGCCATCATGAACAACAGCATCAGGAATTGTTGATCACCGACATCCTGCATTTGTTCGCGCAGAACCCGACCGAACCCGCGATCTGGCCAGCGTCGCGCAAAGTGCCGGTCGCGATGCCGGGGCCGGTTGGTTGGATCTCGCATCCTGGCGGGATCGTCGACATCGGCCATGTCGGCGATGGCTTTGCCTTTGATGCAGAAGGGCCGCGCCACCAGGCACTGCTCAGCCCCCATGCCATTGCTGACCGGACGGTGACCAACGGCGAATGGGCCGCCTTCATCGCCGATGGCGGCTATCGCGATCCGCGCCACTGGCTGTCGGATGGCTGGGCCTGGGTGAAGGCGCACGCCATCACCGCGCCCCTTTATTGGGAAGAGCGCGATGGCAGTTGGACCCGCTTCGGGTTGGACGGCAGGCGTGCGATCGACCCTGCCGCCCCTGTTACCCATGTCAGCTTTTATGAAGCCGATGCCTATGCCAGCTGGGCAGGCGCGCGGCTGCCGACTGAGGCAGAATGGGAGACCGCCGCGCAAGCGCAAGATCCTGAAAGCGGCAACCAACTCGATCAGGCAGGACCAGTCGAGCCGAGGCCGTCAACCGCCGGCCCGGCCTGGTATGGCGATGTCTGGGAATGGACCGGCAGCGCCTTCCGGCCCTATCCGGGGTTTCGCGCGGTTGAGGGTGCGGTCGGTGAATATAATGGCAAGTTCATGAGCGGGCAGTGCGTGCTTCGGGGCGGTTCCTGCGCCACGCCGCGCGGCCATTTGCGGGCAAGCTATCGCAATTTCTTCTATCCGCACCAGCGCTGGCAGTTCACCGGCGTCCGCCTGGCAAAGGATGTGTGAGCGTGCTGAAACCTGAAATCGAAGACGGCGAAGCCAGCCTGGCGAGCCCTGCTTTTCGCGCTGATGTGCTGAACGGCTTTCTGGCGCGCCCGCGCGCCATTCCAGCACGCTGGTTTTACGATCGGCGCGGGTCTGAGCTTTTCGAAAAAATTACCGACTTGCCAGAATATTATCCGACTCGGGTCGAGGCGGGCATCTTGCGCGACAATGGCGCTGCCATCGCCGCGCGGATTGGCGCCGGCCACGCCGTTGTCGAATTCGGTTCCGGATCGTCAGCGAAAACACCCTTGCTGCTCCGCGCAATCGCGCCTGCGGCCTATGTGCCGATCGACATTTCGGGGGATTTTCTGCGCGAATCCTCAGCCGCACTGTCGGCCGATTTTCCCGGGCTGCCAGTGCTGCCGATCGAGGCAGATTTCATGCGGCCAATCGCCTTGCCGGCAGCAGTGGCCGATCTACCCAAGCTTGGCTTTTTCCCCGGTTCGACGATCGGCAACATGATCCCGTCCTCAGCGGTCGATCTGCTGCGCGCGATGCGGCTGTGGCTCGACACCGGATCGCTGCTGCTGATCGGCATGGATCGTCTGAAGGGCGAAGACGTCCTCGTTCCCGCTTATGACGATGCGCAAGGGGTCACGGCGGCATTCAACCTCAACCTGCTCGAGCGGATCAATCGCGAGCTCGACGGGACAATTCCGGTTTCAGCGTTCCGCCACCGGGCGATCTGGAACGACATGCGCGCGCGGATCGAAATGCATCTGGAGGCGACCGAGGATGTCGCCTTCACGATCGAAGGGCGACCTTTCTCGATCGCGGCGGGCGAGACGATCCACACCGAGAACAGTCACAAATATGGCGACCGTGATGCGCGCATCTTGCTGCGGGCAGGCGGCTGGACGCCGATCGCGGAGTGGACCGATGCTGATGATCGGTTTGCGCTGATCCTGGCGGAGGCCCAGGCACCACGGACGGCGCCTTAGATTTTTTGTTCGCGCGGAGACGCGGAGACGCGGAGGTGTCGCGTTTAAGGCGCTCGATTGCCCAGGTCGCGGGCGAAGCCTGAAGAAGGCTGCCGCCAGTTGGTGGCCAAGACATCGCCCAACGCGTATCCCCTCTGCGTCTCCGCGCCTCCGCGCGAACCAACCTTCTTTTGCTTCGCATTTGACGCGACCGCGGATAAGCCGCGCAACCCTAAAGAGGAGCAGTCATGAAAACGATCGGCGTTATCGGAGCGGGGCAGATGGGCGCGGGGATCGCGCAGGTGTCGGCACAGGCGGGCTATCATGTGCTGCTCTCGGACGTCGATCTGGCGCGCGCCGAGGCGGGCAAGACGGGGATCGCCAAGGCGCTCGATCGGCTGGTCACCAAGGGAAAAATCGGGAGTGAGGCGCGCGATGCCGCGCTCGCACTGATCGAGCCGGTCGCCAGCGTCGAGGCGATGGGCGGTTGCGGCCTTGTCATTGAAGCCGCCACCGAGCGCGAGGAAATCAAGCGGGCCATCTTTGCCACCGTCGGCAAGGTGCTGGGTGCCGAGGCGATCCTTGCCTCCAACACCTCATCGATCCCGATCACCCGCCTCGCCCAGGCGTCGCCTGATCCGGCACGCTTCATGGGGGTGCATTTCTTCAATCCCGTGCCGGTGATGGGATTGATCGAGCTGATCCGCGGGCTCGCTACCAGCAACGCCACGGTCGCCAGTGTCGAGGCATTCGGCCAATCGCTCGGCAAGCAGATCGTCCATGCCAATGACGCGCCGGGCTTCATCGTCAACCGTGTGCTGATGCCGATGATCAACGAAGCGATCTTCGCGCTCGGCGAAGGCGTGGCGACGATGCGCGACATCGATACCGCCTGCATGCTTGGCCTCAACCACCCGATGGGGCCGCTGACGCTCGCCGATTTCATCGGACTCGATACCTGTCTGGAGATTATCCGCGTGCTGCATGACGGCACCGGCGACCCCAAATTCCGCCCCGCCCCCCTGCTTGTCAAATATGTCGAGGCTGGCTGGTACGGTCGCAAGGTCAAGCGCGGCTTTTACGATTATTCGGGGGCCGAGCCGGTGCCGACGCGGTAAAGCGCCGACACCGGTCCAGTCGTCATTGGGCTGCCGCGGTCGCCGCCTGGATGAACTGGAACACTTCGTGGTCAAAGCCCGGATCGGCCTGGCCTTCCCATTTGTCCATGTTCGCGTACATCTCGCGCGTCTGGGCCATCATCGCGGGCGTGGCGATGCGGGTAAAGGGTTCAAGCAGCGCCTTCCACTCAGCGGCAAAGGCCTGGGCGGCGTCACTCGCCGGGTCCATCGGCAGCGCCGCCTTGATCCGGCTGCCCAGATCCTTCCACTTGGCACCCGCCGCCGCGGCATCGAAGGAATCGCCCATTTGGGGCAATGTCCGGGCGAAATCGGCCTTGGCCTCGTCGTTCAGATAGCGGTCGGTCACCGCCTGCCATTTTTCGGTTTCGTCGGTCATCATCACGTCTCCTGTCCTAATCAGCGAGCAGAAGGTCGCGGCATCGATCGGCTCGCCGCGATCGATTCGGGACAAGGTCGTGCGCAGGATATTGCGCGCTTCGGTGAGCGCGCGGGCCTGGTCATTCAGCGTGTCGAGTTGCAGGGCGACCAGCTGGCGCAGGTCGATGGGCTTTTCGTCAAACAGCGCCTTGATCTGTTGCAGGCTCAGCCCCGCCCGTTTGAGCGCGACGAGTTGATGCAGCCGTTCCAGCTCGCCCGCGCCATAGCAGCGCCTCCCTGAGCCGGTACGCAGCGGCTTCACCAGCCCACGCGCTTCGTAAAAACGGAGCGCACGCGCGGATAGGCCAGTGGTGCGGGCAACCTCGGCAATGTCGATAATCTGCGTCATGCCCTGCTTTTAGCGGTTGACGCAGCGTCAACTTCAAGCGGTTTTTTTGGCCCTAGCTGATCAGCATCCCCGCCAGCGCCGCGCTCATCAGATTGGCCAGCGTTCCCGCCGCCAGCGCGCGGATGCCGAGTTTGGCGATCATCGGGCGCTGGTTGGGTGCAAGGCTGCCGGTGGCCGCAATCTGGATCGCGATCGACAGGAAATTGGCAAAGCCGCACAGCGCGAAGGTGACGACGGCAGTCGTGCGCGCCGACAGCTCCTTCATCTGCCCCAAATCGATAAACGCGACGAATTCGTTGAGCACCACCTTGGTGCCGACCAGGCTCCCCGCCGCCGCTGCCTCATTCGCTGGGATGTTGAGCAACAGCATGAACGGCGCAAGGATATAGCCAAGGATCCATTGGAAGGTCAGTTCGGGATGGCCGAACAGCCCGCCCGCTGCGCCGAGAAGCCCATTGGCCAGCGCAACCAGCGACACAAAGGCAAGCACCATCGCCGCGACGGCGACCGCGATCCGCACCCCCGTCTGCGCGCCATTGGCGGCGGCCATGATGACGTTCTCGGCACGCTCGACGTCAAGCACGGGATCGACCGGATCGGCGATCTCGACCACTTCGCCATCGACCGTGTCGGCGGGCGGCACCGGCGGCACGTCGGGCATGATGATCTTGGCCATCAACAGCCCGCCGGGTGCCGACATGAACGATGCGGCGAGCAGATAGGGCAGCGCCGTCGGACCGAGCAGCGCGGCATAAGCGGCCAGGATCGTCCCCGCGACGCCCGCCATGCCGACCGACATCACCGCAAACAGCTGTGGCGGCTTCAGCGCGGGCAAATAGGGCGCGATCACCAGCGGCGCTTCGCTTTGCCCGACAAAGATATTGGCAGCGGCGCACAACGCCTCAACCTTCGACACGCCAACGATCAGCTCGATGCCGCCGCCGACATATTTGATCACCAGCTGCATGATGCCCAGGTGATAGAGCACCGCCACCAGCGCGGCGAAAAAGATGATCACCGGCAAGGCGGAAAACGCAAAGGCCGACCCAAAAGTGGGATCAGTTGCCAGCTTCCCGAAAATCAACTGAGTGCCCGCCGCCGCATACCCAAGCAGCGCGGAGACACCGAGCGCCATTGTTTCAATCACGCGTTTGCCAGCGGGCACGTACAGCACCAGCACCGCCATCGCCACCTGTAGGCCAAAAGCAGCAATGACAACGCGCGGGCGGATCAGCCGTTTATTGTTCGACAGCAGAAACGCGGCCAGCAGGATGACGGCGATCCCGGAAAGGCCGATAAGCGTCTGGTTCATTGATACCCTTTGCGCACAAAACTCACGCGCCCCCCCGGCTGCGCCAGCCGCGCACCATACAGCGCTGACGGCTTTGGGCTAGGGGCGTTTGACGGGCGCGGAAATCTGCTTACCAGTCGCGGACATGAACCAGAATGATCTCCGCATCCCGCGCTCGCTCTTCGCGCTGTCGATTTTCTATGGTGGCATGGTCTGCATTGCCGGCGTGCTCGGCAACAAGCAGGTCACGCTCGGGCCGCTTTCCGCGATTGGCCCGATGCTGGGGCTGGGGCCGCTGGCGATCGAGGCGGGGATCTTCGCCTTTCTAATGCTGGTGGTGGTGTCGAGCGCGATTGCCGAACTGCACGGCGCGGTCATCGCCAATCGACTGGTCCGCTTTGGCTTTGTCCCGCTAATCGCGTCGATCCTGTTGTCGCTGATCGTCCTCATCATTCCCGCCGCGCCCGACATGGACCCGGCGCGCGCGCAAGCGTTTGAGCTGATGATGGGCGCAACCCCGCGTATCTGGGTGGGCGGCATCATCTCCTACGGCATTTCGCAGACGCTGAACGTCTATGTGTTTTCGGCGATGAAAGGGGGAGAGGGCGGCGGGCTGCTCTGGCTGCGCGCCGGGATCGCCAGCATCTTGTCGCAGATTGTCGATACCCTGCTGTTCGTCAGCATCGCGTTCCTCGGCGTCTTCCCGATCCGCGAGCTGCTGATCGGGCAAATGGTGGTGAAGGTGGGCCTGTCCGCGTTGCTGGTACCGCCGCTGATTTATGCGGTGGTGGGGATTGGGCGCTGGCTGGACCGGGCGGAGGGGTGAGGGCTGAGGTTGGGTGGCTAGCTCCCGTTCGCTGTAACCGGGAATGCTTCCGTGATCCGAGGGGAATCGACCTTGCTTAGGTCTGCCCGGCTCGAATAGCGTCGCCACCTTCTGCTAACTTGCTGTTCCCATCCGCAAACCATATCCGTGTTAACGAGTCCCACACATTCGACCGCACGTATGTCGCGTCGGTTAGTGGCTTTGCCGCTAAAGGAAGTAACCGCCGCGGCCCAAACGCCCGGGTAGATATCCACCCGCCTTAACTCTTCATCCTGTCTAATCGGCGTGGACCAGAGGATTAGCGCGAGCAGCATGCGCTTACGCTAGCTGCGCTGCGTTAAATCTGCAATTGAGCGATGGCCGCCCAAGCCCACCCGTCACCCCGGCGAACGCCGGAGTCCTCCGGTTCGGATCGCACCATCCGCCAACAGCGCAACCCCAGCTTTCGCTGAGGGGACGGATTGGCTAGAGGACGTGCCATGACCAACCCCGCTTCCACCCCCAATCACGCGCCCGACCCCGCGATGCTCGCCAAAGCGGAAACGCTGACCGAGGCTTTGCCCTATCTGCAGCTGCATGCCGGCAAGACCTTTGTCGTGAAATATGGCGGGCATGCGATGGGCGACCCCGAGCTGCAGCGCGATTTTGCCGAGGATGTCGTGTTGTTGAAGGCGATCGGCATCAACCCCGTCGTCGTCCATGGCGGGGGACCGCAGATCGGCGCGATGCTAAAGAAACTTGGCGTCGAATCAAACTTTATCGATGGCCTCCGCGTCACCGATGCGCAGACCGCGCAGGTCGCCGAAATGGTGCTGTCGGGCGCGATCAACAAGGAAATCGTCGCCTGGATCGGCCAGGCCGGGGGCCGCGCGATCGGCATTTCGGGCAAGGATGGCGGGTTCGTGCGCGCGTCGAAGGTCGAACGCACGACGCGCGACCCCGACAGCAATATCGAACGCGTCGTTGATCTGGGCTTTGTCGGCGAACCCGAATCGATCGACCGCACGGTGATCGACACGATTTCAGGCGCGGGGATGATCCCGGTGATCGCCCCGATCGGCATCGGCGCGGACGGGCAGACCTATAACATCAACGCCGATACCATGGCGGGCGCGATTGCCGCGGCGTTGGGCGCATCGCGGCTGTTCCTGTTGACTGACGTTGCCGGGGTGCTCGACAAAAGCGGCCAGTTGATGACTGATCTCGACCCCGCGAAAATCGCCGCGTTGCGCGCCGACGGGACGATCACCGGCGGGATGATCCCCAAGCTGGAAACCTGTGTGACAGCCGTCGATGGCGGGGTGGATGCCGCCGTTGTCCTTGACGGGCGCGTGCCGCATGCGATGCTGCTTGAAATCTTTACGCGTCAGGGCGCAGGGACGCTCGTCCACCGCTGATCGCAGGGCGCTTGCTCAAGTGTCATAGTTTAGTATAACGCCTGATATGCCAATGGAGAGCCGGTTTTGATTACGCTTATTCAGATTGCGATGGTGCTGCTCAATCTGGTCTGGTGGGTTGTTGTCGTCCAGATCGTCCTATCGCTGCTGATCTCGTTCAACGTGATCAACACCTATAATGACTTTGTCCGCTCGCTCTATCAGGGCCTCGATAAGCTGACCGAGCCGATGTACCGGCCGATCCGCAAGGTCCTGCCCGATTTCGGCCAGATCGACTTTTCGCCCGCCGTCATCCTGATCGGCCTGCAGATCGGGCAACTGGTGCTGGGCAATGTCGCCGCCTCGATCGCGACCGGCGCACCGCTCTGACGGACAGGCCGTGGACCGCCACGGCTGACGGCATCATCATCGCCGTGCGCGTCACCCCCCGCGGCGGGCGCGATGCGCTAATCGCTGGCACGACGGCGCATTTCGCAGCCCGGCTGGCGGCGGCGCCGGTTGAGGGCGCTGCAAATGCCGCGCTGATCGCGCTGATCGCCAAGGCCTTTGCCCTGCCAAAGCGCGACGTTTCGCTGATTGCCGGCCAGACTGCGCGGATCAAGCGCCTCAAGCTCAGCGGTGATCCGCAAAGGCTGGCGGAAATCGCCGCTGGCCTCTATGCCCCGGCGGCATGAGCGCACAACTTATCGACGGTAAGGCCATCGCGGCCGCCCTGCGGGATCGGATCGCGCTGCAGGTAGCGAGTTTTCGCGACGCGGCCGGGCGTGCGCCTGGGCTTGCCGTGGTGCTGGTCGGTGAAGACCCGGCATCGGCCGTGTATGTGCGCAACAAGCGCAAGGCGACGCTGGCGGCCGGCATGGCGAGCTTTGAATATCGGTTGCCCGCCGATGTCGAGCAGGGCGATGTGCTGGCACTGGTCGACACGCTGAATGCCGATCCGGCGGTTGACGGGATCCTGGTCCAGCTGCCCTTGCCGCCGCAGATGGAAGCGGGGGCCGTGCTGCTGGCGATCGACCCCGACAAGGATGTTGATGGCTTCCACCCCGTCAACGCCGGGCGACTGGCAACCGGGATTGACGGGTTCGTGCCGTGTACGCCGTTGGGCTGCGTAATGCTGCTCAAGGACCAATTGGGCGATCTGGCGGGGCTGGAGGCAGTGATTGTCGGCCGCTCCAACATTGTCGGCAAGCCATTGGCGCAATTGCTGATCGCCGAGAGCTGCACGGTGACGGTGGCGCATTCAAAGACGCGCGACCTGTCGAGCGTCGTCAAGCGCGCCGATATCGTCGTGGCCGCCGTCGGGCAGCCCGCGATGATCAAGGGCGAATGGATCAAAGCCGGGGCAACGGTGATTGATGTCGGCATCAATCGTTCCGAGGATGGCCTTGTCGGCGATGTCGATTTCAATGGCGCGGCCAGCGTTGCCGCCGCGATCACGCCAGTGCCCGGCGGGGTTGGGCCGATGACGATCGCCTGCCTGCTGCGCAACACCCTGGTCTCTGCCCATCGTCGGGCGGGTCTGAAGTTAGACATGGCTGCGCTGTGACGGAGTTGTTCATCTCCTCGCTGATCACCTTTTTCGTGGTGATCGATCCGCCGGGCTGTGCGCCAATCTATGCCGGGCTGACAGCGGGCGTGCCGGCCGTGCATGCCCGCGCAATGGCGCTGCGCGCGGTGCTGATTGCCGGGGCAATCCTGGTGGTGTTTGCGCTGTTCGGCCAGACGATCCTGTCGGCGATCGGCGCGAGCCTGGATAGTTTCCGCGTGGCGGGCGGCATCCTGCTGTTCGTCATCGCCACCGAAATGGTGCTCGAAAAGCGCACCCAGCGCCGCGAGGACCGGGCCGAGAAGATCAAGGGCACGCCCGAGATTGAGGATGTCTCGGTCTTCCCGATGGCGATGCCGATGATCGCCGGGCCGGGATCGATCGCGTCGATCATGCTGTTAATGTCCCGGGGGCACGGGGTCGAGCGGACCCTGGTGATCCTGGCCGCGCTGGGCGTGATTCTGGCGCTGACATTGGCGGCGCTGGTCGCGGCCGGGCCGATCATGCGCGTACTGGGCGACAAGATCGAAGCGGTGATCACCCGGCTGCTCGGCGTGCTGCTGGCCGCACTGGCCGCCCAATTCGTGATCGACGGGCTGCGCGCGAGCTTTTTCTAGCGCCGGGTGCTCCCTCTTCCCGCTACGGCGTGATGGCGTCAGGCCTATTGAACTTCACAGCCGTTCGGGCTGAGCGCAGTCGAAGCCCACGCGCTCCGCATGCCCTTCGACTTCGCTCAGGGCGAACGGGGTATGGGTTGATCCAATCCGACCTCTTCACACTCTAGTGAATCCGCCAGAGTTTCAGCGGCGATCGTTTCGGCAGCGGCACGGGTTCCAGCCAGGCGGGCGTCTCGCCGCGCACCAGCCGGGCGTAGAAACCATTCTTCGCGCGCACCGTATAGACCGTCGATTCGGCCATGTTCGGGCAGGTCAGCAACAAGGTTGCGCCGTGGCGGCGGGCGATCGCGTGGAATTCATCCGCGCTGCGTTTGAAACCGTGCTGCACATCAAGAATCGCAGCGCCATTGCGGTGATAGGGGCCCGCCACCGCCGAATGATGCGTCAGCGTGATCAGCCGCGGCCCCAGATTGATAAAGGTGAAGATGGTTTGCGGCGGCAACCGGTTCAACACGCCGAGGGTGGGAATGGTGGGGCATGACGCCCCGGCGCGATTGACCGCCTTGGTGTTGGTGCTTGGCTTGTCGGGCACGGCAAAGCGGATGACCAGCCCGATAAAGGCACCCGAAACCAGCAGGAAACCGGCAACCGTGCCAAACACCCGGACCAACACGGATCGATGCGCCAGGCACCAGGGCAGCAGCACCCACCCAAGCGCCACCGCGCCAGGCACCGCCAGCAACTGCGCGGCGGCACCGGCCCGGACCTGCCAGAGCAGCAGCCCGCCGGCCAGCAAGGTGAACAACAGCACCGCTGCCCAGGCGGCAAAGCGGTCGCTGCGCCGCGCGCGCCAGGTCGCGATCAGCGCGCCGATCACGCCGATGATCGGCAAGGCAGCGACGGTCAGCGCGCCGCGCCACGGATGCGCATAAATTGGCTTGGCCTCACGCACATTGTTAAGCCAGTTGGCGGCGAGTTCGGGCGACACTTGTTCGGGCCGCCCCAGGCATTGCGGGAAAACTAGCGCGAAGGCGAGGATGATCGCCGCGCCAGCGCCTGCCGCCAGCCCAAAGCGAACCGGGCGGCTGGCCGGATTGACGCGGGCGAGGATGAACAGCAGCGCGCCCGCCTCGATCATCACGCTCAGCCACACCGGGGTCAGCGCGTCGCAGCGCAGTGCTGCATTGGCGGTGGAGGCGAACAGCCCATAGCCAATCGCGCTGCCCCCGGCGAGCGCCAGGCCGTAAACGGTCAGCCGCTCGGCCTCGGCACGGTCCCAGATCCAGCGCAGCCCCAGGATCGCACCGGCCCCGGCCGCATAAGGCAGCATCTCCAGCCCGATGGAGAGCGACACCGCGCTCGCCAGCCCGACGGTGATCCCGCCCCGGCGCTGAAGCGGATCGGCAAGCCCAGCGACGGTCAGGCTGAGGCAAGCGAGCTGCCAGCCATGATGATCGATGCGTAGAGGCATGAACATCAGCATCGTCGCTGCACACATCAGCAGGAAAATCAGCGCCAGCGGCCAGGCGAACGGGCTCACCAGCCGGCGCACGGTGAAGGCCAACCCCGCCATCGCCACCGATAGCGGCAGCAACGGCGCGATCCCGCACGCCAACCGCTCCGCCAGCGCCGTCCCAAAAAAGGGCCTGAACGCCAGGATCAGCCCGGCGATCGGCAGATCGACGATCCGGCTCCAGTGCATGTCGAACCCAAACGGCGGATTGAGCCGATACTGGCGCAAATCATACCAGCCCTGCCCATTGAGCAGCGCGCGCACCTGCACCAGCCGCATATTGTCATCGGTATCGCCCAGCGACAGCCAATGGATCGCTGGCCAGCGTTGCCAGACGAACCAGGCCGCGATCACCGCCCAGGCGATCAGCGTCAGGCTAAGCCAGTTGCGGTCCAGTTGCTGGGTGAGCGACGCATCGCCGTGCTGCTTGTCGTTCAAAGATGCTTCCCTCGCCTCTCTTCGCGCTCTAGTGCGGCCCCCACAAAGGGCAAGCGGCACGTGAACACGGTCAATCAGGGACAACAGCGACAACGGGCGAGCGATATGCTCGGCCAACTGGTGCGGTTCGCCATTACCGGCGGCTTCGTCACGATGCTGTACGCGATCGTTTACTGGCCGCTCGCCACCTATGTCATTCATCCGATGGCGGCGTTCGTGGCTGGGTATCTGGTCGCGCTGACGACGGGCTATGTCCTGCACAGCCGCTGGAGTTTTCGCGGGCATGGCAGCCGCGACGATATCCGCCGCACCACCGGCCGGTTCTTTGCGGTGTCGTTGGTCAGCTTTGCGCTCAACGGCCTGTTCACCTGGGTGCTCACCGGGCCGCTTTTGCACGGCGCAACCTGGTGGCCGCTGATCCCGATCTTCTTCTTCACGCCGCTGGTCACCTTTGCCCTCAACCGGTTGTGGGTGTTTGCCTAATGGGACGTCGCTGATGGACCGCATCGTTTATGACCGGATGGCCGCGCATGATTCCACCCATTGGTGGTACCGCGCCCGGCGCGAGATCCTGTCGGATTATCTGACGCGCGAAGCCGGCTTGCCCAAGGACGCGCGCATTTTGGAGATTGGCTGCGGCACGGGCCACAACCTGCCGATGCTGGCGCGGTTCGGCACGGTTGAGGCGATCGAGATCGATCCGGTTGCGCGCGGCATTGCCAGCGAGCGGCTCGGCAAGCCGGTCAGCGCCGCACCACTGCCTGCGCTGCCGGGAATCGAGCGGGGGGCGTATGATCTGATCGCGGTGCTCGATGTCGTCGAACATATCGAGGATGATGTCGCCGCCCTTGCCGCGATGCGCGATTGCCTGAAGCCCGGCGGCAAGATTTTGATCACCGTGCCCGCGCATCAATGGCTGTGGAGCGCGCATGATGTGGTGAACCACCATCATCGCCGCTATTCTAAGGCAACGCTGAACACGGCGATTGCAGCGGCTGGCCTTGGCCATAATGGCCTGCGCTATTTCAACTCGCTGCTGTTCCCGCTTGCCGCTGCCGCGCGCGTTGCCGGGCGGATGACGGGCCGCGACGACAGCGATGATTCACCGCCGCCCAAGGCGCTCAACACGCTGTTCGAAACAATCTTTGGCTGGGAACGCCATCTTGTCGGCCGGATGCCGCTGCCGCCTGGCGTGTCGATCGTTACGCTGGCGGCACCGGCGGCTTGACGCGGGGTTTCCGGCGGGGTGCGGGCGCCGGTTGGGCAGCTGTCGCCACCGCCTCTTCTTCCTGCGGCTCGGCACGATAGCCTAGCGTCGCGCGACCCTGTACCGGGCCTGCTACATCTGCGACCAGATAAAGCGGCCGCCGTTTCGATTCGACATAGAGCCGGCCGAGATATTCGCCAATCATGCCCAGCACGAACATCTGCACCGCGCCGAGCAGCACCACGACCAGCATCGTCGATGTCCAGCCCTGCACCGCGCTGCCGGTGAAAAAACCAATCGCGATATAGACGAACAGCAGCAACGACGCCCCCGTCAGCGCCAGCCCGGCATGGCTGGCAAAGCGCAGAGGCGCGGTCGAAAAACCAGTCACCGCATCAAGCGCGAAGCGGATCATCTTGGCGAGCGGATATTTGGTTTCGCCCGCATGCCGTTCGGCCCGATCATACAGAAACGGCACCTGACGGAAGCCAATCCATGCCACCATGCCGCGGATGAAGCGCGCCTGTTCAGGCAGGCTCAAAAACGCATCGAGTGCACGCCGGCTCATCAGCCGGAAATCGCCGGTATCGAGCGGGATCGGCGTATCGGTTACGCGATCAAGCACGCGGTAAAAGGCCGCGGCGGTCAGTTTCTTGAAAAAGGTTTCGCCCTCGCGCTTGCGGCGGACCGCATAAACGACATCGGCCTGCTCGGCGGCCATGGTCGCGCGCATATCAGCGAGCAATTCGGGCGGGTCCTGCAAATCGGCATCGATGATCATGATCTGCTGCCCGCAGCACAGATCCAGCCCCGCTGTCAGCGCCAGCTGATGGCCATGATTGCGCGACAAGTTGATCGCGACGAGATGCGGGTCACCCGCTGCCAGCCGCTGCATCGCTGGCCAGCTCGCATCTTTTGAGCCGTCATTGACGAAGACGATCTCGTAATCGTCACCAACCGCCGCCTGCGCCGCGGCCGAGACGCGGGCGTGCAGAATGTCGAGACAGGCGGCTTCATTGTAACAGGGTACGACAATGGAGAGGGCGGGGCGCTTCATCCGCCCCCTCTACCGTGTGTTTCACCAATAGGGAATCGCCAAGCGCGGAGCGCTAACCCAGTTGCGCCTTGGCGCGCGCCTCGACCAGCCGTTCCAGGATCGTCAGTGGCACCGCGCCATCGCGCAGCACCTCATGGAATTGCTTCAGGTCGAACTTGTCGCCCAATATCCGCTTGGCATTGTCGCGCGCGCGCAGCCAGCTGATATGGCCAAGTTTGTAGCTGCACGCCTGCCCCGCTTGGGTGCAATAGCGTTCGATCTCGCGCAGCGAGCGCGGGCGCGCAAAGCCGACGGTTTCGACGAAATAGTCGGTCGCCTGCTCGCGCGTCCAGCGTTTGGCGTGAATGCCGGTATCTGCCACCAGCCGCGCAGCGCGGAACAGAAATGACTGGAGATACCCGGCTCGTTCGATCGCATTGGCATAGCCACCCAGTTCCTCAGCCACTTGTTCGGCATATAACGCCCAGCCTTCCGAATAGGCGCTGAAGCCCGACAACCGCCGAAGCAGCGGCGAATCAAGCTTCTGGACGATGCTGAGCTGCAAGTGATGCCCCGGCACCCCTTCGTGATAGCTGAGCGAGGGCAGTGTATATTTCGGCCAGTCACCAACGCTTTTCAGGTTGATGAAGTAGATCGCCGGGCGGGTGCCATCGAGCGAGGCGCGGCGGTAATAGCCGTTTGAGGCGCCGTCCTGAATCTCCACCGGCACCGCGCGGATATCGAGTGGTTCGCTCGGCGGGTTGAGAAACGCCTCGCCAAGCCGCTTCTGCATCGCCGCCACGCCGACGTTCAGGCCCGCCAGCAATTCGGCCCGCCCCTCGGCAGTATCGGCATAAAGCTGGGACGGCATATCGTTGAGCGCGGTCAGCCGCGCCCCGACGCTGCCCTTGGTCAGCCCCTGCGCCTTCAGAATCGCATCGAGCTCGGCGCTGAGCGAGGCGACTTGCTCCTTGCCGATCTTATGGACTTCATCGGGCGTGAAATCGGTGGTGGTCGCCGCCTTCAGCGCCTCGGCATAGATGGCATCGCCATTGGGCAGTGCCCATAGTCCCGCTTCCTTGCGACGCGGCAGCGCCTGAACGAGCGCGATTTGCCGATCGAGCGCCGGATAGACCTGGCTTTCGACAATGGCGGCGGCCTTTGTCGCCCAATCGCCCGTCAACCCGGCGGCCTTGGCGCGCGTGACGAGCGAGTTGACCATCGCACTGGCGGCGGCAGGCTTGCCCCGCAGCGCCTTGAGCTGGCCAATCGTCAGATCGAGCGAGAAATCGGGCGCGACAAAGCCGCGCGCGGCTTCCTCCTTTTGCACCGCACTGTCCTGATCAAGCGCAGTCGCAAAGGCGGACAGGCGCGCGCAATAGGCTTCGGCATCGGCGGTGGTGCGGATGGTGTGCGCGGAATTGAGGAAATCGGGGACCGAGAAATAGGCACCGCCCTGCTGGAAGATACGATAGGGGCGGATCGTGCTGCCAATCCCGAATTTATCGGGGCCAACAACGCTGCTATTCAGCGAGTATAAGACGACTTCGCGGTTGAGCTTGGCCGTTTCGGACAGCGTGGTCGTGCCGATCGCCTCGATCCGCGCAATCGCTTTCTTGGTTCGTGCAAGATCGGCGGCGCGCGCGGCGAGCGACCGATCCCCCAACTGCCCCTTGGCGGCGGCGCGCTTGCCCGTATCGAGCCCGAGTTGCGTTACGCTCTCCGGCGAATCATCAAGACCTTCCTGAAAGATCGCTTCGAACAACGCGTTGATCGCGGCATCGCCAGCGGGAGCGGCTGCGCGCAACGCGCTAGGCGTCAGGGAGAGCGCGGCAACAGCACCGCTGGAGGAGAGAAATTGGCGGCGGTCCATGGGCGGGCGACTCCTGTGTGAAGGATGGGAGGGAACCTAGTCGACGACAGCCAGTCAGCAAGCTGCTTCTATACGCGCTCCACCGCGCTCACCGCATCGGCGGCCCGCAGCGCCGCGATCAGGCGCATCAGATGCTGAAGATCATGCACCTCCACATCAATGGTGTTGGTGTGATAGCCCGAATCGCGATTATCGAGCCTGAGGCCCAGAATATTGGCTTTATGCGCGCCAATGATGGTGGCGACGACGCCCAGCGCGCCGGGTTCGTTCTTCAAATCAACCGCAATCTGGGCGGTTGCGCCTTCGGTCTTGTCGCCCCAGGCAAGATCGACCCAATCTGCATCATCGCCGTCGATCAGCGTCTTGCAGTCGATCGAATGAACCTCGATCAGCCGATCAGGATGGCGCAGCCCGACAATCCGGTCGCCGGGCACGGGATGGCAGCATTCGGCGAGTTCAAAGGCAATGCCGTGCTTCAGGCCACGGATCGAAATCGCGCTTGATTGCGGTGGCAGGGCGTGGCGCGCGGCCTTGTCGGCCGATCCCGGCATCAGCGCTTCCATCACGTCGGCATCGGGAATCCGGCGCTTGGCGATCGCCTCCATCAGCGCGGCTTCATCGGCCAGCTTCAGCCTCTTCAACGCCGCATTGATCGCATCATCGGCCAGGGTGGCCGGCAGCCGCTGGACAATTTCCTCATAGATTTTGCGGCCAAGCGCCTGGCCTTCGCTGCGTTCGGTCTGGCGCAAATGGCGGCGAATGGCGGCGCGCGCCTTGCCGGTGATCGCAAAGTTAAGCCAGCCAGGCTGCGGCACTTGCGCTTTGGAGCGCAGGATTTGCACCTGATCGCCATTCTCTACCCGCGTCCGCAAGGGGGCAACCCGGCCATTAATCTTGGCGCCCACCGCCTGGTCACCCAAATCGGTATGAAGCGCATAAGCAAAATCAATCGGGGTTGCGCCCTTGGGCAGCTGGATCAATTCGCCGCGCGGCGTAAAGGCAAAGATCCGGTCCTGATACATCGCCATGCGGGTATGTTCGAGCAGCTCTTCGGGGCTCTCGGCGGTATCGAGAATCTCGACCAGATCAGCGATCCAGCGCACCTGCGTATCGGGGCGCACCTTGCTCTGCTTATAGGCCCAGTGCGCGGCCAGACCGTGTTCAGCCTCGGCATGCATTTCCGTCGTGCGAATCTGGATTTCGACACGGGTATTTTCGGCATGCATCACCGACGTATGCAGCGAACGATAGCCGTTGCGCTTGGGCGTCGAGATATAATCCTTGAACCGGCCTGGCACCATCGGCCACCGGCGATGGATCAGCCCGAGTGCTGTATAGCAATCCTCCACCGTCGGCACGATCAGCCGGAACGCCATGATATCGGACAATTGCTCGAAGCTGATGTGCCGTTCGGCCATCTTCTTCCAGATCGAATAGGGGTGTTTTTCGCGCCCTGAAATCTCCGCGCCAACCCCGCCGCGTTCAAGCAATTGCTTGAAGCTTTTGGCGATCTTGTCGATCCGGTCGCCATCGCCTTCCTTGAGCTGCTCAAGCCGCTTGGTGATTGAGCTATAAGCCTCTGGCTCAAGCTCACGAAACGCCAGCGTCTGCATCTCCTTCATGAACTCATACATGCCGATCCGCTCGGCAAGCGGGGCATAGATGTCCATGGTTTCGCGCGCGATCCGGCGGCGCTTTTCAGGCTTGGCGATGTGGTGCAGCGTCCGCATATTGTGCAGCCGATCAGCCAGCTTGACGAGCAGCACGCGAATATCGTCTGACATCGCCAGCAGGAATTTACGCAGATTCTCGGCCGCGCGTTCATTTTCGGTCTGCGCTTCGATCTTCGACAGCTTGGTCACGCCGTCAACCAGCCGGGCGACATTGGCGCCGAACAGCCTTAGGATTTCCTCCGGCGTGGCGACCGTGTCTTCGATCGTATCGTGCAGGATCGCGGTCGCGATGGTCTCATCATCAAGATGAAGATCGGTCAGGATCCCGGCGACTTCGATCGGGTGGCTGAAATAGGGGTCGCCGCTGGCGCGCTTCTGGCTGCCATGCGCCTGCATCGAAAAAACATAGGCGCGGTTGAGCAAGGCCTCATTGGCCTGGGGATCGTAGCTTAATACCCGATCGACGAGTTCATATTGCCGCAGCACGCGACCACGATGGGGCCGCGTGCTGCTGCTTTGCAACAATATACTTTGTGTCAGCTCGCGCGCGCATTGCACTTGGCAAGCATTTCGGCATCGAGCGGCGTGCCAGCGACGGTGAAGGCGCTGAGCGCGCCAACGCGCTGGACGACCATCTGGCACATGATCACGTCGCGCTGGGTCGATTGCTTGGCGGTGCAAACACCGTCTGCGCACTTCCACAGCGTGCCGGCGGTGATGACGCTGGCCTTGGTCGGGGCGGTCACGGGCGTTGCGCTATAATAGCTGCTGGAAGCCGCTGACGCGGCGCCGGCGAAGAGCAGCATAGCAGAGGTGGCGAGGGCAGCGGCGATGGGGAGGGTGCGTGTCATGATGAACTCCATGATCGGTTCGTGGACAGATTGAGGCGTATATTACCGGCAACCGAATTAAGTTGCGAATCACTACTTACTCCGATAGGTTTCCAGTTGCAACTAGAAACTAATATTTCATTCGCATGACGGTTCAAATTTGTTAGATTACGTCAGGATCGAGGACGCATGGACGGAAAACTGAGAGAACCCTTGCGCGAACTGGCCGAGTGCAGCCTGCCGGCAGCGCTGGAGGCGATGGGTGAGCGCTGGTCCTTTTTGATCCTGCGTGCCGCCTTTAACGGCTTGTATCATTTCGAGGAATTTCAGTCCGAACTGGGCATTGCGCGCAACATTCTGGCCAATCGCCTGGCGCGACTCGTCGAACATGGCATCTTGAAGCGCGAGGCGATGCCCGATGATCGCCGCAAGATCGAATATCGCCTGACCGATAAGGGTTTTGCCCTGCTGCCGACCATGATCGCGCTGCGGCAATGGGGGGAGCGCTGGGAAACCGGCTTTCCCGCCTCACCCGTGCTGGTCGATGAGCGCGATCGGCGGCCGATCGCGCAGATTGACGTGCGCGCCTGGGATGGGCGGGTGCTGACCAAACAGGATCTGCTCTGGTCACTGCCCGAACATGTTGCGGGCAACCCAATCGACATTCGCGCCGCCGAATAGGGCTTAGCCGCTAACCAGGGCTTCCAGCCGGGTACGCACGTCACCCGTGATCGGTTTGGGGCGGCCAGTGGCCAGATCGACATGAACGATCGTCATCAAAATCGTGCAGTGCAGCGCCCCCGTCGCCGCATGGCATAGCTCAAAGCGCTGCATCATGCTGGTCCCGCCGATCCGCTCAATGCGGACAAAGGCCTCGATCTCGTCGTTCATCACGAACGGCTTGAAATAATCAATCTCGGTATGGCGGACGTGAAATTCCGCTTCGGTCCATTCGGGGCCAAGGTCTTCCAGTCCCGTACTGGGCCAGAATTCCGACACCGCCACGTCGACATATTCCAGATAGCGCGAGTTATAGACGACGCGCTGAGCATCGACCTCCGCGTAGCGAACCTTGAATCGGGTGGAAAAGCTAAAGCCAGGGCGTGTCATGCCCGGTCGATGACGGGCCATGGGCGCGGCGTCAATCGCTGCGTGCGGATCAGGCGAGCAGCCGGATACCGACCAGCGCGAGCGTAATCGCCAGGATCGGTACCAGGATATGTTCATGGATCCGCGCCGCGAGCATGCTGCCAAGGATGATGCCGGGAATCGACCCCAGCAGCAGCGAGGCGAGCAGCCACAGATCGACTGAGCCCATCGCCAAATGGCCGATGCCAGCGATCAGCGTCAGGGGCACGGCATGCGCAATATCGGACCCGACCAGCCGCGCGACCGGTACCTTGGGATACAGCACCAGCAGCGCAGTCATCCCCAGCGCCCCCGCCCCGACAGACGTCAGCGACACCATCACGCCGAGCACCACGCCCAGCAAGATCGTGATCTGATCAAGCCGATCCGCATTGGCGCCGACCAGCAATGGCGACAAGCGCGCGACGATCGTCTTTCTGAAAAAGACCGAAATGGCCGTGGCGATCAACGCGACGCCAAGGGCGCCGGTGATCACCTTGCCCATCGCGTCGCCCTGCCAGTTGAACAGCCAGAGTGCCGCCAGCGTCACCAACGCCGCCGGGACGCTGCCGGTCGCGAGACGGCGGACCACGCGCCAGTCGACCGTGCCGTGTCGGCCGTGCACCAATGTGCCAACCGTCTTGGTCGCCGATGCATAAAGCAGATCAGTGCCAACCGCCGTCGCAGGATGGAAGCCGAACAACAGCACCAAGAGCGGCGTCATCAGCGATCCGCCGCCAACCCCGGTCAACCCGACCAGCACCCCGACCAGCGTGCCGGCGAACGAATAGAGCGGATTAATCACTCAGCCATCCGCTCGGCACAGAGGCTGGGGTCAAGCGGAGTCACGCGCGGGCGTGTTGACGCCCATCGATTGGAGATATTTTTTCACGTTGCGCGCTGCCTGGCGCAGTCGCTGTTCGTTCTCGACCATTGCGATTCGCACAAAGCCTTCACCGTTCTCGCCATAGCCCACCCCTGGCGCAACCGCGACCTGCGCGCATGTCAGCAATTGTTTGCTGAACTCAAGGCTACCTAAATGCGCCAATGCCGGCGGCAGCGGCGCCCAGGCAAACATCGATGCGGCAGGCGCAGGAATATCCCACCCTGCCCGACCAAAGCTTTCGACCAGCACGTCGCGGCGCTTGTGATAAAGCTCGCGATTCTTTTCGACGATATCCTGCGGCCCGTTCAGCGCGGCGCAGGCAGCAGCCTGAATCGGCGTAAAGGCGCCATAATCGAGATAGGATTTCACGCGCGTCATCGCGGCGATCAGCTTCTTGTTGCCGACGGCAAAGCCGATCCGCCACCCGGCCATTGAATAGGTCTTGCTCAGGCTGGTGAATTCGATCGCGACGTCCTTGGCACCCTTCACCTGCAGGATCGACGTGGTTGGCTTGCCGTCAAAATACAGCTCGGAATAGGCAAGGTCGGAAATGATCCAGACCTTGTTCTCGCGCGCCCAGGCGACCAGCCGCTCGTAAAAGGTGATATCGACCGTCTCAGCGGTGGGGTTCGACGGATAATTGACCACCAATATCGACGGACGCGGCACGGTGAAGTTCATCGCCCGCTCAAGTGCTTCCCAATAGCGTTCATCGGGGGTGGTCGGCACCGCGCGGATTGTCGCCCCGGCAATGATGAAGCCGAAGGTGTGAATGGGGTAGCTGGGGTTGGGTGCGAGCACGACATCGCCCGGCGCGGTGATCGCGGTGGCCAGGCTGGCGAGCCCTTCCTTCGATCCCATCGTGACGACAACTTCGCTTTCCGAATCGACCTCGACGCCGAAGCGGCGGCCATAATAATTCGCCTGTGCCTTGCGCAGCCCGGGGATGCCGCGCGACGCCGAATATCCATGCGCATCGGGCTTGGCCGCGACTTCGCACAATTTTTCGATGACATGGGCGGGCGGCGGCAGATCGGGATTGCCCATGCCCAGATCAATAATGTCTTCCCCGGCCGCGCGCGCCTGCGCCCGCATCGCGTTGACTTCAGCGATGACATAAGGGGGCAGGCGTTTGATGCGGTAAAATTCGTCTGACATGGGTGCATTCCATCGGTCGGCGGGGTCGGTACAGCCCGTTCATAGGCGATTTGTCGTGCAGGGTGAATGACGGCGAAGCATGCTTGCGGTAGGCTGCGGCAAATAACAAGAATCGAGGATGCGATGCGCGAGCCCGAGCCGACCGAGACGCCGCTGAGTTCGGCCTTCACGATCCCCAGTCTGGAGGACATGCAGCACTGGACATGGGTGATGGGTCGCGCGCAGCAGATGATGCTGGAGGCGGGGTTGCAGACGATGCAGGAAACCCGGGCCATGCCGATCATCCCCGGCTTCACCGATCAACGCACCATCGATCGCGCGCGCGATTTCTGGACCGACAGCATGAAGCTGTGGCAGCATTTTCTGGCGCCCGCGCTGGCCGACCCTATTGAGGAGTCAGCCGACCACGCGCGCGACAAGCGCTTCAAGGCACCGCAATGGCGGGAAAATCCGGTGTTCGACTGGATCCGCCAAAGCTATTTCCTGGTTTCAGACCATCTTTTGCGCGGGGTGGAGGAAATGGACGGGATCGACCCGCACCAGCGCGAACAGCTGCGCTTTGCCACGCGCGGCTTTGTCGATGCGATGAGCCCAAGCAATTTTCCCGCCACCAATCCGCTCGTGCTCGAAAAGACACTGGAAACCGGCGGCGAAAATCTGCTCCACGGTTTGCAGCATATGCTCGCCGATATGAGCAAGGGCCAGCTCACCCATACCGATCCCGATGCGTTTGCGGTCGGCCGCAATCTGGCGATGACGCCAGGCAAGGTCGTCAAGCGTACCCCGCTCTATGAACTGATCCAATATTCCCCAACCACGCCCGATGTGCTGGCGGTGCCGCTGGTGATCTTCCCGCCATGGATTAATCGCTTCTACATCCTCGATCTCACGCCTGAGAAAAGCTTCATCAAATGGGCCGTCGATCAGGGCCTGACGGTCTTTGTCGTGTCGTGGAAATCCGCCGACGCCACGATGAAGGATGTGGTGTGGGACGATTATGTCGAGCAGGGCCAGATTGATGCGATCGATACGATTCGCGATCTGCTCGAAGTCTCCTCAGTGCACGCGATCGGCTATTGTGTGGCGGGCACGACGCTGGCGGCGGCGCTTGCCGTGCTGGCGGCGCGCGGCCAGGCCGACAAGGTCAGATCGGCGACCTTCTTCACCGCGCAGGTCGATTTCGCGCAGGCCGGCGAACTGCTCCATTTCGTTGATGACGAGCAGCTGAAGCTGATCGAGCAGCTCTCGCCCGATGGCTTCCTCGATGGGCGCTATATGGCGGCGACCTTCAATCTGCTGCGCGGGCGCGATCTGATCTGGAATTATGTCACCAATAATTATCTGCTCGGCCAGGATTATGCGCCGTTCGATCTGCTCCACTGGAATGGCGATACCACCAACCTGCCGACCAAATGGCATTTGAGCTATTTGCGCGATCTCTACCGCGACAATTTGTTGGTCAAACCCGGTGCCCTGTCGATCTCGGGCACGCCGATCGATCTCACCACGGTGATGACGCCGAGCTATATTCAGGCCGGACGCGAGGATCATATCGCGCCCGCCGAGAGCGTGTGGCAACTGACGCACCAACTCCGCGGGCCGATCCGATTCGTGCTCGCGGGCTCTGGCCACATTGCCGGCGTCGTCAATCCGCCGGCGGCGGCCAAATATCAATATTGGACCAACCCGGCGCTGGGCGATTCGCTGGTCGATTTTGTCGCCGGTGCCGCTGAGACAAAGGGCAGCTGGTGGCCGGACTGGATCGACTGGATCAGGCAACAGGATGCAGCATCGCTTGCAGCAAAAGGGGCGCGCCTGCCGGGCAAGGGGCGGCTAAAGGCACTGGCGGATGCGCCGGGCAGCTATGTTTGCGAGAAATAAAATCAGATTTTGCAATGGTTTGAACAATTAATCGAATAATATGTTGCGACGCACAAAAAATCCTTGAAACGGGCGAGGCACTCGCATATATTGCAGTGCAGCAAACGAGAAGAGGAGGCCCCGATGGCCGACAAAGTCACCAAGGATGTTGCCAAGCCCGCCCCGGTAGCAGCCGACAAGGTTGCCCCCTCGGTCGTCGCCAAGGCCAAGCCTGCCCCGGCAGCCAAGGCACCGGCGGCCAAAGTTACGCCGGCCAAAGTATCGGCGCCGGCACCCAAGACTGTTGCGCCGGTTGCTGCGGTCACCGCGCCCAAGCCAGCGCCTGTCAGTGCGCCGGTTGCCGCAGCGCCAACGCCGGTTGCGGAAAAGCCCGCACCCGCTCCTGTTGCCGAGCCCGTTATTGCCCAGGCAATGCCCGTGAAAACCCAAGAAGCCGTCAAGACCGAACCAACGCCGATCGCCGCAACCGCGACGCCGGCGCCTCAACCTAAAAAGGAAGTCACCATGGAAAACACCGTCAAGAACACCGCCGAAAAGGCGCAGACCATGTTTGTTGAAATGAACGATCGCGCCAAGGCAGCGCTGGAAAAGACCCAGGGCATGTTTGCCGACATGAACGAATTCAACAAGGGCAATGTCGAAGCACTTGTCGAATCGTCGAAGATCGCCGCCAAGGGCATCGAGACGATGGGCCAGGATGCCGCTGAATATACCCGCAAGTCGTTCGAAGGCATGACCGCAATCGTCAAGAGCCTGGCCGCCGTTAAGTCGCCGACCGAGTTCATGAAGCTGCAGAGCGATTATGTCCGCACCTCGTTCGACTCGATGGTCGCCGAATCGTCGAAGACCACCGAAACGATGCTGAAGCTCGCCGGTGAGATCGCTCAGCCGATCTCGAACCGCGTTGCGGTTGCTGCTGAGAAGATCAAGATCAGCGCCTAATTGATCCGGCGTTTCGGCGCCGATCCATACGCCAAAGGGGCGGTCGCAGCGATGCGGCCGCCCTTTTGCATGCAAAATCGGGGGGAAAAACGGATTAGCATGCGCTTCCCCCTTGCCCTTGGCCGGGCAGGTGCCATATTTTCAGGGCACATGACCATCGGCTTTCACATCCCGCACGCTATGGCCCCCTACGCCATGGCGCAGCGACCGCCCGGCGAGGACGACGAGGGCACCGGCCTCGGCGTCGCCACCCGCACGCGTACCCGCACCAAACAGCCGACACCCTATCGGGTGCTGATGCTCAATGATGATTATACGCCGATGGAATTCGTGGTGCTGTGCCTGCAGCGCTTCTTTCGGATGAGCATTGAGGAAGCAACCCGGGTGATGCTGCATGTCCACCAAAAGGGCGTCGGGGTCTGCGGGGTCTTCACTTATGAAGTGGCCGAAACCAAGGTCAGCCAAGTGATGGATTTCGCCCGGCAGAACCAGCACCCGCTGCAATGCACGCTTGAAAAGGCCTGAACACGCTTATCGGCTGGCGGCCCGGCAATATCGTTGATTGACAGGCGCGATTCAGTCGCGCCCCTTGCGTGCCATCGCTGAGACGATAGAAGCTCGGCAATGGACAGAATCCTTATTCGCGGCGGCAATCGCCTCTCCGGCCGGCTTCCTATTTCGGGCGCCAAGAACGCGGCCTTAACGCTGATGCCCTGCGCGCTGCTGACCGAAGAGCCGCTGACGCTGCGCAACCTGCCCCGGCTGGCCGATGTCGATGGTTTCGGCCACCTGCTCAACCAGCTTGGCGTCTCGACGATGGTCGAAGGGTCGCGCCCCGATGAATTCGGTCGGGTGATGACGCTGAAGGCGGGGCGGCTGACCTCAACGGTCGCGCCCTATGACATCGTGCGCAAGATGCGCGCCTCTATCCTGGTGCTCGGGCCGCTGGTCGGGCGTGCGGGCGAGGCGACAGTGTCGTTGCCAGGCGGCTGCGCGATCGGCAATCGCCCGATCGATCTTCACTTGAAGGCGATGGAGGCCTTAGGCGCTGAAATCGAATTGGCTGCGGGCTATGTCAAGGCGATGGCACCGGGCGGACGACTGCCGGGCGGACGCGTGAGTTTTCCGATCGTGTCGGTCGGTGCGACCGAGAATGCACTGATGGCCGCCGTGCTCGCCAAAGGGCCGTCAGTGATCGAAAACGCCGCGCGCGAGCCGGAGATTGTCGATCTGTGCAATTGTCTGGTGGCGATGGGCGCGTCGATCAGCGGGATCGGCACCGAGACGATCGAGATTGAGGGTCGCGACCGGCTGCACGGGGCGACCTACCGCGTGATGCCCGATCGGATCGAGGCGGGCAGCTATGCCTGCGCAGCGGCGATTACCGGCGGTTCGCTCGATCTGGTCGGCGTTGCGGCGGCAGACATGCGCGCGACCACGGCGGCGCTGATCGACGCTGGGGTCACGATCGAAGAACATGCTGATTTCCTGCGCGTGACCGCAACCAATGGCTTGTCCCCGCTCACCTTGTCGACCGCGCCTTTTCCGGGCTTTGCAACCGATATGCAGGCGCAGTTCATGGCGATGCTGTGCATGGCCGATGGCGCCAGCGTGCTGACCGAGACGATTTTCGAGAATCGCTATATGCATGTGCCCGAGCTGGCGCGGATGGGCGCTGATATTCAGGTGCGCGGTCGCACAGCGGTGGTTCGCGGCGTCGTCAAGATGATCGGAGCGCCAGTGATGGCAACCGATCTGCGCGCGTCGATGAGCCTGATCCTGGCCGGTCTTGCTGCCGAGGGCGAAACGCAGGTTCAGCGCGTCTATCACCTTGATCGCGGTTATGAGCGGCTTGAGGAAAAGCTTTCCGCGGTTGGTGCCGATATTGAACGAGTCAGCGACGGCTAGAGTGCGATGACGTTAGGTCGATTCAACCTCACACCCGTTTGGGCTGAGCCCTTCGACTGCCTGCAAGGCAGGCGCTCAGAATAAACTTCTGCCAATATGGCCGAAGTCGAAGCCCACGTGCTTCGCATGCCCTTCGACTTCGCTCAGGGCGAACGGGGTTTGGGTTGGTCCAATCCAAAGTCATCAGACTCTGACGACGCAGTCGCGCGGCGATCGTTTAGCGGCAATCCTGCGCCAGCGCATCGGCGAGCAGTGCGCGAACGGCCCGCACCCCCGCCAGCGTTGGCGCAGCTTTACCCGAATCGGGACGCGCCACGGGCTCTGCCGCGAGCAAGCTTTGCACGCCGCGGATGGTATAGCCTTCGTGGTTCAGCAACATGTTGATCCGTCGCACCAACGCGACATCTTCGGGCCGATAATACCGCCTTTTGCCGGCGCGCTGGAGCGGCCGCAGCTGCGTAAATCGCGTTTCCCAATAGCGAAGAATATGCCGGGGCAGGCCGATTTCCTGCGACAATTCGCCGATTGTTCGAAATGCCCCGGCCGATTTTTCGAGTGGCATGGCCACCTTGGCCGTCAGCTTGCCTCGACGATGCGTTCGCGCATCATCTGGCTGGCGCGGAAGGTCAACACCCGGCGCGGCGCGATTGGCACTTCAACACCGGTCTTTGGATTGCGGCCGACGCGCTCGCCCTTGTTGCGCAGCACAAAGGTACCAAAGCCCGAAATCTTCACATTTTCCCCGGCGGCGAGCGAATCGCTCATATGATCGAGAATCTGTTCGACCAATTTGGCCGAATCCATCCGCGACAAGCCAACATCGCGGTGCAATGCGTCTGCCAGATCAGCCCGAGTCAACGTACCTGCTTCAGCCATATCAAACTCTCCCCCCAAAATTTGGCTACCCTTGTCAGACACTAACACAAGCGACAAGCCGATCGGAAGAGATTTGTAACCCGTTTGTTACAATCAATATCGGATCAGCGCCGCGCCCCAGGTAAATCCTCCGCCCATCGCCTCAAGCACCAAAAGCGCGCCGCGTTTGATCCGCCCGTCCCGGACCGCGACATCAAGCGCGAGCGGCACCGAAGCGGCTGATGTATTGGCGTGTTGATCCACCGTCATGATCACTTTTTCAGGCGGCAGGCCCAATTTGCGCGCGGTCGCATCAAGAATACGCGCATTGGCCTGGTGCGGCACAACCCAATCGACGTCCTGCGCAGTGAACCCCGATGCGCTCAGCACTTCCTCCATCACCGTCGCCAGATTGACAACCGCGTGGCGAAAGACTTCACGCCCCTTCATCCGCACCTTGCCGACCGTGCCGGTGGTTGACGGCCCGCCATCGACATAGAGCAGTTGATTATGGCGGCCATCGGCGTGGAGCCGGCTGTGGAGCACGCCACGGTCACCCCCCGATTCGCCCTCCAGCACGATTGCCCCGGCGCCGTCGCCGAACAGCACGCAGGTCGTGCGATCCTCCCAATCAAGCAGCCGGCTAAAGGTTTCCGCGCCGATCACCAGCGCGCGCCGGGCCGCGCCGGTGCGAATCAGGCTGTCGGCAACATGCAGCGCGTAGAGAAACCCCGAACAGACCGCGGCCACATCAAACGCCACGCAATCATCAATGCCCAGCATCGCCTGGACCTTGGTCGCCGAAGACGGGAAAGTCTGATCAGGCGTCGCGGTTGCCAGCACGATCAGATCTATCTCGTTCGCTGTTCGGCCGGCGGCATCGAGCGCCGCGCGACAGGCATCGGCCGCAAGCGTCGCCGTCGTCTCGCCCTCACCCGCGATGTGGCGGAAACGGATCCCGGTGCGCTCGACGATCCATTCGTCTGACGTATCGACGGTTTCGGCGAGTTCGGCATTGGAAACACGGCGCGCCGGCAGGGCGGAGCCGGTGCCGGTGATCACTGAGCGAATCATGCCGCCTGATCTTCAACATTGCGCAAATCATCACTGATTCGCCGGGTGAGATCGTCGCGCACCAGCTTGGCCGCCACTTCGATTGCATGCGAAACGCCGGTCGCATTGGCGCCGCCATGGCTTTTGACGACCAGACCGTTCAGCCCCAGAAACACGCCGCCATTATGGTTGTTCGGATCAAGATGATCGCGCAGCAACTGGGTCGCCGGGCGCGAAATCAAAAAGCCGACCTTGGACCGAAACGAACTGCGAAACGCGCGCTTGAGCAGGTCAGCGACGAATTTGGCCGTGCCCTCAGCGGTTTTCAGCGCGATATTGCCGGTGAAACCGTCACAGACGATCACGTCGACATTGCCGTGCGACAGCTGGTTGCCTTCAACAAAGCCCGCAAAATGCAAAGGCAGATGAGTCGCCTTTTTCAGCATCGCGGCGGCATCGCGGATGCTGTCCGTGCCCTTCAAATCCTCGGTGCCGATGTTGAGCAGGGCGACTCGCGGGGCGGCCAGATCAAAACTGGTGCGCGCATAGGCAGCACCCATCACCGCAAACTGTACCAGATTGCAGGCGTCGCATTCGGTGTTGGCGCCCAGATCAAGCATGACGACATCATTTTCGCCAAGCGTGGGCATCAGCGCGGCGAGCGCCGGCCGGTCAATCCCGGGCAAGGTGCGCAGCGCGACCTTGGCCATCGCCATCAACGCGCCGGTATTACCCGCCGAAACGGCAACGCTGGCCCGGCCTTGCTTGACCAGATCAATCGCTACCCCCATCGATGTCGTCTTGGCCCGGCGCAGCGCCTGGCTGGGCTTTTCGTTGGAGGTCACGCTATCGGGCGCGTGGACGATCTCGACCGCGTCGGCGAGAATCGGATGGCTTTTCAGCGCATCGCGAATTGCCGTCTCATCGCCAACCAAAAGGAAGCGCAGCGTCTCAAACCGGTGCCGCGCATCAGCAACGCCGGCAACCATGACCGATAAGCCACCATCGCCACCCATCGCATCGATAGCAATAAGCGCATCGGTTGGCACGTGCTGGATACCCCCGGTCGGTGCTTTCATCAGCCTTCGACCGACATGACTTCACGGCCGTTATAATGGCCGCAAGAAGAACACAGGGTGTGCGGGCGCTTCAATTCGCCGCAATTCGGGCATTCCTGATAGGCTTCGACAGCCAGCGAATCGTGGCTGCGGCGCATGCCGCGCTTTGACGGTGAAGTCTTTCTTTTGGGGACGGCCATTTCGGCACCTTAGCTATGAATTACGAACAAAGGCGATAAACCGGGCCACTGGAACACACAACCAACAGCCCATCGGCCGCAGAAGCCACCAGCGGCCAGACGCATCGCGAAGCGTCGCGCTATAGCGGATTCGGCGCGCCTTGCAAGCGCATCGACTCCATGGGCTGCCGCATAAGCCGCAAGCCCATCGCCGCCGCATCGTTGGCGCCGTTGGCGTCGCTCACTTGCTCCCGCCGCCTTACCCTGCCAAGCCGAGTCGCAGCAGCGGTCACCCATGATCGCCTGCCCGGGGGGAAATTCATGTCATCTGCGCTGCCCATCACGCTGATTGCCGCTGGCGGGGCGGCGTTGATCAATTTCTGGCTATCGATGCGCACCGGCAATGCCCGCCGCGCGGCCAAGGTGAGCATCGGTGATGGCGGCGATCCCGCGCTGATCGGGCGGATGCGCGCCCAGGCGAATTTTATCGAATATACCCCGATCGTCCTCATCTTGATCGGCGCGATCGAGCTGAGCCAGGGTAGCTCGACCTGGCTTTGGGCGGTCACCGGCATTTATCTGCTTGGCCGGGTTGGCCATGCGCTGGGCATGGATGGCATGCCGGTTGGCCGCTTTGCCGGGACGATCACGTCGCTGCTGACGATGCTGGGGCTGGGCATTTATGCGCTGGTCATCCCCTTCACCGCGCCCAACCCGCCGGTAACAATGGTCCCGGTGACCGTCCAGCAACCCGCCGGCTGATCCGCGCCGCCCGGGCTTACCCCGCCATCGCCATATCGCTGACAAACGGGTTGTGGCGGCGTTCATGCGCGAAATTGCTCATCGGGCCGTGGCCGGGGACAAAGGCGGTGTCGTCGCCGAGCGGCCACAGCTTGGTGGTGATCGCGTCGAGCAGATCCTGGTGATTGCCCATCGGAAAATCGGTGCGGCCGATAGATCCCTGGAACAACACATCGCCAACCAGCGCCAGCTTGGATGCCGGGTGATGGAAGACGACATGGCCCGGCGTGTGACCGGGGCAATGATAGACATCAAGCACCAGGTCCCCCACGGTCACCTGATCACCGTCGATCAGCCAGCGATCCGGCTCAAACACCGCACCGGCAATGCCGTAATTGCGCCCATCCTCGTCTAGCCGCGCGATCCAGAAGCGATCCGCTTCATGCGGCCCCTCGATCGGCACACCCAATTCTTTGGCCAGCGTTCCCGCTTCACCGCAATGATCGATATGGCCATGGGTGAGGATGATTTTTTCGATCGTCACCCCGTGCTGCGTCATCGCCGCCTTCAGCCTGGGCAGATCGCCGCCGGGATCGACAAAGGCCCCGCGCATCGTCTTGGTACACCACAGTAAAGTGCAATTCTGCTGAAGCGGGGTGACGGGCACGATCGCGGCGCGCAGGGGCGGGGTGGCTGCATTGGTCATCGCCCAGCAAATATGCCCCACGCGCGCGCCACACAAGCGCCAGCCGACCGCAGCGGGCTGGCCAATGTAACCATAGGCTTGCCCCGCCTTGCCGGGCGATGCATTTGGCAGGGAGCCGATGCCCGATTTCGCCACCCCCTTTGTCTTGCTTGATGATGCCCGCCCGGGCGGCGCACCCGCGCGCCTTTATCAATCGCCAACACGGGTTTTTGAGACATCTGACATCGCCGGGGTCATCCCGATCCTCGAATCGATTCGCGCGGCAACCGCCAGCGGCCAGCACGCGGCCGGCTTTATCGGCTATGAGGCAGCCGCCGCGTTTGAGCCCGTTCTGGGCGATCCGCAGGGGCGGATCGGCCCGCTTCTCTGGTTTGGCTTGTTTGACGGCTTTACGGAAATCCCCGGCGACGCCGTTGCTGCAGGACTGCCTGATCCCGCCGGGGCCTGGATCGCGCCGCCCCGCCCGCACCATGATCGCGCGGCCTATGATGCCAAGCTGGACAAGGTGCTCGCGCTGATTGCGGCAGGCGATCTCTACCAGGCGAACCTCACCTTCCCCTGGACCGTCACGTTTGAGGGTAACCCGCTAGCGGTCTATGCGCAGCTGCGCGCGCGATCAGGCGCTGGGTATGGGGCGGTCGTTCATACCGGTGATGACCTGCTGCTCTCGCTCTCGCCCGAGATGTTCTTCGCGCTCGACAACGGGAAATTACGCTGTCAGCCAATGAAGGGGACCGCGCGTCGCGGCGACACTGCCGCTAAAGATCAGGCGATCGTCACGGCGCTGGTCAACGACCCCAAGCAGCGCGCCGAAAATCTGATGATCGTCGATCTGATGCGCAATGATCTGTCGCGCGTCGCGGTGGCAGGCAGCGTGGCGGTGCCGTCCTTGTTCGCGGTCGAAACCTATCCGACGATCCATCACATGATCTCTACCGTCACCGCCGATCTCGCACCGGATAAGGATGCGATCGATGTCATGGCCGCGCTGTTTCCCTGCGGCTCGATCACGGGCGCGCCCAAAATTCGCGCGATGCAGGCGATTGCCGACATCGAAGCAACACCGCGCGGCCCCTATACCGGCGCGATCGGGCGGTTCGATGCCGCCGATGCATCCGGCCAGGGCGGTGCAATGTTCAACGTCGCAATCCGCACCCTGCTGATCCAGGGGAACGACAAGCAGGCGCTGTTTGGCGCGGGCGGCGGGATCGTCGCCGATTCGCGCGCCGAAGAGGAATGGGACGAGGCGCGTGCCAAGGGGGCGTTCGTCAGCCGGGACCAGCCCGGTTTTGACCTGATCGAAACAATGGCCTTCCACCCGCAAACCGGAATCGCGCTGCTCGACCGCCATCTCACGCGGATGAAGGCCAGCGCCGACCGGTTCGGCTTTGCCTTTGATCGCCATGCCGCGCGCAACGAGCTGCAAGCCGCCACCTTTCGGCTGGATGTCGCGAGCCGGGTACGGCTGCTGCTCGCCGCCAGCGGAGCAATCGCCATCGAATCGGCCGCGATGCCGCCGGTGCCCGAAACCCCCGTGCCCGTCGCGATCATGCCGCTGCCCGTCGATCCAGATGATTTCCGGCTGCGCCACAAAACCAGCGACCGTAGCTTCTACGACACCGCCCGGATCGCGTCGGGCCAGTTTGAGGTGGTGTTCGTCGGCACCGACGGTCTGCTGACCGAGGGGAGCTTCACGACGATTTTCGTGCCGAAAGATGAGCGACTTGTAACCCCCCCACTGCTGGGGAGCGGCCTATTGCCGGGCGTGCTGCGCGCCGACCTGATCGCGCGCGGCATGGCGATTGAGGGTATATTGACCCCGGCCGATCTCGCCGCGCCGTTTTTCATCGGCAATGCCCTGCGCGGGCTGATCCCAGCCGTGCTGGTTGCACCGCCGCAAAAGCCGGGGCTATAGCCCGCTCGTTCCCCAGCAAAGGCGAAACGACATGCATCCCTCAGCCGCCCTCGACCGGATCAAGCCATCGCCGACGCTCGCCATTACCAGCCGAGTATTCGAGCTGAAGGCACAAGGGATCGACGTGATTGGCCTGGGCGCGGGCGAACCCGATTTCGACACCCCCGATTTCGTCAAGGAAGCCGCGATCAAGGCAATTCGCGACGGCAAAACCAAATATACCAATGTCGATGGCACACCTGAACTAAAGGCCGCGATCGTCGCCAAGTTCAGCCGCGACAATGGGCTGGACTATGCGACCAACCAGATCACGGTGAATGTTGGCGGCAAGCACACCTTGTTCAACGCGATGGTCGCGACGCTTGATGCGGGCGATGAAGTCATCGTCCCGGCCCCTTATTGGGTGAGCTATCCCGATGTCGTGCTGTTTACCGGCGGCGTGCCGGTAATCGTGCCAGCCGGTGCCGATCAGCACTATAAGATCAGCCCCGCCCAGCTTGAGGCAGCGATCACCCCCAAAACCAAATGGCTCATCCTCAATTCACCGTCGAACCCGACGGGCGCTGCCTATAGCGCAACCGAGCTTCGCGCGCTGGGCGAGGTGCTGATCCGCCACCCGCATGTCTGGGTGCTGGCGGACGATATGTACGAACATATCCTGTATGACGATTTCGAATTTGCGACGATCGCCCAGGTCTGCCCCGAACTCTATGATCGCACACTGACGATGAATGGCTGTTCCAAGGCCTATGCGATGACGGGCTGGCGGATCGGCTATGCTGGCGGCCCGGCCTGGCTGATCAAGGCAATGGGCAAGCTGCAATCGCAATCGACCTCAAACCCTTGCTCGATCGCCCAGGCGGCCGCCGTCGCCGCACTCAACGGCGACCAGAGCTTCCTGCAGGAACGCAACGCGGCCTTTCAGGCGCGCCGCGATCTGGTGGTGTCGATGCTCAACCAGACCAATGGCATGACCTGTCCCCGGCCTGAGGGCGCCTTTTATGTCTATCCCGAATTTTCGGCGCTGATCGGCAAGCGCACGCCCAAGGGTGTGGTGATCGATACTGACGAGACGATGGTCGCCTATCTGCTCGATGAAGCCCGGGTTGCCGCAGTGCAGGGCGCGGCCTTTGGCCTCTCGCCCGCGATGCGGATCAGCTATGCCACATCGGAAAATTTGCTCCGCGAAGCCTGCGAACGTATCCAAACCGCCTGTGCCGCCGTATCTTAACCGGATTGGCTAGCGTTTGTTCCCAGCTTCTGTTCATCGCCCCCAAGATAATCTTGGGGTTGTTTGGATGGCGATCGCGCCGATCTGAAGGCCATGCCGCGCGCATTCCCCAGCGCCCGGCCCACAAGGATCAGGTTATGGTGAAGTTTTTGAAATCATCGCTGCTCGCGCAGCTCGGCTCCGGCTTTGTGCTGGGTTTGGTCGGCATTATTGCATTCCAGCCTGCGCAGGCGACGCGCACGCTGGCCAGCCAAGTCGCTTCAATTGCGCCATTGATTGGTTGAATTGATGCATCGCGCCTGTAACCAGCAAGGCGCGGCGCCCGTATTCCTAGCGGTACAACCAAGAGGAATATCATGACTCGACTGATCGTTGCCACTGCCGGCCTTGCCGGTCTCGCCCTGCTCGCCTTTACCGGCGGCAGTGCCAATGCCGAGCGCGCCGTGCAGATCCCCGCCGCGCTGAAAGATGTACCGCGCACCCCGGGATTACAGACGGCGGTGTTCGCCGGCGGTTGTTTCTGGGGCATGGAAGCCGTGTTCGAAGGCGTAAAGGGCGTCCAGTCAGTGACGTCGGGCTATGCCGGCGGCACCGCCCAAACCGCGCAATATGATATTGTCAGCACCGAGACGACTGGCCATGCCGAAGCGGTCCGGATCGTCTATGATCCTGCCAAAGTCAGCTATGCGACGTTGCTGCGCGTCTATTTTTCGGTCGCGCACAACCCGACCGAGCTGAACCGCCAAGGCCCCGATAGCGGCCCAAGCTACCGGTCAGCGATCTTCCCGCAAAATGCCACGCAAAAGCAGGTAGCAGCAGCCTATATCGCGCAGCTGCAAAAGGCGCATGTCTTTGACCAGCCGATCGTGACGCGCGTTGAAACGGGTAAGTTCTTCCCGGCCGAATCCTATCACCAGGACTTTTTCCGGCTGAATCCGTATCACCCTTATATCGTGCGCTTCGACAAGCCGAAGGTCGCTGCGTTCAAAACCGCTTTTGCAGCGATAGCCCGCTAACCGATCGTCACGCCGCCAGGGCGAAGCGCAGCAACCGGTCTTCCACCGGCACAAGCGCTTCGGCCTGGCCGCCGATCGCGCGGCGGATTTCCGGGTGACCGGCATCGAGCCCACCGGTCAGCGCCCCAAATGCGGGCAGGATGATCTTGGCCGGGCTGGCGACGAAGCAGCGCCGCGAGACATGACGACCGCGCAACTTGACCCTGAATTTGGGGTGGAAATGCCCCGACAGCTCCGGGCGTGGATCAGCAGGATCGGCCTCATGCCGCAGCACCAACCCGTCGATCACCGCTTCATCGGCAATGATACCGCCGCAGCGATCGGATAGGCCGGCATCGTGATTGCCGGTGATCCAGGTCCAGCGGGTCCGCGCGATCAACGCCTGCAGCATCGCCTGCGCGCGTTCGGGCAACCGATCGCTGCCGTGCGAATCATGAAAGCTATCGCCCAGGCACCAGATTTCGGCGGGCTGCACCGCGTCAACGATGGTCGTCAGATCCGCCAATGTGGCGATACTGTCATAGGGCGGCAGCATCTGCCCGCCCGCGGCAAACCAGCTCGCCTTTTCGAAATGCAGATCAGCAATCAACAATGCACGGCGCGCCGGCCAATAGAGCGCCCCCTGCGGCAGCGCGACCAGCGCATGATGAGCGAACGAAAAGGGAACCATCCCCCCGCTATGCCGCTATCCCGCCCGCCCGGCAATGGGCCTTGTTCGCGGGTGCAACAAACTAGTTGCGCCGAATCCCCACAGGCGTAAAGCGCGCCGTCCTGTCCTGAGCACCAACCCTTATGTCTGCTACTGACACTGTGCCTGAAGGTCCAACGCCCCATCCCCGCTCCACGCTGATGCTCGCCATCGGCGCGATCGGTGTTGTATTCGGCGATATTGGCACCAGCCCGCTCTACGCCTTTCGCGAAGCGCTGGCGCAATCGGCGGGTGATGGCATCGATCCGGGCGAGATTCTGGGGGTGTTATCGCTTGCCATCTGGGCGCTGATTTTGGTCGTCACGCTCAAATATGTGCTGTTCCTGATGCGCGCCGACAATCAGGGCGAGGGCGGCGTGCTGGCGCTGACCGCGCTGGCGCGGCGATCGCTCGGCACGCGCGCCAAGGTTGCGCTGGCGCTCGGCGCGACCGGGGCGGCGCTGTTTTACGGCGATGCGATCATTACGCCGGCGCTGTCGGTGCTATCAGCGGTTGAGGGGTTGAAGACGATTCCCGGCGGCGCAGCGCTGTTCGGTGAGCCGGAGATCATCGGGCTGACCATTTCGATCCTGATCGGCCTGTTTATCATCCAGGGGCGCGGCACGGCGAGCGTCGCGCGGCTATTCGGGCCGATCTGCATCTTGTGGTTTCTCGCGATCGGTGGCCTTGGGCTCTACCATATCCTCGACGAGCCTTCGATCCTGCGCGCCTTGTCGCCCGGCTATGGCATCAGCTTCTTGTTCAACCACGGCGTCATCGGGCTGTTTGTGCTGGGCGCTGTGTTCTTGACGGTCACCGGCGTGGAGGCACTCACGGCTGATATGGGCCATTTTGGACGCCTCCCGATCCAGCTCGGCTGGTTCGTGCTGGTCTTTCCAGCGTTGGTCTTCAATTATTTCGGCCAGGGGGCATTTGCGCTCGATGCGCTGGAAACGGCAGCAGCGACTGGCCAGCCTTTTGCCAATCAGGACTGGTTCTTCCTGATGGCCCCGGGCGTGCTGCGGGTACCGCTGGTATTGCTGGCAACGCTGGCAACGATCATCGCCAGCCAAGCCGTGATTACCGGTGCTTTCTCGCTCACCCAGCAGGCGATCCAGCTCGGCCTGTTGCCGCGGCTGCGCATCCGCCAGACATCGGCCGATCATTCGGGGCAAATCTATCTGCCTGCCATCAACTGGCTGTTGCTGATCGGCGTGCTCGTCCTGGTGACCCAGTTCCGGACGTCATCATCGATGGCAGCGGCCTATGGCATCGCCGTGACCGGGACGATGGTCGTTACCACCTGCCTTGCCTATATCGTCGTGCGGCATCACTGGCATTGGGGGCGGTTGCCCGCGGTCGCGCTGATCGCCCCGTTTTTGTTGCTCGATCTGATCTTTTTCGGCGCCAATATCCTGCGCGTGATTGAGGGCGGCTGGGTGCCCCTGGTGGTGGCTGCCATAATCGGGTTGCTGATCGTCACCTGGCGGCGCGGCAAGCGCATCGTCGGCGCGTTCGAGGCACGGCAAAGCATCCCGCTCGCTGATCTGGCCGCCGCGCTCGCCAAGCGCCCGCCTGAACGCGTTGAGGGCACAGCAGTGTTCCTCACCGCCAATCCCGCCAATACGCCGGGCGCGCTGCTGCACAATCTGAAGCACAATAAGGTGCTGCATGCGCGCAACCTGATCGTCAGCGTCCGCACCGCCGATCGCCCGACCATCGCGCCCGAGGAACGGGCAACGGTTGAACGGATCGATGACAGCTTCACCAGCGTGGTGCTGAAATATGGGTTTATGGAAACACCGGACGTGCCGCATGATCTGACGATGCAGCTGGCGATCACGCCGATGAAGACCAGCTATTTCATCGGGCGCAACACATTGAAAGCATCAGCCGAAGAGGGCATGCCGCTCTGGCAGGACCGGATCTTCATGTTCCTGCAACGGAACACCAGCGACCCGACCGATTTCCTGCGCATCCCCCCCGGCAAGGTGCTTGAGCTGGGCGAACAGGTAACCGTGTAAGGCGGTGCCCTTTACCCTGCCGCCAATCAGGGCCGAAAGGGCTGCTTGGGCGTTTTAAGGTAATCGGCGCGCACCGCGTCAGCGATCACGTCTTCAGGCAAACCAACATAGCGGGCATAGGTGCGGGCAAATCCCACGGCATAAATGCTGGCGGCTATCTCGCTATAATAGCCAAGCTCGATCGATTCGAGATGCCGTTCGGCGATACGGGTGTGGAGCGACACGTCAGCGAGCGAGGCACCGATCGCCTCACGCGCGCGGCGGAGCATCATGCCGGGCGCGTCGATGGTGGCGATGCCAAGATCGACATCGTTGAATGCGGCAAATGTGGGCTCGTTCAGATTGGCCAACATTGATCACCCCCCAAGGCAGCGCCATTTTTGTGCAGTAGATCGCTCGGCTACCGCAAGCGGCAGATGACGTATCTCAGCGAAAAGGGCGGATCGACACTGCTCAATTCGGGTATGCTATCGCGTCGCGCGGCTGATTCACTGCACGCCTGAGCCGTTCAACGCAGCATGCGGCGAACGGCGGTGGTGTCCCGATCAGCGACATGGCGTTTCACTACCGCGCCCCGATGCAGCATCAACACCGCGATCACCCACTGAAAGCCGCGTGCCACCTGGCCACATTGGCTGTCGCTGGTCCGCAGCGGCAGGCTGGCGACAAGCGGTCGCCGCGCCTGCCCCCGCTCACCCCGCGTACAGCTTGACCAGATCGAACAGATAATCCCGCCCGGCATAGATCGACTCAACCTTGATCCGCTCGTTCAGCCCATGCGTGCCATTGCCATCGGGATCGATGAAGGTGCCCGGCGCGCCATAAACCGGGATACCGATCGCTTGCAGGAAAATGCCGTCCGTCGCGCCCGTCGACATCAACGGGAGCAAGGGGACGCCCGGAAAATGCTGCGCGGCGAGCGTCCGGGCCGGGCCCATGATCTTGGGATCAAGCTTGGTGGGCACCGCGGTCGGGCGGATCGGGGCGTTCGCCGTCACGGTCACGGCTGGCCCGGCCAGTTCCTGCAATTTCAGCCGCGTCCCCTCCACCGTTTCACCAGGGAAGATGCGGCAATTGATGTTGGCGCTGGCGCGCTGCGGCAGCGCGTTTTCAGCATGGCCGGCAGTGGCGATCGTTGCCACACAGGTGGTGCGCAAGGTTGAATGCATCGCCTTGTCGCGACTGACCACCGCATCGGCTTCGGCATCTTCAGGATTGGTCAGCAAGCGCGTGATCGCCGTCGCCATTGGACCCCCAACTGCAGCGGCGCTGGCGATGAAGAAAACGCGCGTTGTATCAGTGAACTTCACTGGAAATTCATAGCCTTGCACCGCTTTGATCGCGTCGGCAAGCTGGTAGATCGCGTTGATTGGCACCGGTTGCGAGCTATGCCCGCCAGGATTGGTGACGAGGAAGGTATAGTTTTGCGAGGCCTTTTCACCGACCTGCATCGCCAGCACTTGGCGCCGCCCGGTCGCGTCATATCGCCCGCCGCCGCCCTCGTTCAGCGCAAATTCGGCAGCGATCAGATCGGGTTTGTTCTGCGCCAGCCACTGCGCGCCATTCCACGCATAGGTGGTTTCTTCGCCGCAGGTCAGCGCCAGCTTGATCGTGCGCTTGGGCTGATAGCCTTCGGTCTTGAAACGGATCATGCTGTCCGCCCAGATCGCCGCCTGTGCCTTATCATCGACCGTACCGCGCGCGTAATAATAGCCATCTTCCTCGATCAGCGTGAACGGATCGCGCACCCAATCCTCGCGCTTGGCTTCGACCACGTCGAGATGGCCGAGCAGCAGCATCGGCTTGGCTTTCTTGTCAGACCCATCAAGGATCACGACAATGCCGCCTTCCCGGGGGTGATCGGGCACGCTGAACAGCGTGATCGCGCTGTCGCTATAGCCCGCCGCCTTCATCCGCGCGCCAATCTGTTCGGCGGCCTTGGTGCAACTGCCAACCGACAGCGTCGTATTGGTTTCGACCAGTTCCTTGTACAGGCCGAAAAACGCCTTTTGGTCGGGCCGCGATTGCGCCTGGGCCGTGGCGGGGAGCAAAGCCGCCAGCGCCGTCGCGCCAAGCAAGGCCCCCAATCGTGCCGCCATCAATCCTGTCGCCCGCATGATCCGTCTCCTGCTATCGTCAATTGCACCGAGTAGACCGGGTTTGTCGCAGCGTTGCAACCGTCAGCGCGGCCGCACCGGCAAGGCAAGCCTGACCTCGCGATTGGCAAAATCGATATCGACCCGCCGGAACTCGCGCAGCGCATCGATACCGAGCAGCAACGCAGGCCGCCGGATCAAACCGAAACGGGCAAAGGGCGCGGCATCGGCAAAGGCGACCGGCAAATTTTGGAAAACCACCGTCCCAAGCCGAACCTCGCCAATCGACGCATAATCGGTCGACAGCGACGCGCCCGTCACACTGGTCAGCGCAAGCGGCTTAATGCCGCCCCGCGGGTTGACGATCCTGCGTCGCAACGCCTGATTGCCGACCGTTACCGCTGATCCGGTATCCAGCACCACTTGCACCCGCTGACCGCGAAAAGAGGCATCGGTGACGACCAGCTGACCGAACAGGCTCTTCGCGCGGATCACAATTTCGTCCGGGTCGTTGCTCGCTGCCCGCGCGCCGCGCCCTACCGCCCGCACGGTCATCACCTGTCGATCGAAATCGATCGACACCGCATGTCCTTTCAGCGAATCAAGCCCAAGCAGCCCGGGCGCGCCCAAGTCATTGCCCTTGAATATCGGCGCCTCGATCCGACCCGTAGCGATCGTGCTGACCTTTAGGCTGGGGATGATGGCGGTGGCGACAATGCTTGCGCCCGTCATCGTTGTCACCCGCACACTGCGCCCGCGCGCCAGGCCGAGCAGCCGGGCCAGTTCGCCAGAAATCACGCTGCGCTCGGCACCGGTATCAATCGTGAAGGGATAGGGGCCTGCCGCGCCGATCATCACCTGCACCGTCAACCGGCCAGGAATATCGCTGCCCAGCTTGAGCACATCGGCTTCGGTGACAGGCAGCTGCTCGGAGGAAATCGGTGCCGACGCTGGTGCCGATGCCGGGGCAGACGCTTGCGGCGCATCCTGGACGGCGGCCAATCCCAGCGGCAATAGCGCCAACGCGATAAGGGCAGAGCCAAACACGGCGTGACGCTAGGCCTCAGGCTTCGCCCCGGCAAGCAATCAATCGAGTCGCATCGCCACGCTGGCCAGCGTTTCCGCCTCGATCAGGATCGCATCATCCGCCAGCCCCTGCGGCACGCTCTCGCGGCCGATCATCACCAGCACCGGCACGGCCAGCGGTGAGACTCGATCGAGCGCCACATGCAGCATTGTCCCCGCCGCGCGATCGAGCAGGTCCGCCAACCGCCCGACATCGGTCATCTTCGCGCGCGCATCGGCCCAGGCGGCTTTAAGCAACAGATGATCGGGCTCGTAGCGCCTGAGCACGTCGTAGATCAGGTCGGTCGAAAAGGTCACTTGCTTGCCGGTCTTGCGCTTGCCCGGATGCTGGCGCTCGACCAGACCACCAATCACCGCGACTTCACGAAAGGCGCGTTTGAGCAAATGCGATCCCTGCACCCAGTCGACAAACTCATCCTCCAGGATATCGGCAGAGAAGAGCGCCGCCGGGTCGCTCACCGGATCAAGCGAATAACAGGCCAGCGCATAGTCGTTCGCGACAAACCCCAACGGTTTCAGCCCGTGCGTCTCCATCCGCCGGGTCAGCAGCATGCCAAGCGACTGGTGCGCGTTCCAGCCCTCAAAGCAATAGGCGACTATGTAATGCCGCCCCTCATGCGGGAAGGTCTCAACCAGCAACTGCCCCGGCTGCGGCATGATCGATCGCTTCGCCTGGATATCGAGCCATTCGCGGACATCGTCCGGGAAGCGATGCCACCCGCTGGGGTCCGCGAGGAAGCCCCGCACCCGGTTGGCAAGGTTCGTCGTCAGCGGCATCCGCGCACCGCCATAGCTGGGAATGCGCGCCGGGCGGGCAGTGGCGCGCACCACCAGATCCTCGGTATCGATCTTCTCGACCTCCAGGCTCATGCCGGAAAAGAAAAACGTATCGCCCACCGACAGGGTCGCGGCGAACCCCTCCTCCACCCGCCCCAATTGCCGCCCGTTGCGAAAGCGCACGCTGAGCATCGTCGCCTCGACGATGATCCCTGCGTTCAACCGGTGCTGCGCGATGAATTTCGGGTGGCTGACCCGCCACGTCCCATCGGACTCGCGCACCAGCCGCTTGAACTTGTCATAGGCCTTCAGCGCATAGCCGCCGTCGCTGATGAACCCCAGCACATGGGAAAACTGTTCCGCTGTCAGCGCCGAATAGGGCAGCGCCGACTGCACCTCCGCCAGCATCGCCACCTCGTCGAACGGGGCGGCACAGGCGCAGGCCATGAGATGCTGCGCCAGCACGTCGAGCCCGCCCATCCGGAACACATCGGCATCCAGCTCGCGATCCGCCACCGCATCGAGCGCGGCGCGCGCCTCGAGATATTCGAAGCGATTGCCCGGCACCACGATCGCCTCAGACGGTTCGTCGAGCCGGTGATTGGCGCGCCCAATCCGCTGCAACAGCCGCGACGCCCCCTTGGGCGCGCCCATCTGGATCACGCAATCGACATCGCCCCAGTCGATCCCCATATCGAGGCTGGCGGTACAGACCAGACCGCGCAAGCGCCCGTCCGCCATCGCCGCCTCGACCTTGCGCCGCGCCTCCAGCGAGAGCGATCCGTGATGGATACCGATCGGCAGCTGCAGGTCGTTGACCTTCCACAGATCCTGGAAGATCAGCTCGGCCAGCGCGCGCGTGTTGCAGAAGACAAGCGTCGTCTTGTGCGTCTCGATCTCGGCAATGACCTGCTCGGCGGCATAGCGCCCCGAATGCCCCGACCAGGGCACGCGCCCCTGCGGCAACAGGATCGAGATTTGGGGGTCCGCCCCGGCCTCACCCTGCACCGTCGTGACAGACAAAATATCGCCATCGGGCGCGAGCCAGCCGCGATAGCCATCCGCGTCAGCCACCGTCGCCGACAGCGCTACCCGCCGCATCCCCGGCGCAATCGCCTGCAATCGCGACAGGGCGAGCGACAGCAAATCCCCGCGCTTCTGCGTGGCAAAGGCGTGGACCTCGTCGATGACAATTGTCTTCAGCCCCGCAAACATCAGGAAACTGTCGGGATAGCTGATCAACAGCGACAGCGATTCGGGCGTGGTCAGCAGGATTTGCGGCGGCCTGATCCGCTGCCGCAGCTTGCGGTCGCTCGGGGTATCCCCGGTCCGCGTCTCGACCCGGATATCGAGCCCCATCTCCGCAATCGGGTTCAGCAGATTGCGCTGCACATCCACCGCCAGCGCCTTCAAGGGCGAGACATACAGCGTGTGCAGGCCCTCGGTCGGGTTCCCGATCACCTCGACAAGCGTCGGCAAGAACCCGGCCAGCGTCTTCCCCGCCCCCGTCGGCGCGACGAGCAATGCATGCCGCCCGCTGCGCGCGGCCGCCAGCATATCAAGCTGATGCCGACGCGGCGCCCAGCCTTTGGCGGCGAACCAGTCGGTGAGGGGTTGGGGGAGAGCGGGAGTCACGCACCCGATATGGGGGCGGCAGGGGCTATTGGGCTAGGGGGGCGCCCGATTGCGGCCATGCTTATTGCGTCAGACGCGCACTTGCCACCGCGGTTTGGAACAACGTGCCAAGCGCCGCGGAGATATCGCCATCCGTCGTCACCTGATAGAACAACCCAGGGGAGGCGCAGGCGGTCAGTGCCGGCGTGATCAGATCGGTCGGCGTAAGATAGGGCGTTCTGACATTGGCGATTGACCAGCCGTCCGATGCCGATTCGGGCAGATAACGCGTATTGAGGATCGCGATGCGAATCCCCCGATTCTTGATGGTCGTGCACTGGCTGGTCGGGATCGGCCCGATATAGCGCGTGCCACCCGTCAATTCGTCGCGCATCCCGTCAGTGATGATGAACAGCATCGCTTGCGGAGTGTCGCCACTGGCCTTGGTGCCATTCCCAGATAGCGTCGGCAGCTTGGTCAGCACACCAGTAAAAGCGGTGGTGTAATTGCTGCCGGTATCATTGTCGTTGGTCCCGCAGATCCGCTGGTTGTTGGTGCAATAAATCACGACCTGCGCATCGGCGACATGGCTGCTCACTGTCGCCAGGTCGCTGTCGACGTTGAAGCCGTTGACCGCCGCCATCTGCCAGATCTGCCGAAACATATAGTCAAAGTCCGAAAGGCCCATGCGGTACTCCGCATTGTTGTTCTGTGCCGTAGTGGTGGCCATGGTCGTCAGATCCTGGACCGCGACGGCGACAAGATCGGTCCGCAATACGATGTTCGCGTTGCGCGCGATCTGATAATAATCCCAATAAACCCCGTTGACGAGCGATGTGCCGCCCGGGTTGCTCGCCGATGTGCTCGTCTGGTGGCAGGCAAAGGCGCAGCCATTGGTCGCGGCTGTCATCGCCGATAGCCCGGCACTTGTCGCGGGCAGCAACATCGATGGGGACGTATCGATCATCACATAGAAATCGATATCGGGCGCCACCGCCGAATAGGCCGTCGCCGACCCATGGATCGGCAGAGCCGACAGGCCGAGAATCCCCCCAAAAGCGTTCTGCGACGTCGCGTTATAGGTCACGCGCGCCGTGCGGCTGTAACTGGCGGTGGTCGCGGTACTTGCCGCTGAGCAGGTCGACGTGGTGCCGCCACCGTTCGCGCTGGCGCTGTCCGTCACCGAAATGGCGAGCTGGGCGGGATCGCTGGCACTGAAATTCAGGCCGCTGATCCCCGTCGACTGGCCAACGAACATGTTCCTGGCGGTGGTGCAGGCGACACTGCTCGACTGATTCATCATCGGCCGCGTCACCGCTGCCAAGGCAGCAGCATCGGCATCGGCATTCAGCTTGGTCTGCAGCCGCATCGCCCGGCTGTAATCAACCGCCATCCCGGCCGAAAAGGTCAGCGGGACCAGCGCCAGCCCGACGATCATCAGCACATTGCCGCGCCGGTCGTGTCGGATAGCTGTGGCGACGCTACAAACGGAGCGAACCAGCCGACGCAATGCCGCAATCCGGATCATGTCATCGTCACCGCAGCTGAAATGCGCGGTCGCATATAAATGGTCTCGCCCAGGCGGAGCGGCCCGACCACGCCAAACGATATCGCCGGCACATAGGCATAGGTCACCTCTGCCACGATCGAATAAGTGTCATTGCTGACCAGTTTCGGATTGGCGATGAAACTGGCCCCAACGGTGTGCGGCGTCACACTGCCGGTCGCCTGGCTCCACACAATCTTGGTGACGCCGCTCGCATTGGTGTACAGCTGTGACACGATGATCGTCGCCTTGGACGTGTCATAGGGCGCCATGACCTGAGTCGCGGCATTCAGGATTTCGGCCTCTGACGCTGGCGTCACCGTCGCGAATTGCGAGGTGAGATCGGCAACCGAGCGCGCCGTAATCGTGACCTTGCGATTGCAACCGACCGCGTCATTCACTTGATAGGCGCCAAGGTAGAGCAGGATCAGAAACGGCGCGGTCAGCGCGAATTCAACCAGCGCCAGGCCCTGACAGTTCCGGCGCAGATCGCCAAGCGTCGACCACGTGCTCATGAAAAGGGCTCGGTCTTTGCCACCGATGTTGCGATCAGCAACCGTCGGCCATTGCCCAGCGTGGCGACGTTGAAGCCCAGCGGCCCGGTCGGTACTTTCCAGATATACATCAGCCGGATCACCACGATGTCGCCGGCATTGCCGGGGGTGTAGGAAAAACTGTTCGAAACAGCGCCATTGCTATCATAGGTGATTGTCGGTGCCGCGGTGCTGACCGCGCTGAAAGTGGCAGCACTTTGCACGTCAACCAGCAGGTTTTCACAGCTCAGGAACGGCGGCAGGGCCGTGCAGGCGGCCTGCTTCAATTGTACCGCGCTAAAGCCGCTGCTCTGTGCCTGGCCGGTCATCAGCACGCGCGCGGTTGCCTCGGCAGCGGTCTCGAGGCCCTGTTGCGCGAAATAGACAGTGCTGGTCACGACGATCGCCATCAGCAGCGCTATCAAGGGCGCCGCAACAAACGCGAATTCGATGATGGTGGCACCGCGCTCGTCGCCGAGGAGCCGGGACAGCAGGCGACCCGCCCGTTGGCGGAACACCAATCCCGAAAATGCAGCGATGCGCTTTGCCATCCCCCGCTATCGGCGACGGATGAATAACGGAGGGGCAAGGTCGGCCTCCGTATCTGTACCTATTGCCCGTAAAATGCCCTGAAAAAGCGCCGCGCCCCGGTCGCTCCAGGCGCTAACGAGCTGGCTTGGCAGTCGATGGGTACCAAGCAACGGATGGACGATGATATTGCCCTCAAGGTCCGCTGCCCCATATTCCAGCAATGACCAAGCTCGGCGACTGGATCGAACCGCACCCGCACGGAATCTATATCCCCGCCGCTGAAGCGTGGATCGATCCAGCGCGCCCCGCCCCCCGCGCGCTTGTCACCCACGGCCATGCCGATCATGCGCGCGGCGGGCACGGCGCGGTGTGGGCGACGCGGGAGACGCTGGCGATCATGGACGCGCGCTATGGGCCGCAAGCGGCGCACCCGGTCGACTATGGCGCGCCGCTGACAATGGGCGATGTGACGGTGCGCTTCGTTCCTGCCGGGCATGTGTTGGGCTCGGCGCAAATCGTGCTCGAGCATCGCGGCGAAACGGTGATCGTCTCCGGCGATTACAAGCGCCGCCCTGACCCGACCTGCGCGCCGTTCGAGCCCGTTAAATGCGATGTCTTCATTACCGAGGCGACCTTTGGCCTGCCGGTCTTTCGCCACCCCGATACGGGGCACGAGATCGACAAGCTGCTGGCGGCACTCCATGCCAACCCGAATCGCTGCGTGCTGGTCGGTGCCTATGCGCTGGGCAAGGCGCAGCGGGTGATCCGGGAACTACGTGATCGGGGCCATGATGCGCCCATTTATATTCACGGCGCGATGCAGCGGCTGTGCGACCTGTATGTCGCGCATGGGGTCGCCCTGGGCACGCTGCGCCCCACGACCGACGCCACCAAGGCCGAGATGATGGGCCATATCATCATCGCGCCGCCATCGGCGCTGCAGGATCGCTGGTCGCGCCGCTTGCCCGATCCGATCACGGCGATGGCGAGCGGCTGGATGCGGGTGCGCCAGCGCGCGGTGCAGCGCGGGGTTGAGCTGCCGCTCATCCTGTCTGATCACGCAGACTGGGACGAGCTGACTGCAACGCTGACCGAAATCGCACCAAAGGAGGTTTGGGTAACGCATGGCCGCGAAGAGGCATTGGTGCATTGGTGCGAAACGCATCAGATCAAGGCCCGCGCGCTGGCGCTCAGCGGGTATGAGGATGAAGACGATTGAAGGACAAGTACGAACAGGTCGAGGTAGCTAGCAGGGCCGAATGGCGCGCCTGGATCGCCGCCAACCACCGGCAACCGATGCCGATCTGGCTCGTCACCTACAAGAAGTCGGCGGGTGATCGCTATTTGCCCTATAATGCGATCGTCGAAGAGGCGCTGTGCTTTGGCTGGATCGACAGCCTGCCGCGCAAGCTCGATGATGCACGCACGATGGTGCTGCTCAGTCCGCGAAAGAGCGGCAGTAGTTGGTCTGCGGCCAATCGCGACCGAGTCGATCGTCTGATCGCCGATGGACTAATGGCAGCGGCGGGGCTGGCGGTGGTATCGGCGGCACGGGCGGATGGATCATGGGATCGGCTAAAGGAACCGGAAACTGGCAATCCACCCCCAGATCTCGCCGCGGCGCTGGCAGCGGCGGGTGCTGGTCAGGGCTTTGCTGCCCTGTCGCTCGCCACACGCAAGCGTTGCCTCGAATTTCTGAGCATGGCCCGACGTGGAGAGACCCGGGCGGCGCGGATCGCCAAGATCGTTGCCGGCGCGCAGGCCGGAACCGATCCTCTGGCGTGGCGGCGAAAAGCCCCCGATCAGCCCACCGACGCGATGCGCTGATCAGTCTCCTCGATCAGCCAAGCCTCGGCCTCGCCCGGATCGGTGAAGCATTGCGCGGTCCGCGAGCCGATCGCACGCATCAACTGCATGCGCGCCAGCGACGAGGCGACGACAAAGGCAAGTTTGCGCGATCGATAGGCGGGGTCCGCAAGCATGGCGTGGAACTGCGCAACCATTTCTTGCGACTGAATGGCGATCTCGCGCGTGTCGGCAAGCGAAAGATGCTGATTGGGACCGCAGCGCAGTTGCTGGTGGACAATCCGGCGCTGGTCCTTGAATTCCTGGAGCGCAGCCGGCGTGAAAAAGCCTTTCAGCTTGATCTTCACAAGATCATTGGCCGGATCGGCCTGAATCGAGAAAAATGCGTTCATGCGCGGCCGAATAGCGCAAATCCGTTGCCAAATCGCAAATCCGCAAGCCGCTGATGATGCCAAAGCAAGGATGGGTAACGCATGGCCGCGCGGACGCGCCGGTGCATTGCTGCGAGACGCACCAGATCAAGGTGCGGGCGTTGGCGTTCAGCGGCGATGAGGATGAAGACGATTAACGCGCGGCGGCGCTGATCGGTGCTGGCTGAGTGTCTTCGTCATTGCCGAACAACCAGGCCTCGGCCTCCTCGGCATTCCGGAAATAGGCAACATCGCGCGATGCCGCCGCCCGTTGCAGCTGCATACGGGCCAGTGTCGAGGCATGAACAAAGGCCAGTTTGCGCGACCGATGCGTCGGATCGGCGAGCAACCGCTGGAACGAAAGCACCATGTCCTGTGATTGGATGCTCATGTCGCTGACGTCGTTTAGCGTCATATGGTCATGCGGCCCACAGTGCAGACGGGCATGCGCTGCGTTGCGGGCTTTGATGAATTTTTCAATCGTCTCCGGCCCAAAAAACCCGCCCATCCGGATCAGGACGAGATGGCGAGGGACATCGACATCGATCGTGAAATACGGCTCCATGGCAGGCGTTATGCCGCGAAATTATTGTCGATCGGTAAAAAGAGCACCGATTTTGCCAAGTACCGTACCAATACCGAGTCCCCGCCCCGTAAAGCTGCGCCCTGTCATCGCTCGATCGGCGACGCCGTGTAGAGGTCAAGCGTGCCGGGGCGTGCGGCATAGGCCTTGATCGCGTCCATGAATTCGGCCGATCCCGGTTGCCGGAAATGCAGTTGCAGCGCGGCCATGTCGCGCCAGCGTTCAAAAAAGACGAGGGTGAGCGGATCCTCCGCATCGACCTGGACCGCATGGCTGATGCAGCCATCCTCGGTACGTGAGCGCTGGACATGATCCAAGCTGGCCTGAAGCAGCGCCTCGAAACTGTCGGGCCGTGCGGTCGCGGTGCCGGTTACGATAATCATGATGCCCCCTCCAATGCCTTGGCCCGCCGGCGCTGCACGCTGCTGCCGATGCCGAGCGCCTCGCGATATTTGGCGACCGTTCGCCGGGCAATGTCGAAGCCTTTCGCCTTCAGCAGATCGACCAGCGTGTCGTCCGACAGGATCTTGGTGCCCTCCGCAGCGATCAGAGCCTTGATCGCGCTCTTGACTGCTTCTGCCGACACCGCATCGCCGCCATCGGCCGACTGGATGGCCGAGGTGAAGAAATATTTGAGTTCATAAAGCCCGCGGTCGCAGCTGAGATATTTGTTGCTGGTCACCCGGCTGACGGTCGATTCGTGCATCTCAATCGCGTCAGCGACTTGCCTGAGGGTCATCGGGCGCAAATGCGCGACGCCGTTGATGAAGAACGCCTCTTGCTGCTTCACAATCTCGGTCGCGACTTTGATGATCGTGCGCTGCCGCTGATCGAGCGCCTTGACCAGCCAATTGGCGCTGGCGAGCATATCGGACAGCCAGACCTTGCTGGTCTTGTCCTGCGCACCGGTGGCCAGTTCGGTGTAATAGCCGCGGTTGACCAGCAGTCGTGGCAAGGTGGCAGCGTTGATCTCGATCGCCCAACCGGTCTTGCGGCGCGCGATGAACAAATCGGGCACCACGGCCTGCGCTGCCTCCCCGCCATAGCGGCAGCCGGGCTTGGGATCATAATCGCGCAGTTCGCGGATCATGTCGGCCATGTCCTCGTCATCGACGCCACACAGCCGCTTTAATCGGCCGAGTTCGCCGCGCGCCAGCAGATCAAGATTGTCGATCAGCCGCGCCATCGCCGGATCATAACGGTCCGCTTCGCGCGCCTGGAGCGCCAGGCATTCCGCCAGGCTCCGCGCGCCGACGCCGGTGGGGTCAAAGGTCTGGATCGTCGCCAGCACGGCTTCTACCCGGGCGAGCGGCACGCCCAGCCGATTGGCGATGTCGAGCAGCGGCACGGTGAGATAGCCGCATTCGTCGATCTGATCGATCAGATGCGCGGCAATAAACGCATCTGCGCCGCTCATTACCGGGCCCGCTTGAGCAAGCAGATGATCGGCCAAGCTGATATCGACCGCGGCGAAACTGTCAAAATCGGGCCCGTCCTCGCTCGACGAGCCTGCACCGCTGGCTGCATTCATGCCAAGCGAACCGTCCATGCCGGCACCGTCGGCCACGCTGTCATGGTGAAATGTCTCGGTAGAGAAATCGACATCAAGCGCGGCTTCACCGGCATGGTCGCCGCCCATGATCAGCTCATCCGCGCTGGCTGGTTCGCTGGGCAGCTCAGCTGAGACTTCGCGCTCCTGGGTCGGCCCGTCATCATCGGGCGGCCCGGCCTCAAGCAATGGGTTGCGCTCAATCTCTTCGGCTATAAAGCCTTCGACTTCCAGATTGGAGAGCGCGAGCAGGCGGATTGCCTGTTGCAGCTGGGGCGTCATCACCAGCGATTGCGACTGGCGCAGATCGAGGCGTGGGCCGAGTGCCATCAGGGCGTCCGCAGCACTGTGGCACCTGCCAAGGCCTTACCCATTGCCGCGCGCTTTTGCCGCACGCGATCGCCGCTGTTGCCCGGAAAGCGACAAGGGCAAGGGCATAGCGGCATCGTTAAAGCGAAAAGCCCTCGCCCAGATACAAGCGGCGGACATTGGCGTCCGCCACCAGTTCATCGGGCGATCCGGTAAACAGCACCCGACCATCATAAATAATGTAAGCGCGATCGACGATCTCCAGCGTTTCGCGGACATTATGATCGGTGATCAAGACACCAATGCCGCGAGTCTTGAGCGCAATGACAAGATCGCGGATATCGGCGATCGAAATCGGGTCGATGCCGGCAAAGGGTTCGTCGAGCAGCACGATTGAGGGATCAGCCGCCAGTGCGCGTGCGATTTCGGCACGGCGGCGCTCACCGCCCGAAAGCGCCATGGCCGGGGCATCGCGCAAGCGGGTGAGGCCGAAATCGTCAAGCAATTGATCAAGCCGCGCGATCCGCTTGGTTGGATCGGGCTCAGACAGCTCCAGCACCGTCAGAATATTTTTTTCGACCGACAAACCGCGAAAGATCGAGGTTTCCTGTGGCAGATAGCCAAGCCCCAGGATGGCGCGGCGATACATGGGCAGGCCGGTAATATCGACGCCGTCGAGCATGATGCGGCCGGAATCGGGCTTTACCAGCCCCATGACCGAATAAAAACAGGTGGTCTTGCCCGCCCCGTTCGGCCCCAGCAACCCGACAACTTCGCCGCGCCCGACCGATACCGACACATCCGACAGCACTGGCCGCTTGTCATAAGCCTTGGCGATCGAGACGACCGAAAGCCCCTCGGCAACCGGTGGTGATACCGGCGGAACGGCGCTTACGGTGGCAGCCGTCAAGGTGGTCACATCGTCCATGGTGCAGCCTCAATGCTTGCAGGAAATGGTTAATGCCGTGTTGAAAAATCGCAATTGGCAAGCTTCGTGCATGGCTATTGCCCGATCATGCGCGCCGGGGAAAGCCCAACGCCGCGCATCCCCCGCAGGGTCAAGGCTATTTGTCGCGCTTTGGCACCGAGAATCGGCCCGTTACCCGCCCGCCCGAGCTGGTTACCCCGTCCGCGTTGCCGCCCACCGCTGCCCCGCCATCGAGATAGGCGCGCCCGGAATCCAAATCGATCCGCAGGCGCCCGCCATTCACTGGATTGCCGCCCTGCACCAGCATGACATTGCCAAGCATAGTGATTTCGCGCCGCTGGATATCATAAACGGCATATTGGCTGCGCGCCGATTGATCGGGCCGGGTGACCGTGACGCCGCCCGACGCATCGAGTCGTGAAACCTGCGGGCTGCCATCAACAACCTGTCCGGTATAGGCGACCGTCATCCGCGCCGCACTCAGCGTCATCTCGGCTTGGCGGACGGTGACGCTGCCCGTTAAAATCGCGCGATTCGCCTTATCCTGTAATTCGATATGATCGGCGCCGAAGTCGATCGGCGCTGCCGAATCATGCCGGGTCTGTGCAGTGGAGGCGCCGGCCATCGCGAGCAAGGCGCTGGCCAACAGGCCACTGGCAAGCCGGGGCGGCAAAAATGGGGCGGGCAAAAGGCGGTGCGCGTGCATGGACGCCTATCTCGCCCTTCGCGGCACGATCCGCAAGCGGGCATCGCCATCAAGCGTGACGACATGGCTATCCAGATCGGCCGACATCCTTGCGGCACTAAAGCTGCCCTGCGGCACCTTTCCAGTCACCGCACCGTCACTTTGGAGCTTGCGGGTTTTCAGGTCGAGCGTGGCGTTGCCCGTCACCAGATTATAGCCATTGGGCCCAGTGAACCGAATCGGCCCATCAGCCATCACCTTTTCGCTCGCAATATCATAGCGGCCCGCATCGGCGCGCAGATGCGCGGGCCCTTCCGCCATCGCCATTTCGGCGGACAAGGTGGTGAGCTTCACGATCGGTTCCGCCGAACTTTTCTGAACCGCCGATCCCGCGCGAAGCGAAAATGGCCGCCCCTGTTGATCGGCACCGCGATACAGCGCCGATTGAATCCGCAGCCGTTCCTTGGCGACTTCAACCTTGTTCTTGTCGAGCAGGAAGCTGACATCACCGCTCATCGTCAGCGGCGCTGTGACCAGAAATGCCGCAAAAACGCCGATCATCACCGGCAGCACCCAGCGTGATGTTTCGACAACGCGATCATGCTGGCCGCCTGGGGCCGCCCAAAGCTGGCGCGCCGGCCGCTGGATAAGCGGGTCTTCAGCCATCTGCATCAGACATGCGCGAAAATATCGACTTCGGGCCAGCCCGCAAGATCAAGCTCGGCACGAGCGGGGAGGAAATCGAAACAGGATTGCGCCAGCGCCATCCGGCCCTCGCGGTGCAACCGAAGATCGAGTTCGGCCTTCATCGCATGCAGAAAACGCACATCAGAGGCGGCGTAATCCTTCTGCGCCTCTGACAGATTGGGCGCGCCCCAATCGGAGGATTGCTGCGCCTTGGACAGTTCCTGGCCGAGCAGTTCGCGGACCAGCTCCTTCAGCCCATGCCGATCGGTATAGGTCCGCACCAGCCGCGAGGCGATCTTGGTGCAGTAAACCGGCGCGGCAACGACGTTCAGATAATGGCGAATCGCCGCCAGATCGAAGCGCGCGAAATGATAAAGCTTTAGCCGATCCGGATCCGCCAGCACCTGCCGCAGATTAGGCGCTGCATAATCGCTGCCCGGCGCAAAGCGCACCAAATGTTCATCCGTGCCGCCATCGGAAAGCTGGACAACGCACAAGCGATCGCGCGGGGTCAGCAGCCCCATGGTTTCGGTATCGATGGCGATCGATTGGCCGGTTGCAAAAATGCCTGGCGGCAGGTCTTCTTCGTGGAGATGGACGGTCATCCCCGTCGCCTAGACCCGAACGCGCCCCGGCTCAATGCTTTGCATGCGCCCCTTTAATAAGCGTTTGCGCTAACGCTATTTGTTGGCGAGACGAATTTGTTCGCAGCGCGCGTGGTTTTGCGTTATGCACAGGGCGTGGCGCAAGCAGAGGAGCGCCCGGAGACCTGCGTTTGTCGTCCGACGCTCGGGTTCTTGCATCAATTACGGGCGAACCGGGAAGACGAACAGGGCATGAGTTTCGATAAAGGGCGCCGCGGGGATCGCGGCGGGCGCGGCAAAGACAAGCGCGATGGTTTTGGCGAAGGCGGTTTCGACAGCGGCTTTGGTGGCGGTGACCGATTCGGTGGTGGCGGTGATCGCTTTGGCGGTGGCGGCGATCGCTTCGGTGGCGGTGGCGGCGGTCGCGGCATGCCCCCCCAGGTTGTTGGGGAAGGCACCGGCGTCGTCAAATTCTTCAACGGGCAAAAGGGCTTTGGCTTTGTCGTTCGCGATGATGGCGGCGAAGATGTGTTCGTGCACATCAGTGCGGTCGAGCAGGCCGGGCTGACGGGTCTGGCTGAGGGTCAGCCTTTGGGCTTCACGCTCGTTGATCGTGGTGGCCGCATTTCGGCGACTGATTTGAAAATTGATGGCGAACCAATGCCCGTCGAGGACCGCGGCCCGCCGCGCGATCGTGACGCTGGCCCGGGTGCCCCCCGTGGTGGTGCCGGCGGCGCCGGCGCCGGCGGACCACAGCGTCAGCTGACTGGGGAAAAGGCAACCGGCACGGTCAAGTTCTTCAACGCGATGAAGGGCTTCGGCTTCATTCAGCGCGATGACGGCCAGCCCGATGCGTTCGTGCATATCAGTGCGGTCGAACGCGCTGGCATGCCGACCCTCAATGAAGGCGACCGGCTCGAATTCGAACTGGAAGTCGATCGGCGCGGCAAATTTGCAGCGGTGAATCTCTCGCCGATGCAATAAGCCGTTCCGGCTAACGGATGACGATCAAAAACCCGGTGCGCGACGAGCGCGCCGGGTTTTTGCTTTTTGGGGAAGCAACCGAATGACGATCGCGATTCGTCCGGCGACGTCGGACGACCTATCCTTGCTTTGTGCGCTGATCGAAAGCGCCTATCGCGGGGCGGCGGCCCGCAGCGGATGGACGCATGAAGCTGACTTGCTCGACGGACAACGCACCGATCTTGACGCCCTCGCCGAGTCGCTCGCCGACCCCAGCCATTGCCTGCTCGTTGCCACCAGCAGCGGCCACGTGATTGGCTGTGTCGAGATCACCGACAAGGGATCAGGGCTTTGCTATCTCGGGTTGCTCTCGGTCTCCCCAGAGGGCCAGGCACAAGGCCTAGGCAAGCAGCTGATCGCTGCCGCCGAAGCCGAAGCGCAAACCCGCTTCGCCGCCAGGGTCATGGAAATGACGGTCATCCGCCAACGGGCCGAGCTGACCGCCTTTTACCAACGCCGCGGGTACGAACTGACCGGCGAAGAACGCCCCTTCCCCTATGGCGATGAACGCTTCGGCCAGCCCCGCCGCGATGATCTGGTGTTCGTGGTGCTCGCGCGCGATCTCGCTTAGGCTGGCAAGATTGGCAGGTTTTGGCGGCCAGACCGGATAATGGCGGCGCCAAAAACGGCGGTATCGGGAGGTGCAGGTGCAGATCGGATTGATAGGCGGTATCGGCCCCGCTGCGCAGGACTATTATTGCCGACAATTGATCCGCCTTTTCGCCCAGGCTGAACGGTCCTTGGACATGACCATCGTCCATGCCGACACCCCAACGCTGTTAGCCAATTTGGCGGCAGATCGACGCACCGAACAGGCCGAGTTATTCGCGAACTTGGCCGACCGGCTCGATCGTGCGGGCGCTGGCTTTATCGGCGTTACATCGATCGCGGGCCATTTCTGCCGTCATGAATTCGCTGCGCGCTCCCCCCTGCCGGTGGTGGACATGATTGATGCGGTGGCGAGCGATATTGCAGAACATCGCTTTGAAAAAATTGGTATTTTAGGAACGCGTACCGTTATGGAATCGCACTTCTATGGCGGCCTTGCGGGCGTAGACGTCATTTCGCCACCGGGATCATCGCTGGATGACGTCCATGCGGCTTATGTCGAAATGGCCAAGACCGGCCTAGCAACAACAGCGCAGCGCGCCATTTTCCACGAAGCGGCAACGCACATGATCAACACCTCGGGCGCCCAAGCAATCATGCTTGGCGGCACCGATCTTGCGCTTGCCTTTGATGCGGAAACTTGCCCCTTTCCGCTGGTGGATTGTGCGGCGATCCACGCCCGGGCGATCTTCGAAAAGGCGATTGGCTAAAGTCGCAACGCTGTTCAGTCGCAATACAGTCGTGAACACCCTGCCTCGGGCACTTACCCCCATCACCCGCCACCAGCATCCCGGATTACGTCACCAACCGCTTGAGCCCCGCCACCCTATCCGCCTCCGCCGCCGGCTTATCGGTCCTGATCCGCGCGATGCGGGGAAAGCGCATCGCCACCCCTGATTTGTGTCGCTTTGACAAATGGATCGAATCAAACGCGATCTCCAGCACCAGCGTTTTTTCCACCTCGCGCACCGGCCCGAAGCGCGCCGTCGTGTGATCGCGCACAAATTTGTCGAGAAACTTCAGCTCTTGATCGGTAATCCCGGAATAGGCTTTCCCCACCGGCAGCAGGTCGCCATCCTCAGTCCAGCAGCCAAAGGTGAAGTCCGAATAGAAAGAGGATCGCCGCCCGCTGCCGCGTTGCGCGTACATGATCACGCAATCGGCGGTCAGCGGATCGCGTTTCCATTTATACCACAGGCCAGTCCGCCGCCCGGTGACATAGGGCGAATCGCGGCGTTTGAGCATCACCCCTTCAATCGCCGCATCGCGCGCACCGTCGCGAATCGCCTGCAGCTCAGCGAAATCATTGGCATCGATGATCCGGCTGAGATCGAACCGGTCACCGTCCAGCGCGACAACAAACCCCTCCAACCGCGCGCGGCGGGCGTGCCAGGGCAGGTCGCGCAGATCGGTGGGCCCGTCGAACAGGATGTCATAGAGCCGGACAAAGGCGGGATAATCGGCCAGCATCCGTGCCGACACCGCCTTGCGCCCCAGCCGCTGCTGCAGCGCATTGAAGCTCGCCGCCGCCCCGCCCTCGGCTGCGCTCCCCTGACTATCGCCGCGCACCATCAACTCACCATCGACAACGCCGGGCGTCGCAAAGCCACGCGCGACATCGGGGAAGCTGGCGGTGATATCTTCCCCTGCCCGGCTATAAAGCCGCGTCTCACCGCCGACATGGACGATCTGCACGCGGATGCCATCCCATTTCCATTCGGCGACATACTCATCCAGGCTGAGCTGCTGATCCTCCAGCGGATGGGCGAGCATGAACGATCGGAACACCGGCAAATGGGTGGCGGTCGGCTGCGGCGCGCGCCCCTCTCCCCAGGCGAATAGCGGCGCATAGGGCGGCGACAGGCCGTGCCACACCTCCTCCACCGCATCGACATCCAGCGCAAAAGCCTGGGCCAGCGCGGTCTTTGCCAGCCGTGCGGACACGCCAATCCGCAGCGCGCCCGTGGCCATTTTCAGCACGGCAAAGCGCTCCGTCGCGCTAAGTTGATCGAGCATCGCCGCCAGCACCGCCGGCCCCTCTGCCCGGCTGGCACTGGCAAGGCTATCCACCACCGTGCCAAGCGTCAGCGGGACCAGATCGGCTCGAGGGCCAGGCGGATCGGGCCAGAGCAGCGCCACTGTTTCGGCGGTATCGCCAACATAATCGCGGCTCATCCGGTACAGCACGGGATCGACCCGCGCCTCGATCAGCGCCCGGATGATCGCGGGTTTTACCGCCGGCATATCGAGATTGCCGGTTAGCCCAGCCATCGCCCAACCGCGATCGGGATCGGGCACGGCGCGCAGATACTCAGCGATCAGCTTCAGCTTGGCATTGCGCGACGGCGTGTAGATCAGCGCATCGAGCAAGGCAGCGAAGGACCGCATCGCCAGTGACCTATGGACCGATCCGGGTGATGATTTCATCCAGCACCGCCACGGTGATCCCGAACTTGCGCACCACCATCACATTATGCGCTGATTGCCCGTCGGGCCGCAGTGTCAGGAACTGCTTCGCCCGATACCCGCCCTTCATCGTGAAGCGCAGCACCAGCCGGTCGCCCTGTGTTTCCCCGGTGACGCCACTGATCGCGTCGGACAGCGTGCCCGTGTAATGATCAGGTGCCGTTTCGCGGATCCGCCATTGGCGCTTCTTCGCTGGCTGGCCCGCTTCCTCGACCATCTGATCAAGCACCAAACTGCCATCGGGCTCCAAATGGCCAGTGCCGTGCACCGCCACGGGATGGCGCGTGCGCAGGATGACCTTCACCGTCGCGCGCCCCTCTGTCTGCCCGGCAAAAAAGTCGGTCGCGGCAAAATGGGGGGCGGGTGCGACGCGTTCCAGGCGCGGCATCGCCACGCAGCCGCTGAGCAGCATCATGCCCAGCACCAAGAGGAGGCCCATGCTGCGGCGCTGCCCGCGCCCCGCCATCGCTGATGCTGCTGTCTTCATGCCGCCCGTCTTCGGCGGTTGGGGATCGCGCTGCAAGCAGATTAGCGCTGGGGTCAGCGTAGCGCAGGCGCTCAGGATCAGTACCCCTACAGCTAGCCGGGCAGCCGATCGTCCCCGCCAAAGATCTCGCGCGTATCCATTCGGACGCCGCGAATCGCCTCGCTCTCGCGGTGCTGCGGTTGCAGCGCGGCCACGGCATAGGACAGCAGCAGCGACCGGCGCGGCGCGCCGCTGGCATTGCTGGTCGCGCCGTGGAGCAGATCGGGATCGAAGAGCAGCACGTCCCCCGCTTCGCCGGTCAGTATCTGCGGCGCCACTGTTTCGCTGGCATCCAAATGATGCGATCCGGGCACCAGCTGCGTCGCGCCATTATCCGGGCCATAGCGGTCCAGCCACACCATCGCCGCCATTAATTGCCCGTGAAGGCCCACGCCATCGCGGTGCAGCGGTTGCGGCATACTGCCCTGGCGGGGCGCGCGCCCCTCGACCTGCGACAGGAAGAACGGCGCTTTCAATCGGTGACGGACTGCGTCGATCAGCGCGGGCAAGCGGCAGACGCGCTGGACATATGGGTCCAAATCAACCTGAGCATGGCACCAGTCCATCTGGCGCGGCACCGGCCATTGGTCGGACGCCAGCACCCCGACGTCGAACGCCGCGCGCAACCGAACGATCCAGTCGGTCGGGACAGCATGCCGCAGCAGCAAATAGCCCTGCGTATCGAGCTGCCGCAGCGCTGCCGGATCAACGCAGGCATCGGGAACGGACATGGGCGCGGCAGACATCGCACAAGAATAGGTGGCGGCAAGCAGCCGGGCAAGCTGCTGCGCCTGACGGACGGCTGGCGAACAGCGCTTCTTCTATGGCGTGCAGCCCGACAGCTGCAGCGGCCCGCTCAATCAGTCTCGGCGGATGAGGTGAACTCGACCAGATCCCATAGATTCCCGTAAAGATCGGCAAACACCGCAACCGTCCCGTAATCATGGGTGGCGGGTGGGCGGACCCACTTTACTCCAGCGGCAGTGAAGGCAGCATAGTCGCGCGCGAAATCATCGGTGGCGAGGAACAGGAAGACGCGGCCGCCGGATTGGTTGCCAATGGCCGCCACTTGTTCGGGCGAGGTGGCGCGGGCGAGGAGGATGGTGGTGGCGTTATCGGGTGCGCCGGGCGGGCGAATGGTGACCCATCTTTTGTCTTGTTCGGGCTGGTATGTGTCCTCCACCAGCGTGAAGCCGAGCTTGGCCGTGTAGAAGGCGAGCGCTTCGTCATAATCGCGGACGACAAGGGCGACATGAGCAAGATGGGGCATGACCAGCCTATAGCGCGACCGGGCGCTATTTGGCGATCACCCAGCGGCCATCGCGAAAGCGATAGAGGTGGGGCGAGATGCAGCGTTCCTGCGCCGCGCAATCATCGACCACCGCCTGTTTGAGGTCTTCCAAAGCGGGTCCATCCGGCACCTGCCCCACGAAAACGATATGATCAGCCACGACGGTCATGAACAGGGTTGGTCCCACTCGGGCGGCGAGCTTCTCCCACGCCGGCAGGTCAATCAGCAGGCTCGCGAGATAGTGCTGCTCCGGATAGCTAACCGCCGCTTTCCGCAGCGCGGCAGGCTTGGGTAGCGCCGGGAGGATCGCGCGGGTCTGCGCCTCGGCAAGCGCCCAGGCCTGATCCGGGGTGAGGCCGAGCTTCCTGAGCGCGACGTCGCCGACCAGCGCGACCGTGTCCTCGCTATCGGCGGCGAGCACCGCGTAGAGATCGTCGCCTATCGGGCGATATTTCGCGATATCGCCCTTTTCCGGGAATTTCGCGGCATAGGCATCGATGAAATCCATATAATCGCGGTCACGAACGACCAGGCGCAGGCTGGCGGAGGTGGGATCGGGATGGGGCCGCGACATTTTCATAACGAAATCGGCCTTCGACGCCGCGCAATCGGCAGCACTGGCGGTGCGGCAATAGCCGACCAGCGTGTCCAGGTTGAACGCCCCTTCGGTCCCGTCGGCGCGCTTGAAGAGGATGGTGAGCGGCTGATCCGGATCGGCGGTGAGCCTCGCGCCCGGCATCGCCTTGGCAAAGCGCGCCATCATGTCTGCGCGAAAATCGCGGGGCCGGGCAGCGGCAACGGCGGCGCAAGCGGCACCAAGCGCCAACAGGGCCAACAGGACGACCAACACGCGCATGATACCCTCTTGGAATAGGCGTGCGAACTTACGGGCAATGCACTGCGGGGCAAGCGAATCGTGCCGAAATGGAGATGGTTGTTGATTGATATTGCCCAATATTTTGCCCAATTACGGGCGATGCAGGCGATCACCTATTCTTGGGCGCGCGACAATCTGAAGCGCCTGATGGACAAGGCGGCGGCTTTGAACCTGCTCAGCTGTCGCTATCATTATTGAGTCTGCCATAGCCTCGGCGCGATGAATCAGCGCTTTGCGGTTTGTGCGCGCGCGCGATATCACCGCGTGATGCGCAGCTCGACTTACCGCACCCGCCTCCGCGCGTTTCAGGCCATGCGTGGCGATAATCCGCCGCCGGGCTTCATCGCTGACCTGGAATTTCTGGAGAATCGCGATCTTGATCTGTCGGTGCGGATCGGCGGGATGCTGGCGTTCAACGCGCTGATGGTGACGATCGGCACGCACCCGATTTCAGCGAGTCCCGGCGCCCCGCTCAGCGTCGATGCCGCCACCCAGCCGGGGCTGACGATCGCGAGCCTGATCGGCCTGGCGCCGCTGATCGCCTCAAGCGCTTTGTGCCTGCGCGCGCTGCTGCTGGGCGAGGAATTCGATTCTGACGGGCTGGAGAGCGACGGCGATGACGCCCCCGCCAAGCTGCAACGCCGCCTGTTCGCGGCCTTTGTCCATTCAATCGACGCACAAAGCCGCCTGCTTCGCCAGGCCGTGGTGACGACGCTGATCGGCGGCACGCTGACGCTGATGGTGTGGGCGGCAATATTGGCGGACAAGATGGGACGCTAGCGGAAGCGCTCGTTGCCAAAGTTAGCGCAGAATCGTATAAACGCCCCTATGGCACAGATGAACATCTCCATCCCCGAAGCCCTGAAAAACTGGGCCGAAGCGCGCGTCGCCGAGGGCAGCTACAGCAGCACGAGCGATTATGTTCGTGATTTGGTACGGCGCGATCGGGACTATGCGGAGAAGCTGGCGGCATTGCAGGCAGCGATCGATGAGGGGCTGGCGTCGCCCGAAGTCGATACATCGATCGAGGACATCATCGCGCGGGGACTGGCCCGCCACGGCCTGAGTTGAGGGCCGTCTATCGCGCCGCCGCCGTCCGCGATATCGACGGCATCTTCGATTACAGCGTCACCACGCACGGACCCGCCGTCGCCAAAGCATATCTGCGGGATATCGATGCCACGATCGCGCGACTGCTCGACTATCCCGCGCTGGGCATGACCAGCAACCTGCGGCTGGGCGTGCGCTCGATCGCAGTACGCGAACATCGCCTCTATTATCGGATAGACGGCACCAAGCTCGTCATCGCGCGCGTGCTGCACAAGGCAATGGACCCGGCGCGGCATCTTTAACCCTGCGCGCGGCGGCGCGCTGGCGGCGCAGATCATCAAGACAGTGGAACAGCGCATCGCCCCGCTCGACGACCCGCGGACGCTGGGCAGTGCGCAGGCGGGGAATCAAGCGGGATACTGGCGATGGCGGATCGGCGATTGCCGGGTGGTGGCGCGGGCGGAGGAGGAGCGGATTACGGCGCTGATGGTGTGGGTGGCGCATCGGCGGGAGGATTGTCGGTAGGGACTGGATTTCGGAATTGTGTTGCCGGATTTCCTGCGTCCCCGCAATTCCTGATCGGCGGCACGATGACGCTGATGGTTTAGGTTCCGATATTGGCAGACAAGATTTGGGAGTGGAGGATCCGGCGGTGGGCGGATGAGATCGAGGGAGCGCCGCCTTTAGGGTCCGATGTTGCCTGACAGCTCTGCTCGTGCGAAGAGACAAGAAACGGTTATGGGCTTAGATCCAACTTGAGCACAACTACGCGCCTCCGTCTGACGAACTTTACCGCGTTCGCGAGCTTCGATCATTCATTCTCGCCAGGCGTAACGGTAATTACCGGCGCCAACGGCACTGGCAAAACGCACCTGCTGAAAGTCATATATGCGGCCTGCGCTATCACGTCGGGCGAGGGGCGAGATTTTTCATTTGCTCAGAAAATCGTAAGCGTCTTCCGGCCCTTTGAGAATCGGATAGGGCGTTTAGCACGTCGTCAGGCTCACAGCGTGACCTCATCTGTATCAATCGATACCGCAGATGGGCGACGTCTCGCGTATAAGTTTTCCAATCACACAAAGGAAGTGGTTGGTAGCTCATCTCCTCAGCAGGTCGCCTGGAAGCGCAGGGTCATTACTGCTGCTTACATTCCAGTTAAGGAAATGTTGGCCCATGCCCCCGGGTTTATTTCGACCAATGCCAGAAGAGAACTCGCATTTGAAGATGTGTATTCTGATATCTTGAAACTAGCATACTTACCTAAGTTGATGGGTAAAAAATCTATCGAACAAACCCAACTTTTAGAAAAACTGCAAAAGACAATTTCTGGCAAGGTCACGCTCAAGGGGCAACACTTTTTTCTAAAAAATGGGCAAGGAGAATTAGAGTTTTCTTTATTAGCCGAAGGAATTAGAAAGCTTTCTTTGGTATGGCTCTTAATTCAGAACGGAACATTGCTGAATGGGTCTATTCTTTTATGGGATGAACCAGAGGCTAATCTTAACCCATTGCTAATGGAGCAGTTAGTTGAAGTAATTCTACAACTACAGCGCAATGGTGTTCAGGTAATTCTTACGACTCATAATAACGTTCTTCTTCGTTATTTTGAGCTAAATCGCCAGAAGGCCGATAGTTTAGAATTTTTAAATTTGCGCCGTGACGAGAAAAAGGGAGTGATTTTCGAATCAAGCAAATCACTATCGAAGCTTGCAGGGATATCTATACAACAAGCGATAGATAACCTATACGACGTAGAAATCAAAAGCGCAATTAACTTAGGTCTATAGTATGCCAGTCACAGAAGGCGGGCTGACCATGGTGATACCGCCAAATTGCATTGCGACGAAGTTTGATGGAGCAGATCATGGCCTGTCTCATTGCATGAAGGCAGTAGATTTCGTGATCGAAACACCTGGCGCGCTACTATTTATAGAATTTAAAGATCCAGACGCGGGAACTGTCGAGACACGGGCAGCGTGGACAAAGGAATTGTCAAACGGCCGAATAGATAATGAACTAAAAACGAAATTTCGCGATACATGGATTTATATGCACGCATCAGGAAAAGTGAACAAGCCAATCAATTATCTAGTGTTGATCGCGCTCAGCAACCTTTCCACCGAAGCTTTATCAGCGAGGACTTCAAGCCTCAAACGGCAAATTCCCATTGAGGGTCCTAATGGGCCATGGACTAATCCCTTGCTGGCAGGATGTGCAGTCCATAATATTGAGAGTTGGAACCGAAATTATCAACAGCTGACTATAGTGCGTGACTAGTCGCTCTTCAAATAAAAATATTTTCCAGTCTCGCGGACTTGACAGCCCTTTCCTCCATTCCAAAGATTCCTTTCCCTTGGCTCACCGCTTCTGACTCCGCGCCCATTGGCCCCGTTGCGATGAAGTTAAACGGCGTGATCAAATCGACCCGCCAACATCCACCGCGCCCGCATCAGCAAATACAGCGCAAACCCCACCGCCACGCCCGGCACCATGCCCAGCCCGATGCACACCCAGCCATGCCGGATGCCGTGGGTGTGCCGCTCGTACAAAATCCACGCCGACAGGATCACCCAGCAGGCGAGCGTGTCGGCGGCATAGCCGCTGGCGTAAGGGTTGACGAAGCCCGCCGCGAAGGCGCCGATTACGTCGGGATGGGCGATCAGCGGGGGCGTTACGACCAAGGCGAACACCGCCAGAAAGGCGAGTGCGGCGGCGACGATCACCGCCTTGAACACCCCCGCCGCCATGGTCAGCCCTCAGCGGGCATATAGAGATCGCCGCCCGCGCGGTATTTCTCGGCCATCTCTTCCATCCCCTTGATCGCCGCCGCCTTGCTCGCCGCTGCCGTTTCCGCGCCCGTCGGGCCGGTGGCGATGAAGCCCTCGACGCCCTGATTCTGCTTGCCGGCGAAATCGCGGACTTCCTGCGTGATCTTCATCGAACAGAATTTCGGCCCGCACATGCTGCAGAAATGCGCGGTCTTGGCGCCTTCTGCGGGGAGGGTCTGGTCGTGATATTGCTCGGCCGTGTCGGGATCGAGCGAGAGGTTGAACTGGTCTCGCCAGCGGAACTCGAACCGCGCGCGTGACAAAGCGTCGTCGCGCAGGCGGGCCGCCGGGTGGCCCTTCGCCAAGTCCGCCGCGTGGGCGGCCAGCTTGTAGGTCACCACGCCGACCTTCACGTCATCACGGTCGGGCAGGCCCAGATGCTCTTTCGGCGTGACGTAGCAAAGCATCGCCGTGCCGTACCAGCCGATCATCGCCGCCCCGATGCCGCTGGTGATATGGTCGTATCCCGGCGCGATGTCGGTCGTCAGCGGCCCGAGCGTATAGAAGGGCGCCTCGCCGCAGACCTCGAGCTGCTTGTCCATATTCTCCTTGATCTTGTGCATCGGCACATGGCCGGGGCCTTCGATCATCACCTGCACGTCGCTCTTCCATGCGCGGTGGGTGAGTTCGCCGAGCGTGTAGAGCTCGCTGAACTGCGCTTCGTCATTGGCGTCGGCGATGCTGCCGGGGCGGAGGCCATCGCCGAGCGAATAGGCGATGTCATAGGCCTTCATGATCTCGGTAATCTCGTCGAAGCGTTCGTAGAGGAAGCTCTCCTTGTGGTGGGCGAGGCACCATTTGGCCATGATGCTGCCGCCGCGGCTGACGATGCCGGTCACGCGCTTCGCCGTCATCGGGATGTACGCCAGGCGGACGCCGGCATGGATGGTGAAATAATCCACGCCCTGCTCGGCTTGCTCGATCAGCGTATCGCGGAAGATTTCCCAGGTCAGGTCCTCGGCCACCCCGCCGACCTTTTCCAGCGCCTGATAGATCGGCACGGTGCCGATCGGCACGGGCGAGTTGCGGATGATCCATTCGCGGGTGTCGTGGATGTTGCGGCCGGTGGAGAGGTCCATCACCGTGTCCGCGCCCCAGCGGATCGACCAGACCATCTTGTCGACTTCGTTCGCCACGTCCGACGCGACGGCGGAGTTGCCGATATTGGCGTTGATCTTGACCAGGAAGTTGCGGCCGATCGCCATCGGTTCGGATTCGGGGTGGTTGATATTGTTGGGGATGATCGCGCGGCCGCGCGCGACCTCATCGCGCACAAATTCGGGCGTGACATGATCGGGGATGCTCGCGCCAAAGCTCTGTCCGTCGCGGATCAGCGCTTCCTTGGCGGCGGCGCGGCCCATATTCTCACGGATCGCGACATATTCCATCTCGGGCGTGATGATGCCCCTGCGGGCATAATGCATCTGGCTGACATTCATGCCCGACTTCGCGCGCAAGGGCCGCTTCACGACGTTGGGGAATTGCGGCACGCCCGCCGATCGATCAGGCCCCGACAGGCCGTTATCCTCAGGGCGCGCCTCGCGGCCGTCATAGCTTTCGACATCGCCGCGCGCGAGAATCCAGTCGCGGCGCAGATTGGGCAGCCCCGCCGCAATGTCGATATGCGCAGCCGGATCGGAATAAGGCCCGCTGGTATCGTAAACGCGAAGCGGCGGCTCGCCGCACGATGGCTCCAGCATGATCTCGCGCATCGCGACGTTGAGCGGCCCGACATGCACTTTCCGCGATCCGCGAATGGGGCCGGTGGTCACGCCGATTTCGGTGCGGGCGGGGATGTCTGCCATCGTTTTCACTCCAAGCTATCGAAGGAGCTACGAACGATTGCGCCGATCAGCAGGATCGGTCTCGCGCGCCACTTCCTCCGCCGGTGTCAGCCGGATCAGGTTCAGCGGGTCGGAGGCTGCCGCCTCCCTCTCAAGCGCAGCCAACAGCGCTTCCCCGGGGATATTGGGAGGATAGTGCGAAGAAATGAGATAGTCCAGCACGCGATCGCGCTCGACAAAATCCTACCAGGGCAACAAGATAGCAATTATCGATAAGGCCTTGCCATGGAGGCGATATGACCGCTCGCGCACGCTGGTCTGCTGCTGCTGCCCTGCCGGTGCTGGCGATGCTGGCGTCGCCCGTTCCGGGCCTGGCGGCGCCGGTCCAGACTAGCCTTGCTAGCCCACCCGCTCCCACCAGCACCGACGGCAATGACATCGTCGTCGAGGGAACGCGCAAAACGCTGCGCAACATGCTGAAACAGACGCTGGATAACGGCCCACAAAACCAACTGGCCCGGTATTCGGACGGGTTTTGCCCGCGCGTTGGTGGTTTTCCAGAGGAATGGTCGCCGATTATCGAAACGGTCGTGCGCAACAATGCGGCCGAGGCTGGGGTGCAGGTGAAGAATGCCGGATGCCGGCCCAATGCGCTGATCCTCTTCACAGACCATCCGCAGCAATTGATGGTTGATCTCGACAAGGCCAGCCCCTCGCTTTTGGCTCATTTGTCGGCGGGGCAGCGGCAATTGCTCTTGGGCAAGAAGCGCGCCGTCTATTCCTCTCGGGTCGTCCAGCAGGTCGATCGCGAGGGCAATGCCATTAGCGACGGCATCTCCCGCAGTTTCGGAGCGACCCGGATATCGGCCAATGTCCGATCGGATATCCTGCTCTCGGTCGTCGTCATCGATATCAACCAATCGCCCGGTAAATCGCTGCGCCAGCTCGCGGATTTTGCGACAATGCACCTGCTGCTCAACCTCACGGTCAAAACACTGGACGAAGCGAACCCTTCTTCGGTCCTGTCGCTATTCATGCCACATGAAGGGATGGCGGTGCCGCAACGATTGTCTTTGATCGATCGCGCGACGCTCCACGGCCTCTATGTTCCCCGCAGCAACAACTTTACCGCACAAGAACAGCGTGAACGGATCATCGGCACCATCAAGAAGGGCTATCGCGCAATCGCGGCGGCGGAGTGAAGCAGCGGCGCTGCGCTGCTAAATACCGCAGAATAGCGCTTGGATTTCCGTTGACCTAAACTCTATTCCAGGCGTGCCGCGAGCCCCCGGAACCAAAGATCAGAAAGTATAGCCGAGCCCGATGGCGCTATAGACTTGATTGGGATTGCCAGCGACGCTCGTCAACGGCGATCGCACGAAATCTCCCCGCAGCCAACAGCACTTCCCGGGGGATATTGGGCGGATAGTGCGAAGAAATGAGATGGTCCAGCACGCGACCGCGCTCGACAAAATCCTACCAAGGCAACAAGATAGCAATTACCGAAAAGCATTTTCCATGGAGGTGATATGATCGCTCGCCCGCATTGGTCTGCCGCCCTGTCCGTGATCTCGATGGCGATGGTCATGGCGTCGCCTGTCTCGGGCCGGTCTGCGCCTGCGCAAACCGCCCTCCCTGGCCCGGCCAGCACCACCAGCACCGATGGCAATGACATCGTGGTCGAGGGTTCACGTAAAACGCTGCGGCACATGCTGAAACAGACGCTGGATACCGGGCCACAAAGCCAGCTGGCCCGATATGAAGACGGGTTTTGCCCACGCGTTGATGGCTTTCCCGAAGAATGGTCGCCGATTATCGAGGAGATTGTGCGCAACAATGCGTCAGAGGCTGGGGTGCTCGTGAAGCGACCGGGCTGCCGGCCCAATGCGTTGATCGTCTTCACCGACCAGCCACAGCAGTTGATGGCGATCTTTGAAAAGGCCAACCCCTCCCTGTCGGCCCATTTGTCGCCAGCCCAGCGGCAATTGCTGCTGGGCAAAAAGCGCGCCGCCTATTCCGCTCGGGTCGTCCAGCAACTTGATCGCGAAGGCAATGCCTTTGATTTTTTCTCAAACACCATTCGCAATGCCAAAGCGACCCGACTATCGACCAATTTCCGATCGGATATCCAGCTGTCGGTTGTCGTGATCGATATCAACCAATCGCCCGGTAAAACGCTGCTTCAGCTCGCAGATTTTGCGACGATGCACTTGCTGCTCAACCTCTCGGTTAAAACCCTGGATGAGGCGAACCCTTCTTCGGTCCTGTCGCTGTTCATGCCACATGACGGGGTGGCGGTGCCGACACAACTTTCTTTAGTCGATCGGGCGACGATCCAGGGTCTTTATGTTCCCGCCAGAAACAATTTTACCGCAGATAGTCAGCGTGAACGGATCCTCGGGCACATCACCAAGGAATTTCGCGCAATCGCGGCGGAGAAGTGAAGCGACCGCGCAGCGCTATTGAATACCGCAGAATAGCGCACGGATTTCCGTTGACCTAAATTCTATTCCAGGCGGGTCCGGCGCGCACGGAACCGCCAATCAAAAAGTATAGCCGAGCCCGATGGCGCTATAGACTTGATTGGGATTGCCAGCGACGCTCGTCAACGGCGATCGCGCGAAATCGCCCTGCAACCGGCTGTAGGAGACCAGCGTGAAGAGCTGAAGCCCGTGTTGCAGATCGCCGGATAGCGCATAATTGAACAGCAGATTGGCGGTGTAGTTTTTGACGCCACCGCGCGGGCGGGCAAAAAGCGGCAAGCCACTGCGCGCCGCGCCGGCGGCATCGACCGCGAAATAGGTTTCGGCATAGCTATCGCCGACGATCGTGGCCGATCCGCCAATGCCGACATAGGCGCTGCGACTGATCGGCGTGCCATAATCGATTACAGGCGTCAGCACATAGCTGTTATGGACACCGGTCACGTCGCGGACATAGTTGACCCGCACGGATAGCCGGTCATAGGGGCTAGTGATCACCCCGGTCTTGCCGATGCCGACATAACCGCCCACTTCGAATGCCGCCCGGCGCCGACCAAGTGCGAGCACCCGGGCATCGACAATCCGTGCCGTTCGATTGAGATTGAGGCTGACCACCGGCCCGAGCATCAAATCCCAGCTGGCCATAGATTTGTCGCGGATCAGATCGGCGGAAAGCTGCAACCCGCGCGATGAAAAGTTGATGCCATTGACCCGACCGCGCACCGCGGCGGCCGGGATCACCACATAATCATTGGAGCCATCATAGCTGGGGACTAGCCCCACACCGCCGCCAATGGTGATGGTATCGCGATCAAGCGCTGCTGGATCCACTTCGATTCGTGGGGGTGTCGGGCGATCAGCCTTCTGGGCAAAGGCCGGGCCAGCGATCACGGTGAGCGATGCGACGGCGGTAAGCAAACGCAGACAAGACAACACGTTCTTCTCCCAGACAACGGAAAAAATCCTAGCTTATGGTTAACGCTAGGCAAGCCGATTGTCTCCGCCCCCGCGGCAAAACTGCCCCGATTAGAGAAGATACCGCATCTTTATTTCCTGTTGATCAGGTGCCGCGCCAATGTCGAAGCGCGCCGAGGAAAATCGTGGTGGGCCGAATCGAATGATTGGGTTGCGCGAAAAGCCAAATCCCTCGCGCGGGATGCCTAGCAATGTATCGAGCTTGTTATTGCCATTGGCGTCATGGATCACCGCGACGGCATAGCTGCCATAAGGCAGGTCATCGAAATGCACCTTGTGCATCGTGGCGGGCACCGAGCGGGTGACAGCGCGCGCATCATCGATACACCCGGGGAAATTCTTGGGGTCAGCCGTCAGACATAGGCGGAGTTCGCCGCGATCGGAACGCAGATTATCGATGGTGACGTCAAGCGTCGTGGTCAGCGCTGCCCCCGGCAACAGACCGACCAGGATCAGCGCCGCCCCCAGCCGACGCGTGAAGCGCTGTGCCGGACCGATGGGCTGTTGATCGCGCACGATTGGGCAGTTTGTCGAAACCACCGATTCCCCGGTCAGTCCCGCAAACATGGTCCCAGAAGCGAAAATATAGCCCATAATTGCACCTGTAGTCAGAGTGATGCCGCTGATGATGGCTCGCGGTAATCAACCATGCACCCATTGGCCCAGCCCAGATGAACCTAGGGAAAACTTCCCACCCCATATGGTTGGTTACCCCCATAACCGTCATTACAGTCAAAACCAATGCAAGGGCACCAAGATGCACTGGAATGAGTAACACAAGCAGCGGGATAACCACAGCACCCGTTAGCGCTTCAATGGGATGAAACGCCATTGCCGCCCAGGCGGTGGGCGGTCGGCTGGCGTGATGCACCGCATGGGCGAGCTTAAAAGCTTTGGGCTGGTGCATCCAGCGGTGGGTCCAGTAAAACCAGCTGTCATGCAGAAAAAGATAGATCAGCACGGATACCGGCCAATACCATAGCGGATAGGCAAATAAATCGGTGTAGATTTGCGTCCAACCATGCGCCTGCCAGCCCCAGGCGACAATCCCGGTAGGTATCCCGTAAATGGCAGCACTGGCCAAACTCCAGCCGATTTCGCGACGGATTTGCTGATCAAGCCCGGCATAAAGGCCGGGGTGGCGCCACCGCGTGATCGCCGCAAAGGCCCCGCTGACGATAAGATAGCGGATGCCGACAATCAGCGTCACGGCCACGGCCGAAGCGACAACCCCAAAACCGACCGGCCCAAATCCAACGGGCCCAAATCCAACGGCAGATCCAATAACCATCATCGGGCCATATCGCATCCTGGGCCGATGCGAAACCACGCCGATTGGCTGCTGAACCGCGTTTTCTTCGAAAAACCATAGGGGAAAAGGCACAGGGAGGGTTTCGCGTCGGCACAAAAATCGGTTAGGCGGCGCTATGGCTACGACGATCAAGTGCGATCTCGCTGTCGTCGGTGGGGGGCTTGCCGGCGGGTTGATCACGCTTGCGCTCAGGAAAAAGCGCCCCGACCTGGACGTGCGGCTGATCGAAGGGTCGTCGTCGATCGGCGGCAATCATCTCTGGTCATTCTTTGCCAGCGACATTGCCGATGCTGATCGCTGGATCGTGGCGCCGCTGGTTTGCTATGGCTGGACGTCGTACGACATCAAATTCCCCGCGCATGGCCGGCCGATCAAGGCCAGCTATTATTCGATCGAATCCGAACGACTTGATCTGCTGGTGCGCTCGTTGATGCCCGAAGGTGCGCTGATGCTTGGCCGCAAGGTGCTGGGCGCGAGCGCCAAGGCCGTGGTGTTTGCCGATGGCGATCGGGTCGAAGCCAAGGGCGTGATTGATGCGCGCGGATCGGGCGATCTGTCCAAGCTCGACCTTGGCTGGCAGAAATTTGTTGGGCGCGAATATGCGCTGACCGAACCGCATGATCTGGTGCGCCCGATCGTGATGGACGCGACGGTCGAACAGATTGACGGCTATCGATTCGTCTATTCGCTGCCCTTTTCAGCAACCCGGTTGTTCATCGAAGACACCTATTACAGCGACACCCCTGATCTCCACCGGCCCAAGCCCGGCGGCAGCAATGCCGATCCGATTGCCGAGCGGATCGATGACTATGCCCGCGCCAAAGGCTGGCGGACGGGGGAGATATTGCGCGAGGAAAGCGGCGCCTTGCCGGTCGCGCTGGGCGGGGATTTCGAGGAATATTGGCAGAGCGGCGGCAACAAGGTGGCCAAGGCGGGGATGCGCGCCGGGCTGTTCCACCCGACCACCGGCTATTCGCTGCCCGATGCCGTGCGCACCGCATCGCTGATCGCGCGCGCGCCCGATCTTTCAGGTGCTGGCCTGCACGAACTGATGCATGGCTTTGCCCGAACGACATGGCGCAAGCGCGGCTTTTACCGCATGCTGGACAAAATGCTGTATCGCGCTGGCGAACCCGATGAACGATATCGCATTCTTGAGCGCTTTTACCGCCTCAACCCTGCGCTGATCGGGCGCTTCTATGCGGGACAGACCACGATGTTCGATCAAGCGCGGATCCTCACCGGGAAACCCCCGGTGACCATTGCCAATGCCATCAAGGCGCTCAGGAGCAAGCCCGCATGAAAACCGCAATTGTCATTGGTGCCGGCTTTGGCGGCCTGGCGCTCGCCATTCGCCTGCAGTCAGCGGGCGTACAGACGACCATCGTTGAAGCCCGCGACAAGCCGGGCGGCCGCGCTTATTGCTGGGAAAAAGAGGGCTTTGTCTTCGATGCCGGCCCCACCGTCATCACCGATCCGGATTGCCTGCGCGAACTTTGGTCGCTGTCGGGCCATAATATGGACGAGGATGTCACGCTTGCCCCGGTGATGCCCTTTTATCGGCTCAACTGGCCGGACGGCACCAATTTTGATTATTCGAACGACGATGCGCAGCTGACTGCCGAAATCGCCAAGCTCGACCCTGAAGATGTCGATGGCTATCGCCGCTTCCTGGACTATTCAGCAGGGGTCTACAAAGAGGGTTATTTGAAGCTCGGCCATGTCGCGTTTCTCGATTTCGCCTCGATGATCAAGGCTGCACCCAGCTTGATGAAATATCAGGCATGGCGCAGCGTCTATTCGGTCGTTTCCAGCTTCGTAAAAAGCCCAAAGCTGCGCGAGGCGCTGTCGTTCCACACCTTGCTGGTGGGCGGCAATCCAATGACGACCAGTTCGATTTATGCGCTCATCCATAAGCTGGAGAAGGACGGCGGCGTCTGGTTCGCGATGGGCGGCACCAACAAGCTGATCGCCGGCCTGGTCACACAGTTTGAACGCATCGGCGGGGTGCTGCGGTTGAACGATCCCGTCGCCAGCATCGACACGCTGGGCGATCGCGCGACGGGCGTCACCACCGAGAGCGGCTGGCACGGTGATGCCGATGCCGTGGCCAGCAATGCCGACGTGATGCACAGCTACCGTGATCTCCTGAAATCCTCGCGCAGTGCGCAGCGGACAAAGAAGCGGCTTGAGCGTAAGCGCTATTCACCGTCGCTGTTCGTGGCCCATTTCGGGTTGAAGGGCAATTTCCCCGAAATTCCCCACCACATGATCCTGTTCGGCCCACGCTATAAAGGGCTGCTGTCCGACATTTATGATCACGGCGTGCTGGCCGAGGATTTCTCGCTCTATCTCCACCACCCGACCGTCACTGATCCGAGCATGGCGCCTGAGGGGTGCTCGACCTTTTATGCGCTGTGCCCGGTGCCGCATCAGGGCAAGTTTCCGGTCGACTGGAAAGAGGTCGGCCCGATCCTAGAAAAGCGGATCCTTGATGAGATCGGCAAGCGGTTGATCCCCGACATCCACGACCGGATCGTCACCAAATTCCATTATGCGCCAAGCGATTTCAGCGCCGATCTCAATGCCCATCTGGGCAGCGCGTTCAGCCTGGAACCAATTCTCTTGCAAAGCGCTTTCTTCAGGGTCCACAATCGCGACGATAATATCCCAAATCTTTACTTTGTTGGTGCAGGTACACATCCCGGTGCGGGGATCCCAGGCGTTGTCGGCAGCGCCAAGGCCACCGCAGGTCTGATGTTGGAGGAGGATCGGCAATGATTTCAGTGGTGGCGAGCAGCGCCCTGTGGCTGAGCGCGGCATTGATGACGACGAGCGAGGGCGCAACCTGGGCCTATGTCTCCGAAGGTAATCAAGGATCGTTGTGGTATGTCGATACGGGCAGCCTGCGCGATACGCCCGATGATGACGGGCAGCCAGTTCGCCAAGTGCTGATCAAGACCCAATATGCCGCCGTGAAGACTGGCCCGGCCAAGGAAATCAAGCGAGTGGTGTTGTTCAAATGCAGCGAAGAGCTGTCCAAGACGCTGTCCTATACCGAATATAATCCGCTCGGGGAGGCAACGCGCAGCTATGCCTATCCCCTGCCTGCTTATGACGCCGTCATTCCTGGAACCGTGTTGGCAGGTGCCATGGCCAAAGCTTGCACGACAGAGCTCAAATGAAGCGACTTGCCGTTTATTGCGGCTCAGCGACACCAACTGATCCCGTGTACATCGATGCCGCCCGTGCCGTTGGGCGCGGGTTGGCAGCGCAGGGAATCGGCGTCGTCTATGGCGGCGGCCGACTCGGGCTGATGGGGGCAATTGCCGATTCGGCGCTTGCCGCCGGTGGCGAAGTGATTGGCATCATCCCGCAGGCGCTGGTCGATGCAGAGGTTGCGCACCGTGGGCTGACAGAGCTCCACGTTTGCCGGACGATGCACGAACGCAAACAGGCTTTTACGGATCTGTCAGACGGCTTTGTCACGCTGCCCGGCGGGACCGGCACGATGGATGAGCTGTGGGAAGCGCTAAGCTGGGCGCAGCTTGGCTATCACACCAAGCCGGTTGGCGTCCTCAACATTGCCGGCTTTTATGATGGGCTGATCACCTTTGCCGCCAAGATGGGCGAGGTCGGCTTTATCCGCCCCCAGCATCAAGGGCTGATGATCGTCGACGAAACGCTGGACGGGCTGCTCGCCAAGATGGCCGCGCATGTGCCCGCCACGACCATTGCCCAGATTGGCAGCAAAGACTTGTGAGCCAGGCGCCCGCGCTGCCGGGCCGCGACGCCATTGTTGCCTCCGCACAGGAATCGATCGCCCGGGGGTCGAAAAGCTTTGCCGCCGCCAGCCGCCTGTTTGCACGATCGACGCGCGAACGCGCCTGGCTGCTCTATGCCTGGTGCCGCGCGTGCGACGATCTCGCCGACGGGCAGGACCATGGCCATGGCATGACGGTGGTGGACGATCCGCAGGCCCGGCTCGCGCTGCTCACCGCGCAAACCGAAACGGCTTTGGCCGGGCAATGGGTGGGCGATCCTGCTTTTGACGCGCTGCGCTTTGTTGCGACCGAAACCAGGCTGCCGCATGGCTTTGCCCATGATCATATTGCCGGCTTCGCGCTCGACGCCGCCGATTGGCGGCCACAGACCGAAGATGATCTGCTACGCTATTGCTATCATGTCGCCGGGGTTGTCGGCTGCATGATGGCGGTGGTGATGGGGGTCGATCCGGGTGACGAGGCGACGTTGGACCGCGCCTGCGATCTTGGGATCGCCTTTCAACTCGCCAATATCGCGCGGGATGTCGGCGAAGACGCCAGTGTCGGGCGCTGTTATTTGCCCGTCGATTGGCTGGACGAGATGCAGATTCCGGCAGGCGCGCTGATGGCGGCTGAACACCGGCCAGCCCTCGCGCTGCTTGGCCAAAGGCTCGCTGATCGCGCCACTGCCTATGAAGCCAGCGCGCGCTTCGGCACGCCAGCGCTGGACTTCCGATCGGCTTGGGCAGTGCTGGCCGCCGCTGGCATTTATGGCGGCATTGGTCGTGAGGTTGCGCGGCGCGGTGGCCTGGCCTGGGACCGGCGCGTAACGACATCGGCTGGGCAAAAGATCGGCTGGATCTGGCGCGCCGGCAGCGAAGCCGCCAACCGCGCACGCCGCTATCCGCCAACCGGGCGCGACCCGGCGTTGTGGGTGCGCCCGCGCCAGGCGTGATCAGCCCCTGATCGTCTCCGTTCGGGAAAGAAACCCGCTGGGCGGCGTCCCTTTGCCTGCCGAGAAGCTTTCGTTCTGCGCAAGCGCACCCTACATGCAGCACGAATGCCACCTGATCTTTCCTCCGCGACTGACCGCCCAGAACCGCCCTTGTGGCCGATGCTGCGCCGGTTCCTGCCCTATCTGTGGCCCAAGGATCAGCCCGCGCTGCGCCTGCGCATCGTCATCGCGCTGCTGCTGGTCGTCGCGTCGAAGATCGTGCAGGTCTATGGCGCGCCCTTCGCGCTGCAGGGTGTGGTCAACGACATGGCGGCGGGGGACCGCGGCGCGACGACGCTGATCCTGGCGCTGGTGGTCGGCTATGCCGCCGCGCGCTTTGGGTCGGTGCTGTTCGACAATTTGCGCAATGCGGTGTTTGAGCGAGTCGGGCAGGACGCCACCCGGCGACTGGCGGCAACCGTCTTCCGTCACCTCCACCAGTTATCGCTGCGTTTTCATCTTGAGCGGCGGACGGGGGCCGTCACCAAGGTGGTCGAGCGCGGCACCAAGAGCATCGATACGATGCTCTATTTCCTGCTGTTCAACATCGCGCCGACGGTGCTTGAGCTGGGGCTGGTGCTGCAGATCTTCTATTCGAAATTCGGGCTTTGGCTGGTGCTGGGCACCGTCGCCATGGTCGCGGTATACATCACCTTCACGCGAATCGTCACTGATTGGCGCAACGCCTTGCGCGCGCAGATGAACGATCTCGATACCGGCGCGGTGGCGCATGCCGTCGATTCGCTGCTCAATTTCGAAACGGTCAAATATTTCGGTGCCGAGGAGCGCGAAGCGACCCGCTATGATGGCGCAATGGCCGCCTATGCGACGGCGGCGGTCCGCAACCAGAATTCGCTCGCCTGGCTCAATATCGGCCAGTCGCTGATCACCAATCTGATGATGGCGGGTGGCATGGGGCTGGTCGTGTGGGGCTGGTCGCAGGGGCAGTTTAACGCGGGCAATGTCGTGCTCGTCTCGACCCTGCTGGCGCAACTCTTCCGTCCGCTCGACCTGCTTGGCATGGTGTACCGCACGATCCGCCAGGGCGTGATCGACATGGCGGCGATGTTCGACCTGATTGATGCCCCCGCCGAGGTAACCGACACGCCCAATGCCCCTGATCTGGTGGTGGGCGCAGGCCATGTCCGCTTTGAAAATGTCGTGTTCGATTATGATCCGGCGCGGCGGATCTTGAAGGGCATCGATCTCGATATTCCCGCCGGGCATACGCTGGCAGTGGTCGGGCCATCGGGAGCCGGCAAATCAACCCTCGCGCGGCTGATGTACCGATTCTATGATCTGACCGGCGGACGGATCACCATCGACGGGCAGGATATCGCGCACGTCACGCAAACATCTCTACGCGCCGCAATCGGCATCGTGCCGCAGGATACCGTGCTGTTCAACGACACGATCGGCTATAATATTGGCTATGGCCGCGCGGGCGCGAGCCAGGCCGAGATCGAGGAAGCCGCGCGCGGTGCGCAGATCGCTGAGTTCATTGCGCGCCAGCCGGGCCATTATCAGGCACGGGTTGGTGAGCGCGGCCTGAAATTGTCGGGCGGCGAGAAGCAGCGCGTGGCGATTGCGCGCACGCTCCTGAAAAATCCGCCGATCCTGATCCTCGACGAGGCGACCAGTGCGCTCGACAGCCGCACCGAGAGCGACATTCAGGACACGCTCGAGGCAATCGGCAAAGGCCGCACCACGATCGTCATCGCCCACCGGCTATCGACCGTCGTCAATGCCGACGAGATCGTCGTGCTTGAAGCCGGCGAAGTGGTCGAGCGCGGATCGCACCAGGCGCTGCTGCGCAAGAACGGCCTTTATGCCGATATGTGGAACCGCCAGGCGCAAGAACGCGCCGAAGAAGAAGGCGCGCTGGCGGCGGAGTGATCAGCGGCAGCTGAGCCGGATCAGCTTTGCCTTTTTGTCGAACACGATCGACGAACACCGGTCCAACTGGTCGCGGCCAACGATCAGGACGTCACGACGATTGCCGCCGCGCGCGGTGACGACGATTTCTTCCGGATCAGCATCAGCATCGGGAATACCTGCAACCGACCCATTATCGCCGGTGCGCACGAACAGTTGCTCAATCGCCAGCGGGCCGACCGATAGCGGCCGCGCCAGCCGCATCGCCCTGACCGGGCGCTGAATGCCAAACGCAACTTCGGCCCGATCTGCCGCACCATAAAATTGCCCGCCCAACCCCTCGGCAAGCGCCGCGCCGGCACCCGCCGTCGCCAGCGTCTGGCGGTGTTGCGGATCAAACAGCACAATCAACGAGCGCTTACCAATTGGCACCCGGCCATAGCTGGGCCGGAAAGGTCCTTGATCGAGCGGCACCGCGATGGTCCGTTCGCCAGGCTGCGGCCCGCGCAGTTCGAACCGGACGATATCGACGGGCAAGCCCCCCGGCCCGACTGCCGCGTCAGCCCCTGTCGACCAGGGCCGATCGAACCAGACCACCCGGCGGCGAAAACTGGCCTTGCTGACCTCAAGCCGGGTGACGCTGCTCTGCCCGGCGACCTTGACGGGCCCGACCTTGACAGCAAAGCCGAACAAGCCGCCATGCAACCCGATCCGCTGTGCAAAATCGGGGTTGAGCGTGGGGGCAGCGGGTGCCCAGGGGCTAATCCGCAGCCGCGCTGGCTGGCCACCGATCACCGCCGATACCACGCCATCGCCCCGCACCACATAGTCGATCGCCTTGGGTGCTGCGGCAATCGCCGCACCGGTAAGGCCAGTCACCAGCAGCAACAGCAGAGTTTTGGGGGCATGGGCAGCAACGCGCGACATCGATTGGAAACTCCTGCGTCGGCCGTGAATACCGAGCCCGTATAACAGCTTGGTGACGTGGCCAAATTAGGGCCGGGAAGGATCAGCCTGGCGAGGCTGCCGATCCCGCCAGCAGGCCACCATCGATATCAAATTCGCTGCCCGTGACATAGGTCGCCTCATCAGAGGCAAGAAACACTGCCATCGCAGCGACTTCTTCCGGCGTGCCAAAGCGTTTGAGCGGGGTATCCTTGGTGAGCGCCGTCATGCGTTCCGCCCGGTCAGGGCCCTCACCCAGCATCGGCTCCCAAATGCCCGTCAGAATCGCGGCGGGGTGGATCGAATTACAGCGGACCTTCATCCCCTGCTGCGCGCACCAGAGCGCAACCGATTTGGTGTGGTTGCGGATCGCTGCCTTGGACGAGGCATAGGCCGCAGCCCCCGGAATGCCGACCAGCCCCGACCGCGACGACATATTGATGATCGCCCCCGTCCCCTGCGCCCGCATTGCCCGGATAGCGTAGCGACACCCCAAAAAGGTGCCGTCGAGGTTGATCCGGTGCACGCGGTGCCATTCAGCAAGCGAGGCATGTTCGGGATCATGCGGGCCGCTGCTGTCTTCAAAGCCAGTAATGCCGGCATTGTTGACCAGGATATCAAGCCGGTGGTCGCGCGCGATGAGTGCCGCCATCACCCCCTCCCAATTGCCCTCCTCGCCAACGTCAAGCGGCAGGAAACGGGTGGTGCCGCCAATCTCATCGGCAAGCGCCGCGCCCGCTTCGCCATCAATATCAGTGATCCAAACGGTGGCGCCTTCCCCTGCAAAGGCGCGAACGATCGCCGCGCCGATACCGCGCGCGGCCCCCGTGACGAGCGCGACCTTACCGTGGAGACGACCGGGGCGAGCCATAATGTCATTCATGTCGGATGGTCCCTTGCGGTGATGGGCGCTTCGCCGGTAGCGCAGCCCTTATGCCCACAACGCTCGACACGCTACAAAAGACCTTTGGCTTTCCCACCTTTCGCGGGGTGCAGGGCGATGTCGTTGCGCGGGTGATGGCGGGCGAGAATACGCTGGCGGTGATGCCGACCGGGGCGGGCAAATCGCTTTGCTATCAGCTGCCATCGGTGGTGCTGGAGGGGACGTGCGTGGTCGTCAGCCCGCTGATCGCGCTGATGCATGATCAGCTGCGCGCGGCGGACGCGATCGGCATTCGCGCCGCCACCTTGACGTCAGTCGATACCAACCAGGCCGAGACGGTGGCGCGATTCAGGGCGGGCGCGCTCGATCTGCTTTATGTCGCGCCCGAGCGGGCGTCGAACGACTCGTTTCGCAATCTGTTGCGCCAGTCCCCGCTCGCTTTGTTCGCGATTGATGAGGCCCACTGCGTCAGCGAATGGGGGCATGATTTCCGCCCCGATTACCGGCTGCTGCGGCCCTTGCTTGACGAGTTCGGCGATGTCCCCAGGCTTGCGCTGACCGCCACCGCAGACGCGCATACCCGTGCCGATATCCTCGACCAGCTTGGCATTCCGCGCGACGGGCTGATCATCGCCGGGTTCGACCGGCCCAATATCCGCTACATGATCTCCCCGCGCGACAACACCGCGCGCCAGATCACCCAAGTGATTCGCGACACGCCGGGGCCGGGCATCGTCTATGCGCAAACCCGCGCTGCGACCGAACGGCTGGCCGAGCAACTCGCCAGCACCGGTCGGCCGACGCGCGCCTATCATGCTGGCCTCGACCCCGCTGTGCGCGCGCGCAACCAGGCGGCGTTTGTCCGGTCGGAGGATATGGTGATCTGCGCGACGATCGCCTTCGGGATGGGAATCGACAAGCCCGATGTCCGCTTCGTCGCGCATGCCGGGCTGCCCAAATCGATCGAGGCCTATTATCAGGAAACCGGCCGCGCCGGGCGTGACGGCGACCCTAGCGTCGCGCATCTCTTTTGGGGCGCGGAGGATTTCGCCCGCGCCCAGCAACGCATCGCCGAGGTCGAGCCTGAGCGGCAGGCAACCGCCCGCGCGCAATTGCAGGCGCTGTCCGGGCTGGTCGAGACCGGCACCTGCCGCCGGGCGATGCTGCTCCGCCATTTCGGCGAAAATCCGCCCACCGAATGCGGCAATTGCGATAATTGCCTGTCCAAGCCTGCGCTGATCGATGCGACCGAGCTGGCGCGCAAATTCCTGTCGGCGGTGTACCGCACCGGGCAGAGCTTTGGCGTCGGCCATCTCGAAAAGGTGCTGACCGGCGCGACCGATGAGCGCGTCGAGAAAATGGGGCATGACCGGCTGAGCGTGTTCGGAATCGTGTCGGGCGCCGAAGCCGCGCTGATCCGGCCCCTGTCGCGCGCGCTGCAGGCACGCGGATTGCTGACCACCACCGAGCATGGCGGCTTGAGCCTGGGCGGGGATGCGCGGGCGGTGCTGAAGGGCGAAGCACCGGTGCAAATCGTTGCGCCGCCAATCAAGAAACCCGGCGGCAGGCGGCGCGCGGCGGCGGCCGACATGCCCAATGACCCACTTTTCGAGGCGCTGCGCACCAAGCGCCGCGAGCTGGCGACCGAGGCCAAGGTGCCGCCCTATGTGATCTTCCACGATTCGGTGCTGCGCGAGATGGCCGCGCTGAAGCCAGCGTCGCGGGTGGCGCTGGGGCAAATCACGGGGATTGGCGCGCGCAAGATGGAAGCTTACGGTGATGCCTTTCTGGCCGTGATCCGGGAGTCAATATGATCCGCGTTCTTACCCCTGACTTTGCCGTCGCCCCGCAGATCGAGGTCGATGATCTGGCCGAAATCGCCGGTGCCGGCTTCGTCGCTGTCATCAACAACCGCCCCGAAGACGAGGAAACCGGCCAGCCCGTCGGTGCCGCGCTCGAGGCCGCCGCTGCCGCGAGTGGGCTCAGCTATGTCGCGATCCCCGTTGGCCATGCCGGTTTCGGCCATCCCCAGCTCGATGCGATGGCAGCGGCACTGGCATCCGCCACCGGGCCCGTGCTCGCCTTTTGTCGATCGGGCACGCGCAGCTGCAACCTTTGGGCGTTGACGATGGCAAAAGGTGGCGCCGACCCGGAAACGCTGGTGCGGCAGGCAGCGGGCGCTGGCTATGATCTATCGGGCATTCGCCCCACGCTTGACGCCCTGGCAGCAGGCGCGTGACCACGCGATGAGCCTGACCCAGCTGATCATTTCCGTCGTCGGTGTGCTCGGCCTCGCGCTGCTTGCACGATTATTGCGCCTGGGAGAGGGAAAGATCGCCAGCGCTGACGATGCCTGCCGGATTGCCGAAGAAATGCTCGCCGGGTTCGAAGCACGGCGCGCGATTGTCAGCAAGGATGGCGATGCCGCCTTAGTCGCGGGCAATGGCACGGTCGCCGTCTTGAAGCGCCACGGGGCGAAGGTCGCCGCGCGTCGGCTGGTGCCGCCCCTGTTGATCCGCGACGCGCCCGAAGGCGTGACGATCGACACGGGTGAACGCCTGTTCGGCGCCGTGACGCTGATCAACGTTTTCCCGGATGACGCGCGGGCACTGGCAGCGCCACTGACACTGGTGTAAGCAAGCGACATGAATTTGCCCGACCCCGTCTCCTATGCGGTCCCCGCCTTCATCCTGCTGGTGCTGGCCGAGATGCTCGTGGCCTGGGCGCGCGACAAGAGTCGCTATGAGCCCAAGGACACGCTGACCTCCTTGTCGCTGGGTCTGGGCAGCACGATTGCCGGGGTGATCGTGGGCGGTGCGGCCTATGCGATTGCGCTTTGGGTGTGGCAGTTCCGCCTCTTTGATATTGGTTTTGAATGGTATTGGTTTCCGATCGTCTTCGTGATCGACGACCTGGCCTATTACGCCTTTCATCGCTCCGCCCACCGCGTCCGCTGGTTCTGGGCGAGCCATGTCATCCACCATTCGAGCCAGCATTATAATCTGTCCACCGCACTCCGGCAGACATGGACTGGCTTTTTCTCGCTCGGTTTCTTGTTTCGCTTGCCGCTGTTTTTGATCGGCTTTCCACCGGCGATGGTGTTCTTCCTGGCGGGGATCAACCTGATCTATCAGTTCTGGATCCATACTGAAGTGATCGACCGGATGCCGCGCTGGTTTGAAGCGGTGATGAACACGCCATCGCACCACCGCGCGCACCACGCCATCAACCCGCGCTATCTCGACAGCAATTATGCCGGGGTGTTCATCATTTGGGACAAGATGTTCGGCAGCTTCGTGGCGGAACGCGATGACGATCGGCCCCATTATGGCATCGTCAAACAGCTTGGCAGCTTCAATCTGTTATGGGCGGCATTCCACGAATGGATTGGCATCGCCAAAGATGTATGGGCAGCGCCGGGTCTACGTGCCAAGATTGGGTATATCGTTATGCCGCCGGGCTGGAGCCATGACGGTAGCAGAGACACATCGGAATCGATCAAGCAGCATTGGCTAAACAGCCAGGCAGGCCGAGGGGAAGAGACTTGGAAGAAGCCGATATCGTCGTCGTCGGGGGTGGATCAGGCGGGAGCGCCGTCGCCAGCCGGCTAAGCGAGGGCGGCACCTACAAGGTCGTGCTGCTCGAAGCGGGCGGCAAGAATACCGGGCTCCGCACGCGCATTCCCGGATTCATTCCGTTCCAGACTGACAAGACCAACTGGCAGTTCGAAACCGTGCCGCAGGTGGGACTGAATGGCCGTCGCGGATACCAGCCGCGTGGCAAGGGGCTCGGCGGCTCCTCCGCGATCAACGCGATGATCTATATTCGCGGTAACGCTTGGGATTACGACAATTGGGCTGCAATGGGCTGCCCCGGTTGGTCGCATGCCGAGGTGCTGCCCTATTTCAAACGTGCCGAGAATAATGTGCGCGGTGCCGATGAATTCCACGGCGGCGATGGCCCGCTGCATGTCAGCAACCAGACCTCACCCAACCCCGGTTCGTTTGACTTTATCGAAGCGGGCGCATCGCTCCAAATCCCGCGCAACGACGATTTTAACGGCGCGCGGCAGGACGGCATTGGCATGTACCAGGTCACGCAGAAAGGCGGCGAACGCTGGAGCGCGGCGCGCGCCTATCTGGAGCCCGCGCGGGATCGCGCCAATCTGTCGATCATGACCGGCGTGACCGCCGAGCGCGTCCTATTTGACGAAGGTCGCGCCTGGGGTGTTGCCTATACGCAGGACGGCGAATCGCGCGAGATCAGAGCGAAGCACGCCGTGGTGCTGGCCGGCGGGGTGTTCGGCACCCCGCAATTGCTGATGCTGTCCGGCATCGGCCCCGCCGCGCACCTGCGCGAGCACGGCATCGCGGTGCGGATCAATCGGCCTGAGGTGGGCGAGAATTTGCAGGATCACCTCGATTATGTCGCGTCGTATGAGACCAAGAACACGCAGTTCCTGGGACAAACGCTAACGGGCACGTTCAATTCGGCGCGCGCGTTGATCCAGTGGTTCCGCAAGCGCGAGGGGGCGATGACGTCTCCCTATGCCGAAAGCGGCGCGTTCCTGACGATGAACCCCGATGCGCCCTGCCCCGATGTGCAGCTGCATTTCGTGATCGCAGCGCTTGAGGATCACGGCCGGTCGAAAGTGACCGCGCACGGCTTTTCTGGCCATGTCTGCGTGCTCCGGCCGGAGAGCAAGGGCACGGTGCGGCTCGCCTCGATCGATCCGCGCGTGGCCCCGCTGATCGACCCCGCCTTCCTCACCGATCCGCGTGACATTGACCTGATGAAAAAGGGCGTCAAGGCGATGTACCGCATCCTCGAAACCCCGCCGATGACCAAGTACGACGCACGCGACCGCAATCCCATCGATCTGAACGATGACGATGCGCTCGAGCGACTGATCCGCGCGCGCGCCGACACCATTTATCACCCGGTCGGCACCGCCCGGATGGGATCGGACGAGGGCGCGGTCTGCGACCCCAAGCTGCGTGTTCGCGGGGTGACGGGGCTCTACATCGCCGATGCCTCGATCATGCCCAAGCTGATATCGGGCAACACCAATGCGCCGTCGATCATGATTGGCGAACGCTGCGCCGATTTCATACTGGCGGACCTCGCCTGATCGCCTAAAGCACGGGCGTGGATAGAAAAGACTGGAACCGCATCGGCCTCGCCGCCGCAGTGTTGCTTGTGCCCGGCGGGTTTCTGCTCGGGGCAACAATGCTGGCGCGGCGTGCGGGCAAGGCGGCCCCTGAAGTGCCGGTGACGCCCAAGGGCGAACCGGAAACCACCCCCGTTGCTGAACCGTCGACGCCTGCGGCCTTCGATTAGCAGCCCAACTGGTAAACCGGATTGTTCTGAGAATCCTTCGCCATAGGGGTTGCCCCACTGCCAAATAATGGCAGCATGTGATGCTATTTCCGTCCAGGGAGAGCCGCATCATGTCTCGCTCACATCGCCTGCTCGATCTGGTCCAGGTCCTGCGTCGCCATCGCCGTGCGGTGGCGGGTGCTGTGCTTGCCGAAGAGCTCGGCGTGTCTTTGCGGACGCTCTATCGCGATATCGACACCTTGCGCGCGCAGGGTGCCCCCATCGATGGAGAGGCGGGCGTCGGCTATGTCCTGCGCCCGGGCTTCATGTTGCCGCCGCTGATGTTTTCCGAAGAGGAGATCGAAGCGCTGGTGCTCGGCTCGCGCTGGGTATCGGAACGCGCCGACGGGTCGCTGGGCAAGGCCGCGCGCAATGTGCTGGCCAAGATCGGCGCGGTCCTGCCCGATGACCTGAAGGACGGGATTGAGGCGTCGGGCCTGTTGATTGGCCCGGGTCAGCCGATCGCCGCTGGCGACGCTGAACTGGCGACGATCCGCGCGGCAATCCGGTCCGAACGCAAACTGGCCATTGCCTATGCTGACGAGCAGGGCAGCATCACCCAGCGGACCATCTGGCCCTTTGCGCTGGCCTTTTATGATCGGGTGCGCGTTGTCGTTGCCTGGTGCGAATTGCGCGAAGATCATCGGCATTTCAGAACCGATCGAATCACGGCGCTTGATGTCGCGCCCCACCGAATGCCGCGCCGCCGCGCCGCGTTGCTCAAGGAATGGCGGGCGCTGCGGGGAATCCCGGAGCAATGACGCAAGGATAGCGACTACTGACATAAACTGGCAGCATGGCAGTTTAGACGTCTCTCGATCGGCACCCAACCCCGGATGCCGCCGATCCGAGGAGACCTTGCATGTCAGACTTTAGTTTCCTGCTCCTGCACGTCACAGACCATGCCGCCAGCGCCCAGCTCTACGCCGCGTTGCTCGATATTCCGATCGTCGATCAAAAGCCCGATATTGCCCTGCTGCCGCTCAAGGACGGCGTGATGCTCGGCCTATGGTCGGCAGAAACCGTCGAACCGGCGAGCAGCGGCCAAACCGGGGCCAGTGAGGTGGCCTTCACTGTTGCTGATGCAGCGGCCGTCGAGGCGACGCATGCCGACTGGAAGCGGCGCGGTTTGACGATCGCGCAGGCGCCGACCCGGATGAGCTTTGGCACTACCTTTGTCGCGCTCGATCCCGATGGTCATCGGCTCCGCATCTTCGCGCCGGATGCCGCATAGAGTATCGTGTTGGAAATATGATCCGCTTGTCCTGAGTAGCCATTGAGCTTGTCGAAATGGCGTATCGAAGGGCCCGTTCGGGGCAGATCCTTCGATACGGGTCTTCGACAAGCTCAGCCCCTACTCAGGACAAACGGGGTGAGGATTCAAACTTCAGGCACGATGCGCCAAGCCGATCCTGCCGAACCCTCAGCATCCACGCGGCATCTCGACCACAAAAAAAGGGCCGGAGCGTTGCCGCTCCGGCCTTAGGATGTTCGCAGGAGGAACCTGGGTGGGGGTGCGCCGCTGTCTTTAGCGACGGGCGGCGCACCCCGATCGTGTCAGTAGTTATAGGCGCGTTCGCCATGCTCGCTAATGTCGAGGCCATCGCTTTCGACTTCGGCAGAGGGACGAAGGCCAATCGTGTATTTCAGCAGCAGAAACAGGATCAGCGAGACGCCGCCCGACCACACCAACGTGATGCCCACCGCCTGTAGCTGGACCCAGAGCTGCGCGACAATGTCGTACTTTTCCGGATAAAAGCCCGCCGGCGTCACCGTGTAATCGAAATAGCCCTGGCCACCGAGCGACGGGGCGGCGCAGACGGCGGTCCCCAGCGCACCGACGATCCCGCCGACGCAGTGGACCCCGAACACGTCGAGCGAGTCGTCATATTTCAGGGCCTTTTTCACCGTCGTCACAAAGAAGAAGCAGACGATGGAAGCCACGAAACCCAGCACGATCGATGTCATCGGCGCTGCATAGCCCGAGGCAGGAGTAATCGCGACAAGCCCCGCCACGGCGCCAGTCGCGGCACCCAGCAGTGAAGGCTTTTTGTGGACGATCTGTTCAATCACCGCCCAGGCGATCGCCGCCGCCGCCGTGGCAACATAGGTGTTGATGAACGCCACCGTCGTCACGCCATTGGCTTCCAGATTGGAGCCAGCGTTGAAGCCGAACCAGCCGACCCAGAGCAGGCTGGCCCCGATCATTGTCATCGTCAGCGAATGCGGCGGCATGGGTTCCTTGTTGAAGCCAAGCCGGGGACCGATCACCAGACAGCCGACCAGCCCGGCGATGCCTGCATTGATGTGCACCACCGTGCCGCCCGCGAAATCAAGCGCGCCCTTGCCCCACAGATAGCCTGTGTCGGTCGGGTTAGCGGGAAGGAAATCCGGGCCAGCCCAGTACCAGACCATATGCGCGATCGGGAAATAGACGAGCGTGAGCCACGCGACCACGAAAATGATCAGCGGCGTGAACTTCACGCGCTCAGCAAACGCCCCGACGATCAAGGCGGGCGTGATGCAGGCAAAGGTCATCTGGAAGATTACAAAGGCATATTCAGGCAGGTAAACGCCGTTCGAGAAGGTCGCCGCGAGCGTGCTCGCATCGACGCCCATCAGCATCGCCTTGGAAAAGCCGCCGACGAAGGGAGCCGTATCGCCGCTGCCTGCGGTGAAGGCCATCGAATAACCCCAGCAGACCCAGACAAGGCTGGCGACCGACACGATCATCAGCACCTGCATCAGCACGCTCAGCATATTCTTGGTCCGCACCAAGCCGCCATAAAACAGCGCGAGGCCCGGCACCGACATCATCAGCACCAGCACCGACGAAATGAGCATCCAGGTCGTGTCGCCCTTGTTGACCATGGCAGCGGTGGGCACGAACGGCGCGGCCGGTGCTGCTGCTGCCGCGTCCTGGGCCCAGGCGGGAAGGGCAGCAAACAGCGTCGCGCTGGCCATCCCCAATCCTGCCAGTTTTCCGGCCGTCTTCATTGAAAGCTTCATCATTGCCCCCTTCACTGACCGGCTCACAGAGCGGTCGTATCGGTTTCGCCGGTGCGGATCCGCACGGCCTGGCCCACATCGAGCACGAAAATCTTGCCGTCGCCGATGGATCCGGTGTTGGCTGCGGCTTGGATCGTTTCAATCACGCGCGGTGCCAGGTCCGTTGCGCAAACGACTTCGATCTTGATCTTGGGCACCATATTGGTGGTGTATTCCGCGCCACGATAAATCTCGGTCTGGCCCTTTTGCCGACCAAAGCCCTTCACCTCTGACACGGTCATCCCGGCGACCCCGATATCGGTCAGCGCCTCGCGGACCTCATCGAGTTTGAATGGTTTGATAATGGCGATGACCAGTTTCAATCGCTTGCCCCCCAATAATTGTGCACGTGCGAGAAACATCTCAGCAAGGGGCATGCCAGAGTCACAAAATGTTGAAATATTGCGGTTTCGCGACACTAGCCAAGCAAGGCTGAGTCAAATTTTTGTGCAGTTGCGAAGGCCTGCCCAAAAAATAGGCAGTTAGCGTGCCGCTTTTTCGACAATCGCCCGCGCGGCGCCGAGATCATCGGCATCGACCATCACGCGCACTGGGATCAAAAACGCGCTGCCATCGGCGATGCTGGCATGGCCATCAAAGGCGACCGCGAAGATATCCTCCGAATCGAGCAGACCGATCACGATATGCGCTTCGTTGCGATCGAATCGCCCGAGTTCAGTCAGCGCCACGGCTCAGGCCATGGGGTCGAGCATGACGGTCTGCACCCGCACCGGCAGCCCGTCGATGCTCTTATTGCGCTCGGCGATGCGCGCAAGCCGCTCGGCCGGGTCCTGCTGGGCATGGAAGCGAACCAGCGTGTCGCGCTCCTTCTCCAGCGTCATCTTCGGCACCGCCCAGCCACAACTGGTCTGCAGACTGTCGACATGGATATCGAAAATCTGGCGCGTGCCGGGGAGTTTGGGGAAGTGCCCGGCAAGCTCGTCGAACCCGGGCTCCCCCAACACGGTAAACCGGCCGTGCCCGTACAGCCGCAGGATCAGCGCGGGATTGTCGAACGCACAGAACATGATGGTGATGCGGCCATCGGCGCTCAGATGCGCCTGGGTCTCGTTGCCCGATCCACCGAGATCGAGATAGGCGACCCGGTTGGGTCCGAGCACGCGGAACACGTCCATCCCCTTGGGACTGACATTAACGCGGGCCCCTTCCGCAGCGGTCGCGACGAAGAAGATCGGCTGTTTGGCGATGAACGCGCGGTGCTTGTCGTCGATCGCGCTGAAGAATTCGGCCATCATCCCGCTCCATTGACGCGCATAAGCCGTGCGCGTAAAAATGCGTCATGCGGATCGACAAGATATCTTCCGGCACGCGTAAGGCGGTCAATCTAACGCTGGATACCGGCGTCGTCGAGGCGGCGCGCGCGAATGGCCTGAACCTGAGCAAAGTCTGTGAAGCGGCGCTGCGCCAGGCGACCAAAAAGGCAGCAGAAGAGAGCTGGAAGGAAGAAAATCGCGAAGCGATGGAAGCCTGGAACGTCTGGATCGAACAGAACGGGTTGCCACTCGAAAAATACCGAATGTTCTGATCAGCGATGGCACAATTTGATGCTGTCAGATTGCGCAGCGGTGATCTTGTCGTCGTCCTGCAGTCCAATCTGGTCGATTATCTGCCGACCCGGCTCGTGGCACCGTTGCTGCCAATAGACCAGGTGCCGAGCATCGTTCCGAGGCTCAACCCAACGATTGAGATCGGCGGTGTGGACTTCATCGTTGCAACCCATCTGACGGCCACGGTGCCCGTCCGGGAACTCGGCAGGATCGAGGCCACGCTGGCTGAGCATGACTATGCCATTACGGGCGCGCTCGATATGCTGGTCATCGGCTTTTGAACAGACGCCCTAAACCGCCGTCCCACCCACCGTCAGCCCGTCAACCAGCAATGTCGGTTGTCCCACGTCGGCCGGCACGCTCTGCCCGCCCTTGCCGGGCGCTGAATCTTAGCCTGTACCGATTAAGCCAGTAAAATTTGCTTATTCATCCAAAGGAGTAGTGTAATGAGGAGAGAGAACTGAAATTACATTTTCTCAATCAGTTTCACCTTGTCTCGATAGAACTGCTCAGCTGCGTTGATGATGCCGTTAAGCAACCACAGATTTATCCCACCGCCAACAATTGGACCAACAAAGGGAACAAATCCTCCAATTAGCTTTCCGCCAAATTTTCCGGCAAATTTTGCGGCAGATTTGGCTATCGCTTTCCCACCGACCTTTTGGCCGATTAGATAGCCAGAGCTCGTTAGCATGACCTTTGTTAGCCCCTTTACATATCCTTTGCCTAGAATTTTTGCACCCGACTTAATCAGCACTTTGCTACTAAGTTCTGCAGCTCCTTTTCCTTTCATCGCCTCCTGGATCGACTTATCGTCAGCCCAATATCCAAGAACGGCTGCGAAATCCTCGGGCTCCAAGATGTTATCCAAACCAGCGCGCGACCCCAAAATCGCTCCAACACCGTAGGTTGCGACCCCCATACGGTTGAGAACGAATGCAGCGTCGGCAACCAGTCCTGCCACGTGAACCCCGGGTATAACAACAGACGCACCTCCGCTAACTGTTACCATGGAGTTTTGCTGTACCCTCCAATCACCGAGATCATAATCTTTTGATCCGATGTAAAGTTTATCGAGATCTGGGGTCATGCCGTTGACTGAGTTTATAAACATCTCAGATATTTGCTCTGAAACACCCATATTCACCCCCAAAACTGACAGAAAGTAATTATGATACTGACCACCAACCCAAAAAAAGGTCAATGTTCTTTTAGGGATAAATGAAATAAGAGTTAAATTTATTACAGTTTAGACTACAGCGCCAAAATTCTTGGCACCGCCGCTAAACCGCCGTCCCGCCCACCGTCAGCCCGTCCACCAGCAATGTCGGTTGCCCAACGCCCGCGGGCACGCTCTGCCCGCCCTTGCCGCACATGCCAACGCCCTCGTCGAGCGCCATGTCGTCGCCGATGCCGATCACCCGGGTGAGGACGCTGGGGCCATCGCCGATCAGCGTTGCGCCCTTGATCGGCGCGCCGATCCGGCCATTCTCAACCAGATAGGCCTCGGTGCAGGTAAACACGAATTTGCCCGAGACGATATCGACCTGCCCGCCGCCGAACGACTTGGCGAAAATGCCCTTCTTCACCCGCGAGAGCAGCTCCGCCGGATTATCGCGCCCACCGCGCATAAAAGTATTGGTCATGCGCGGCATCGGCGCGTGCTGGAAACTTTCGCGGCGGCCATTGCCGGTGGGGGCGACCCCCATCAGCCGGGCGTTGAGCCGGTCCTGAATATAGCCTTTCAAGATGCCGTCCTCGATCAGGATATTCTCCTGGGTCGGCGTGCCCTCATCATCGATCGACAGCGAGCCACGGCGATCCTGGAGCGATCCGTCATCGACCACGGTGACACCTGGTGCCGCAACGCGCTCGCCGACGCGGCCAGAAAAGGCCGATGTGCCCTTGCGGTTGAAATCACCCTCCAGCCCATGGCCGATCGCCTCATGCAGCAGGATGCCGGGCCAGCCGGGCCCGAGCAGCACGGTCATCTCACCCGCCGGGGCATCGACCGACTCGAGATTGACCAGCGCCTGGGCAAGCGCCTCATCGATCGCGCGGTTCCAGGTGTCGGGGCCCATCAGCTGATCATAGAGATAACGCCCGCCAAGCCCGAAACTGCCGGTCTCGCGACGGCCATTCTGTTCGACGACGATCGACACGTTCAGGCGGACCAGCGGGCGGATATCGGTTGCGATGAACCCATCAGGGCGGACGATCTCAACCACACTCCAGCTGCCCGAAAGCGAAACAGATACCTGCGCCACGCGCGGATCGCGCGCGCGCGCCGCCGCATCGATCGTCTGGCAGAGATTCACCTTGTCGGCGAAGGGGACAAGATCGAGCGGATCGGCATCGGTATAGAGATGCCGGTTGGTGGCGTTCGGCGGCGGCGCCTTGGCTGATACCGATGGGTCGATCAGCGCCATCGTCGTGGCGGCGCGACTAATCGCGGCGGCGCTGATCTCATTGGCATGGGCAAAGGCGGTCGTTTCACCCGATACCGCGCGCAGGCCAAAGCCCGACTGGGTATCATAACTCGCGGTTTTCAGCCGCCCGTCGTCGAAACCGAACGCTTCCGATTTGCGATATTGCAAATACAGCTCGCCATCATCGGCGCGGGAAAGCGCATCAGCGGTCAAGCGCTGCGCTTCGGCGGGGTCGAGGGCACCAGCTGAATAGAGCAGCGCGCGAGGGTCAGGCATTTGGGTCATGCCCGGCAATATAGGGCGATCAAACGCTCGCGCCAGCGGGATGATCGGGCAAGGCCGATTGGTCTGCCCCATCCGCCGCGCCGCCGATCAGCACGAAGCGCCGATCGCAATAGCCGCAATCGACATAGCCCTGCTCGTCAATTTCCAGGAACACGCGGGGATGGCCGAGCGCGGCCGGGATGCCATCATGCGCGCCGTCACAGGCAACGCGGGACTGGGTGACGCGGGTGATTTCGGGTGGCGGGATCATGGGCTTCGCGATAGCAATGGTGGCGACGCACAGCAAGACGCGGTCGTCATGGTAAAGGGCTTGAGACAATGCGGCGACCATTATGCGCAACCTTCATGGCCCTGCTGATTCCTACCAGCCTGGCAAGCGCGCAAGAAGCCGCGCCCGGCGTGACGACAACCGCCATTCGCGCGGCTCTTGTGGGAAACTGGACGGGCAAGCTCGAATATCGCGACTATCAGGCCGATCGCTGGTTCGGCCTGCCCGTTACCGTATCGGTCGAGATGATGCGCGACGGGCTGACGCTGATCCGCCATGCCGATTTCGATGACGGGCCCAAAACGGGCATTGTCACGATCACCACGATCGCGCTGTTCGACCCCAAGACGAACCGCGAGCAAAGTGCGAGCTTCCGCAAGGGGCGCAACACTGAGCTGAGCACGACGACCTTGCGCCTCACCCGCGCGGCGGCGCTCGATCGCTGGACGCTGGAAGAGACGCAAGACGGCCAGGATGATGACCGTCCCGCGCGGATTCGCGAAACCACCACCCGCGATGGCGCGACGATGGTCACGCTGAAGGAAGTCGATTTCCTTGATGATAGCGGAGAGGCATGGCTCACCCGCAATCGCACCACGCTGACGCGCCAATGATGAGGGCATTCGCGGCGCTATAGGATCATTCGATGTCCGATACCCCGTCCATCGGCGCGTTTGCGATCGTGCCAAGCAACGATCTGCCCAATGCCATCCCCTTTTGGGAGCGACTGGGCTTTGCGCGCGCAGGCGGATCAGACGACTATATCATCATGGCCGGCTGGGGATGCGAAGTGCATTTGATCCAGGCTGGATCAGGCGCGTGGCGCGTTCCCGCTGAGCATAATCCCTTCGGCGTCTTCATCCGGACCCCCGATGTCGACGCCATCGCCGCGCGAGTCGACGATCTGATCATCCGCCCGGGCGGCGTGCTGCGGCACCGCGAATGGGGCTTGTATGAAGTTGGCATAGCCGGACCCGACGGCCTGCTGGTCCGGGTTGGCTGGCCGTCGGCACGCGTTCGGGCGTAGGTTTGCGCACGCCATTTCCCGAAATGTCCGTCGAAAATATTTGGCGACCCTGGCTTCGTGGCTTAAGCGGCTTGGCATGACCGACGCAGCCCATGAAGCCGCCATTTCGATCGACCGCCTGTCGAAAACCTATAAGGGCGGCAAGCGCGCGCTTGATGACGTGTCGTTCGATGTGCCGAGAGGCCAGATCTTCGGGCTGCTCGGCCCCAATGGCGCGGGCAAATCGACGCTGATCAATATCCTGGCCGGGCTGGTCAACAAGTCCAGCGGCACCGCTTCGATCTGGGGCTTTGATATCGACAAGCACCCGCGCAATGCCAAGGTGTCGATCGGCATCGTCAATCAGGAAATCCTGTTCGATCCGTTCTTCACGCCGGTTGAGACGCTGGAAATCCAGGCCGGCCTTTACGGCGTGCCCAAGGCCAAGCGGCGGTCGATGGAGCTGCTGCGCGCGGTGCATCTGGAAGACAAGGCCAACGCCTATGCCCGCACCCTATCGGGCGGCATGAAACGGCGGCTGATGGTCGCCAAGGCCATGGTCCACACCCCCCCGGTGCTGGTGCTCGACGAACCGACCGCGGGCGTCGATATCGAGCTGCGCAAGCAATTATGGGATTATGTCCGCGAACTAAACGCGGGCGGCGTCACCGTGGTGCTCACGACGCATTATCTGGAGGAAGCCGAGCAACTCTGCGATCGGATCGCGATCATCAACCACGGCAAGCTGATCGCCAATGAACCGACCCGGACGCTGGTTGGCATGGCACAGGAAAAGCTGGTTGCGGTCACGGTCGACCGCGACATCGCCACCCCGCCCGACCATGGCAGCTTCGAGAAGATCGAGGTCAAAGGCGACCGCGTGCTCGAGATCACCTATCGCAAGGACAGCGTGAATGCCGGGCAAGTGCTCGCGGCGGTGCAGGCGGACGGGTACGGGATCGTCGATGTTTCGACCCGCGAGGCTGATCTGGAGGATGTTTTCCTCAACCTGACGCGGGCGAGCAATCCGCCTTCTCCCCTCCCGCTTGCGGGAGGGGTCGGGGGTGGGCCTGTGTGAATGCCGACCTGGCGGCCGAGAGATACCGCGCGCGCGCGCAAACTACGCAATGCTGCAACGCCTGCCGAGCGAAAGCTCTGGCTATATCTTGGCGCAAGTCGGCTCGACGGGCACAAATTTTCTCGGCAAATGCCGGTTGGACCATTTTACCCGGATTTCCTTTGCAGATCAAAACGACTCATCGTGGAAATCGATGGATACTCGCACGACACCGATCCGACGCGCGATGCGAAGCGGGACGATTACCTCAACGCACTTGGATATGTCGTGATGCGATTCACCAACGATGATGTCATGAAAAATGTAGACGGCGTGGTCTCAGCGATTGGGATCGCGCTTGCGGAAAGGCCCACCCCCAGCCCCTCCCGCAAGCGGGAGGGGGGTTTTTGACCCACACCACCGACATCCTCATCATCGGCTCCGGCGCCGCTGGCCTTACCGCCGCGCTCAACCTCGCTGATCAGTTCAAGGTGACGGTGCTCGCCAAGGGCGGGCTCAACGAAGGGTCCACCGCTTGGGCGCAAGGCGGGATCGCCGCCGTGCTTGAACCCGGCGATACCTTTGACAGCCATATCGAGGATACGATGATCGCCGGCGCGGGCCTCAATGACCGCGCGACCGTGGAATTCGTCGTCGAAAGCGCCCCCGCCGCGATTGCGCGGCTGGCCGAGCTTGGCGTGCCCTTCAATATGGAGGGCAACCTCCCCCATTTGACGCGCGAGGGCGGGCATAGCCACCGGCGGATCGTGCATGTCGATGATGCCACTGGCTGGGCGGTGCAGGAAGCGTTGCAGCGCGCCGCCGATCTGCACCCCAACATCACCCTGGTGCCCGACATGGTCGCGATCGACCTCGCCACCGGGCGGCATGAGGCGCGCTATTCGGGATCGGGCCATGTCTGGGGCGTCTATGCCGTCAACCGCGCGACCGGCCGAGTCGAACTATTCACCGCGCGCGCGACGATTTTGGCGACTGGTGGCGCGGGGCGGACCTATCTCTTCTCCACTGCCCCACGCGGCGCGACCGGGGACGGCATCGCGATGGCGTGGCGCGCGGGCTGTCGCGTCTCGAACATGGAGATGATGCAGTTCCATCCGACCTGCCTCTACAATCTCGACGTCAAAAATTTCCTGATTACTGAAGCGGTGCGCGGCGAAGGCGGGCATTTGCTGATCCCCGAAACCGGCTATCGCTTCATGCCCGATTTCGATCCCCGGCTGGAACTCGCCCCGCGCGATGTCGTGGCGCGCGCGATCGATCATGAGATCAAGCGGCTGGGGCTGGATTATGTCCATCTCGACATCAGCCACAAGGACCCAGATTTCATCCGCGACCATTTCCCCAACATCTATGAAAAGCTGATGGGGCTGGGCATCGACATGACGACCGATCCGATCCCGGTCGTGCCCGCGCAGCATTATACCTGTGGCGGGATCGTCGTCGATCTCGACGGGCGGACCGACCTGCCCGGGCTTTATGCGGCGGGCGAATGCACTGAAAGTGGGCTGCACGGCGCCAACCGGCTTGCGTCCAACTCGCTGCTCGAATGCTTTGTGTTTGGGGAGGCCTGCGCCCGGCATATCGCGGCGCATTGGGACGATCTGCCGCCGCCGCCCGCAATCCGCCCCTGGGACGAAAGCCGGGTCGAGGATTCGGACGAGGAAGTCGTCATCAAGCAGAACTGGACCGAGATTCGCCGCTTCATGTGGAATTATGTCGGCATCGTCCGCACCACCAAAAGGCTTGAGCGCGCGCAACACCGTATTCGCCTGCTGACCGACGAGGTGAATGATTATTATGGGCATTTTCGCGTCACGCCCGATCTGATCGAGCTGCGCAACCTGTTGCAAACCGCCGAGCTTATCGTGAAATCGGCGCTGCACCGCAAGGAAAGCCGGGGGCTGCATTATACGCTCGATTACCCCGACATGCTGCCCGATGCGCGCGATACGGTGCTGATGCCTTAACCAAATACTGACCATTTTCGGGAAGTTTCGCGGTTCATCGTGCTTTTCCGGGTATTCATCGCAAGTGCGATTTATGCGTATACCGTGTTAACGGCTACCGCGTCATGATGGGGCAGACGTTCCGGGGGGAGGGTGAACAGCTTGTTTCAGCAAGGAAAAGATGTGACACTCGAACGGCACAATCCGGCACTTGCCGCCTTTGCGATGATCGCGCTGGCGGGGTGCGCGTCTACTTCCTCACCGCAGATTGCGCGGGTCGCCCCGCCGCCGCCCCCCGCGCCCGTCTATCGCGTCAGCATGCCCGTTCCGCCATCTGCCCCGGTCCGCGCGGTGGCACCCGCAGGTCTTTCCGCCTCAATCAATGCCGTCCGCGCCCAATTTGACGGAACCGTTGGCATCGCCGTGCGCAGCGTCGACAAGGGCTGGTCAGTGGCCACCAATGGCGATCTGAAGCTGCCGCAGCAAAGCGTCAGCAAATTATGGGTCGCGATGACGGTGCTTGATGCGCGCGATTCCGGGCGGCTGACGCTAGACGATCCCGTCACCGTCACGCGCGAAGATTTGACGCTGTTTCATCAGCCCATTGCCGCGATGGTGACTGGCGATGGCTATAAGGCGACCGTCGGTGAGCTGCTCCAGCGCGCGCTGACCACCAGCGACAATACCGCCAATGATCGGCTGCTGCGCTATGTCGGCGGGCCGGAGGCTGTACGGGCATTCATCAAGCGCAAGGGGCTGGGTGCGATCAATTTCGGCCCCGGCGAGCGCTTGCTGCAAAGCCAGACGGCGGGCCTGCAATGGAAGCCCGAATTCGCGCTGGGCAGCGCCTTTACCCGCGCCCGTGCCCGGCTGCCGCTGTCGACTCGGGTGCAGGCCTTTGAAAGCTACGTCAGCAACCCGCCCGATGGCGCCGCGCCGTCTGCCATTGCCGGGGCACTGGCGATGCTGAAAAAGGGTGAGCTGCTGTCATCGCCATCGACCAGCTATCTGATCTCGACGATGGAATCATCGAAGACCGGCCGACAACGGTTGCGCGGTGCCGTGCCCGAAGGCTGGCGTTTTGGTCATAAAACCGGCACCGGCCAGGATCTCGCCGGGCGCACGGCGGGCTATAATGATGTCGGCATCCTGACCGCGCCCGATGGGCAAAGCTATACGCTGGCCGTGATGATCGGCGACACCCCGCGCCCAGTCACCGAACGCCAGGCATTAATGCAATCGGTGGTCGCCAGCGTGGTTGCGTATCACCGCTAAGGACAGTTCGACCGCAAGCCGCGGGATGGCCTTGCCTGCATAAGTCGGCAGGACCACGCCATGGATGATAACAGCATCGACGCGCGCATCGCCGCGCAGGATTGGCCGACAATCACCGCCGCGCTCGACGCGCGCGGCTGGGCGATCCTGCCCGCCTTGATTGATCCCGAATCAGCGCGCGCGACCGCCGCGCTGTTCGATGACGATGCCCGGTTTCGCAGCCGGATCGTCATGGCCCGGCACGGCTTTGGTAGCGGCGACTATGGCTATTTTGCCCATCCGCTGCCGCCGCTCGTCTCGCGGCTCCGCCACTCGCTTTATCCGCAGCTGACCGCGCTGGCTGATCGCTGGCACGAACGGCTGGGCAATCCGGCCCGCTTTCCCGCCGCGCATCAGGACTATCTGGCGCGCTGTCACGACGCCGGACAGCAGCGACCGACCCCGTTGCTGCTGCGCTACCGCAGCGGCGACTATAACTGCCTGCACCAGGATCTGTACGGCGCGAATGTCTTCCCGCTGCAGGTCGCGATCCTGCTGTCGCGCCCGGGGAGTGATTTCACCGGCGGCGATTTCGTCATCACAGAACAGCGCCCCCGCCAGCAATCGCGCGTCGATGTGGTGCCGCTTGGCCAGGGCGATGCAGTGATCTTTGCCGTCAACCACCGGCCCGTCCGGGGCAGCCGGGGCGATTACCGGGTGACGATGCGCCACGGCGTCGCCACGATCCGCAGCGGGGAGCGCCACACGCTCGGCATCATCTTTCACGACGCGCAGTGACCTGATCGACAGCGCGGGCCGATCGCCTGCCGAAACACTTTGTACAGCGCGATGGTTCGGCTATCTCTGCGCGATGCCTCATCTCTATCTTGTCGATGGCTCCGGTTATATCTTCCGCGCCTATCACCGCCTACCGCCACTGACCAACATCCATGGCCAGCCAGTCGGGGCGGTGTACGGCTATACGACGATGCTGTGGAAGCTGGCCGATGAACTCCACAAGGCCGACGGGCCGACGCATATGGCCGTGATCCTCGACAAGGGCAGCCACACGTTCCGCAACGATCTCTACGATCAATATAAGGCGCACCGGCCACCCGCCCCCGAAGATCTGGTGCCGCAATTCCCGATGATCCGCGATGCTACCCGCGCCTTTTCGTTGCTCTGCATCGAGGAAGCGGGGCTGGAAGCTGACGATATCATCGCCAGCTATGCCAAGGCGGCGCTGGCGCAGGGCTGGGAGGTCACGATTGTCTCCTCCGACAAGGACCTGATGCAGCTGATCGCGCCCGGGCTCGACATGTATGATACGATGAATAATCGGCGGCTGGGGCCGGGTGATGTCGTCGAGAAATTCGGGGTCGGGCCGGATCGGCTTGGCGATGTGCTCGCGCTGATGGGCGACAGTGCGGATAATGTGCCGGGCGTGCCAGGCATTGGCCCCAAAACCGCCGCCAAGCTGATCCTGGAACATGGCGATCTGGAATCCGTGCTCGCGGCCGCACCGGCGATGAAGCCTGGCAAATTGCGCGACAATTTGATCGACCATGCTGAAATGGCGCGGCTGTCACGCATTCTGGTGACGCTGAAGGATGATGCAGCACTACCCGATCCGCTCGACGATCTGGTGCTGAAGGGCATTCCGGATGCGCCGCTGCGCGCGTTCCTTGATCATCACGGCTTCAAATCACTGCTCGCGAAACTTTCCGCCGTCAGCGATACGCCCGTCGCCACGCCGCAAGCGGTGCCCGCCGAGCAAGACGAGGCGATTGATCTCGATCTATATGAAACGGTGGTCGATCTGGCGGCCTTCGATCGCTGGATCACCCAGGCACGCCAGCAGGGCTGGATCGCGGTGGATACCGAGACGACGGGCATTGATGCGACCCAGGCCGAGCTGGTCGGGATCAGCCTGGCGCTCGCCCCCAATCGCGCCTGCTATATTCCACTCGCGCATGGCGGCACGGACATGTTCGCTGAAAAGCCGGAACAGCTCGATAAAGCCGCAGCCATCGCCGCACTGAAGCCGCTGCTTGAAGACCCGAGCGTGCTGAAGATCGGGCATAATCTGAAATATGACATGATCATCCTCGGGCGGCTGGGCATTAATGTTGCGCCGTTTGACGACACGATCCTGATGAGCTTTGTTCTTGATGCCGGGTTGCACGGGCACGGCATGGACGAGCTGGCGATGCTCCACCTTGAGCATAAATGCATTGCCTTCAAGGATGTGGTCGGCACCGGCAAAAGCCAGCGTGGCTTTGCTGAAATCGATTTGAAGACCGCGACCCGCTATGCCGCTGAGGATGCCGATGTCACGCTCCGGCTGTGGCGCCGCTTCAAACCCCGGGTGGCGGGCGAAGGCGCGACGCGCGTCTATGAAATGGTCGATCGCCCGCTCGCCCCCGTCATCGCGCAGATGGAGCGCCACGGCATCAAGGTCGATCGCGATCGGCTGGCGCAGTTGTCGAGCGAATTTGCCGCGCAGATGGCGACGCTGGAGACCGAGATTCACGCCCTGGCTGGAATGCCCTTCACGATCGGCAGCCCCAAGCAATTGGGGGACGTGCTGTTCGAGCAGATGGGCATCAAGGGCGGCCGCAAGGGCAAATCGGGCGTTTATTCCACTGATGTGACCGAATTGGAAAAGATCGCCGCCGACAAGGCGTCGCCCGGCGCGGTGATTGCCGCGCGGGTGCTCGACTGGCGGCAGCTGTCGAAACTCAAATCAACCTATACCGACGCGCTGCAGGCGCAGATCAACCCAGCGACGGGCCGCGTTCATACCAGTTACTCGCTCACCGGCGCGCAGACCGGACGGCTGTCTTCCACTGACCCCAATTTGCAGAATATCCCGATCCGCACCGAGATCGGCCGCCAGATCCGCGATGCCTTTGTCGCTGAACCCGGCAATGTGCTGCTCGCCGCCGATTATTCGCAGATCGAGCTGCGCCTGGCCGCGCATATGGCCGATGTGCCCGCGCTCAAACAGGCCTTTGCCGATGGCGCCGACATCCATTCGCTGACCGCGCAGGAATTATTCGGCGAGGTTAATCGCGACACGCGCGGGCGTGCCAAGACGATCAACTTCGCGATCCTCTATGGCATCAGCCGCTGGGGGCTGGCCGGGCGGCTCGACGTGACGCCTGACGAAGCGCAGGCGATGATCGATCGCTATTTTGACCGCTTCCCCGGCATCAATAATTATATCGCGACGACGATCGAACAGGTGCGCGAGCGCGGCTACACCACCACTTTGTTCGGGCGGAAATGCCATTTTTCGCGGATCAAATCCCCCGTCCAGCATGAGCGCCAGGGGGCAGAGCGCGCCGCGATCAACGCGCCGATCCAGGGCACCAGCGCCGACATCATCAAACGCGCCATGGTGCGGATGGGGCCGGCCCTTGCCGAAGCGGGCCTCCCCCATGTCCGCATGCTGCTGCAGGTCCATGACGAACTGGTGTTCGAACTGCCTGAGGGCGATGTCGCTGCCGCAAAGCCGGTGATCGAACGGGTGATGGCGACCGCCGCCGAACCCGCCATCACGCTGTCAGTCCCGCTTGGGGTGGAGATTGGCACTGGCAAAAGCTGGGGCGCCGCGCATTGACGGTCACGCCGCGCACGCCTGCATCCCCGGCTTCCCCGGCATCGGACGATATTGCCGCGATCGCCAAGGGCGGACGGACCAATGTCATTGGCTTTGCGCTGCGGCTGGCCGCGCGCGTGCCGTTTCTGTTCGTTGCCGGGCGGCTTTACGGGGCTGATATGGTCGGGCGGTTCGCGCTTGCCGTGGTGGCAGTGGAACTGGCGGCGCTGATCGCGACCTTGGGCATGAAACGCGGCCTGGCCCAGGCGCTGTCCGAAAGCGACCGGCCACATGCGCATGTCGCCTGGGATGCGCTCGCGGTCGCGCTGATCGCGTCGGTGGTTGCCAGTGCGCTGCTATTCGCCTTTCCCGGCATCATGTACCGGGCGGGGGCGCCGATGGGCATTGCGCGGCTGCTGCCGGGGATCGTCGTTGCCATCGCCTGGTCCGATCTGACGCTGGCCGCGCTTGCCTATCGCCATAATGTCAGCGCGACGGTGACGGCGCGGGCAATCATCGAACCCTGGACGATCAGCATCGCTGCCACCGGCCTGTATTTCATTGCGCCGCATGACGGGCTGGAAATCGCCTATATGCTGTCGATGGTCGCGGCGCTGATCGCCTCGATCGTCCCCTTTGTCCGCAGTTACGGCATGCCGCACGGCTGGAAGCCAAGGCTGGCGACGATCGCGACGCTTGCGCGCCAGAACATGCCGCTTGCCGGTGCGGACGCGATCGAATGGGCAACGCGCAATGTCGATCGCTTCATCCTGGGCCAGCTGTTCGCACCCTCGGTGGTCGGCATTTATTATATGGCACAGCAGATCGCCTCTTTGCCCGGACGGCTGAAGAGCAGTTTCGATCCGATATTGGGGCCCGTCATCACCACCAGCCTGGCGCGCGGCGACAAACAGGCCGTCGCGCGACAGATCAGGCAAGTGGGATTTTGGATCATGGCCGCGCAAGGGTGCCTGGCATTGATGGGATCGATCCCCGGCGAAGCCGTGATGGGCACCATCGGGCCGCAATTCGTCGCCGGCACTGCTGCCCTGGCCTTTTTGCTGACCGCAGAAGTTGTCTCCTCGATGGGGGCGGTGTCCGAAAGTGCGCTGGTCTATGTCGCGCGTCACCGCAATCTCATGATTTCCGCCGTGATGCTGACGGTGCAGATCAGCCTGAGCTTTGCCCTGATCTTTGCGATGCGCGCGGTCGGTTGGCCCCCCACTTATCAAGCAGCGGGACCAGCAGTTGCCCTGATGCTGTCCTATGCAATCACCTCAATCATCAAATCACGGCTGCTGTCTTCGCTGCTGGGTGCACCAATATCGGGCTGGCGCTGGCCAATGCTGTGGGCAGCGCTTGTCGCGATCGTGATCGGCACGGCCTTTACCGCCCTGCCGCATCGGTTTGAATGGGTTGAACTAGTCTTCGGCTTGCCCGCGATCGCCGCGAGCTATGCCTTTGTGCTTTGGAAATGGGCCTTTGGGCCAGAGGATCGCGCGCTGTTCAAGCTGAAGCCCCCCGCCGCCGGCTGATCGGTATCCCTAATCCCAATCAGTGGCGGAAATGCCGCATGCCGGTGAAGATCATCGCCAGCCCGGCATCATCCGCTGCTGCAATCACCTCAGCATCGCGGATCGACCCGCCCGGCTGAATCACCGCCGTCGCGCCTGCTTCAACCGCTGCCAGCAAGCCATCGGCAAAGGGGAAGAACGCATCCGACGCCACTGCAGATCCGATCGTGCGGGCTTGCGACCAACCCGCCTTTTCAGCAGCATCGCGCGCTTTCCAGGCCGCGATCCGCGCCGATTCCAGCCGGTTCATCTGGCCTGCCCCAATGCCCGCCGTCGCCCCATCCTTGGCGTACACGATGGCGTTGGACTTCACATGCTTGGCGACTGTCCAGGCGAAACGGCAATCGGCGAGTTCGCGCACCGTCGGCTGACGTTTGGTCACCACCTTCAATGCGTCGTCGGCCACCGCTCCATTGTCGCGCGACTGGACCAGCCAGCCGCCCGCGATTGATTTGGCAAACAGCCCGCCACGTGCCGGATCGGGTAGCGGCCCGGTCAACAACAGCCGCAGATTCTTCTTGCCGGCAAACAGCGCAATCGCTTCTTCATCGGCATCGGGGGCGATGACGACTTCGGTGAAGATACCCGTAATCGCCTGCGCGGTCGCTGCATCAAGCGGGCGGTTGAGCGCGATGATCCCGCCAAAGGCCGATACCGTGTCGCAAGCAAACGCCTCGGCATAGGCCGCCTCGATCGTCGCTGCAGTCGCGACTCCGCAGGGGTTGGCGTGCTTGACGATCACGCAGGTCGGCGCGGCATCGCGAAATTCGCTGACCAGGTCGAGCGCGGCATCGGCATCATTATAGTTATTATAGCTGAGCGCCTTGCCCTGCACCTGTCGCGCCTGGCCAATCCCGCGTGCCGCCGGGCCGGTCGCCGCGTAAAAAGCCGCCGACTGGTGCGGATTCTCGCCATAGCGCAAAATGTCGCCGCGCTTCAGGGTGAGCGGCAGCGTTTCAGGAAATTGCTCGCCCTGGTCAGCAAAACCGAACCAGCTGGCGATCATGCCATCATAGGCAGCGGTCGCTGCAAAGGCGCGCGCCGCGAGCCGGCGGCGCAGATCGAGCGTGGTCGCGCCGCCTTGTGCATCCATTTCGGCGATCAGCGCGCCATAATCCGCCGGATCAGTGACGATCGCGACAAAGGCGTGGTTCTTTGCTGCCGATCGCACCATGGACGGCCCGCCAATATCGATATTCTCGATAATCTCGGGCCGGTCAGCGCCCTTGGCCACGGTTGCTTCGAACGGATAGAGATTGACGACGACCAGATCGATCGCGCCAATGCCATGCTCGACCATCGATGCGACATGCGCGGGGTCATCGCGCACCGCGAGCAGCCCGCCATGGACGATCGGGTGAAGCGTCTTCACGCGTCCGTCCATCATTTCAGGGAAACCGGTCAGCGCACTGATATCGCGCACCGCCAACCCGGCATCGCGGAGCGCCTTGGCCGTGCCCCCGGTTGAGACCAGTTCAACCCCGTGGCGCACCAATGCCTGGCCAAGTTCGGCAATGCCGGTCTTGTCGGAAACCGAAAGCAGCGCGCGCGTAATGGGAACGGGGGTCATCTCAATCTCCAGGATTGCGGCACCCCTGCCCGCTCAGCGCGCGCGCTTCAAGGCCCAGCTGACATTGGCGCCCCCCGCCGGGGCCTCGGCTGTGACCACCAGTTGATGGGTTGGCTGCGGGCGGCCATCGCCATCGACCCACAGGCTGTCTTCAATCCCCAGCGCGCCCCCCCGGCAGCGAAACTGCCAAAGCGATCCCGACGGCAATCGCAGCAAGGCCGCCTGGCCATCCGCGGTCGGCGAGACTTCGACACCGCCACCAAGGTGAAAACGCACGGCAAACGCCGTCATGCTCGCTTTGCGCTTCCGCCCGGCCGGCAACAACATATCCTCACCCCGCAAATCGCGCCCATCAGCGGAGAGAATCAGCTGGCGGCGATGCAGAAAACCGAAGCGACGGGCATAGCCATCATGGCTGGCCTCGATCCGGCTCGACGTATCGCTTTCCTGGCGGCTCAACTCGACCTCGCCGACACCGCGACCAAGCGTGCCATCGCTATGAATGGCGGTGGAATTGCTGTCACCAACCACCAGGGTGGAATGCGCCGCCGTCGTCCGCAACCCCTCTGCCAAGCCGACAGAAACCGGCGCGGTGACACTGCGCGCACCACCGCAATTGACAACCAGCCGCTGCGCGCCATCAGAAAATTCAAACGCCAGCGTCGATCCGCAGCCCCCCTCGACCAGCCGCGCGACGGGCGGTGGGGCGGCATCGATGATCAGCACGCTTTGCCCGGCCGACAGCCGTTGATACCCCCAATCGCGCGCCTGGCGGAGCGGCCGGGCCCGCACGCCAGTGGCGGTAACAACCTGATCAACCACGCTGCCCGGCACCGGCCCGCCGCCTTGCCAGCTCGAAAGCCCGTGATCGCCAAGACAAATGCCAAGCAGTGCTGGCACCATCGCGTTGATCGTTTCCTCCAGCCGGGCTGGCGGCTCCAGTCGGCGGGCGACATAGGCTTCGCGCAATGCAGTGAGCAGCATGATGATATCGAGCTGCGCGGCTGGGGCGCGCGCCACTGATCCGCCATCATTGAACACCGATGCGTCGATGGCGCGGTTCAACCCCGCTTCGCCCATTTTGCGCCGGACATCGCCCGCTGGGATCAGCAGCCCGGCGGTGACAACCCCGCACCAGGCGGCAATCCGTGGCGCACCGGGCGGCACCTTGTCAGCACAGCGATCAAGATGGCGCGCGCCCCGCGCCAGCGTATTGAGCACCAGCGAGCGGTAAACAAGATCCGCCGATGACAGGATCAGCGGCGCATGCGCTGTCCAGGCCATGATCCGCCGCCCCCAATGGTCCGCGCGCCAGGCCGGTTCGGCCACGGTATCGGCATGCGCCGCCAGCCAGGCGCGCATCAGCTGTTCGGCGATGGGGGCGGCCTGCGCGCGGGTGGCGACGCTCGACAAATCGCGCAACCAGGCGCTGCTGTGCAGATAATCGGCGATGCTTTTCGAAAAATCGGGCTTGGCAAGCGTGAGGCTCTCGATCGGCCGCTGCTCGCCGCGCACCGCGACAATGCCCTCCAGCAACGCCGCGCCGCGCTTCAGATCGCCAAGAAACGGATCATCGGGCACGGCGATGAGCTTGAGCGGATAGCGCCCTTTCAGCCGCAATCCGTGGATCGGAGTCCGCCAGGTCAGCCGGTGCAGCCGTTCGGTCAGTTGCTGCGCGAGCGACAGTCCCTTGTCGCCGCCAAGCCTGACGAGCCGCTTGCCCTCTTCGATCCCGTCGGCACCGGTCTCGCGATCGCCCAGCTCGGTCACGATCCCCTTAGGGCCGCGATATTGGCGGCATAATGGTCAGGCCCACCGCGAAACGCCGCCGTGCCCGCCACCAGCGCGTCGGCCCCAGCCTCGACACATGCGCGCGCGATCGTTGCATCAACCCCGCCATCGACCTCAAGATCGATCGGCTTGCCCAGCTTGTCGATCATCTTGCGGATCGCCTCGATCTTGCGGATCTGCGACGTGATGAAGCTCTGCCCGCCAAAACCGGGGTTGACGCTCATCACCAGCACCAGATCAACCTCTTCCAGCACATAATCGAGCATCTTGGCCGGCGTAGCGGGGTTGAGCACCACGCCAGCGCGCTTTCCGAGCGTCTTGATCCGCTGAAGCGTGCGGTGGAGATGCGGGCCCGCCTCTGGATGGACAGTGATCGTATCGGCGCCGGCATCGGCAAAGGCATCAAGATAGGCGTCGACCGGCGAAATCATCAGATGCACGTCAAACGGCTTGGTCGTATGCGGGCGCAGCGCCTTGATCACCGCAGGGCCGATCGTGATGTTGGGCACGAAATGCCCATCCATCACATCGACATGGATCCAGTCCGCCCCAGCGGCGTCGATCGCGCGAATTTCCTCCCCCAGACGGGCAAAATCGGCGGAGAGGATGGACGGCGCGATACGGACAGGGTTCGACATGACGGGCATGTAGCAGAGTGCGCCGTGCCCGCAAGATTCCTACTCCCAAGAATTCTCCTGGCAAGATTTCACCTGGCAAGATTTCGCGTCAGGCGGTGCGCATCATCCGCACGATGAAAAAGCCGTCACACCCGCCCAGATCGCTGCCCGGATCGGATAACGTCCCCGGCAAAGTGCGCAGCCAGCCGCGGGGATGCGCGGTCATGCCCGCCGGCAGCTCGTCGGGCAGCACCGGATCAATTGCGAAATCGGCGCGGCTGGCCAGAAAGGCCTCAAGCTGCGCCTCACCCTCGGCCGGTTCGAGCGAACAGACCGCATAGACAAGCAACCCGCCCGGCCGCACCCAATCAGCGGCACGCGCCAGCAATTGCGCCTGGAGCGCGGCCATCTCGGCGATATGCGAGGGCAGCACGCGGTGGAGCACATCGGGATGGCGGCGAAAAATACCCGTCGCGCTGCACGGCGCATCGAGCAGCACCGCATCAGCCGGCGCGTGCGGTGCCCATTTCAGCGCATCGGCGGTGACGATATTGGCCTGGAGATGCGTACGTTCGAGATTATCGCGAAGTCGCGCCAGACGACTTTCGTTATTATCGACCGCCGTCACCTTCCACCCGCCAGCCGCGAGCTGCAGCGTCTTGCCCCCCGGTGCGGCGCAAATGTCGAGCACATGGCCTTCGCCGCGCCCGATCAGCCGGGCGGGCAGCGATGCGGCCAGATCCTGCACCCACCAGCTGCCCTCACCAAAGCCCTCCATAGCAGGGATCGCGGCGTGATCGGCCAGGCGGAGATGGCCGGGCATCAGGCTCACCCCGTTCAACCGCGCGGCGAGGTCGTCGGTCTGGGCAACATCGGCGAGCGTCAGGTCAAGCGCGGGCGGCACCGCCAATGCGCGTTCGGCGGCCGTCACCATCGCATCGCCCCAGGCCGCTTGCCAGCGCAGCGCGACGGGCATCGGGAGCGCAGGATGTTCGGGCAGGGTCGCATTGCCGCGCACCAGCGTGCCGAACACGCCATGGACGAGTTTTCTGGGGCCGCCATCGACCAGCGGCAGCACCGTCGAGATCGCGGCATGCGCGGGCGTCCCCAGCGCCAGCGCCTGAACAAGCGCGATCCGCAGCGCCATCCGCGCCTTGGCATCATCGGGCAGCGCGCGCTGGGTGGCTGAATCGATCAACGCATCGAGATCAGCCATCCGCCGCAATGTTTCGGCGGCAATCACATGGACCAGCGCGCGATCGTCAGCGCGCGATATATCGCGCGATGCAGGCCCCAGTGCCTGTTCAAGCGGTGTCCCGCGCCGGATCACTGCATCGAGCACGCGCAGCGCCGCGCGGCGAACGGGAACGCCGGGGGCATCTTCGGGCGGTTTTGCGGTCGATTGAGGGGGACGCACTTGCAACGGCTCCTGTCAGGCCCGATTTCAGGGCAGATCATCTTTGGAGACCCGCCATGGGCCAGCGCCCGCCCCATGTGAAGCCACCCGCCCATCTTTCCAAGAGCCCGCCGCTGCCAACTCCCGAGCCAGTGGTGACCGACGCGACCGAAGAAGACCCGCTGGGCCTCAACCCGGTCCGCTACGGCGATTGGGAGCTGAAGGGGATTGCGGTAGATTTTTGAAGGCCTAACGGATGAGCCAGTCCGAGAGCGACAAGGAGCCATCAATGCTGCCGATCCGGCCTGTCCTTGTCGCCGCTGCGGCGCTGTTTTTCTGGTTGCCAAGCGTTTCCGCAGCAGATCGACAGCCCGCCCCACCGCCACTCGTCGTTCCGGAAAATGGCCAGGCGGTGCTGACGATCAATGGCCAGCAAGTGCAGGCGTTCCTGTCGCCCGGCATGCCGAACGACGTCTATCTGTCGCGTGCGACCGCCGTTTCGCTGTTCGGCAACGAGGCCGAAGTGTTTGGGAAACCTTTCGGGTTCGACATCGGCATCCTGTCGATCAATGTCGGCGGCGGCGGCGCGCGGATCGGGCCAATCAGGATCGCCGGACACTCGGCACCCATCGCGCTTGGCTCGGCTGACATACTGGTGCCGGGCCGAGCGCAATGGTTCGAAACCAATGCCTATGAGTTCGCAGACGCCCTGGCCGGTCCTTATGCGCTGCCATCCCCCATCGTTGAGTTTAAGTTGCGGGCCGTTCGGGAGGATGAGGCGAGCGTCACCGTCCCGCTTGGCAGCCGCAATGCCTGGTGGCTTGCGACAACGCCGAAGACCATCGGCAAAAAGCGCGTTCATTTCGCGTTCGCCCCGCAGTTTAAGGATACGGTCGCCAGTGCAGCAGCCGGCGCGGCGATTGTGCGCGACCTTGGCGGCAGCTTCAGCGGGATGCCTCAACCAGTCGACATATCTTATGGCGTTCGTCGCTTGGCACGTGAGGTGACATTGGCTCGTCCACTCGTCATCGGTAATATTTCGATCGACAAGATTCTGGTCCGAACGCGCGACTATGGCAGTGCCGAGTCGATTGCCGACCCCAGTGAAATCGCCCCCGAGGCAGCGGCCAAGGAAATCCTCGTCAAAGGCAAACGCCGCACGATGCCACCGTCCTACGTGGTCTATGTTGGCGCCGATGCCCTAAAGGGCTGCTCGTCGATTCGTTATGACAAGAGCGCCGCGCTGATCACGCTCTCTTGCCGGCCCGAATAATTACGGCCGCCGCCTAAGCCCGGTTCTCCACCCGCAGCGGCCTAGCAAGCAGCGCGCTGACCACGTCGTGAACCGGCGCGCCTTCAAGCAGCACGCAAACCGCATCAACCACGGGCATATCCACCCCCGCCGCCCGCGCCGCGGCCTGCAGGACGGGCGCGGTAAATGCCCCTTCGGCCACGCTAATCTTGCCCGCGAGCAGATTGCCCGCCGCTTGCCCCTGCCCCAACCCGACGCCCAGCGAAAAATTGCGCGACGAAGTCGACGAACACGTCAGCACCAAATCGCCAAGCCCCGACAGCCCCGTCAGCGTTTCCGCCCGCGCGCCGCGTGCCAGCCCAAAGCGCGTCATCTCGGCAAAGCCACGCGCGATCAGCGCGGCGCGGGCGTTCTGGCCGAGCCCCGCCCCTTCCACCACACCGCACGCAATCGCGAGCACGTTCTTCACCGCGCCGCCAATCTCGGCGCCGATCACATCGCTGCTGAGATAGGGCCGCAGCGCCGGCCCCGCGAGCCGTTCTGCCAGTCGCGCGCCGAGTTGCGCATCGGCGCAGGCAAGCGTCACCGCGGTCGGCATGCCTGCTGCCACCTCATGCGCAAAGGTCGGGCCCGACAGCACGGCAATCGGCGCGCCCGGATGCACCTGCGCGGCGACCTCCCCGACCAGCAATTGCGTCCCCGCCTCAATCCCCTTGGCGCAGAGCACCAGCGGCGTGCGGCCAACCGCCGCCTCGGCCAGCACGGCCCGCACATGCTGGGCAGGCACCACCACCAGCAGCGCCTCGCACGCCGCCAATGCGCTGAGGCTGTCCGTAGCGCTGACGTCATGACTGAGGGGCACGCCGGGCAGAAACAGCGTATTTTCATGCACTTGGTTGATCGCTGCTACAACGTCGGCCTCGCGCGCCCAAAGCAGGACGGGATCGCCGGCATGCGCCGCGACCTGCGCCAGCGCGGTGCCCCAGGCCCCGCCGCCGATAACGCCTATGCGCATGGACCGATCCTCACGCCTTCACCCCCGCGCCGCGCACCGTCTCCGCCGACGGATCAAGCGGCCAGCGCGGCCGGGCGGCGACATCAAGCGGGTCGGTCAGTCCGGCGGCAAAGCGCTCGGCCCCGGCCCAGCCGATCATCGCGGCATTGTCAGTACACAGCCATAAGGGCGGTGCGACAAAGCGCAGGCCATGCGCCGTGGCCAAGGTCACCAGCGACCCGCGCACCGCCTGATTGGCTGCCACCCCGCCTGCGACAACCAGCGCGCTGACCCCGTCGAGCCCGACCAATTGACGCCGCGTGCGATCGATCAGGCAATCAACAACCGCCTGTTGAAACGACGCGGCGATATCCTCGACCCGATATTTGCCGCTGTCCTGCGCGCGCACCACCGCGCTTTTCAGGCCGGCAAAGGAAAAATGCGGCTCGCTTGACCCCAATAACGGGCGCGGGAGGGGCACCGCTTTGGCATCGCCGAGCAATGCCGCGCGCTCCACCGCAGGGCCACCGGGAAAGCCCAAGCCCAGAATCTTGGCGGTCTTGTCAAACGCCTCACCCGCCGCATCGTCGATCGTGGTGGCCAGGCGACGATAGGCGTTCACCCCTTCCACCAGCAGCAATTGGCAATGCCCGCCCGATACCAGCAGCAACAGATAGGGAAATTCTAGATCCGGATCGGACAGCCGCGGCGACAGCGCATGGCCTTCCAGATGGTTGACCGCGATCAGTGGCTTGCCCGCGGCATGCGCCAGCGCCTTGCCCGTCACCAGCCCCACCATCACCCCGCCGATCAGGCCCGGTCCTGCGGTTGCCGCCACGGCGTCAATTTGCGCCAGGTTCACCCCGGCATCGGCCAGCGCCGCCTCCACCAGCGGCACCAATATTTCGACATGCGCGCGCGCCGCGATTTCGGGGACCACCCCGCCATAGGGCCGGTGCGCCGCTTCCTGGCCCGCCAGCCGGTGCGCGCGGATCACGCGATCACTTGAGACCAATGCAGCAGCGGTTTCGTCGCAACTCGATTCAATACCCAGGATCAGCGCCATGGCTTCCCTCTAGCCGCAACCGGCGCTAGCACCAACGGTGATGACAATGCTTGCTCCCAAACTCCGTCTTGGCACGCGCGGTTCGCCGCTTGCCCTAACCCAGGCCCGCATGGTGCGCGATGCGCTGATGATCACGCATGGCCTTGCCAAAGCCGATGTCGAGATCGTCGTGATCAAGACGACGGGCGATCAGGTGCAGGATCGCGCACTGGCCGAGATTGGCGGCAAGGCCTTGTGGACCAAGGAATTGGACCGCGCGATCCTTGCCGGGGAAATTGATCTCGCGGTCCACTCGATGAAGGATGTCGAAACGATCCGGCCAGAGGGGATCGTGATCAGCGCGATGCTGCCGCGCGCTGATGTGCGTGATCGACTGATCGGGCCGGACAGCATCGATGCCCTACCGCACGGTGCCACGATCGGCACAAGTTCACCCCGGCGACAGGCCCAGCTGCTCCGGTTGCGGCCCGATCTGAACATCGTCCTGCTGCGCGGCAATGTTGATACCCGCCTCGCCAAGGTCGCATCGGGCGAGATCGACGCGACCCTGCTCGCCGCCGCCGGCCTTGATCGGCTCGGGCGGCGCGATGTCGGGCGCGGCATTGCGATTGACGTCATGCTGCCAGCCCCGGCGCAAGGCGCGGTCGGCATTGAAACGCGCGCGGCTGACGAAGCGACGACGGCGCTGATCAACGCGATCAGCCACCAGCCGACAATGGCCTGTGTGATGGCCGAACGCGCTTTGCTGCTGGCGCTGAATGCCGATTGCCACTCGCCGCTAGCCGCGCTCGCCGAAATTGATGGCAAGCATCTTCACCTGCGCGCTGAACTTTTCGCCGCCGATGGCAGCGCGCATGTCGAGGGCGAGACGCGCGGGATGACCGACGATCTTGGCTTTGCCGCGCAATTGGCAGCGGATTTGCTCGCGCGGGCACCCGCACCAGTGCGGGCATTGTTCGGCACGTGAGCCGCTTGGTCGCGGTGCTGCGACCGGAACCTGGGAACAGCGCCACGATCGCCCGTGCCCAGGCACTTGGGCTGAAAACGCTCTCCTTGCCGCTGTTCGTGGTAGAGGCGCTGCCCTGGACGCTGCCTGACCCTGCGCGCTTTGATGCACTGATGCTGACCAGCGCCAATGCCCTGCGCTGGGCCGGGCCAGCGATCGATCGGTTGCGCGCGCTGCCGGTGGTCGCGGTCGGCAAGGCAACCGCAGCGGCGGCCCGCACGGCCGGTTTTGACGTCATGATTGTCGGCGATCGCGATGCCGCGGCGTTGCTGGTTTCCGCCGGTGCGGCAGGTCTGCGCTGCCTGCTCCACCTGGGCGGCGAGGAGTCGATGGTTTCGCCAGGCGGCCTCGTCGGCGAATCGGTCCCGGTTTATGCCAGCGCCGCCATCTCCATCGCCCAGCCGATGCTGGCCCCGCTGGTCGATAGCATCGCGCTGGTGCATTCCCCCCGCGCTGGCGCGCGACTGGCGGCGCTGGTCGATACCGCCGGGTTGGCGCGTGACCGAATCATCATTGCCGCGCTGAGCGAGGCAATAGCCGCAGCAACCGGCACGGGGTGGCAGGCAATGGTGACGGCGCCACGTCCTTTGGATGAAAAGCTGCTGGAGACCGTGGCAGCGATCGCTCGTTCTGATTGACCGCGTGCGCGCACACGCGGATAAGGAGGCGATGAGCAGCGACAATCAATCAGCGAGCGCCGGGGCAGGACGTCCGACGATGCGGATGCTGCTGTGGTTCGCGGTGGTCGCCTTTGTGCTCGGCATTGGCGTGACGGCGTTGTTTGTGCGTCAATATCGCCAATGGCTGCCACGATCGGCGCAGATGATGTTCGATGGGGGCGCTGACGGGGCCGCTGGATCCGCGCCGACCAGCGGTGGTTCGGCAACGGGCACGGGCGAGACCGGCTTTGTGCCCCCGCCCGAGGCAGGGGCCGCGGCGCGGTCGATTGACAATGATATGCTGAACGCCCGGCAAGTCGCGATCGCCGCGCAGCTGGCGACGCTCGAAGCCCGGACCATAACGATCGATCAGGAATCGCGCGCCGCCGCCAGCAATTCGGGCCGAGCCGAAGCGTTGCTGATCGCCTTTGCCGCGCGGCGGGCAATTGATCGCGGGCTTGGGCTTGGCGAGATTGAAGGACCGCTCAAACGACGCTTTCGAACGACACAGGCGCGCGCTGTGGCAACCGTGGTGGCGGCGGGGCGGGCACCTGTGACGCTGGAGGAATTGCGGCTTTCGCTCGACACAATGGCCCCGGAATTAACCTCGGGCGTCGCGGTTGACGGGTGGGTGACGAGCTTCCAGCGCGAATTGGCCGGGCTGATCGTGATCCGGCATGAGGGCACCGCCTCGCCGCGCGCGACCGATCGGCTGGCGCGGGTGCGGCATTTGCTTGATGCCGGCAAGGTGGACGCAGCGCTTGCCGAAGTCGGGCGCCTGCCCGGCGCGCAAAAGGCCAAGACGTGGATGACGGCGGCGGGGCGGTATGTCGAAACCCAGGCGGCGCTTGATGCGATCGAAACCGAAGCCATTATCGGGCAGCATTCCGATATGACGGGCACACCTGCTCAACCAACTGCACCAGGCCAGACCGGCACCGAAACACGGGCAACAGCCGTCCTCACGCCGTAACCGTTCGGCCTATCGATCCGATCAAAACACCCCGGTCGCCCCAATGGGCATCAGGGTTGATCCGTAATCGGGCGCGGATATGCTTTTTGCCTGAAGCGGCGGCTCAAGCTGCGCAAAAATCGTTTCGCTTGAATCCGACTTAGAAGACGAAGCTTGTCGACACCAGGATTCGCGGGTTGGGGCGTTGGTCCACCCCACCCAGCGCGCGTCGCGCATAGGCGGCTTGGACATCAACACTCCCAAAAGGATGGCTAATCCTGATGCCACCACCAGCCGACTGGAGGCTTTGCGACGTGAGCGGGATCGCCCTGGTCGCCAGGCTCGTCGCGCGAGCGGCATCGACAAAGCCATAGATCTGGGCTGATTTGATCACGACATTGCTGATCGGCAAATCATAGCGCAGCTCGGCGAGCCCGCCATAGCCTCTGTCGCCCGTGATCGCTGCCGGATCGAAACCACGGCCAAGGCCCGAACCGCCAAAGGAAACGAGCTCACCCGACAGCAGTTTCGAATTGCTGTATTGCCCCTGGAAATTCAGCTGCGCGCTAAACCCGCCGGGCAATGGCTGGGTGCGCTGGATCGAATAGACCAACCGCGTGAAGGACGGGTCGAAATTTGGCGTGGACGGGGACGGTGCCGCGCTGTTCAACCCGCCTAATATCGGCAAGCCTTGGAAAACGCTGGCATTAATTGTCGTGGCGCCGTTGAAGAACCCATTTTGCTGCACCGACAGGCCAACATCGAGCACCGTGGTCCGGTCCCTGATCAGCGGCACGCCAAGGATATCGGTGTCCGATCGATTGACCGACAAGCCCGTTTCGCCAAAAAGCGAAAAGGCACGGCTGCGGATGAAGGGGTATCTGGCCCGCGCGCTGACCGAAATCAGGTTGTTGACGATATTGAGCGGGCGGACGGATCCACCCGGCTGCGCCTTGGCGGCCAGAATACCAACACTGGCCAATAACCCGCTCTTGCCGATAGCCACGGTGTAGCGACCGCTGACAGACTGCACGGCTTGCAGATCACGGCCACCGGCATTGATGCCCAGGTTGAGCGAGCCAGGCAGATCAAATGGGCGGTTGAAGGTTGCATTGACCCCATAGGACCAGGGTCCCAGGATGCGTGATGCGCCGTTGTTGACCGCGATCTGAAAGGTATCGGGCCGCTCTTCGAGCGTCACGATCAGGCTGGAGCCGCCCAGCGTCGCCCCTTGCCGCAGCACACTGGTCCCGCCAATGCCGGGGATGTCGTTGAGCAGCAGCAGCCGGCGCTCGAGCGATGGCAGATCAATCGGCTTACGCTTCAGCAGTGGTTCCAGCGCAGCCTTGACGGTGCGCTGGGTGCCTGCATCCAGGCCCTCCACCGTGATATCCTCAATAAACCCTTCGATCACGGTGACCTTGATGACACCATTGTTGATCGGCTGGGGGGCGATGAACACGCGGGTGAGAAAATATCCCTTTTCGCGGTACAGTGATTCAAGTTTGGTCGCAGCCAGGCGGACCGCGCCAAGCCCAGTGCGCTTGCCTTTGAGCTCGGCAAAGAAACCGTTGATGACTTCCGGCGGAAATGCCGTTGCACCATCGACGACGACATCGCGCAGCAGGAACTGCACGCCATCGATCGATTTGGCGACGGCGGATTTGTCGGGTGATTGGATGCGCAGTTCAAATTTTGGCGTGGCGACCGGGGGCAATGTCAGGCGTTCGCGCGAAATTTCGCCCTGGCTTGGCTGGACGACCTGCGGGACCGGGGGCGGGACCTGTGCATAGGCCCCGCTTGTGGTCAGCACGGTGCCCCCCACCGTGATGGCGCCCAGCCCGACCGAACGGAGGTGACGGTACCGATTGATCGGTTGGGCAATGATCACGTCATTTATCCTCAAGCACGATCAGCGTGGACGTCGCCCCGGCGTCAATCCGGCGACAATGATAGGCAATAATTGGATCTGATGGATATTGCGTTGCCAGCGCCCGGAAGGAGTCGATCCCCTTCGGGTTTTCGGCCTTTAACAACTCATAAGCGGCCATGTAATCTTCTGTCACATTGGTCGCTGCATCAGCCTCTGACACCGGCGAGAACAGGCCAACCGGCTTGGTCTTGCCCTTCAGCACGACATCGCCGATCGGACGGAACTTCAGATTGGGACATTCAGCGACCGATTCTTCGGTCACGCAGATGCGCGTGCCGAAATATTTGTTCACGCCTTCAGTCCGCGCCGCCGTGTTGACGGTATCGCCCAGCGCCGTGAAGTCCATGCGCGAGGACGAGCCGAAATTGCCGACCGTGGCAACGCCGGTATGGATGCCGATCCGCGTCACCCCGATCGGAATCCCGGCAGCATTCTGCTTCTTCTTGAAGTCTTCGGCATAGACATCAAGCTCCAGCGCGCATTTCACCGCCCGCTCGGCATGGTCCGGCTGGGAGATGGGGGCGTTGAAGATGGCCATGATGGCATCGCCGATAAACTTATCGATCGTGCCCTGATATTTCAGGATGATCGAACAAGCACCGTCGAGATACGCGTTCAGCACTTCCGACAGGGCTTCGGAGGTCAGCCCTTCGGACAGGGTCGTGAAGCTGGCGATATCCGTGAAGATAAAGGTCACCTCACGGCGATCGCCCTTGATGCTGAGCGCGCTCGGATCATCGACGAGCTGGCTAACCACCGCTGGCGAAACATAGCGCGAAAAGGCGCCCTGGATGAACTGGCGTTGCTTGCGTTCGGCACGACCAATGGCGACGTCCATCAACCACAAGGCCAGCAGCAGCGCGAGCGTTGGCGCAAGCAGCGGCACCAGCGGCAAGCCATTGCTATAGCCGAAGAAGGACCCGACCCAATAAAGCAGGATGAAGATGCCGCCGACCGTGAAGCTGAATGCCGCCCCGCGCTTCAGCAAGCCAAGGCCGACCCCGACCAGCGCGAACAACACCGTGATGGCGATGTCACCGGCAAGGTTGAAGCGCTGCAACGAGCGTCCTTCCATCACTTGCGAGATGCCGTGCGCCATCACCGTGATTCCCGGCATGTTGCCGTCGTCGCCATCATCAAGGACAGCGAGCGGGGTGCGGTGGCGATCCGTGATCGACAGAATGGCGCCGATCAGCACGACCTTGCCCTTGAACCACTCATCGGGAAGGAAGGCGACGGTGTGCGAGGGATAGACCGCAAAGGCGGGTGTTTCGGCATCGGGATGCGGGCGCCACGCGATTTCGGGCGCGGTATTGGGGGTATTGATGCCAAGCAGCTTTACCGCCTTGCGCACAAAGCCAAGCGGCATGCCGGGATTGGTTTGGCCTGGAAAGATCCACCGCACGCTGTCGTTGGTCGGGTCTTTTAG
>FSSH01000017.1_pt1 | contig 184529 bp, 164 predicted proteins | sample 1166101 | NCBI WGS metagenome assembly FSSH01 (sample SAMEA32972668, study PRJEB13176) | freshwater metagenome | biome: Drinking water system; feature: Biomass in drinking water that filtered by 0.45 um membrane; material: drinking water | place: USA | collected 2012-12-20 | depth 0 m
GCACGTTTAATCTCGCGCATCAGGCAGTCGTTAAAGGCGGTGCGATTGTTGGTTTTGGTTAAAGGGTCGGTAAACGCCATTTTCAAGGCTTGTTGAAAGAAGGTGGCATTTCTTAACGGATAAATCAGGCAGCACAACAGGCTTTCCAGCATTTTCAATTCGTCTTTGCTGAAACGGTTGCTGTCCCAAGGGGTCAAATCTTGATACATAGTAAAATCTTTCAGGGATACTTGATTGCAAGACCTGACTCTATTCTGCCCTATACGGCCTTTCATTTATGGCCACCGTAAAAACCCGTTCGCGCTCACTTTGGGCATCAGCCTCATGTCGCACTATCTAGCAATATCGCATTTATTTCCAACTGTCTTGTCGGTGACCATCATCGAAACATTTCACTCAAGCCAGAAAAACCAAGGACGCTCTGCTGGAGTTGGCACAATCATACTTCTCGTAGGAATTGAACAAAGCCATTAAGAGACTAATTGAGGTGTCGGAAAAATTTACAGAACCCGTTGAATTGAACTGCTAAAACAATATAAAACTATGACTTCATTATATTATTAAATTCTGGCGTTTTTTTTGCTTTCCATAACCCGAATAACTCACCTGTCCGTGTAATATTCAATTATGTATATCCGTTCAGCAGACGGTGTTGATTTACAAACTTTGGATTTAGGAAATCAAAATGAAAAGATTGCTTATATGCTCGTTACTGTTTCTTGCTGGTTCGGTTACCACAGCGAACGCTTCGCTTCTTGGCCCCACCTCTTATCTTAGCTTCGCAGATAGTCCGTTCTCTTTGTTGGCTTATCAGTATTTTTATAACGAAACGTTTGAAGATCATTTGCTTAACACACCCGGTGTTACTGCCACCCCTGGATTTGTCACGAGCATTGGATTTGCGTTCGGTCGTGACTCAGTCGATGCAGACGATGGCTCAATTGATGGATCTGGTTCACCAGGCGATAGCTATTTCAGCGGTGCAGGTAGTCAGGGTATAACTTTTACCTTCAACGAAGTTATCTTGGGAGCGCTTCCTGACAATGTCGGTATTGTTTGGACTGACGGTGGCGGAACAATAGGTTTTGAGGCCTTCGATGCTGCAAATCAATCGTTGGGCGTAGTCAACGGAACACATGCGGATTTTTCAAATGGCGGTACTACTGCTGAAGATCGATTCTACGGCGCTATCAATGCGGGTGGAATTTCTCGTATTCATATTTGGAATACCTCTGGGGGTATCGAAGTAGACCATCTCCAATATGGCTTGACAGTAACCTCGGTTCCTCTGCCAGGCGCAATGGTATTGTTTGGTAGCTCCCTTTTTGGGATGCTTGGCTTAATGTTTCGGAAGCAAAATAAACTCGCTTAAATTCAAGTTTATTGTTTGGCATTCCCTGACTTTAAAAGGGAATGCCGAATTTCTTCTGGCTCTAGTATGTGATGAGCCGCTTTAAGCGCTTTGTTCAAGATTGATGCGGTTCGTATAGTTAGCTCAGCAAGCAGTCTCGATGGAATCGAGGCTTCGAAGGCCAAGACCTTCGCAGGCCGCATATCAGACAACACTATCGCTCAGTGATCCTTTCCACTGCGGTCGCTAAACCGGTGGGGGCGGTCCGATCTCCGTCAAACTCATCCAAATAGACACATCCAGCAATCGAAAGGACAGGATTGACACTTAGAGAAAATCCGCTCAGCACTCGCACCTCAAGGCCTTTGAACACAAACATGCCCTGACGATAAACCTGTCCAACCGCATGTTTCCCATATACTGCGCAAACAACAAAGCCCGCCAAATCCCGCTGAGTTTTACTGATTCTTAACGACCCCCCCCCCGAATTTTTACGACATTTTTATCCGCCAATCGGTAGATTGTGTCCCTGGCGATCCGCGACGCATATACCAGCAAATTGGCTTGATGTAAGCACTCGCCCTATCCAAAAATTGTTTGCGCTTCCTGGCAGGTGTTAGTTATGAGTGGACTGTATCTATTGAGCGGCGGATTAGCGCTGCTGGTGTTTATCTATCTGGTGGTCGCCTTGTTTTATCCGGAGAAATTCTGATGAACGAAGCGGGCTTTCTACAAATTCTGATTTACCTCAGTGCACTGCTAATGCTCAGCAGGCCGCTGGGCGTTTACATGGCACGGGTTTATCAAGACGAATCCATCGTGGCCAATACCTGGTTCGCTGGACTTGAGCGGGGACTGTATAGACTCTGCGGAGTCAAACCCGAGCAAGACATGCGTTGGCAGCAATATGCGGGCGCTTTGCTGATCTTTAACCTGCTGGGTCTGCTGGCCGTTTATGCCTTACAAACTTGCCAAGACCTGTTGCCGCTCAATCCACAGGCCTTGCCAGCGATAACGACCGACTCGGCGTTAAATACTGCCATCAGTTTTGCCACCAATACCAACTGGCAAGGCTATTCCGGTGAGGCCGCCATGAGTTATCTCACGCAAATGCTGGGTCTAACCGTGCAGAACTTTTTATCGGCAGCCAGCGGCATGGCGGTGCTGGTGGCATTGATACGCGGTTTTAGCCGACGGAACACCAACGCTATCGGCAATTTCTGGGTGGATATGACTCGCACGACTTTGTATATTCTGCTGCCGATTTCATTGCTGCTGGCCATCGTTCTGGTGGGGCAAGGCGTAGTCCAAACCTTTGATCCCTACACCACCGTCAAGCTCCAAGAACCGCTGACTTACTCCACACCCGCCGTCGACGCGGCTGATCAAGCCTTGCAGGATGCGCAAGGTCAACCCGTCACCCAAACCCAACAAATCCAGGAACAAACCTTGGCCTTGGGACCGGCAGCCTCGCAAATCGCTATTAAGCAGCTTGGTACCAACGGTGGCGGTTTTTTTAATGCCAACTCGGCGCATCCTTACGAAAACCCCACCCCTCTGAGCAATTTTTTGGAAATGCTCGCCATCCTGCTAATTCCCGCCGCGCTCTGTCATACCTTTGGTTTTCTGGTCGGCGATAGTCGGCAAGGTTGGACGCTTTTGGCGGCGATGACCCTGGTGTTTTTGGCGTTGATTTTCGTCACCGTACCCGCCGAACAACAGGGCAATCCGGCACTGGCTGGTTTGGGGGTGGATCAAGCCGCCTCCAATCTACAATCAGGCGGCAATATGGAAGGCAAGGAAGCTCGGTTCGGCATCGTCAACTCTGCGTTGTGGGCAGTAGCGACCACCGCCGCTTCCAACGGCTCCGTGAACGCCATGCACGACTCATTTACCCCCATCGGTGGCATGATCCCGATGTGGTTAATCCAGTTGGGCGAAGTAATATTCGGCGGCGTTGGTTCCGGTCTTTACGGAATGATTGTGTTCGCGCTGGTGGCCGTTTTTATCGCCGGCTTGATGATAGGCCGTACCCCTGAATATTTAGGTAAAAAGATCGAAGCCTTTGAAATGCAGATGGCGGCAGTGATTATTCTGATTCCTCCGTTCTTGGTATTGGGCGGCACGGCATTGGCGGTGATGACCGAGGCCGGCAAAGCATCAATCCTCAACCCCGGTGCCCACGGTTTCAGCGAAGTCTTGTATGCCTTGTCTTCCGCTGGCAATAACAATGGCAGCGCCTTTGCCGGCTTATCGGCCAATGTACCGTTTTACAACTATCTGCTTGGCCTGGCCATGCTGGTATCGCGTTACGGGTTGATGATCCCGGTACTCGCCATCGCCGGTTCGCTGGCCGCCAAAAAACATGTGCCGGTCGGCCCCGGCACCTTACCGACCCATACGCCTTTATTCGCTGTGTTGCTGATTATCACGGTGTTAATGGTCGGCGCGCTGACCTTCGTGCCGGCGCTGGCCTTGGGCCCTATCGTTGAGCAGTTACACATGCTCGCTCATCCTTGATTTCCAAGCAGGTAACCATATGACGCATAAAGCGCTCTCGACTTCCTTATTCGACTCGGACCTGCTCCAGCAAGCGGTTTGGGAAGCCTTTAAAAAACTGACACCGCAACAACAGTGGAAAAATCCGGTGATGTTTGTGGTCTATCTGGGCAGTTTGTTGACGACGGGCTTGTGGCTACAAGCCTTGAACGGCGCGAGCGAGGAGCCTGCCGGTTTTATTTTAACCATCAGTATCTGGTTGTGGTTTACCGTGCTGTTCGCCAATTTCGCCGAAGCGGCGGCAGAAGGCCGCAGCAAAGCACAGGCCGCCTTTTTGCGCACAGCCAAGCGCGATATTGCCGCCAAGAAACTCGATGAACCGCGCTACGGCAGCGATTATTCGAAAATCGCCGGTTCCAGCCTGGCGAAAGGCGACGTGGTGCTGATCGAAGCCGGGGATTTTGTACCTGGTGATGGCGATGTCATTGAAGGCGTAGCCTCGGTGGACGAAAGCGCCATCACCGGCGAAAGCGCGCCAGTGATCCGCGAATCGGGCGGCGACTTCAGCTCAGTCACCGGCGGCACCCGGGTATTGTCGGATTGGCTGGTGGTGCGGATTTCCGCTAACCCCGGCGAGACTTTTCTGGACCGGATGATTGCCATGGTGGAAGGGGCAAAGCGGCAGAAAACCCCGAATGAGATTGCCTTGACCATCTTGCTGGTGGCACTTACGCTGGTATTTTTAATGGCGACAGTGACCTTGCTGCCCTTCTCGCTATATAGCGTGGAAACGGCTGGCGCGGGCCGACCCATTTCCATTACCGTTTTGGTCGCCTTGCTGGTCTGTTTGATCCCGACCACCATAGGCGGCTTGCTGTCGGCGATTGGCGTAGCGGGTATCGGCAGGATGATGCAAAAAAACGTGATCGCCACCTCCGGCCGAGCGGTGGAAGCGGCTGGCGATGTTGATGTGTTATTACTGGATAAAACCGGCACCATTACCCTGGGCAATCGTCAGGCAACCGCGTTTTTGCCGGCTAGCGGCATCAACGAAACCAATCTCGCCGATGCTGCACAGCTGGCCTCATTAGCCGACGAAACCCCGGAAGGTCGCAGTATCGTGATACTAGCCAAACAAAAGTTTGGTTTGCGCGAACGCGATGTGCAATCCTTGGGCGCCACCTTCATCCACTTCAGCGCGCAAACGCGGATGAGCGGCGTCAATCTGCACGGCAGGCAAATACGCAAAGGCGCTGACGCTGCCATCCGCCAATACGTGACCGAACAAGGCGGTTGCTTTCCCGAGGAAATTCAGCAGATGGTGACGAATGTCGCCCGGCGCGGCAGTACCCCCCTGGTAGTCGCTGAAGGTAAACAAGTGTTAGGTGTGATCGAACTGAAAGACATCGTCAAAGGCGGCATTAAGGAACGCTTTATCGAACTGCGGCAAATGGGCATCAAAACCATCATGATCACCGGTGACAACCGTTTGACCGCGGCGGCAATCGCTGCCGAAGCCGGCGTCGACGACTTCTTAGCCGAAGCCACCCCGGAAGCGAAATTGGCCTTGATCAGAAAGCATCAAGCGGATGGGCGATTAGTGGCCATGACGGGCGACGGCACCAATGACGCGCCGGCGCTGGCACAAGCCGACGTAGCGGTGGCGATGAACAGCGGGACTCAGGCCGCCAAGGAAGCTGGCAACATGGTCGATCTGGATTCCAACCCAACTAAACTGATTGAGATCGTCGAGACCGGCAAGCAAATGTTGATGACCCGTGGGGCGCTGACCACCTTTAGCGTAGCCAACGATGTGGCGAAATATTTCGCCATCATCCCGGCGGCGTTTGCGACCACCTATCCGGCATTGAATGCGTTAAATGTCATGGGCTTAGCAACTCCGGCCAGCGCAATTTTATCAGCGGTGGTTTTTAATGCACTCATTATCATCGCCCTGATTCCGCTGGCCCTGAAAGGCATCAAATATCAGCCCCTCGGTGCCGAAAAGCTGCTGCAAAACAATTTGCTGGTCTATGGTCTCGGTGGCTTAGTCGTACCGTTTATAGGCATCAAGGCAATCGATTTGCTCCTGGTAACAATGCACTTGGTTTAAGGGGAAGAACATGCAAACGTATTTAAAACCCGCGTTAATGCTGTTGCTAACGATGACACTGATCACCGGCGGTCTCTATCCAGTGCTGGTGACCTTGGTCGCTCAAGTGGTTTTTCCGGCCCAAGCCAACGGCAGCCTGATAATTGATAAGGAAGGCCAGGCTATCGGCTCGACACTGATCGGCCAACCCTTTAACCAAACCCGGTACTTTTGGGGGAGACCATCGGCGACCGCACCCCATCCTTATAATGCTGCAGCTTCCGGCGGCTCAAATCTCGGCCCGACCAATCCGGCTTTGACAGAGGCCGTAGCACTGCGCATTCAAGCTTTGCAGCAGCTAGACCCCGGCAACCATGCCCCCGTACCGGTCGACCTGGTTACCGCTTCCGCGAGCGGTTTAGACCCACATATCAGTAATGCGGCGGCCCATTACCAGATTAAACGGGTAGCCAAGGCCAGACATTTGCCGGAAAGCATCGTGCAGGAATTGGTCAATGCGCATACTGAAAATAGGCAGTGGCTGGTACTTGGGGAATCGCGCGTGAATGTACTGGCCCTGAATTTGGCTTTGGACGCTTATGCGCAAACTACCCAGCCATGAACGAGCAACGTCTTGATCCTGACCAATTGCTGGCCCGCGTCGAGCGCGATCAAGCCAAGGCCAAACGCGGCCGGCTGAAAATCTTTTTCGGCGCAGCGGCTGGGGTCGGTAAAAGCTACGCGATGTTGTTGGCGGCGCGGGAAAGGCGCGCGGACAATCTCGATGTAGTCGTTGGTCTGGTGGAAACTCACGGTCGCGTGGAAACCCAAGCCTTACTGCAAGGGCTGGAAACTCTACCCACTCGCAAGATCGATTATAAAGGTACTGTACTGCAGGAGTTTGATCTTGATGCGGCCTTGAAAAGGCGACCAGCCATCATTCTGGTGGACGAATTGGCGCATACCAACGCTCCCGGCTCGCGGCACCCGAAACGATGGCAAGATATTCACGAACTGTTGGACGCCGGGATCGATGTCTACACGGCGCTGAACGTGCAACATCTGGAAAGTCTGAACGATGATATTGGGCAAATCGCCGGCATCCGTATCTGGGAAACCGTGCCGGACACAGTGTTTGAGTCCGCCGACGAAGTCGAACTGGTTGATTTGCCGCCAGACGAATTGTTACTGCGGCTCAGGGAAGGCAAAGTCTATTTGCCGCTACAAGCCGAACAGGCGATGCAGCATTTCTTTCGTAAAGGCAATCTGATTGCCCTGCGGGAGCTGGCATTGCGGCAAACGACCAACCGCGTCGATGCGCAGATGCTGGATTACCGTGAAGACAACGCCATCCGCGAAGTCTGGCAGGTTAACGAACGGCTAATGGTGTGCATCGGGCCCAATGTGTTGGCCGAGCGCTTGGTCAGAGCCGGCAAACGCTTGGCGACCAGCCTGCGCAGCGACTGGATTGTGGTGTATGTGGAAACCCCGGAATTGGCGCGCTTACCCGCAGAAAAGCGCGACGGAATTTTACGGGTATTGCGTTTAGCGGAGCAGTTGGGCGCGGAAACCGCCACACTTAGCGCCCCTGCCATGAGTGAGGCGATTATCCGCTTTGCCCGCGAGCGAAATATCAACAAAATCGTGATCGGCAAACCCAGTCGGCGCGGTTGGCGGCGTTGGCTGTTGGGATCTGTGGTGGATGCGCTGATCAGTCATGCCCACAATATCAATATCTATCTACTTGGCAGTCCGCAATTGGGGGACACGCAGGAACTGGAAGCCGAACTGTCTTTATTTAGGAAAACACCGTTGCCGGGCTTGCGGCAGCGCATTCCTAGTAAAACTCGTAGACGGTATAGCGGCTATCTGTGGGCGATGGCCGTTACCCTAGTCTGCACTGCGGTAGGTCAACTGTTGTTCGGCACCGTGGAACTGGCCAATGTGGTGATGGTGTATTTACTCGGCGTGGTGTTTGTCGCCACCCATTGTGGGCGCGGGCCGTCGATTTTGGCGTCGTTATTCAGCGTGGCGATATTCGACGTAATGTTCGTGCAACCTCTATACAGTCTGTCGGTAGCCGATAGCCAGTATCTGATCACCTTGCTGGCAATGCTGGTGGTGGCTATCGTGATCAGCAATCTGATGGTTAATGTGCGTGCCCAAGCCAAGGTTGCCGCGCATCGGGAACGCCGCGCCGCTGCCTTGTACGCAATGAGTAAAGAGCTGGCAGTGGCGCAAAACGAACAGCAAGTGGTCGCGACAGCGGTTAAACATCTGTACGCCGAGTTCAGCAGTCGCAACGTCATTTTATTTGCTAACCCGGCTGGTCGGCTGATGTACCCCAAACAGCAGAGTCTGCCCCAATCCTTATGCGGCGCGGATCTGAGCGTGGCGCAGTGGGTTTACGATCACAACGAAATGGCAGGCCACGGTACCGATACCTTACCGGGCAGTGCCGCGATTTATTTCCCGATTCAAGACGAACACAAGGCCATTGGGGTATTGGCACTGTTACCGGTTAATTTGCGCCGGGTGTTTTTGCCGGAACAGCAAAAATTACTGGAAACCTTTTTGCGCCAAATCGGCCAGGCCGTGGCGCGTTTACGCTTTTCAGAACAGGCCAAGCTGTCGCAAATGCAGATAGAAGCCGAGCAGCTACGCAACTCGCTACTTAGCGCCATTTCTCACGATTTGCGCACGCCACTGGCAACCATTATCGGCTCGGCCAGCGCCTTGGTTGAAGATGAAGGCCATTTGCAAACCCAGCACAGACAAGAGCTCAGTCGCGCCATTTATGACGAAGCGGAACGAATGGCGAATCTGGTGAATAATATTCTGGACATGGCCAGACTTGACGCCGGCGTAGTGGAATTAAACAAGCAGTGGCATCCGGTCGAAGAAATCATCGGCACGGTACTGACCCGCCTGCAAAAACAACTAAGCGGTCGAAAAGTCAGAGTCAGTCTGCCGCCAGGTATTGCCATGGTGTTTGTCGATGCGGTCATGATAGAGCAGGTGCTGATCAATCTATTGGAAAATGCCTTGCGCTATACCCCTGCGGCGTCTGAACTTGAGGTGCTTGCGGAACAACGGAATATGACGATGGAAATCTCGGTCGCCGATCGCGGCCCCGGCATCCCCAAAGGCCTGGAGAACAGATTGTTCGAAAAATTTTACCAAGCGCGTCATGAATCGGCGCAGAGCGGTGTCGGCTTGGGGTTGGCGATATGCCGAGCAATTGTCGAGGCGCACGGCGGTCAAATCGGCGCTATAAACCGACCGGGGGGCGGCGCGCTGTTCCGCTTCAGCTTACCGATCAGCGAGCCGCCGCCCTGCGTAGAGGCCGAGGAATGAACCCACGCCTATTAGGTTTAGGCCATGGCTAAATCTCAAGCCGTCATCGTGGTGATAGAAGACGATCCACCGATCAGGCGCTTTTTGCGTACCAGTCTGGCCACCCACGACTACGCCGTCTTTGAGGCAGAATCCGGCAAACAAGGCCTGATCGAAGCCGGGGTGCGCAAACCGGATTTACTGATCCTGGACCTGGGTTTACCGGATATGGACGGGATAGACGTGATCAAGCGTGTGCGCAGTTGGTCGGCCATACCCATTATCGTCTTGTCGGCCCGCAGCAACGAGCAACAAAAAATCGACGCTTTGGACGCCGGTGCCGACGATTATTTAACCAAGCCCTTCGGCTTTGGCGAACTCCTGGCACGGATTAGAGTGGCTTTGCGGCATGCAAGTCGACCGCCGGAATATACGCAAGACGATGTATTTAGGGTGGATGCGCTGAAAGTAGATTTACGCAATCGGCTAGTCAGCGTCAACGACAGCGAAATTCATCTAACCCCGATTCAATATCGCTTGCTGTGTGTGCTGATCAAACACGCTGACAAAATTTTGACGCATCAGCAAATTTTGAAGGACGTTTGGGGGCCGTCGTATCAGGAGAATCCGCATTATTTGCGGATTTACATGAGCCAATTGCGGCAAAAACTGGAAAGCGACCCGACTCAGCCCAAATACTTGCTGACCGAGTCGGGCGTGGGTTATCGATTTAAAGCGAGATGAGCGCGCCGCTTCACTGGCTGACTGGCTGGCGAGAAGCCTACTTAATAGCCCGCTTCTACGCGGTTTCTGCCGCGTTGCTTAGCTTGATACATGGCTGCATCGGCACGTTTGATCAAGGATTCCGGGCTATCGCTACCTTTTAGCGACGCAACCCCTAAACTTGCGGTCAAATTCAGTACGTCCATGCCATAAGCCAAAGTGTGCGACTCGATGTCGGTACGCAGGCGTTCGCCGATTACCATCGCGCCATCGATATCGGTGTCGCTGAGCAAGATCACAAATTCTTCACCGCCGAACCGAAACACCGCATCACTGCCACGCACCGTGTCTTTCAACCAACTCGCCAGAGAAGACAAGGCCAAGTCACCGCACGCGTGTCCATACTGGTCGTTGATATTTTTAAAATGATCGACGTCGACAAAAATCAAGGACAAATGCTGTGAGTTGCGCTCCGCACGTTTAATCTCGCGCATCAGGCAGTCGTTAAAGGCGGTGCGATTGTTGGTTTTGGTTAAAGGGTCGGTAAACGCCATTTTCAAGGCTTGTTGAAACAAGGTGGCATTTCTTAAAGGGTAAATCAGGCAGCACAACAGACTTTCCAGCATTTTCAATTCGTCCTTGCTGAAACGATTGCTGCGGGTTAGTTTTAATTCGCCTAGCTGTTGTTCTTCGACTTTCAAGGCATAGTTGCAAGAATGGCGAGCCATCACCCCACGTTTGAACTCTAAATTGAATTCTTCGTTGACATATTCGAAGCCGTTATGCGCAATGGTATTCTGAATTTTATTGCAGAAAATACTGATCAGCTCGTTGAATTCCAAAGTGGTTTGCAAGGCGCTACTAATGTCGTAGTGATGCAAATTGACAGCGGTTGAAGCTTCAAAGGTTTTATTGCTGACTATCGCTAAATCGGCTGCTTTATCTTTCATGACGGTTCCCCGAGTCTTGAATCAAAGTTCAAGAACATTTAAGCCAGGAACGTGCCAGAGTTATATTTACTATATATAACAAATATTTAAATAAAAACAGCATAAGAAATTGGCAACAAGCGGCAATTTTCCGCCGCCTGTCTGCCATTCTAATGACTAAATCCTCATCAATAAACGGAATGGCCCATGATTAAATAATGTCATTTAACACGGGTTTAATGATCCCGTATGGTGTTGCCTAATCCAACAACATAACGGACAGAACAATGAACCGTGTCACTCGATCTATCATAATCATGCTATTCGCTGCCTTTGAGGCCTTAGCTGATGGCAATTCCAATTTCGAAGTGTTCGCCAACCTGACTACCGGGCCTGGTAATGTCACGGCAACCGCCAACGACCGGATCATAATGAGCCAACATCAGTTTTATCAACCGCAGTACACGGTGGTGGAGTACAAGGATCAAACCTTGCTGCCTTTTCCGAATAAAGAAATGTCTGCGGCCGATTCGACTGCGCCGATCAAACTCGACTCAGTCTTGGGCATCCGTTCCGACAGCAATGGGATCGTCTGGATGCTGGACAACGGCATGCGTAGTGGCGTGACGCCCAAACTGGTCGGCTGGAATACCAAAACCAACAAACTCCAGCGCTTGATTTACCTGCCGGCCCCGATTGCACCCAAGGATGCGTTCGTCAACGACTTTGCGTTGGATACTAATCACAACCATGCATTTATCAGTGACCCTGCTGGCGGTGCGAATGCCGCCTTGATTGTGGTTAACTTGTCGACCGGCGCGGCGCGGCGAGTGTTGGAAGGACATCACAGTGTGGTGCCGGAAAACGTCGATTTAGTCATCGACAATGTGCCGATTCAGGTGAAAACCGCGTCGGGCGAACGGGTTAAGCCGCATATTGGGGTTAATCCGATTACCCAGGATTTGGCGAACGAATGGGTGTATTTCGGACCGATGCACGGCCTTAGTCTTTACCGGATTAAAGCCGCCGACTTGATCAATGAGTCCTTAACGCCTCAAGAACTCGCTCAGCATGTTGAACGCTATAGCGACAAACCGATTTCGGACGGTATCAGCATTGATGAGAATAACAATATCTATCTAGGGGACTTAGCCAATAATGCGATTGGCGTGATCGATTCCAAACGACAATACCGGCAATTGGCGCAATGTCTACGCCTGTCATGGGTAGACTCTTTTAGTTTTGGCGCGAATGGACAACTCTATGCGGTGGTTAATCGCTTGCATCGCTCGGCCACGCTGAACGGCGGCGATGATCAATCCAAACCGCCGTATTTTCTGTTGAAGGTTAAGGCGGTGGCCGCCGGCCTACCTGGACGTTAAAGTTTGATTTGCGATGCGCTTATTGTCCGGCCTATTGCGGTAATTTGTTCACGCAACCAACCGTGGGCCGGGTCTTTTTCCCATAACGGATGCCAAATCATCGCCAAATCGTAGTCCGGCAAACTGACCGGCACCGGCAATACTTCCAGGGGTACCAGTTTCTGAAACGCTATGGCCAAGCGGTAGGGTAAAGACAAAATCATATTGGACTGGGCAACGATTAAGGGTGCCGACAAAAAATGCGGCACGATGAAATTAATCCGCCGCTCCAAGCCCAACTCCAGCAATTTCTCATCGATCACGCCCAACTTATCGCCGGTTCTGGAGATTAGCATGTGCGTCTCCGCCAAATACGCCTCCAAAGAGGGCGCTGCTTTGATCTTTGGATAATCCTGCCTGACGACACAAGCCATGCGATCCATAAATAAATGTTCGCTGTGCAAATGCGCAGGCGGATTCAGTACCGAAGCAAAACCCAACACCACATCCAGACTACCGTTTTCTAACTGCGGCAAAGGAAAAACAGATTCCGTCCGCTTGACATGAATAGCCACACCCGGCGCCGACTGCTCAATTAATTTCGACAACTCCGGCAAGATTAGAAACTCCATGTAGTCGGTGGCGGCGATGGTGAAACGGCGCTGACTGGATGCTGGATCGAAGGCCTGGGGTGCCTCTAGCAAGCGTTCCATTTCCTGTAAAAGACTGCGTACCGGCTCCACTAATGCCAGCGCCAATGCAGTGGGCTGCATGCCTGAGGGAGATTTAACCAAGACCGGATCGTTCAATTGCTGACGCAAGCGATGCAAGGTATGGCTCATCGCCGACTGGGTGACGAACATACATTCCGCCGCGCGGGTGACATTGCGCTCGCGCATCAATGTATCGAAAGCCAGTAACAGATTTAAGTCGAAAGTACGTAGATTAGCCAAATGGATGTTCCTCAACAAATTCTAAAGATATGGTTGAAAATAACTTCCCGCAATCCGAATGCTGGTTCCCACGCAGAGCATCACTGAGTTTAAGTTAAGCCGTCATACCGGCAGGGATTGCCGGTATCCAGTTCACAAGGATGTGAAAGGCCTTCGCCGTCCTTGGCTTCTGGGTTCCGGCACCCGCTAGAGCACGAAGTGAATCCCTGCCGGAACGACGTGTTTTTTCTTAACTTAATGGCAGTGACGCAGAGCATGGGAACCATCAGTGAATTCGGCTGCATACTAAACAAAATCGATGCTGGTCGGTATGAATAGTCTTGATGATAGCGGATGAAATTTCACCATTTCACAGTTCAACCCATTCCCCCTAACTTATACCGCGAGCGTGTCGACCAGCCACTAGGTTTTTACTCCCCCAAGGGTAGCTTTCGGTTGGCGACACGCCAAACGTTCAATGGCAACTGCCGTTTACCAAAACATATTTCGGGGGGATTCTATCCATGTCTGCACAAATTCCAATTTCTACGTTCAAGCCCTACCGGGGCGAGAAAGCCAGGCTGGCAAGGGCCTACGACTATCTGATTCTGGTCTTGGCTTTATTTCTGTTCATCGGCTCGTTTCATCTGCATTTTGCCCTGACCGTCGGCGATTGGGACTTCTGGGTTGATTGGAAAGACCGGCAGTGGTGGCCATTGGTCACACCTTTAATCGGCATTACCTTTCCCGCCGCCGTGCAGGCGGTGCTGTGGGATAAGTTTCGTTTGCCGCTGGGTGCCACCCTGTGCGTCGCCGCCTTGTTGATCGGTACCTGGGTGACCCGCGTGTTTGCCTACCACTATTGGAACTATTTCCCCATCAATATGGTGCTGCCCGCGACGATGATTCCGGGCGCCTTGGTATTGGACACCTTGCTGATGTTAACCAATAGCTTGACCATCACTTCGATTTTCGGCGGCGGCGCGTTTGCGCTGCTGTTTTACCCGACCAACTGGCCGATATTTGGGATGTTCCATCAACCGGTCGAAGTGGCCAACAGTCAGCTGACGATCGCCGATTTGTTCGGTTTTCAATATATCCGTACCGGCATGCCGGAATACCTGCGCATCATCGAGCGCGGCACATTACGGACATACGGCCAGTACGCGACACCGCTGTCGGCCTTCTGTTCGGCTTTGCTGTGTTCGTTGATGTATCCGTTGTGGTGGCATATCGGCAAGTGGTTTGCCACTACCCGTTACTTGAGCAAAATTTAAGGAACAGCCAACATGAAAACCCATTTTAAATCTTGGCTGTTAGCCTTAATCGCTCTCACGGTATTGTCCGGTTTGCCTATGTCGTCCGCTCAGGCTCATGGCGAAAAGGCCTTGGAGCCCTTCATCCGCATGCGCACCATTCAGTGGTACGACGTGCAGTGGTCCACGCAAAAATTCAACGTCAACGATGAAGTCAGCGTCAGCGGCAAGTTTCATGTCGCCGAGGACTGGCCAGTCAGTGTGCCCAAGCCGGAAGCCAGCTTTTTGAATATTTCCACCCCAGGGCCGGTACTGATTCGCACCGAGCGCTACCTGAACGGCAAGCCCTGGACCAACTCGGTCGCCTTGCAACCGGGCGGTGACTACGATTTTAAAGTGGTCATGAAAGGCCGCTTGCCAGGGCGCTACCACATCCATCCGTTTTTCAATTTAAAGGATGCCGGGCAAGTGATGGGGCCAGGCGTTTGGCTGGAAATCGGTGGGAATCCCAGCGACTTTAGCAACACTATCAAAACCATCAACGGTGAAATGATCGATATGGAAAGTTTCGGTTTTGCCAATGGTGTGTTTTGGCACCTGTTTTGGGGGGTATTGGCGGCTGCTTGGCTGTTATGGTGGGTGCGCCGGCCATTATTTATCAGCCGTTACCGCATGCTGGATGCCGGCTTGGAACATGAACTGATTACGCCACAGGATAAGTTGATTGCCAAGGTGGTGTTGGTCAGCGTGCCGGTTTTGGTGTTGGTGCTAAATAGCGTAACCGCAAGCCGTTATCCGGATGTCATTCCGTTGCAAGCCGGCTTGGATCAAATTCTGCCGCTACCGGCGCAAGTCAATGCCGGCACAGTCAATGTGGACACGCTAAAAGCGGAATACAACATCGCTCAGCGCGCCATGGTGTTGCAGGTCAAGGTCGATAACCGTAGTCAAGGTGCGGTGCGGATCGGCGAATTCGCCAGTTCGAACGTGCATTTTCTAAATGCCGATGCGGCCGATGTCGGTTACAACCCCGGCAAGGATGATGTCAGCAACAATGGCCTGAGCCTGGATAATGCTTCACCCATAGAGCCCGGCGAACAACGCACTGTCACCATCGAAGTGCGCGATGCCGCCTGGGAGTCCGAGAAATTGGATGGCCTGATTCGGGATGCGGATTCCCGATTAGGCGGCTTGCTGTTTCTTTACGACGACATGCTGGGCAAACGCTATATCTCCAGCATTTCCGCTGCCGTCATTCCCAAATTCATTTAATTCAGGAGTAGAACATGGCTACCACGACAGAACACGTTAGCTTAAGCACCGAAAACCCCAAGTCATTGCCTTGGTATTTGCTTGACTTACCCAAATATTTAAAGGGATTTGGCTTTTTAACCGTTATGTACATCAGTTTACGACTGTATCAGGGCGCTTTTGCCATAGCGCACGGTCTTGATTCCTCGGAACCTGCGTTCGAACAGTACTGGATGCGACTGTTTTATATCGAACTGGTGGTGATCGCTGCCGTCGCCAGCGGCTTTTGGGGTTACTTATGGACCACGCGCGACCGCAATCTGGATCAACTGGCACCCAAGGAAGAGATACGCCGCTATTTCACCTTGACCATGTGGATCAGCATTTACACCTTTGCCGTGTATTGGGCGGGCAGCTATTTTGCCGAGCAGGATAACTCCTGGCATCAGGTAGCGATCCGCGACACGCCGTTTACCGCTAACCATATCATCGAGTTTTACTTTAACTTTCCGCTCTACGTGATCCTGGGCGGCTGTGCCTGGCTGTACGCCAGAACTCGCTTGCCCTTGTACGCCAAAGGCATTTCCTTGCCATTGACATTGGCGGTGTTTGGCCCCTTCATGATTTTGGTCAGTGTCGGTTTCAACGAGTGGGGACATACCTTCTGGTTTAGAGAAGAATTCTTCGCCGCGCCGATCCATTGGGGCTTTGTGATCGGGGTGTGGTTTGCGTTGGGCGTCGGTGGCATTTTGTTGCAGGGCGTCACCCGATTGATCGAGTTACTCGATCGGATTCCGGATGCCGAATAACACTTTTTTCTCTGCATCCACACGACCATGTTTCAGCCAAAGTCCGATGTAATCATGCCCAAGAGTCTTACCGATTCAGTTCACTATGCTTGGGTAGTACTTGCAGTCACGTTTCTGTGCTTGTTTGTGGCATCGGCACTGCGCTCCGTTCCAGGGGTTATCATGCTGTCCCTGGAGCAGGAGTTTGCCTGGAACAGAGAAACCATTAGCGGCGCCATTTCGCTCAACCTGCTGTTGTTCGGCCTTGCCGGACCATTTCTAGGTCGATTGATGGATGTATACGGCGCCAAAAAAGTGAGCGTCATCACGTTGATTTTGTCGCTGGCAGGCGCCGGTGGCAGCGTTTTTATGCAGGAATCTTGGCAATTGTATTTATTTTGGGGCTTGCTGATTGGGGCGGGCTCGGGCGGTACTTCCATGATTATGGGGTCGGCGTTAATCAATCGCTGGTTCCATAAACACCGAGGACTGGCATTAGGCATATTGGGCGCGGCTTTTTCCTCCGGTCAGTTAGTGTTCACCCCGCTGCTCATGCAGATCAATATGCATGAGGGTTGGCGCGTGGCGACGCTGTTTATCGCCGTAGGCCTGGGCCTGGTGGCTTTACCTTTGGTCCTGAAATTTTTAAGAGACGATCCCGAATCCAAAGGCCTGTCGCCTTATGGTGCTAATGGTGTTCATAGAACCGTACTTAAGCCCGATCGACATCCCATGCGAATAGCCATGCGCAGTCCGCAGTTCTGGTTGTTGGCCTTGAGCTTTGGTATTTGCGGATTAACCACCTCCGGCATATTTCAAACTCATTTGATTCCGCACGGCATCGAACATGGCTTCACCGACATGACCATGGCCATGTCGCTCGGGTTAATGGGCGCGGCCGATGTGTTCGGCACCATTTTATCCGGTTGGTTGTGCGACCGATACGGCAAGCGCTGGTCGCTGGCGTTTTATTACGTCGTCAGAGGCGCAACGCTGATAGTACTGCCCAGCATCGACACTACCGGGCAATTAATGATCTTCTCGGTTATTTACGGCATGAATTGGCTGTCCACGATTCCGGCAACCTCAGCGTTGACCGCGGATTTGTTCGGGAAACAAAACGCCGGCATGGTGTTCGGCTGGATTTGCTTCGCACATCAAGTCGGGGCGGCTATAGCCGCCTAAAGTGCCGGTTACGTCCACAGTGTGATTGGCGACTACAACCTGGCGTTTGTTACGTCAGGCCTGCTGGCTTTTGTGGCAACCGGCATCGTTTGTTTTATCCGTGAAACCCAAAAATGTTGGTATTTTAGAGACTCAATCACGGCACAGTTTTTAAGCAGAGAGATTGTCAGGATAGACTTAGACGATAGCTAAACCCATCCTGATGATCAATTGGCGACGAATCAATCTCTTCCGTATTTAGCAGCCTCGGCATCAGGTGACGATGAGGCCGATCTTCAAAACAAACCCAACTGCACCTGCGCTACTTCCGACATCATTTCCCGCGACCAAGGCGGATCCAACACCACTTCAACGTCTACCGAATTCACACCCGGTAAGGCGCGAATACATTTCTCGACGTCACTTTGAATAACCGGGCCCATGCCGCAACCCGGCGCGGTCAAGGTCATCTGCACATGCACATCGTTGCCGCCATGGGCATTGGGCTTGGCACTGCATTCGTAGACCAGACCCAAATCGACGATGTTGACCGGAATTTCGGGGTCGTAGACGGTTTTCATCACCTCCCAGCAATTTTTTTCCACGGCTTTGCTGTCAGTTTCCGAGACCAAGGTCTGCAAATGCTGGGTCTCTTTGCCCAAGGCATCCGCATCGATTCCGGCAATCCGCACCATATGCCCGTAATCGGTGACCACGGTGTAGTTGCTGCCCAAAGCCTGATGAATAGTCACTTCCTCGCCTTTGCTCAAGGTACCGTGATTACCATCGGGTATGGTGACGATGTTGACGTCGCGGGTTAAAAATACAATTTCTCTGTCTGCCATAAGATTCTTAGGGTTTAAATGTTTGGGCGTCAAAAGTTTGACCAGTCTTACCGATACTGGCATCGCTAAATAAATAAACGTAGAGCGGGTCCAGGCTACTCATGCTGGGTAGTGCGGTTTTATCTTCAGCCGGATAAGCTCTCTTCCGCAACGGCGAATCCACCGGTCCTGGCACCAAAGTATTAACACGGATTTTTTGCCCTGCTTCCAACTCCGCTGCCAGAATGCCGGCAAAACCTTCCAGAGCAATTTTGGCAACGCCATAAGCACCGGAATAGGCCTGGACTTTGCGCGCCGACGAATCGGAAATAAACACGATAGCGGCGTGCTCGCTGCTTTGCAGCAAGGGCAACAATACCCGGCACAGCAGGAAAGGCGCACTGAGATTGACGTTTAAGGCATGTCCCCAATCCTTGGTTTTGTAATTGGCGATGGGGCTATAGGCACTAAATTCCACCGCCGCATGCAATATCCCATGCAAAGCCCCATAACGTTGCGCTATCGCCTCGGCCATTTCTTCGTATTGCGCTTCGTTGGCACCGGCCAAATCGAAGGGATACATCACTGGCTCGGGACCACCGGCTGCGACAATCGCATCGTAGACTTTTTCCAGCTTAGGGATACTTTTATCCAGCAGAATGATTTGCGCACCCTGCCCGGCTAAAGCCAGGGCCGCCGTGCTGCCCAAGCCGCCGCCGGCACCCGTGATAAGTATGACCTGTTCGTTTAGTGGCATAAATGTGCGTGTATCCATTCCATCAATTGCGGCGGTTGTTCGATCAAGGCATCGGCACCCCAGGTATCGGGTTGGTCGTCGGTTTTCAAATAGCCGTATAGTGCTGCCAGGGTTTTCATGTTCGCCCGTTTGCCGGCGGTAATGTCGTGCACGGCATCGCCGATGTACACGCAATTTTGCGGCGAGACGCCGGCCTGCAGACAAGCGGCCAACATCGGTTCCGGATGCGGTTTACTGTTTGGCGTGGTATCGCCGCTGACTACACAGGCGGCCCGCTCGCTAAGTTGCATGGCCTCCATCAAGGGCACGGTAAAGCGAGACTTTTTATTCGTGACGACGCCCCACTTCAAACCCAATTGTTCTATCGCCGCTAAGTTATCGGCCATACCTTGGAAAAACCGGCTGTGTTCGGCGATATTCCGTTCATAGGTGTCCAGCATAAACGCCAGCATCTGTTGCGCCAGACTGTCATCCACAGACGCGGAATGTCTAATCATCGGCATGGCGCCGTGAGATATAAAAGGCCGCACTGTGTCTGCCGAGGCTTCTGCAAATCCGTGAGCCAGCAGCGTCTTGTTCAAGCAAGCGATCAGATCCGGCGCGGTATCCACTAAGGTACCGTCAAGATCGAACAACACGCAATCCAGTTTAAATCCAGTCATAGCGCATTACTCGGGGCGCTGAAACGCCGCAATATAATTGACGTCGATGTCCTTACCCAAACTAAACCGCTTGTTGAACGGGCTGTATTGAATGCCGACCATACCTTGCAACTCAAGCCCTGCGCTTCTGGCCATTTGGCCAAGTTCCGACGGCTTGATGAAAGTCTTATATTCGTGAGTACCTTTTGGCACCATTTTCAAAACGTGTTCAGCCGCCAAGATAGCCAGCAACCAGGCTTTGGGCACTCGATTTAAGGTGGAAAAAAACACCATACCGCCCGGCTTAACTAAGGTGGCGCAGGCGGCAATAATGGATGCCGGATCGGGAACGTGCTCCAGCATTTCCATGCAGGTCACGTGATCGAAACCGGCGGGCTGTTCCGCCGCGAGTTGCTCGGCACTGATTTTCCGGTAGCTGGCGTTGACGCCGGTTTCTAAGCCGTGCAGATCGGCAATATCCAGCAAGTCTTCGCTTAAATCCACACCCAAGGCATCCGCACCAGCTTTGGCTAAGCCTTCGGTGAGAATACCGCCGCCGCAGCCTACATCCACTAATCGTTTGCCAGGCAAATCGGCGAATTGCTGAATAAATTGCAAGCGCAAGGGGTTGACGTCATGCAAGGTTTTAAACTCGCCGTTTTGGTCCCACCAACGCTCGGCTTGCGAACCGAACTTATGAATTTCGTGGGGATGTACGTTTTCTGTCGCTGTCATAGTGCCAACCTGTTCATGGGGCTATAGTTTACTGTATTACTAGGTTATTCGTCATGCGCCAACTTGCAGCCCGGAATTTACCAGCCATTTGCCCGCTGCGATGATCATTTTCCAGGCGACTGTCCGGAGCGAATAAACGCTTTAGGCCGTGGGATGCTCTTGCAAACGCTCCTGCCAAAGCTGAATTTTTTGCCTTAGGGCGGGCATGTCAAATGTCGTTAACTGTCGGTTGCGCAACAATTGCTTACCGCTGATCCAAACATCGGATACCTGATGCCGACTGGCGGCATAGACAATCTGCGCCAGCGGATTGAACAATGGCTGAGTTTCCAGTTCGCTTAGATCTATTGCCACCACATCGGCAGCCTTCCCGATGGTCAGCGAACCGATCTCAGCATCCAGACCGAGAGCTTTAGCACCATTGATGGTCGCCATTTGTAATGCCGTCATCGCCGACACAGCACTGGCGTCGCCTGCCACACCTTTACCTAGCAAAGCGGCGGTGCGCATTTCCGAAAGCATATCCAGATCATTATTGCTGGCCGCGCCGTCGGTGCCAAGCGCCACATTAATGCCCGCCGCCAGACACTCCGCCACCGGGCAAAAGCCGCTGGCCAATTTCAAATTAGATTCCGGGCAATGGACGATGTGGCCGCCTGTCTCTGCGTAAAACCGGATGTCTTCGCTAGACAATTGCGTCATATGCACCGCGATAAACGAGGGCGTTAATAAGCCCAACTCATGCAGACGCTGCAGCGGCGTTTGGCCCGTTTTACTTTTTTGCTCGTCGACTTCGTGCGCTGTTTCGTGCAAGTGCATGTGCACGGTCAAATTCATCTCGTCGGCATAGGTAATGACGTTGCGTAGAGGTCCATCGGACACGGTATAGGGCGCATGCGGTGCGAACGATGTGCTAATCAGGGTTTCATGCCGCAGTTGTTCATGTAAAGCCAAGCCCTTGGTCAGATAGGCATCGGCATTTTCGGCCCATACCGTCGGAAAATCGAAGACGATTAAACCGACATTAGCGCGCATGCCATGCTGGATCGCCTGCTGAGCGACAATTTCTGGAAAAAAATACATATCATTAAAGCAGGTCGTACCGCAGCGCAGCATTTCGGCAATCGCCAGATCGGTGCCATCTCTGACAAACGCCTCACTCACCCATTTTTGCTCCGCCGGCCAGATGTGATTTTGCAACCAATCCATCAGACGCAGATCGTCGGCAATCCCGCGCAACAAGGACATCGCGGCGTGCGTGTGACAGTTTATCAACCCCGGAATCAGTGCGTGGCTCTCCAACACTTCGACGTGGCGCGCTCGATACTGTAAATTTGCCTGCTCAGTCGGTAACAGATCGACAATTCTGCCGTCGTCAATCACAAGACTGGCATGCTCATGGATTGCGCCGTCCGGTTCAACCGGTATAATCCAGCGGGCTTGAATGAGAAGGTCGACCAGCATGGGCTCTCCCAAAATGCAAAGCGACGATTATACCTCGTTAGCCTGCTAGCTCGCCTGCAGAGTAACACCCTGCAGCCCCTGTTATATGACCAGCTCATTATGGGTAGCCAAATGTTTATGTCTAGCAAGCAAACGGCCACAGCCGCTATCCCAATCACAAATCGCCCGCCGAAAAAACATCATCAACTTCGGCGATTTGCCGCAGCCTCACTTCACTTTGCCTGCACCCCACAAGGGCGACGACGCGCTAAAAACGCCTGTCTGGCAGCTGAAATGGAGCCGAGTGTTAACCAAACTCCACTGATTCAATCTCCCAGCAAATCCGCCACAGACAAACGAATAGCAAACTGGGACAAACATTGCCTGACACTGATCTCAGCAACGCCGAAGGATCTGGCGCAAATGCTCTTGCTAAATTCAAGCGGGATTTATGCCTAAGTTGTCGGTGGGTACTCACCTAAAGCTCATCGCAGTTGCCAGTGTTTACACGCTGACGGGCCTGGTTTCCTTGCTTTGCTTTAACCCTGACGGTAGCGCCAGCATTTTTTTTGCTGCCAGCGGTGTGGCATTAGCTGCCATTTTACTGGGTGGTAGACCCTATATCTGGGCGGTATTGCTGGGCGCGCTGGCATTAAACCTGCTACAAGGCAAATCTTTGCTCACGGCAACCGTGATATCCTTCGGCAGCCTTGCCGGCGCGGGGGTTGGCGCGTGGCTCGTGCGTCGATACCGCCGTTTCGACGTAAGGCTGCCAACCTTGCGGGACTATTTAGCGCTGATTTGCTTAGGCGGATTTATTGCCTGCGCGCTGCCGGCATTTGTCGGCGCTGCGGCCTTACTCAAATCCGGGTTTATCGAGTCAGACGCCTTCGCTAGCACTCTTCTTAATTGGTGGATGGGCGATAGCTTAGGGATCATTTTAGTCACACCGCTCATCTTAGTCTGGCGCGACACACCCTCACAACTCTCAGCTCAATTGCTATGTAGCCTTCGCACTGGGCCTTTGGCAGGGCAATCCGCACCAGGCCCCGACAAACGGGGACCTAACGAATCCCGACCAACAACTGGGGCCGGGGTCAAAAAAACAGCCGAAACTGTCGGCGGAGCGATCCTCGCCCTGGTCCTGAACGGCTTGCTCGGGCAAGTGGTATTTCTCGACTGGTTACATGCCAATCTTGGCGGTTATGCTAAAAGCCATTGGCTATTTTTATCCATCACCTGGATAGCAGCCCGATTTGGCACACGCACCACTACCCTCGCTCTAACGATTACCGCCGTTCAAGCCATGCTTGGGAGCAGCCAACATCGTTGGGGATTTTTCGAGCACGACCTAGGCAATCAGCATGAGCTGAATTACTGGATTTTTATATCGGTACTATCGATAGTCGGCATGGCCTTGGCTAGCTACTTTTCCGAACGGCAGCGCAACCTGGAAACAGTACGTGAAAAGGAAGAACTGTTCCGCACACTGATCAAAGCCATGCCAGACATGGTCTGGCTCAAAGATCCAAATGGCGTATATTTGCTTTGCAATCCTAGTTTCGAGCCCTTATGCGGGGCGACAGAGGAACAGGTAGTCGGCAAAACCGATTACGACTTCGTAAACACGGAGTTGGCCGATTTTTTCCGCGAACGCGATTTTGCAGCAATTGCCGCTGGCAAGCCCTGTATGAATAAAGAATGGCTCACCTATGCCGACGGTCACCACACAGCGCTGTATGAAACCATTAAAACCCCGGTAAACACCAGCGACGGAAAACTACTCGGCATATTAGGCGTCGCGCGCGACATCACTGAAACCCAGCGCATTCAGATGCAATTGCAGGAAAGGATCAAAGAGCGGCAATGCTTGTTTGCAATTTTCCGGGCGACGGAAGACAAAGAGCAAAGTCCGGTTGAGATGTTGCAGTCAGTGGCCGACAAGCTGCCGAGTGGTTGGCAATATCCTGAAATTACTGCCGTTCGCATCCTATGGGAAGGGATATCGGTCACTAGCAGCAACTTCCGCGAAACCCCCTACCAAATCAGTGCGCAATTGAACACCCAAACCGGATCACCGGGGCAGATCAGTATTTTTTATTTGGAATCGAGACCATCTGAACAGGAAGGTCCGTTTCTTCGGGAAGAACGCGCTTTACTGACTACTGTGGCGGAGCGATTGTCGACGGTTCTCGATCAGCACCTGGTGCACTTGCAGCTCAAGGAACGTGAAGAGATTCACCGTACCATTGTTGCTGAAGCCCTCGATTCGATCGCGCTAATTGCGCCAGATACGCTAGGTTTTATCGAATTCAACGACACGGCCTGCAATAGCCTGGGCTATAGCCGCGAAGAATTTGCGCGCCTGACAGTACCAGACATTCTGGTGGATAAAAACCGTATCAAGATTCGCCAACAGCTGCACGCGCTGATCAACCAGGGCAGTGCCAGCTTCGATACCTGGCACCGCCACAAAGATGGTCGCTTGCGGGACGTAAACGTCCGCATCAAGCTGGTCAAATTCCGCGAGCGCAATTATTTTGCCGCGATCTGGACCGATACCACCGAGCAGAAGCAACTGCTCCAAGAGTTAACCGAGAAAGCCGAGCTCCACCGAGTGTTGGTGGACAACAGTCCCGACGGCATCGTCATCATCGATCAAAACCACCGGGTAATAGAAGCCAATAAACGCTTCTGCGACATGCTGGGCTACACGCTGGAAGAAGTCTTACAACTCTATACCTGGGATTTCGAAGCCGAATTTAATGAACAACAAATTCGGGAAAACTTTGCCGATTTATCAAACACGGACAAAGTCATTGAATCCCGGCATCGTCGAAAAGATGCAAGTTGTTTCGATGTGGAAGTCAGCATTAGCGGCGTGAATTGGGGTAATACCAATCTGGTATTTTGTGTGTGTCGCGATATCACCGCTCGCAAACAAATCACCAATCAACTCGCCGACGAACGCCGCCGATTAACTGATATTATCGAAGCCACCCATGCTGGCACATGGGAGTGGAATCTTCAAACCGGCAAGGCCGTTTTCAACGAACGCTGGGCGGAAATCTTCGGTTACCATCTCAGCGGGCTTCAACCATTTACCACGCATAGTTGGGAGCAATTCGTTCATCCAGAAGACCTTAAACTTGCCAACCGCTTACTGGAACAGCATCTGGCCGGTCACAGCGATTACTATCAATGCGATCTTCGCATGCGGCACAGAGACGGTCACTGGATATGGGTGGCAGACCGCGGCAGAGTGACCCAGCGCCTGGCCAACGGTGAGCCCTTAATCGTCAGCGGCACGCACATAGACATCACTGAACGTCGGGAAGCGGAGCAGCGCATACGCGAGAGCGAAGAACGGTTTCGGACGCTATTCGAGGATACCAAGGAAGCAGTCACTATTCTTGAAGACGGCCGCATCGTTAGCGCCAATCGTGCCTCTCTGGAGATGTTGGGACTGGAGAGCACAGACACCCTGAAAAACCTTAGCCCAGCCCAGCTATCGCCGGAATATCAGTTTGATGGACAGCCATCTGCGCTCAAGGCCGAAGAAATGATGCGCATCGCCTTGGAAACCGGCAGCCACCAATTCGAATGGATGCATGTCCGCGCCAATGGCGAGTGTTTCCCAGTCGAGGTCTTGCTTACCGCTATCCGCAGCAACAACAAAACTCTGTTGCATACCGTCTGGCGCGACATAACCGAAAAGAAAAAGAACGAAAGAGAGCTCGCCAGCTATCGCCAGCATCTGGAAGCCTTGGTCGCCGAACGTACCATCGAGTTGAAATCTGCGAATGAGCAACTGAAAATCAGTGAAGAGCGGTTGGGCTTTGCACTCGCCGCCAGTAATGACGGCATTTGGGACTGGAATATTGGCGACAACTCCTGTTATTGCAATAAGGCTTATTTTGAAATGTTGGGCTATGAACCTGGTGAGCTGGGGCAGTCTGCAGACAGCCATTGGATACAATTGTTGGATCCAGAGCAAAGAACTGAGATTGTTAGACAAGCGCAAAATGAACTGCAAACAAAGGGTTTTTACGAATTGGAGTTTCAAATGCAGGCCAAGGATGGCAGCTACAAATGGATTTTGAGCCGCGCCAAAGTAGTCGAACGGGACCAAAACGGTCAGGCCCTTCGCGCAGTGGGCACCCACACTGACCTTACGGCCCGCAAGGAATTGGAACTGGCCATGCTGGCTGCGAAAGAGCAAGCCGAAGCCGCCAGTCTGTCGAAAAGCACATTTCTGGCCAATATGAGCCATGAAATACGCACCCCGATGAATGCCATTTTAGGCATGTCGCATCTCTTGCAGCATGAGCTAAACAAACCCGAGCAATTGGATAAGCTCGGCAAAATAACCTATGCGAGCAAGCATTTGCTCGGCTTGATCAACGACATTCTCGATCTATCAAAAATCGAAGCAGAGCGTTTGCTGATAGAAGAAACCCCCATTAACTTAGCGGCGTTGCTTGATCACGCTTACAGCATGATGGCCGAACGGGCGCGCGGTAAAGGCCTGAGTCTTTCAAAAGAACTGGATGACGCTTTAGCCTGTATGCCATTGCTCGGTGACCCGCTGCGGATCGGCCAAATTTTGATCAATTATCTAGGCAACGCCATCAAGTTCACAGAAGCCGGAGAAATCTCCCTTAAAGCCGAGTTGCTGTCGCAATCGGCTGAACATATCGAGGTCCGTTTCGAAGTGCGGGATACGGGCATAGGCCTAGATCAGGAACAACAAGCCCGAGTGTTCGATGCGTTCGAGCAAGGTCAAAGCTCAACCACCCGTAAATACGGTGGCACCGGCTTGGGCCTAACTATTAGCCGGCGCCTGGCCAATATGATGGGGGGCACGGTCGGCCTCAGCAGCAAACCCGGCTTGGGGAGTACGTTTTGGTTTACCGTAAAACTGAAGCCCGACCACAATCCAAGGGGTGCGGTGCTTGCTGCCCCCAACGCTGATTTTCGGCGACGGGCAACCATCCTGCTCGTGGAAGACAATGAAATCAATCAAGAAGTAGCCAAAGAGTTATTGGAAGCGACGGGCTTGACGGTCGAACTCGCCAATCACGGCGCCGAGGCCTTAAGCATGCTAAAAAACCGGCTCTACGATTTGGTCCTGATGGATATGCATATGCCGACCATGGACGGCCTGGAGGCTACCCGGCTGATTCGCCAATTACCCACCTGCCAGACCCTACCTATCATCGCGATGACCGCCAATGCATTTCAAGAAGATCGCTTGGAGTGCTTGGGTGCTGGCATGAACGACTTTCTTGCCAAACCGGTTGATCCCGATATTTTATTTGCGATGTTGAGCCGTTGGCTGCCCGACCAGAGCCGCCCGCCCAAACAGCTATCCGCCGAAGCAGCGAGGCCGGGCAAGGCTATGATTCTGGACACTGCCATCGGGTTGCGCAGCTTTGCCGGCAAGCAACGCAGTTACCAAAACATGTTGCAGCGTTTTGTCGATTCGCATCTCGATGACGCGCGGAGAATACTTGAATCACTAGAAGCCGACGACATGCAAACCGCGCAACGGCTGGCTCACACCCTGAAGGGCGTTGCTGCAACATTGGGCCTGGAACAGGTTCGCGGCTTAGCGGCTGTTTTGGAACAAAGTATAAAATCCAGTGCAGAGCGGTCAGCTATTTTAACCGGCGGCGCCGAACTGAGTTTGGCTCTGGCGGCGGCAGCGACAGATATTCGCGCGATACTGGTGCATACGACCCCGAATGAGAAAACTGCCATTACCCTCGACATTAGCCAACTTAGGACGCTTTTGCCAAATCTGTTGGCTATGCTGGCAAACGACAATATCGACGCCGTCGAAAACTGGCGTAAAGTCGCACCGAGTCTGTCTAACCTGCTAGACGAAACGGAAAAGATCGGCACAATTACCCGGCAAATTGAAAGTTACGATCTACCCGGCGCGCTGGAAAGCTTGCGCCAGTTGCTTGGTCAACAGCCGCAATTCGCAGAATTTGTTAAGGCCTAGACGGCAATTTATCCGCGCGCAAATCCACTAGCGCGGCAGCAACTGCAAAAACGCCTTAAAATAGCCTCTTACGTTAGGGCTGCAGCCGATTCACTTAGCCTCGCATCGACAAATGGTCGCTGCAGCGCTTGCAGAAGCCCATTTTAAGACTTGAGTGGCTGCACCTTGCCAACGGCTCCAGCACCAATGCCCTCAGAGCATGCCGGTGAGCAAAAACCACCTGAATAACTTATTCTTTAGATTGAATTGGAACCACAATGAGTACGAGTCAAACCCTTTCCCTACAAGCTTTGCAATGGAGCGGACACAGCTTAAAAGTGCTGGACCAACGCTTGTTACCTGAAACCATAGCCTACGATGAATTCAGCACCGCCGCCGGCGTTAGCACAGCTATCGCTTCCATGCAGGTACGCGGGGCACCTGCGATCGGTATCGCCGCCGCCTACGGCGTCGTGCTCTCGGCCATGCAGCATTACCCAAATGCCGATTGGCAATCTGCGGTAGCCCAAGACATTCAGCAACTGGCGGCATCCCGGCCAACCGCAGTAAACCTGTTCTGGGCGCTGGATAAAATGTGCACGCTTTTAGCGGAAAAACCGGCGGAACCTATCGCAGCGCTGACACAACTAGCCGAGCAAATACACGCCGAGGACATCGCCGCCAATCACGCCATGGGTGAGCGCGGCGCGGATGTGATCGGCAACGCTAAAGCGGTGCTAACGCATTGCAATGCCGGTGCCTTAGCCACTGGCGGTTACGGCACCGCACTGGGCGTGATTCGCAGCTTGCACAAGCGCGGTCAGTTAGAAAACGTCTATGCCGATGAAACCCGGCCCTGGCTGCAAGGCGCGCGTTTGACCGTCTGGGAACTGGCGCAGGACGGCATCCCCGCCACCTTAATTGCCGATTCAGCGGCGGCCTGGCTGATGAAATCGGGCAAAGTAGACTGGATCATCGTCGGCGCCGACCGCATCGCCGCCAACGGCGACGTCGCCAATAAGATCGGCACGTATTCGCTGGCGGTGCTGGCGAAACAGCACGGTGTGAAAGTCATGGTAGCAGCGCCCTCCTCCACGTTTGATTTCAGTCTGGAAAACGGCGACAGTATTAAAATTGAGGAACGTAATCCCAAAGAGCTGTTGGCAGACTGTTACTTAAACGAAGGCTCGTTGGTGAACGCCTGGAACCCGGTGTTCGACGTCACGCCAGCCGCCTTGATTAGCGCCATCGTTACCGAACGCGGCGTGGTTATCGATCCCGGTCTACACGGGGTAAGGAGCTTAGCAACATGTTAAATTTACCGCGCGGCAACAACCCCTTATTTGCCATAGAATGCTTGTGGCAGGGCGTGAAAATGCTCACCCATCCCGAGTTACGCAAATATCTCTTAATTCCGTTATTCATCAATATGGTGTTGTACACCGGCGCGTTCGTGCTGGGCTACCATTCGGTATCTGCTTTGATTCATTCCTTCATTCCGGACTGGTTGTCCTGGCTGAATTGGATTTTGTGGCCACTGTTTTTTGTTAGCTTTTTGATCATCGGCTTTTTTACCTTTACCCTGTTTGCCAATTTAATCGCCGCGCCGTATTACAGCCAGTTAGCGGCCAAGACCCTGCAATTGATCAGCGGCGGCAGTATGCTTAAAGCCGATCTGCCCTGGGATAAGGTGTTTTTCGGCGAATTGCGCCGAGTCGGTTATCTGTTGCTGCGAGTCTTACCCTTGCTGGTGCTGTTTTTGATTCCGGTGGTCAATCTGATCGCACCTTTACTTTGGGCAGTGTTTGCTGCGTGGGGTATCGCGATGGAGTTTTTGGCGTACCCGCTGGAAGAACGCGGAATGCCGTTTCCTGAGCAGAAACAATTCATGAAGCAGACACGTTGGGGGGTGATAAGCTTCGGCGGCTTGACTGGCTTGGGTCTGACTTTGCCTATCGTCAATTTGTTGATGGGTCAGGCAGCGGTGATCGGCGCGACGATTTATGTCTACCGTTTAGCCCAAGCACAATCTTCCGAGCCGCAATCAACCTAATCCCCTGACACAAAAACCCCGGCCTAAACCGGGGTAGTTGATGGGTTGTGTGTATTTAGAACTTGATGGTCAAGCCCACAAATGCCGAGCGTCCCATGCCGGCAACGTTTCTGCCCCAGGGCACCGTGACGTTGGCCGGCGCAGTCGGATTCATACCATAACGATCGCCCAAATACGCGCCCGCCAAGGGATGGTAATACTGCTTATCCAGCACGTTATCCAGACCCACATCAAAACGCACCTTGCCCCACTCGTAGCCGGTTCTGGCGTTCAACAGAATGTAAGAAGCGGTCTCGGTTTCGTTGCGAATGGCTTGCACGTCGTCTTTACCGTCAACAAACTGCATTTCTATCGCGCTTTGCCAGTCATGCAGACGGTGGTCCAGGCTCAGTTTCATGTTGAACGGCATGATGTGATACAGATTGCCGCCGTCCATGCGCTCGCCGCGCACGTAACTCATGGTGGTATGCGTCGCAAATTCACCGACAGTTTGGTCTTTATACAGCCGCGCCCGCCCTGACACATCCATACCCACAGCCTGGCATCGTGATTGGCGTATTGCAAATAGACGAAGGTGTTAGTGGCGGTTTGCGGCGTGGCTTTGCAACCGCTGGCTGCCGCATTCGAGGCGCTGACGCAGCGGTCGGCATCGATAAAGTTGTTCACGTAAGTGAAATAAGGCGTGACGTTAACTTCCCACAGATTGTTTTTCGGCTCGTGAAATGCGCCGGTCAAGCTAAGGGTGTGCGCAGTTTCCTCGGTCAAGTCCATATTGCCGATGTAGCCGTTACCGTCGCCATGCCAGCCTATCATCGCCATATCCATGTTGCGCGCGCCCCAGACATAGCGCTCGTATAAATTAGGCGCGCGGTTTTTCCGTGCGTAACCCAATTCGTATTGGCTCATGTCGTTGGGAGTGAACTGCACCAGGGCAGTGACGTCGAAGGTGTCGTTGCTGCGCTCGCGGTCGCGGGCGTTGAAAGCATTGGCCGCATTGAGCGCCGTAATCGCCCCGGCTCGATCCACCGTACGCGCCGGACCGGTGTTGATTAAATCGGGGTTGTAGGGCTGAACAGCGCCGGTATTGGCGGTGGTGTGGTCGTAGCGTAGACCTAACAAGCTGCGCCATTTCGCATCCCAATTCGCTTCCCATTCGCCAAAAAACCCTACCCGGTCGCGCTCGCCATTGTTGATGTTCAGATAGGCTTCAGGGGCCATCATCCAATAAGCACTGCGGGCATCGGTGTTATTGGCGGCAATGCTCGTATTGGTGTGTACCGGCGGCCAGAAATCGTTGATTCTATTGCTGTGATATTCGTTGCCGATGCGGAAGGTGTCGCGCTTGTTGAAGGGAATTTCAGCTTGGATTTTATATCCCAGGTTGCGACCACGGGTTTCCATCGGCATTCGATCATTCGGTGGCGCAAATGTACCGCCGCTAGCCGTGCCGTCGAGAAACCGGTTGTGTTTGTCGTCACCGATATCCATGCTGTGCTGCGTGCTTTCGAAATAGAATTTGCTCTCCAGCGAACCCCAGTCGAAGTTACCTTTGTGCATGATGTTGCCGAAGATACTATCGTTGTTGGTCAAGTCCATCCGTTGATTGGGAAAGCCCTGGAACGGAATGTGCTGCTGACCGCCGCGGATCACCACCAAGTGTTTGTCGGTTTTGAACGACAATGCCGCCGAGTGGTTCTGATTTTCATATGCGGTAGAACTGACTATCTGGCCGTTGCCATCGTTGTAATTCATGCTCTCGGTGTGCGAGCCGGTATAGTCCAATCTCACATTCTGAGTCGCCACGCCGGCAGCGATGCTGCCGCCAAAGGCGTCGCCGTTGCTGCGGTAAAACGAAGAGACGCCGCCGTCCAGCAAAATATCTTTGCCCGGCTCGGCAAACACCGGTTCCGGGGTTTGCACCGAAATCGTCCCGCCGATACTGTCACCACCCAAGCTTACCGGCGTCACGCCAGTCAAAATGGTGATCTTGCCAATATTGCTGCGGTCGATATACGACAACGGCGGATTCATGTGGTTGGCGCACGCCGAAGTTAACGTCATGCCGTTGATGTCGATTTTCACCCGGTCGTCGTTGAGGCCATGGATCACCGGCAAACTGGAGACGCCACCGGCACCGTATAAACTCACACCCGGCGTATCTTCTAGCAATTTGGCGGTATCGCTAATTGCCGCGCGCTTGCTGGTGAGAATATCCGCTTCCATCTCCGAAGCATTCAATGCCTTTACTCCGGGGAACTTGTCGGTGACGATGACTTTTTCCAATACCACGTCCCCGTCCAAACCATCCTGTAGATATTCCTCGGCGTTAACCACCGCCGTAAAACCGAGAAACACCCCAGTACTCAACAAGCCAATCAAGCTCAAGCCGGTCTTTACTGAAGTGTGAACATGCCGGCCCGTTTGCTGGTTGCCTGCGCAGATTTTTTTCATAGTTCGCCTTTCGAAAGTCAAAAAATAACTTCAATTTGCTGTTCTCGGCGCCAAGATCACCAACACCACATGCCCTTGAAACCGTCAAAAAAGCTGGAACGCTGCAAAGTTCCCAGATAATTTTAAGATCGACACTGGCCAATGATCTTGGCTAGACCTATTAGATACACCAAATTAAAGCGAACCATATTGTAATATTAGAATTTTTTAATATAAATAATTTAACTATGTTATTTAACTGATGTATTCAATGAATTTCAAACATTTACGCCTCACAACTGGCCATCATCAACTTGACGTTGACCTTAATTTTGCAAGCAACAGCCTCGAAACACCCGATGTCTATCTTAAGTTTTGCGGTGGCTCGTTGCCGCAACATACAATAATCGGTTTTTGGCCATTAACCTTCGAGAACCCACTATGAAATATCAACCTTGTATCGACCAATGCACCTCGGAAGGCACCCATTGCGGAGGCTGCGGCAGGTCGCACCAGGAAATCACCGATACGAAAAGACTGGTGACATCAGTCGTCGAGTTTATCCGGGAGCATGACTACGAAAATCCGGAAGACTTTGTGGCAAAAATCAGCAAAAGCATACTGAAAAAGCTGCAAAAACCCGCCTGACTGTTTTAAGTAATTGGCCCCTAGCCTGTGCGCGAGAGCATGTTGGCGCTAGCCTGAATAAAAAAAACGCCCTGGATGGGCGTTTTTTCTACTATGCCTAGGCGGTTATTCCAATCAAGCTTTACGCTCCTTCAGCCTGATGAATCCCAACAGTGCTGATCCAAACAGCCAAACCGCACCCGGCACCGGCACAGCGGCTGGAGTGACTGTCACTAAGTCGTCGCTGTAAGATGTCGAATTGCTGGCTTTATCGAACACCGCACCACCGAAACCACCAAAGCCCATGCCGCTGTAATAATCAAAGCCCGTGTTACCAAAGAAATTAGTGGCGATCAGCTCCTGTTGGGCCCCATTGATCTCGTCACCAAGATAAGGGCTGCCAACGTTGTAAACCAAAACCGATAAATCGGCCAGGTTGTGAGAAAACGCAGCGACAATCGAATTGCCCGAGAACGATAAAGAAAACGCTGAGATTTCGTTAAAGTTCATACCGAAATTGGCGCTTCCCACGTTAATCTGCCCAGAGTTATTGGCATCATTGACGGTGAAACTACCGGAAATAGTAGCGCCTTCGTCGAAGCCGGTTTGGACAAAATTGTAAACGGCCGCCTCAGCGCCGGGAGCTAACAGCGCGGCTACTAACACTAACGCCAGCTTTAGAGAGAGTTTTGTCATGTTAAGCAGACCTATTGCGCGGGAGTAGAGGGAAGGAATGGCGAAAAGCGGGTGCCCGCAGAAGTACCGAGCAAGCCGAAGTTATTGGTCCATTGGCCGATGAATGATTGTTTGTCAGGGGTAAATTGCAAATCAAAGGATGACTGCACGGTGACGCCAGGCGCCGGGGAAAAGTCTAATTGCGCGACCGCCGAGCAATCGCTGTTGATGCTGGCGTTACCATTGACCGGGCCAGCGAATCCTGGCGTGATCGCACCATTTTGCGTCGTCGTAAACGCACAGCTGCCGCCTACTACACCATTCAGAATGGTAATTTCACACCGTCCGGTATGCAGATTGGCTAATGCGACACTGTTTTGATACAAAACATAGCTGCCGTTCAAATTAGCGGCTCGACAACCGGGCGCTGCCTGCACTTGACTAGACACTCCCAACGTGGCGGCAAGTAATAGGTATTTATAATTTTTCATCGTGTCCTCTCGAATATCTTGTTAGTTTTTATCTATTCAGCAAATCGCCAACCCCGGAAAGCCTTTAACAGTCAGTCTCCTCTTGCGGTGGAGAGAGGCTGCGGTGCTCCGCACTGAATAGTTATGTTAGTTTTTGCAATTAGCGAATTACCTCCAAATCCCTTTCCGCTGCACCGAATTTCCGCTCGATCCAGGGTTTAAAATAGGGCAGTAACCCGAAAATTAACTATCAATCCTTATGCCATCGATTTAATACGATTTATAAAACAACAAGATACTGAATTTCCCCCGCTCAATTGGCCTGTCAATACGGACCATCTCAAAGGGTTTTATGATAAAAGTTAGTGTTATGTCACAAATTATTGTAAAAGTAAGTCTTATGCCCAAGCTGGGTGGGCAAAACCTCAAGGTGAAGGACATTTCAGTACATGAGCGAGACAAGAAGAACGGGAAGCAAAAGGTTGCACAGTGACGAACTTTCTTTACAGCCGCTGCCGCAACAACATTGCTTGCGTCAATCCTTGCCCGACCAACTCGGTGAGGGCAGATCGCTGATATTCCAGCTCGATCCTGATCTCAGTTATATAGAAACCACCTACCAACCTATCAGCGATCTAGCAATCACCAGCAAAATGGATTTTGTTGAACCCCGTCTGGTAGTCACGCTAGGGATAACCGGTCACAGTCGCTTTATCGGCAGTGATGGGCATGAACTGCGGTTTAGCGAAGGCCACACCACGATTACCAGTTTCGATAGCACTAAGGGCGAACGCCAATACCAAGCGAATAAGCCAGTAAAGCAACTACGTTGCTCAATTGGTAAACCCTGGATGGACAGGTATTTGGGCGAAAATGAATCGGAGTTTTTCTTTCGGAAACATGCCTTGGCGCTTATAAGCTGCCGACCAACCGCCAGTCAAAGCCTGACCGCCGCCCGCCATTTGCTGAGTTGCAAGCTCGACGGCCCAATGGCGCCGCTGTTCTTAAACGGCCATGTCATGACGATTTTGGCGAATGAATTAAGTGGGTTATGCCTACCGGAAAAATTTGGCTATTCCCGATTCGATGCAAGCAGCCGGAGCCTAGCGGACAAGGCCCGCGAAATCCTCGAACAGCAATACAAAGAACCGCCCTCGCTGGAAAACTTGGCAAAAACACTAGGCATCAGTCCCTTCAAATTAAAAAATCTGTTCCAGCATTATTTTAGTAACACCCCTCATGGCCTGGTGACCGAGATCAGGATGCAGCATGCTCATCGCGCACTGACCTTAACTCGGCAACCTGTCAGCCTGGTGGCTGAGATGGTGGGCTACAAACATGCCAGTAATTTCAGCCTAGCGTTTAGTAAATATTTCGGGGTTTCGCCTAGGCAAATCAGCAAAAAAACGTAAAATTAGCCGAACCTTCTCAGCCAGGATTCAAACCTTAGTAATCGAATTGTCTAAAAGCGGATTTGCTAAATGCGGGCAAATTTGCGGAAATGGCGGCTTTTAAATATCGGCTCTCATTTTTTAGACTATGGATAACACCGAACTGCAATCCCTACCCCGCCGCAGCCTCCCCAGTTTCCCCGGTTGGTGGGCCGCGCTAGGCCCCGGTGTAGTCTGGATGGCCTTGGCACAAGGCAGCGGCGAATTGATCTGGTGGCCTTATATGATTGCCAAATACGGCCTGACTTTCTTATGGCTGCTGGTCCCAGCCTGTTTACTGCAATACCCCTTGAACCTGGAAATCGGTCGTTACACGATGTTGACCGGCGAAAGCATCTTCCACGGTTTTATCCGCTTGCATCGCGGCTTTGGGATATTTCTGTGGCTATTGATGACGGTGTCATTTTTGTGGTTTGGTGCCTTTGCCTCGGCGGGTGGCACCGCCATGGCTGAACTCACTCACTGGCCGACCGGCTGGACGCAGCGCGGCCAAAGTCTGTTTTGGGGCTACGCCTCGATAGCGGTGTTCGTCAGCGCCATTCTCGCCAGCGGCGTGGTTTACACCTTGATAGAACGCTTCATGAAACTGGTCGCGGTGGTCACCGTGGTCGGTTTGTTGTCGGCCTGCCTGCAAATTGATGTACTCAAAGCTTTGCCGGAATTTAGCCTGGGTCTGATCGGCCCGGTTGGCGAGATGCCCCGCCCCTGGGACAGCGGCGATGCCAGCAAGTTATTAACAGCGATTACGTTTGCGGGCTTAGGCGGTTTTTGGATTTTGTTTTATTCCTACTGGTTGCGTGACAAAGGCGCCGGTATGGCGGGTCTCGTGGGTCGCATTACTGGCCTGGGCGGTTCTGAAGAAGCGGTTCTGAGTGATGGTTTCCTGCCGGCTGACGAACCAGAAAGCGCCAAGAACTGGTCAACTTGGCGGCGCTTTTTAAGCGCGGATATTTTGGTCGGCATTATCGGTAACCTGCTGACCACCTTGATGACCTGTTTGCTGGCTTATGCCCTGCTGTTCCCCAAGGGCTTGCTGCCGCAGGAATACGAATTGGCGGTGGTGCAAAGCCAGTTTTTTGCGGTAAGTTGGGGCGAAATCGGCCGTTTACTGTTTTTAGTGGTCGCGGCGGCCTTCTTAACCGACACCTGGCTAGCCACCGCCGACGCGGTCAGCCGCATCCAGACTGACATCGTGTTGACCTTGTTCCCGAAAAGTCGCCGCCTGCCGGCTCGGCGCTGGTACTACATTTTTCTGAGCTTGCTGACCGTCATCACCTCAATGACCATGCAACTCGACGCCCCCGGCCCGCTGATCCTCACCAGCGCCATCATCGGCTTTGGCGGCACGATTATGTTCCCGGTGGCGCTGTATTTGATCAACCACAAAATGCTGCCGCCGCATTTACCGGCATGGGCTAGACCCAAAGGCAAGCCCTGGCTATTGGGTTTGAGTTTTGTGGTGTATTTGCTGCTGGCGGCGTTGTATTTGAAGGCCAGCCTTAAACTTTGACACGAAAAAAGCGCCATTGAACAGCGAAAAGTCCGATGCTGGCCTGTCTAAAAGCCGGACCGATTTTCAATATCCTGGCGGATAAGTGGGGTGTAAACCGACCATGTTTGGACTTATAGCGACGCGCGAACGATCTGCATCACTGGCGAACCGCGCCACATCGGTTGACGGTTTGATGCCGTTTTTAAAACCAGCGGGTATCTCCGAGAAAAATGATTTTTTCTCGGTAACCTGCCATTTCCTTCATCAGCAATAAGGCTAAATATTTATGAAACTGATTAAAATCACCCTGCTCAGCTTATCGATGGCAGCCGGCTTCGGCCTACAGTCGGCCTCTGCGTTTGCCGCAGAACCTATAGCCGGCAGTTCGGTAAATGTCAGCGACACCATTTCGCATCTTGAATCCGCTCTGGTGGAAATTGCCAAAAGCGATTTCAACACAGCTCAGGTGCATTTGAAGGCAGCCCGTGTCTCTGGCGAGAAAATCACCGGCAACGAAAGCGTCGTCAAACAAGCGAATGCACTGGTCATTCAGGGTCAAATCAAAGCCAAATTGGGCGACATCAAAGCAGCATCCGAGGAATTGAGCAAGGCAATTAGTTTGTACAAATCGCTCTAAAGTAAGCTGAAACGCTGCGGAATCTGTTGGACGGGTTTGAAAATCCCGTCCATCACGGATCAGCCCCGGCAATCCGAAGCTAACTACCCCACACTGTGACAGACAGATATTGCTAAAGCTTCAGATCGGTCTCCTCACCTCTCTCCCGGCTTTTCCGCGCCGCCTCTGCCAACAATTCGTCGATAAAATAACGACAATAGTTAGGCACGTACAATTGCTTCAGGTAAGCAATCTTAGTCGTAGAGCTGGGAATCAGCCCGGTCAAGTCTATGGCTACCAAATCGCTGTCCTTGCCGGCTTCATAAGCGGTACCCGCAATAATCCCCACCCCCATTCCCAAGCGCACATAGGTTTTTATAACGTCGGAATCGGCTGCTGCCAGGGTAATATCCAGCGGTAAACGGGCGTTATAAAACGCTTTTTCTATGGTTGTGCGGCCAGTAAAGCCCTGAGTGTAAGTCAGAATCGGCTGAGCCGATAGCCGCTGTAGGCTGATTTCGCCCTCGACTAAGGGATGCCCGACTGGCACCACGGCGACGTGATGCCAGCGATAACAGGGCTTAACGACTAATTTTTCGTCTTCGTCGAGTTTCTCGGTACAGATAGCGATATCGGCTTGATGCCGATGTAACAAATTAACCAGATTATCCGGCGACGATTGCACCATGTAGATTTTAATCCCTGGATACTTGCCCCGGAATCGGCCAATCGGTTCCGGTAATAAGTATTTGGCCTGGGTATGGGTGGTAGCAATCCGCAACGTACCATTACTGTTCTCCAAAAAATCATCAGCAATCAGCTGAATGTTCTTCTTCGCCTGATTGATTAAATCGACTTCTTCCATGATTTTTTCGCCCAAGGGCGTCAAACCCGTGAGCTTTTTACCCTGTCTGACGAACAGGGACGAGCCTACTTCAATTTCAAACAGTTGGAGTTGCCGACTAACAGCGGATTGCACGACATGCATTTTTTCCGCCGCTTTACTCAAATTGAAATCTGTTTCCTGCAAAATTCGCAGTAATTCCAACTGATTGAGATTCATATGCACGCTCCTAAAAAAAATTCCGGGATTCAAAGCAAATTTTTATTACTACCCTATACTGTAGTTTTACGTTGCAATGACAATCTATTTTCTCGATATAAAAATCATATTATATCGGTTTGTATTAGAGGTTCCGTTCATTAACATGCCAAATTGACCAGGTGAACTGGTCGGTTTTTGTTAGTGATTGGCAAACCTCCTCCTAGCGACAGGGATGTTTTGATGGCGGGTTGCATAAACCCGCCATTTTTTTCGCCACGCCCACGCCCCCTAACAATTCCCCTTTTCGAAACGATTCTCTAAAAATGCGCTGCTGATTGGATGCCCACATCCGCTGGGATGCTGAATTTGGATGGAGATGCGAGACGCGTTTTACAGGTCATTTCCACTAATAGCCTTAAAATGCAAAGACGGAAAATCAGGAAGACCTGAAACGCGAATTCTGGCTGAATGATTGATCCAGATTGGCCCTAAGAAGCGAGAGCCCGTTTACTACGTAATTCCGTCAAAATAGCATCTAGCGAACTGGCCAAGTCCTCAGCCAGTAAAATGGCCTGATCGGCATTATCCCGAGCCGCCACTTCGGCTTGCTGTGCCAAATTCAGCATCTGTTGAACCTCGAAAATTCCGGCAAAGCCTTTCAAATTATGCGCGACAAATTTAATCGCAGCGTAATCCCGCTGTTCTACCGCCTGTCTTAGTTTATCGAGATTAGCCTGCTGTGCGCCATCCAGGGCATTGTTGATCAACTTGTCTATAAAAGCCTCGCGGCCATCAAAACGTTGCAGCAAGGCCGCCCAGTCGATCAATCCTTTCGTCTCGACTGCCGCCAGCCCGAGCTCCGCCGTTTCAGGATTTTCGACTCCCGCTGTGTCCACCTTGATGCTGTTGAGCGGATTAGGCACCTTGATGATCGGCACATGCTGGCGCAAAGAACCGACCAAGGCATTGGCATCGATCGGTTTAGTAACCCGATCGCGCATGCCCATTTCCAAGCAGCGCTGCCGCTCTTCGGGCATGGCGTGGGCAGTCAAACCAATGACCGGCAAATCCGGCGCAATTTCCCGAATGCGCCGCGCCGCCTCGTAGCCATCCATCACTGGCATTTGAATATCCATCAACACGACATCAAAGCTGTCGTAACCAGCTTCGCCAAGACGATCCAGAGCCTGCTGGCCATTTTCTGCAAAGGTGACCTGCGCGCCTTCGTGGATCAGCAAATCCTCCAATACCAAGCGATTTAAAGCCACGTCTTCCGCCGCCAAAATTCTAAATCCGCGTAAGCGGCCACCGCCATCTTGATGGTAATCGATCAAATGCTCGTTACCGGCATCGCTGGCTAGCAACGGCACGCTCAGCGTGAATTTGCTACCGACTCCCAGCGTACTTTTGACGACAATATCGCCACCCATGAGGTTGGCGAGATCCCTGCTAATAGCCAATCCCAAGCCGCTGCCACCGAATTTACGGGTGGTAGAGTTATCGGCTTGCTCGAAAGCGGTAAACAAACGGCTAATCTGCTCGGAAGTCATGCCAATGCCGCTATCGGTGACACTGATTTCAGTCATCTGGTTCTGACAAGATACTTCCAAGCTGACATAGCCATGCTCGGTAAACTTCACCGCGTTGGACAATAAATTGACCAAAATCTGCCTCAAGCGCAACGGATCGCCATTCACCCATTCCGGTAAGTCCCCAGTGCGATGCACTATAAGGTCGAGTTGCTTTTCCTTGGCGCGCATCTCGACCAGACTGATAGCATCATCTAACAACGCATCCAGGCGAAACGAATGCTCGTCTAAGGTCATCTTGCCTGCTTCGATTTTGGAAAAATCCAATATGTCGTTGACCAAGCTCAGCAAATGCAGCCCGGCATCGTAGATACGCGCACTATTTTCTCGAACGTTCCGCCCTTGATTATCCCGCAGATTAATTTTGGCTAAACCGAGAATGGCATTTAAGGGCGTCCGAATTTCGTGGCTCATATTGGCGAGAAACTCACTTTTCATGTGCGCGAGATGTTCAGCTTGTAAACGCGCAGACTCTTGGGCCTGCTCAACCGCTTTACGATGACTGATGTCACGCATCACACCGATGTAAGTACTACCGTAGTCATCCATCAATTCGTTGATGCTTAACTCCAGCGGCACGAGTAGCCCATCTTTGCGTTTACCTTCAATCTCGATCCGCCGACCGAGCATTACTTTCTGCTTGATGTCTTGAAAATCATTACTGAAATGGCCGTCATGCTCCGAATAGTAGGCGTCCGGCACCAATATCTTCACATTTTGACCCAACAACTCCTCTTCGTCTTCATAACCAAACAACTCGCTAATTGCATCGTTGACCAGGAGAATTTCGCCTTTATCATCTATTAGCACCACGGCATCCGACATGGTACGCAAGACCCCCCTAGTTCTAGACTCGCTGGTAATAATTGCTGCTCTAGCAAGTTTCTGCTCGCTAATATCGCGCACAGTGGCTTGAATCAAAATTTCGTTATCGATCTCAACTCGGCTCAGTCGCACTTCGGCACAAAAGGTTTCTCCGTTCAGACGCCTGTGCACCCACTCAAAATTGGTAGCACCGCAAGTCATAGCCAAACCCAGGTTTTGCTTAACTAACTCACTGGATGGATTACCATCGGGTTGCAATTCCGGCGACAAAGACACCGGAGTTTGCAGTAAAAACTCTTGTTCGTCCCGACAAGCAAACAAACTAATCGCCGCCGAATTCCCCGACAAAAACCCACGGGTTGGGCTCAGCGTCATCAGCGCATCGCGGGACGATTCGAATAAGGCGCGATACCTTTGCTCGCTGGTTTGCAAAGTTTGTATCGCCCGCTTTTGCGCGGAAATATCTCGCATAAACGCGCTAAATTCCATCGTGTTTACCAATTCATTCGGCGTAATAGCCAATTCAATCGGAAACTCATGCCCATCGCGATGCAGCGCTATCACTTCAATACGCTGATTCAACATCGATCCTTGCCCCGTATCCAAATAGCGCCGCATACTTTGCTGGTAAGCTTGCCGATAACGCTCCGGAATTATCAGATCGTGTAGCGAGTTCCCCACGGCTTCGGTTGCCGGCCAGCCGAATATGTGTTCGGCCTGGCGGTTCCAGCCGTTAATAATCCCATCGCCGTCCATCTGCACCAAGGCATCCAGAGCATTATCGACGATGCTGCGGATGCGGATCTCGTCCTCGCGTCTAGCGGTTAACAGTGCGGCAAAGCCGTCTGCCATTTTGTTAAAACTCTCGGCGACTTGGCCTATTTCATCGTGCGTGGTTAGCGCCATTCTTTGCTGAAAATCGCCTCCGGAAAACGCTTTCGCGGCACTCGCCAGGCTGTCCACGCTGCCGCTAACCCCAAGATGGGCACCAAATGCAAAATAAACGATCAGCAAAAATATGCAGCCGGGAACACCCACACTGAGAGCTAGCGTCGAAACAGCCTCGCTGATTCTGGCCTCGATCAGTTGTTCGGCGGCCGGGATATAGCTGTCGTAAATTTCCGAATACGCGGTATCCAGCGCCAAAGATACCGAGGAATAAAAGAATTCCGGATTGATCGAAAATTTATCCTGGACCATATCGGGAATGACATGCTGGGTAATTAGACTTGCCGCGCTGACAATATTGTCCCAGTTTGTGCTCAGCTTCGAGTGCAGTTCCGGTTTGTAGTTCTCCAAATCATGGGTATCTTCTTCAAGAATCCTAAGGCCGGTTTCGATTCTGTCTTTAATGACGTAAGTCTCGATTCTCTCCTGATCAGAAATTTGTTTTTTGGCTAATAACCCCACACCATAGCCACGTAGTTGTGCAATACTTTCCAACACCACCGGCAACTGCTGGGTTATCAGTGTAATCAAATGGTGGGAACCCACATCGGAATCGTAAAACAGCAAAGACGCCTCACCAACCAGGTCCTCCAAACTGAATAACTTTTCGATCATGCGACTGTGTAAGCGATAGCTTTCCTGAACATTCAGAGGAGTGGCGTTTTGCCGGAGTTGCTCCCAATCGTTTTTTATCTGAGTGTACGCTTTGGCGGCCAACGAATCCGCCGGTAGCGTTTGTTCCAAAGCGGATAAAGCTAAATCGACCTTAATTGCCGAACCGTCCCGCTCATCGCGCAAACTCTCGACGCCGGAGAGTACCGCTACGGAGCTGCCGCGATGCTGTTGCGTGGCTTGTATGGTCTGCGTGATGTACTTTATTTGTGCCAGTCCGCGCAGTTCTCGCTCCGAATCCAAGATGACCCGATTCAAACTTTGATACAGACTGTAAAACACTACCCCAACCGCTAGTAGCGAGAGAAAACCGATGAAAACAAACTTCTTGCTGAAACTTAATCGATTCATCAGCGCCACAGCGGGCGAAAACAAAGCGTGCATAAGCAATCCTCGGTACGATTATTAAGTCGGTAGGGATAGGGAAGGCGCGTTAACGACTACTGTCGTATCAGCAAGGCTTTTTGCTTCTCGACAATTTTGTTTAAACGTAAGGCCAGTCGGTTGTCGTTCTCGAATAGGTTGTCCATCTGACTAGTCAATTCATCGACATAACCGTGCAGCAAAAACTCCTGACTGTCGGTCAATCCCAAATGAATAAAGGCGCTTTCCATATTAATTTTGTGCTGTTCGGCCAAATTCACCATCTGCGAGTGATTGGCTTGTTGATTCACTTCAATCTCGATCAACAGGTCGGTCAATTCTTTCACGCCTTCCAAACGGATATTCGTCTCCTGCAAGCGCTGTTGCTCGCTAATCATCGCTTCCACCCGGGCGCCGGCACCTTCGGCGAGAATCGCCAGATGATCGCGTAATCGGCCAATGGCATCCGGATCGTCTGTATCCAGGCCCGTCACCAATAGCGTGACATGCGAAAAATTGAACACCAGGCGATCACCGGCCTGATAGATCCGGCCCAGCTTAGCCACGTAGGTAAGAATGGATTTTTCCAGAGGAGTACAAGCCTTTTCCGGACTAAAGTCATACTCTTGCTGGGTATCGGTTAATTTCACCAAGCCAGTTAGACCGTATTGCTGCAATGTCTCGATTAACAAACCACCCAATTGTTGAAACGTAACACATTGAAACGACGTGCGTAAAAACTGCAATACCGTGCCGGTTTCTCCTAAGCTGGACATAGCCGTAAACGCAGTCTGTTGGGCGTAAGACAGTTGCGATTGTAATTGCTGTTTCTGCTGCTCGGCTTCGATTGCCAACTCGACCTTACGCAATAACACGTCTTTTTTGGCGTTCTTAGGAATGAAATCGTTACCGCCAACATCGAACGCTGCCAACAAAATTTCCAGGTCATCATGCGCGGACACGAACATTACCTGCACATCATCATTGCCATCGGCACGAATCCGCCGGCAAACGTCGATACCGCTGAGACCGGGCATCTCAATATCCAACAAAATCAGATTAGGCGATAAATCCAGTGCTGCCAAGCATTCCTCGCCATTGGCAAACTCGTGGATTTGATAATCGTGCCCTTGCAGTTGATCCGTAATTACCAAGCGCAATAAAGCATCGTCGTCCACTACAAAAATACAGAAAGGTTTATCGGACATGTTTTATTTCCTAGTTACTAAATTTTGCATATGAAGCGGTTTTGAGTGCTTAAAATGTCCTGATTCGCGATTAGGTTCAACTGACACCGAAAAGATCGTCGCTCCCGCAGGGTTTCGCTACGCGCTCTAACGCCTGCCGAATATCACAAATAGAGGATGCATAGCTTGCCGACCCGGACGCGGAAAACCGGTTCTTGTGCTCCCTGCGGGTATGGCGCTTAGCTAACGATACTTGCTGACCGGATAAATATAAGCCTAGCGGTCTCAGCCAAATTTGCCTAACCGTATAATGAATTCATCTTAGCAGTAGCGCAGAACATCATCGGCGGCAGGTTGGAAGAATTGTGACGACTGCATCGGTTGCGGCAATATTCTTGTGATAGCAAATGACAAATTCTCTCTTTAAGCCACGCCAGCAAGCTGACACTCGGATCAGGTGCCTTGCGCGTTGGCGATACCCAACGCCGCCCAATCGAAGGCCGGTCCTATGTCCCATTTGTCGCTGCGAAAATTTACGTGACTGGCGATGCCGGCATAATCTTGGAAAAATTCCAGATCGCGTTCGAATTGCTTGGCTTTCGGCGGCAAGGTTTTCGGTATGGCAAAGCGCTCGCATAAATCGTTCAGCAATAAGCGAATCGCCTGCACCTGCTGCGGCGGAAAAATGGCAAAGTACTGTTCGCCTCGATAGCTGGTTTCCATATACTTGGCCGCTTGAGATTTATCGCAATATTTGCTGCCGAACAACTGAGTTTGACCACGACGTGGCGGCCACCAATTCAACACCTCGGGGTTATCCCTAGCTGGTCGCAACGGCCCGACATTGGCGATTTCTATGGCTATTGAGCGTTTATCCAGCCGACCATTGAACCCTTTCACTCCAAGATGGTAAGCCCATTGCGTCGGGTCGAAAACCTCGTAAACCGTGCCGTCGACATCAACCAAGTAAGCCGCAGCAATATGTTGTTTATCGCCGTTCCAAGTATCGAATGCCGACTTTGCCGATGAGCCTGCGGTAAAGTGCAACACAATTAAATCTTTTTTCGGCTTCTCGGTAAAAAACTGCCCCGCAGGCAAACGAAACCGGGAACGATTGATGGGCAAACCGGCGGCAACTTGGCGAGCCTGCGCTCCGAGCGCCATGCTATCCGTATCGGCCTCGCTATCCTTCGGCGTTGCCAACACCTGCGGATTCGGCCTATCTGTAGCACCCGCCCAGAAAAAACACGTGTCTTTATCCTGATACCAATAGCCGTTGCCGGAAACGACATCACCCACTGTAAAGTCGACGAGTTCCATTTTACTGTCGGCTTCCATGACCCGCAAAACCGGCGCGCTGAGCGAGGGGCGGCTGCGCAGATTTGCCCTGCTCAGCAAAACGACCTGCTTGCCGGCTACTGAATTGGCTGTAGGATCGGGCAAATCAGCCGCAATTAGGCTAGCAATATCGATACTGGAACCGGGGCAGTTGACCGAAGCGCGAATCGCGCTGTGCGACAAAACATGTTCCGCATCGACGGCAATCCCCCAACGATCGGCAATCTCTCGGATCAATTTGGCACATGCCGCCAATTGCCGGGCACCAGGCGATCCGAGCGCAAGTACTTCAAACTCGATACCAATCGAGAAAAAATTGGGATTGGTATTGGGTCTTTCTTTAATAAAACCGGCAGTAGGATTGACCACCAAGCCGGCGTGAAAAGCAGTGTCGGCTTCTTGGACATAGTGATGAATCTCGCCATTGTTGCCGATGGCGTAATGCATAGACTGCAAAGCACCGGACTTGTTAAAGCGTCTATCGGCATTTGCCAGATCGCCGTCCGCTGCATGTAGGACGATGATTCCCGGCTTAAAACCAGCGGGGCGGCCAATCCGAAAATTACTTTGCGCGCAGCCTATCCATTGCTTTTCCATAAACCCTCCTCAACCCTGCGCCTTCAGATCGCCGCGCTCACCTTGTAACGGGTTTGGCTCTGACGACGTCTCTAGGTTTTGCGGATCGCCGCCCAAAACTTGGGTGGTTTGGCGAATAGCTTTCTGCTCGTCGTCCTTGCGTGCAAGGCCAGAGCGCAATTGCACCAGCTTGCTTAAGGCGTTGTACCAAAACGGCCCACCCAGACTGAGTAGAAAAATCGACAAGATCAAGCCCGGAATACTCACCAGCGCCCAATGTTTGCACCAGCTTTCTCGGTCCATCGGCAAGTTGATCAAGCCTTGTTGGGCCAGTAAATTAAGATAGTATTTTTGTTTGCCTATATCAGCCGGTTCTGTAGCTTTACCAGCATCTTCACGGGTCAACTCCGCGCCTTGCTCTTCCTTACTGACGGCATCGACTGCTGGAACCAACTGTTTACTCTGCGGGTCATCGGCCAGTTTAGGCGCCAATTCCACCAAGGCCGTCCGCATGTGTTCGTCAACGGACAAACGATTGATCAAATACACCGTGTCCAATTGCAAGGTAATGGCTACCAGAGCCGCGCTAATCACGCTAACCACACGGGTGGTAGCGGTAAATCTAACGCTGACGCGATCGATCAGGTAATCGAAGTTCAAACAAATTTTCGCCAAAAAGTCGCTGGAGGCCTCCTGCAATAATGCGTTGGCCTCACGCACGTTGTGCGCCAGTTCTGGATTGGATTTTTCAAACTCCAGCGCCAACATCCGGGTGTTTTTCAAAGTAGCTGCGGGGTCTTCGATACCATTGTCATGTAAGACTGCTTTCAATTTATCCAGCAGATCAATTTGTCTAGCGACAATTTTCTCCAACTGGTGGTACTGCAATTTTTTGGTCTCGGCCTTTTCCTTCTTGATTTTAGCCAACAAAGCGTCGATACCTAGGCGTTTAAAGAACAACGGATATGTCGAGAATTTGGCTTCCAGCGCATCGGTGGCTTGGCCGACATTTATGGACTTATTGGCCAGACGGCCTTTGATCTGTTCGAATTCGGTTTTGATAGACACGTCGTAGCAAGCCGCTAAATCCAATAGGATTTTGATGAATTCCTCGCGATGGATCACCTCGCCAAATTGAAAAAACTGTAACCACTCTGGGAAACGGCCACGACAGCGGCCACCGATAGTGCGCTGAGTCAAGGTTAGCGCAGCGAGGGCCTCTGCCTCGGTTCGGGAAAATCTGGCATCCAACAATTCCAGCAAGTCGGCCAGACCGGTACGCAGATTGCGACCGCGACTGGCCAGTAAATTCAGGATTCCCTGGCTAATTAAGGTCACCGCCATGCTGACGATCAACATTACCACCGATAAACCCAACAACACATCCAGTGACTTCAACATCGTTATTCTCCAGCGGAAACCCATTGCGTCGGAGCGAATCTATCACTCCCAAGAAAGCGGCGTCCAGGCTTTTGATTTTTTCCGTTCCCCGAAATTGAGGCATTCTCGGCGCCAAGGCAATTCGCGTGGTTTTTTGTGCCGAAACCTCGCACCTCTGATTCTGTCGCGTTTGATCATAGGTGCTGAAACTGAAGCCGCAGTTTCCTAAGTCGAGCACTCCATCAAACAGCGTAAACTAGCCTGCACCGTCCGGTCGAGCGAACTTTACTCGTCCATCGGTCGCAATCAGGACTTATTGGCTGATTGAATGATGCTGCGGCAAAGCGGTTAAGCTAGACCTTGGCTTGGTCGATTCCGCTCTTTTAAAAAGCAGGTATAGCAAAGGTTTTCTTAGCAAATGCCCTGCAACACCCGAGACTAATTGCGGGTATTTTTTAGCAGATATTTTACTGCTGGAGAGGACGTCATGCGCTTCGATCGGAATAGTTGCGCAACAAGTTCAGGTGGGCGTATCAGTGAGGGCAACGCTCAGCCAGCGCCCCAGCACCTTACAAACGTAGGTTTGTTCGGCATCAGTCAACGCCCGGCCCTGCGGGATCTTATGCCACTTTTCCAGGCATCCCCGGCAGCAGCAAGCGGTGGCATGTTGGGCGACAAATACCGGATGGCCGTGAAACGGGGTTTGCTTACCGTCGTTGTGTGGCGCTGTCATAGCCAAACGTTTGCCGATAAAGTCTTGAGCGTGGCTTAATACCGTTTCCAGCCCTTTGGTGCGCAGATAATCAAGATCCTTGGGATTTAGACGAAACTGACTGCGAAACTTGGATTTAGCCAAGCCAGCAAACAGTTCGTCCAAGTTGCGCATAGTTTTCCTATCTCAACACACCAGCAGCCGGCGTATAGCTGTCAAGCACATGAATGTAGTTAGCCCGCTCATAGGCACTAGGATCGATAGCATGCTGCTGGCTGACGCTGCCTTTTAACTGGCTGATGGACTCGTATTCGTGCTCGATCAGCCATTGCTCGAGTTCGGCACGAATTTCGCTGAGTTTACCCACACCCTGCGCCAGCAGTACACTGCATAAATGCACCACATCGGCACCGGCCAGCAAGGCTTTGATCACATCGGCGCTTTTATGAAAGCCGCCGGTCACAGCTAAAGATAGCTTCACCCGGCCATATAATAAGGCAGTCCAACGGATGCGGAGTAAGGCTTCGGCTTCAGTGGACAGTTGCAGCTTAGGCACCACTTCCAGAGTTTCCAAGTCGATATCCGGTTGGTAAAAGCGATTGAAAATCGCAATACCATCGGCACCCGCGGCATCAAGGCGCTGGGCAAAATGGATCGGCGAGCTAAATTGCGGCGACAGTTTTAAAGTCAGCGGCACGCTCACCCGGCTTTTCAATTCCCGCAGGATATCCAGATAGCGGTTTTCCACCGTTTCGCTACTTTCGTCGGCGTTGGCTGCCAAGTGATAAATATTCAGCTCCAGGGCGTCGGCCCCGGCTTGTTGCAAAGCTTGGCCGTATTCGATCCAACCACCCTGAGTGACACCATTAAGACTGGCGATCACCGGAATATTAAGCTTACTTTTCAGGCGCTGCAGATTCTCCAGATAATGTTCCTGATAAGTCAAAATCCGATCCGGCACTGGATGAAAGGAATCCGCTTCACCATAACCGATGCCTTGCCCGTAAAAAAACCGGTCCATTTGCTGCTGTTCGGCTTCAATTTTTTCTTCGAACAATGAATACATCACCAAGGCTGAAGCCCCGGCGTCCTCTAGGCGACGGGCGCTATCCAAATCCTTAGTCAAAGGCGACGCCGAAGGCACTAAGGGATGCGCCAGTTTCAGGCCCAAATAATTTGTCGATAGATCAACCATGTTGGCTCTCCTGGGCAAGATCGGCTTTCAGCGCGGCTTTGGCGGCAGACACGCTGGTGGCATCGCTCCATTCCAGCGCCGCCAGTTGTTGGTAGTAGCGGTAGCGGTTTTTTACATCCTGCTGCGCTTGTTTCAAGAATGCTTCGGCTTGGTCCGGGTGACTTTGCCACAGCATGCTGAAGCGCGTTTCGCTCATCACAAATTCGCGCAACGGCACCGACGGTTCTGCAGAATCCAGTTGCATCGGATTTTTGCCTTGTTGGATGCGCCCAGGATTGAATCTAAACAACGGCCAATGCCCGCTTTTCACTGCCAGATTTTGCTGACGATGATTGTTCGATAAATCCACACCGTGTGCAATACAAGGCGCGTAAGCGATGATGATGGACGGGCCATTGTGCGCTTCCGCTTCCAGAAAGGCATTGAGGGTTTGCGTGTCCTTGCCGGCATAGGCCACGTGGGCGACATACACATTGCCGTAGTCCATGGCCAACAAAGCCAAGTCTTTTTTTGCCGTGGCTTTACCGCCGGACGCGAACTTAGCCACCGCACCCAACGGGGTGGATTTAGACGTTTGCCCGCCGGTGTTGGAATAAACCTCAGTATCCAGCACCAGGATATTCACGTTGCGACCACTGGCCAACACATGATCCAGACCGCCGTAACCGATATCATAAGCCCAGCCGTCGCCGCCGATGATCCAGACACTTTTCTTGCAGAGATAATCAGCCAAGGGCAGCAAAGCTTGCGCGGCTGCTTGTTTCAGCGAGGGTAAATGCAGCTTCAACTCGGCAACCCGTTGGCGTTGTTCATACAAGCCGGCTTCATCCGATTGATCGGCTTGCAGAATAGCGTCTACCAGTTCAGCACCCAGAGTTTCACGCAACGACACCAATAACTCCGCAGCATGTTCGGCATGCTTATCGATCGCCACCCGCATGCCTAACCCAAACTCGGCATTGTCTTCGAACAAGGAATTGTTCCAAGCGGGTCCCCTGCCCTCTGGATTTTTGGTCCAAGGCGTAGTGGGCAAATTGCCGCCGTAAATTGACGAACAACCGGTGGCATTGGCGATTACCATTCGATCGCCGAACAGTTGCGAGGCGAGTTTTACATAGGGAGTTTCGCCGCAGCCGACACAGGCACCTGAAAACTCGAACAAGGGCTGCAACACCATAGAACCCTTTATGGTGTTAGTTTTCAACAAGCGGCGGTCGTATTCCGGCAAAGACAGGAAGTAATCCCAGTTTTGGCTCTCCGGCTCGCGCAGCGGTGCTTGCGGCTGCATATTCAAAGCCTTCCGGCTGGCGTTGGATTTATCGCGGATCGGACAGATATCCACGCACAAACCACAGCCGGTACAGTCTTCCGGCGCCACTTGGTAACTGATCGATAATCCAGCAGGAAAGTCTTTACCCAACATCGCAGCATGCTTAAAGGTTTCCGGCGCATCGAGCAATGCATCGTTTGCGACGATTTTGCTGCGAATCGCCGCATGCGGGCACACCATAGGGCATTTGCCGCATTGGGTACACAAATCGGTTTCCCAAACCGGGATTTCCAGCGCCAGATTGCGTTTCTCGTAGGCGGCGGTACCAGTCGGGAAGGTCCCATCTACCGGCATGGCGCTGACCGGCAAGGCGTCGCCTCTGCCGGCGATGATTTCGCCGGTAACGCGACGGATAAATTCGGGCGCACTATCGGCAATCAATGCGGCGATATCGAAACCGCTATCGGCCTGTTTCGGTAAAGGCACATGCCGCAAACTAGCCAAGGTTTCATCAATGGCTTTGAAGTTTAAATCGACAATGCGCTGGCCTTTTTTGCCGTAAGTTTTTTCGACGGCATGTTTAATCGCGGCAATAGCCTGCTCTTGCGGCAACACCCCGGAAATCGCGAAAAAACAAGTCTGCATGATGGTATTGATGCGTTTACCCATGCCGGATTTTTCCGCAACCGCATTGCCGTCGATCAAATAAAAGCGGATTTTCTTATCCAACATTTGCTGCTGCATCTTGCGCGGCAAAGTTTCCCACACTTCATCGACCGAAGCGGGGCTATTCAACAGAAACACCGCTTTGTCGGCGGCATTGATCAGCATGTCGTAGCGTTCCAGAAACACAGCTTGATGACAGCCGATAAATTGCGCGTCGTTCTCGCCGATCAAATAGGTCGACCGAATCGGCTTAGGTCCAAAGCGCAGATGCGAGACGGTAATAGCGCCGGACTTTTTCGAGTCGTAAACGAAATAGCCCTGGGCATATAAATCGGTTTCTTCGCCAATGATTTTGATGGTGTTTTTATTGGCGCCGACCGTGCCGTCGCTACCTAAACCGTAAAACATGGCCTGAAAGGTTTGAGCATGGGTATCGGTGCGATAAGCCGCGTCCCAATTTAAACTGGTGTGGCTGACGTCATCGAGAATCCCAACCGTGAAGTGATTCTTCGGTTTATCGCTTTTCAGCTCGTCGTAAACCGCCTTGATCATGCCCGGCGTGAATTCCTTGGACGACAAGCCGTAACGGCCACCCACTACTTTGGGCAAGTTGGTAAACTTCACGCCATCACTGAAGGATTGAGCGACTGCACCCAATACGTCTTTGTACAAAGGCTCGCCGTCGGCACCCGGTTCCTTGGTGCGATCCAGCACCGCGATTTTTCGGCAACTGGCCGGCAAAGCTTCGATCAGACGCTCCGGCGCGAACGGTCGGAATAAACGCACTTTCAACAAACCAACCGCTTCGCCTTGACGATTCAAATAATCCAGGGTTTCCTCGACTGCCTCGGCACCGGACCCCATAATAACGATCACCCGCTGGGCTTGCGGCGAGCCGAGGTATTCAAACAGGCGATATTGGCGACCAGTTAAATCGGCCAAACGATCCATGGTTTGTTGGGCAATCTCAGGTAAGGCAGCGTAATAAGGGTTAACCGATTCCCGGCCCTGGAAATACACGTCCGGATTTTGCGCCGTGCCGCGAAGCACCGGATTATCTGGCGTCAATGCTCGGCCACGATGCTCACTAACCCAGTTATCGTCTATCATCGCCCGGACTATGCTGTCGTCGATCTCGACAATTTTGGCAACCTCGTGAGAGGTGCGAAAGCCGTCGAAAAAATGCATAAACGGGATTCGGCTTTGCAAGGCAACGGCATGAGCCACCAGAGCCAAATCCTGCACTTCTTGCGGCGAGTTGGAGCACAACATGGCGTAACCGGTCATCCGTGCTGACATCACATCACTGTGATCGCCAAAGATAGACAAACCCTGACAAGCCAGTGAGCGGGCGGCGATATGAAATACGGTCGGACTGAGTTCACCGGCGATTTTGTACATATTCGGCAACATCAACAGTAAGCCTTGCGACGCGGTGAAAGTTGTCGCCAAAGTACCGGCTTGCAGCGCGCCGTGAATGGTACCGGCAGCACCAGCTTCACTTTGCAGTTCGACGACACGAGGCACGGTGCCCCAAAGATTAGGTTGATTGCGAGATGCCCATTCGTCGGCCCATTCACCCATCGCAGAAGACGGGGTAATGGGGTAAATCGCAATCACTTCATTTAATTTATAAGCAATCGTAGCCGCAGCCTGATTGCCATCGATCGTGAGGGTTTGCTTTTGCATGGAGTAACCTTTTCAGGAAATAAAACGAGGGGCCGTCCGGCAGACGCCGGCGGCTTTTTTAAGTATGTTCTAAGCATAGTCAAAAATAGCTGACTAATTTTTAGTCAATTTAAAGATGGTTCAAACAGGACGGGTGTTTGAGTTGTTTGCTCACGACTTGATCACAAGTTTATCCACAGCTTCTGTGTATAACTGTACTTTTGGACAATGGCTACCCCAGAAAAGAATAGCGCTAAACCTGCAAATTCAATCTGATTATTGATCCTCCCTGGCAGCTTAATCGAATGGTTTACTCGTACCAGTCATCGCGCAACACGACAGGCATGACTTTTTGCTCGACAGTGATCACTGCCTTATTCAGCACGACCATTTGCTTATCCTCAACAAACTGCACACCCAGCATATAAAAGATCGGCCCCCAAAACGGGTTGATCATCAAGCCGCCGAGAATACTTTTCCAGGTGCGCTTCAGGTTCTTCAGGGGGTTAAAAGCGACCGCAAGAGTTTGTTGGGGATGCTCGTCAAATACGTCTGTGATGGGCTTAAAGGTCTGCTGATCTCGATTTTCCAGTTCTGCCAAAGAAACCGAAAGCTTCCGAGCCATTTTATAAAAATGTAGGCGGGCCAAAGTGGCCGATACCGCAAAGGTGATAGCCATCAAAGGCAATAGAACGCTGGGCGGCAACAGGGGTGCAAACGCGGGGGCGAGCAAGACCAATCCATAGCCCAGCATCAGGGTGTCTTCGCCGCGCTCGACATCGCGATCCAAATTTTTAACGATAGCAATCACCTGATTGCCGGACTGATCCAAATAACCTTTTTCTTGAGCCATGTTAGTCTCCTTCAGGTTGAATGTGCAGGGCTTTGATTAGATGCCTGCAGAGGAAAAAAGTCAACTGTTCAACAGAGAGTGCTTCATGCGTCACTCCTGAGGAACACCCCATTTCGCTTGCAAATAGTCGCGGCGTGTATCGAAAATACGCTGCAACTTATCGCCGATAAAGCCGTGCAGCAAGCAGCCCAACCAGCCAAGGGGCATCGTGTAAAACACAATGTCTTCCAGTAAGATGCCCTCCTCGCTATTGCTTAGGCAAACCTCATGGCTCCAGAAACCGAACGGGCCCACTGCTTGTTGGTAGACAAATCGATTGGGCTTATCGCAATGACTGACTTCCGATAGCCAAGACATCGGTACGCCAAACACAGCCTTCATCCGATAACTGATCAGTAAGCCTGCGTATATATCTGCGGGCACCGGCGAGGTAATATCCACATGGAAAAAGTCGGGCGTGATTTGATTCAAATACTGGGGAGACGAGAAAAACTCCCAGGCTTGCTCCTGGCTGAGTAACAGGCGCTGCCGCCGGTGAATACGATAGATTTTCATAATGCTTGCATCTGACAATGCCGTCCCAAGTGGATGCAAAGCAATCTACCGTAAAAAAACGTTTCTGATTGCAAAGATTCTTCAGCTCTGTCTGATTTCATCGCCCGCCGGGAATTCCTATTCAACCGCCGCTGGCACTCGTACCGGTTTTACTGACTAATTGCGGTTTAGCGCTAGGCTCTGACGCCTTGGATAAGGCAGCTTGCAATAGCTCATCTTGCCCATAAATATCAGGATAAAAACGCGGCTTATCGTCACTGTCCACGAAGGCAGTAGTATAAAAAAACAGCACCGATATCGATTTTTTCAGACTAACCCGCTGGGTTTTGGGGCCGGCCATGGCTTGTTGAATGGCTTGTTGATCCCAATCGCCCTGGTCGCCCAACACGAATTTCGCCAGTTTTTCCGCTTCCGCCACTCTGACGCAGCCGTGGCTAAGATCGCGGCGATCCCGACTGAACGCCGCCTTGCCAGGCGTGTCGTGCAAATACACGTCGGCCTTATTCGGAAAAATAAACTTCACCCGCCCCAATGGATTGCTGCTACCCGGACGTTGTCTGGCTCGCACCCGACCACTTTTGATTTCGTCGACAATGTTATCTTGATTGCCCTCTTCATCGTCTTCGGCATAGCGCCCCACCAACTCTATATCCTGATTCGCCAGAAACCCGTCATCGCTCAGCAGCTTCGGCAACATTTCCTTATCCATGATGCTTTTCGGAATATTCCAATACGGCATGAACTCCAGATACTTCATCTCTTCCCAAAGCACCGGAGTCTGCGTCGTCTCCGCTTTGCCGACGATGACTTTCATTGTTAACGGCTGTTGATCATCCGCCGAAGTGAAGGCCCAGAGCTGAAACGCCGGGATATTCACAAAAATCCTTGGCCCCTCCGGCAACGCCGGCATCCAACGCCAACGCTCCATGGCTAATTCAAGCATGGCGATTTTATCGGCTGTTGTCTGATTCAACAGAGCTAGCGTTTGCTTTCCGATTACGCCGTCTGCTTTTAAGCCTTGCCGTTGCTGCAAGCGTTTGACAGCCTCTACTGAGGCGGGGTCGTAAAGTGCTTCTGGACTGCCTGCAACCGAGATCTCGTCCGCTTTCAGCTCACCCAACTCAAGCAGCCGACGACGCAGCTCCGGCAATTGGGCATCTTGCTCTCCTGGACGAAACGACTTTACAAACAGTAGTTTCGGCACCTGCACATCGGCATTTTGCTGACGATAACTGGCCAATAATGTCTTTAACTGCTGATACTGCTTAAATTTGGGCGCCAACTGCGCAGGTAGTTCGTCAAGAGTTTTTTGTTGAATGGACTGGTTTATCAGCACAGCGAAATCAGTTGACGATTTCGCGGCAAACTGTAACGGGTAATTGAAATCGCGCGGATCGACCCGCCCAACATTCAGATCGCGCGCAAAATGTAGCAAGGCTATCGACAGGGCTACATCGTAAGAAACCAACTGGGTCGTCGCGCTTGACGGCAAGGTAGCGGCCTGTTCGACGTAACCGCGCAAACGTTCAAAGTCGTAAACCACAGGGTTTAAACCGTCTGCTTTGGCATTGCCGAGAATGCCCAAGGCATCCGCCCGGTTTTTGGCCGGACGACTTTCCCCAAACCAAATTAGCTGGTTGGCGTTCAGTTGATATAACCGTTTCACATCATCGCTATATTGCGAAAAATCGCCTTGCGTCAGCAAAGGCTGCTGTTTGCTCGCCAGCAAAGACTCTATCGCTTGCTTGACAGCGGGCTCCGGGCTTTGGGTGCTAGCGGCTTGAGAAAAAAAATACAGCGGCACCAGTAACATCAGCAGATACGGGGTAGATTGTCGCCATTTCATTTGGCTATGGGATGATACGGCTTGCTGCTTCATGATTCTCGCAAGTTCAAAGTCTGACAAAGGTTGCCATATTGACAAAATACGCGTCCAAGTTCTAGCTGTGCCCAACGAAAAGCGGTCTGTGCGGTTAGCGCAGCAAGTCAATCTATCCAGATTGTCCCTTACTTTTCATGCGCGAACATTTCAACACATCCGGGTTCGACGCTTGTAAAAATACCGCGCAGATCAGGTATTCACAAGTTCGACTAGGGCTGTCAAGAATCACAGGCTTTAAAGACCCACATTCCTGAGAGCCTCTTTGCAGCTTAGCTTGCCGGGCTCGCAGAACACTATATTAGAATTTACCGATTTTTAACGCGGCTTATCGCGCTAGAATAGGGCTATAAATCTGTTTGACCAATAACCCACGTTTAGCGTTTTTCATGCATCCTTTTCCAAAATCCGAGCAAGTACCCAGCGCCAAGCAGCTAAATAGCGATTGCCGTTGCTCGTCGCTTAATCATCAAGCGCTGCGTAGCGAACTAAACAGGCTGGGCGGAAACGATGATTTGTATCGAATGATCGCGGAAGAGCGGCCAAATTTGTTCGCGGAGTCTGCGGTATTCATCGACCAAGCCTCCCTGGACCAGCAATTGGAAATCGTCGCTGCACTGGAACGGGTGATAGCACTGCCGGCATATCAGCACCACGTTCTGCAATACGCACCTGAAGCCGCGCAGTTTTTGGCTAAAGCCCAAGGCGTATTCTTAGGCTTCGACTTTCATCTGAGCGCCGATGGTCCGAAACTGATCGAAATCAATTCCAATGCCGGCGGCGCGATGATTAACGCGCTATTGATTCGAGCTCAAAACTACTGTTGCGACATCGTTGGCAACCAGCAACCCGGAAAACTTAAATCAGGCGGAGAAGCTAAGGATCAAACTGAAACCGCATTTATGGACATGTTTTACCGAGAATGGCGGTCCGAACACGATTTGGCGCCCCTGCGCAGCATTGCAATCGTCGACGATGAGCCGCACAAGCAGTACATGTGGCCGGAGTTTCTGTTGTTTAAACATTTGTTCGAACAACATAGAATCCAGACCTTAATCTGCGACCCGCGAGCCTTAAGCTATCGGGATAACCGGCTTTGGCACGGCGATGTGCAAATCGATCTGGTTTATAACCGCTTGACCGACTTTGGTTTGGAATCGCCAGATTGCCAAGCTTTGCGGGAAGCCTATCTGGCCGGTGCGGTAGTTTTGACGCCGCACCCAAGAAATCATGCCTTATATGCAGACAAGAGAAATCTGGTTTGGCTGGGTAACGACGGATTTCTAAAAGCTATCGGTGTCGATGACTATACCCGGACCATATTGCGCGTGGGGATCGCTCATACGGTGTTAGTCCATGCCGAGCAGGCCGAATGGTTTTGGACCGAGCGCAAGCAGCTGTTTTTCAAACCCGCCAAAGGTTACGGCAGTAAAGCAGCATATCGCGGCGACAAGCTGACTCGCCGAGTTTTTGAGAGTATTCTGCAACACGAGTATGTGGCGCAGACCTTGGTCAAACCCAGCGAACGGCACCTAGAGGCCGGCGAGTTAAAACTGGATTTACGCCATTACGTTTATCAAGGCGAGACCCAATTGGTCTGCGCCCGTCTCTACCAAGGCCAAACCACCAATTTCCGCACACCAGGTGGCGGTTTCGCCCAAGTGGTAGTGGTTCCGGATCACTATCCTTAGTCGCAAAATAGAGATAAAGATGGAACCCAGCAAAGCACTAATCATTATCGGCTTGGCCATCCTGCTGCTGGGATTGGTATTACACTATGCCCCGTGGTTGGTGAATTGGTTCGGTAAACTGCCCGGCGACATTCGGATGCAGAATAAACACAGCTTGGTGTTTATTCCGATTACCTCGATGATCGTGGTCAGCCTGCTGATTACCTTACTGGCTAATTTATTTTTCCGAAAATAATCTTTTCACAAGCGAGACCGAGATCATGAGCAAACTCGTCGTATACAGCCACGGCAAGGACAGCATTCCCTGGGGCGAAAAGCCCTTAGCCTTGGCAGAAGTCGCCAAGCGCCAAGGGTTCGAATTTATCAGCCCGGATTATCAAATTAGCAATGACCCTGACTGGCGGGTACAGCACCTATTAGCACTGGATTTGTCTGGCTACGGAGCGACGGTGTTGGTGGGTTCCAGCATGGGCGCTTATGTGTCAACCGTCGCTGCGGAAACCCTCAAACCAAACGGGCTATTTTTGATCGCGCCGGCCTTCTATTTGCCGGGGTACGCCCGTACCGAGTTCAAGCCAGCCACAGCCCAAATCGAGGTATTTCACGGTTGGCAAGACGATGTGGTGCCGCCGGAAAACGCCTGGCGATTCTGCCGCGAGCATCGCGCTCGTCTGCATATGCTGGATGCCGACCATCGCTTATTGAGCATATTGCCGCAAATGGTCACGGCTTTTGAACGATTTATCAAGGATTGCACCGCTTAGGCCTGATAATCAGAGTCGTATCTAGCCAGGAATTGGGCTCGGTAGGCCGAATATGCCGCGAGCATGCACCGCAGTTGCCGGCTACGTTTCGCTGATCCCGACCACTGTTTTGACTAGGTCCACGCGTCATTGATAGCGAGAAGCCTAGTATCCCTGGCATTGGATATCAGCCGCCCTGCGAATATGCCGTTTCGCTAACGACTCAAGCAGGCCAATAAGAACAGGTGAGTTTTTTGCGCGTCTCAGCGGCTTTTTTGCTCCACCCGCTTCAACAAGCCGAATAAATCGCTATTTGTCGACAATACGATTGTGGCATCGCCGTCTATCACTTTGCGATAGGTTTCCATGCTCTTCATAAACTTATAAAACTCGGCGGACTCCGGTTTTTGCCCATAGGCTTTGGCATAAATTTCGGTAGCCTTGGCATCCGCTTCACCCTGAATTTCTTGCACACGTTTGTAGGCAGTGGATTCGATTTCGTTCAGATCCCGCTCCCGATTGCCGTTAATTCTGGCTGCCTCGCCTTCGCCTTCCGAACGAAAACGCTGAGCAATTTGCAAGCGTTCGCTGATCATCCGCTGATGGATCCGCTCCAAGACCTGATGGTTGTAATTGATACGTTTGAAGCGGACATCCAGCAATTGAATACCGAATTCGGCCAGTTTCGGCGCGGCGGCATCGAACACGTCTTTTTCGATTGCTGCCCGACCCACGCGGATCGGTCGCAATACGCCAATGGTGCCCTCACCGGTCAACGGTCCCAAGGTCTCATCTTGCAGGGGTTTGCGGTCTTTATCCGAACGAACTACTTCGATCAATTCGTGACGGGCAATCGCCGTGCGGGTTTCGCTGCCTAAAATATCTTCCAGGCGCGATTGTGCGCTACGTTCGTCACGCAAGCGCAAATAATATTGCATGGGTTCGGTAATGCGCCAGCGTGCGAACGTATCGACTTGCACATAGGTTTTGTCCTTGGTGGACATCTCCACCATCGGCCCATCCCAGGCCAGATAACGCTTATCGAAGCTATTGATCTGCTGAGTAAACGGAATCTTGAAATGCAAACCGGGACTGGTGATCGGTTCGCCGACCGGCTTGCCGAATTGCGTAATGATGACTTGCTCGGTTTGATTGACGGTAAACGCCGACTGGAACAGCAAAAACGCGAAGACTATAGCCAATAGCCAGGTTCGGGTGAATAAACTCATTTCACCGCCCCCACTGTCTGACCAGGGAAAGGCAACATAGGTAAAATCTGCTGCACTGTATCGTCGACGATAATCTGCTGTCGGGCTTGCGGCAAGACATCGCCCATGGTTTCCAAATAAATCCTTGCGCGGGTCACGTCAGGCGCTTTTAAATATTGTTCCAACACCTGATTAAAAGCGGTGACATCCCCTTCCGCTTCATTGATCCGTTTGAAACGATAACCTTCTGCGGCGCGAATTTTCTGATCGGCCTCGCCACGCGCGCGCGGCACGGCTTTGTTATATTCGCCATTCGCGAGATTGATGACATTCTCCCTATCCTGCTGCGCCCGATTCACTTCGTTGAAAGAGGGCTGTACCGGTTCCGGCGGATTGACGTTTTTCAGTTGCACTTGATTGATCGACACTCCCAGTTGGTAACGCTCAGCAAGCAAGCGGGCACGCGCCAAAACGGTATCCTCAATCTCCTGCCGACCGATGGTAATGATTTCATCGACGGTGCGATCGCCCACCACTTCCCGCATCACTGCTTCGGAAATATCCCGCAAAGTTACGCCAGGGTCGCGGACCACAAATAGATATTTTTCAGGGTCGGTGATCCGGTATTGCACGATCCATTCGACCAGCGCCGAATTCAGATCGCCGGTGACCATGGACTTTTCTAACCCAGGCTCATCGCCAGTTTGATCCGGGTTGGTAAAGCCGGTCGTGGCAAAGCCAAACTCCAGTTTTTGCTGACGCTGAGTCGGCACGGTAACGACGCTATCGATGCCAAACGGCAGTTTGGCGTGTAAGCCTGAGGGTACTTTTTCGACGTATTCGCCAAATCGCAAGACAATCCCCTCAGACTCGGCGGGGATGGTATAAACCGACATGGTCGCACCGACTAGAACGATCGACACTACCAGAATCGCCAATGGCGAAATCGGCAAGGAATCGGGCAAGTTTTTAAAAATGGAATTGGTGTCGTTCAAGAACTGGCTCCGGTTAAGACGGCGGAAATGCGGGATGAGTGCCCCTTGAAATTAAGAGAACCGCCGCATTCATTAAACAAGCATGAACGCAGCCGGCCATTTCGTCAATTTGTCCGCTCCGCTGAGCTCGACCGCAAGCTGGCGACACCTTAGCTAAGATAGCTTGGGCAAATTCATAGCGCTCTGCCGCAAAAACTGCTCAAATTGATCTCTGGGCATCGGCTTGCCGAACAAATAACCTTGAATTTCCTGGCAACCCTGCTCGCGGAGAAACTCGCGCTGTTCGACGGTTTCCACGCCTTCGGCTATGGTCCGCAAACCCAGGCTGCCAGCCAGACTAATCACCGCACTGACGATGGCTTTATCTTCGGAATCGGTACTGATATCACGCACAAAAGATTGGTCGATCTTTAATTTATAGACTTTAAATTTTTTCAGATAACTCAACGACGAATATCCGGTACCAAAATCATCTATAGACATACGCACGCCGCGTTGATGCAGTTTATTCATAACTGCTATCGCAGCTTCGGGATTTTGCATGGACACCCCTTCAGTCAATTCCAATTCCAAATATTCGGGCGGCAAACCTTCTTCTTCTAAAATCCGCGAAACCAATTCGGGCAAAGCCGGATGACTAAATTGAGCCGCCGACAGATTGACCGCCATATTCATCGGCCCCAGCCCTTGCTCCTGAAAGAATTTGGCTTGCCGCACCGCTGTGCGTAAAACCCATTCGCCTATCGGCAGAATCAATCCACTCTCCTCGGCCACCGGAATGAATTCGGCCGGTGAAACCATGCCAAACTCCGGATGCCGCCAGCGTAACAATGCTTCCGCGCCGACCACACGACCGCTATGAATATCCGCCTGCGGCTGATAGTAAACCTGCAGTTGCTCGCGATCCAAGGCGTGGCACAGCGCATTCACCAACTCCAGATTGCGCTGCGCGCGGGCTTGCATTTCAGGCGTAAAAAAGCGGTAACCGTGCCGACCGTCTGTTTTTACTCGATACATCGCGACATCGGCACTTTTAGATAAGCTTTCCAAGTCCTCCCCGTCGTCAGGATACAAAGCTATGCCGATCGATGCACTCATCGTCAAATCCAATTCCTCAATTCGGTATGGCTCAGCGATTGTATCCAGCAATTTTTGTGCGACATTCGCCGCGCCATCGGCATCGGTTCCCGGCAGCAGAAAAATGAATTCATCACCGCCCAGCCGTGTCACGGTATCCTCTTCGCGTAGCACCGCACAAAGCCGATTCGCTAAGGCCACCAGCAGCGCGTCGCCGACGCTATGACCCAACGTATCGTTAACATTTTTGAAATGGTCGAGATCAAGAAACATCAAAGCTAAGTTGCCATTACTCCGTTTCACCAGACTTAATGCATACTTCAAGTGATCGTCCAATTGGCTGCGATTGGGTAAACCAGTGAGCGAATCGTAATTGGCCAAATAGTGTATGTGCTCCTCGGCCTGCTTACGTTCTATAGCCAAGGCGACGAAATGGGCCACCATCTCCAACAAGCGCAGTTCGTGTTTGTCTGGAGTTGCGGGATGACGGTGATAAATCGCAAAAGTGCCTAGCACTTTTTTACTGGCTGAAAGTATCGGTTCCGACCAGCAGGCCGCCAAACCGGCCTGTTCCGCCAGCGGCAGAAAAGTCTGCCAGTAGGGATGTTCGGCAAGTTTTTCGACGATAGTCCTTTGCCCAGTGTAGGCCGAATTACCGCAGGACCCGCGTCCGGGACTAATTTTTAAGCCGTCAATCGCTTGATTGTAAAAATCGGGAAGACTGGGGGCCGCGCCTATTCGTAAACACTCATTCTCATCCAAAAGCAAAACCGAACAAATACTGCCGATCAGCAAGACTTCAAGTTCGATTACTACATCGCGCAGAATATCGATCAGCTGCAAATTGCCGTTGAGGCGCTCAAGCATAAACACCCGAAAACTTTCCATCTGCTGCGCTTGCAGGCGCTCGGCCTCGCGCTGAAAGCCGCCGATGGCATGATCGATATCCATGGCCATTTCCAGCAAGAGATTACGCGCGGCATCGTCGAATATATTGACCTCATCGCCGTACAACATAAAGGCGCCCACTGGCTTGCCACTGCGATGCAAAGGTATAGCGGCGGAGGCGTGCCAATGGAATTTCGCGCCTCGCGCCTGCCAGGCTACTGTAGCTTGATCATGTTGAAAATCCGGACACCAATAGGACCTATCCTCTCGTACCGCAGTGCCAGTTGGTCCGCGCCCTGACGCTAGATTTTCATCTATGGATATTTCAATGCCATCCAAATACTCGGTGCCGCTGCCGTAGCTTGCAACCGGTTTGATTAGCTGACTGGCTTCATCAAGCATACCGATCCAGGCCATCTGCATCCCGCCGAAGATTACTGCATCGCGACAGATTTGCGGGAACAATTCGGCTTCGCTGGTACAGCGAACGATAGCTTGATTACATTGGCTTAAAGCCGCATACAATTGCGTCAATCGGAGATTTTTTGCCTCGGCACTCCGGCGCGCGGCTTCAACTCTTGCCAAACTTGATTGCGTTTCCGCCAACCAGCCCAACACGCTGTTTCTCATATCCCTCCCAACCGGGATATTTTCTGAAAAATCGCCGTTGCCCAAACGGATTATCTGATCATGTAACTCGTCAACCGAAGCGCCCAATATCGCATGTAACGTGCGATAGGCCCACCAGAACGTCAATATCAACACTAGCCCGAACAGTACAAACACTACCCGCAACCAAAAGGCAATGCGCGCTCTGACCAGCACACCTCCTTGCGTGCGGTTGTCCATCATGCCGAAGGCCTCGGTAATGGACTGCATGATTTTCGCCTTGGACTGATGGTATGCCCGATTGTGCAGCATCAAGTTGGCCTGGTTACGGATGGTGTCGCTTAGTAACGGGGCCGAGTCGACCATATTCATAGCCGCGCGCTCTATTTGAATGAGCATGTCGGAGTTGGCCTTGGCTTCCACCATTTTCGCCATTTCCTGTTCGGCAAACCCGGCTTGCTGCATCAAATCCAACAAGGCGACTGCTTGACCGGCGGATTGCGGGGCGGGATGCCCGGCCACAATCGCTAAGTCCCAATACATATCGTGATAATCCTTCGGCCTAGGCATTTTGCCTTCCCGTAGGTCGATAATGTTTTGAAAGTATTGCTTATAGAGGGGGTCACCGGTCGCGACATAACTGCGCGCCATATGAGAAAGGTCGTTGGAAGATTGCCGAAACTCGTCGGCAAGTAAATGTGAGGCCAAACGAACTTCATAAGCGTGATCAATCTGCTTCTCCGCGCCCACGTAAATCACAAACGCGATTACGAAAATTACAAACGTGGCTAAGTTCAGCCACAAAACCCGAGAAAACCGGGAAAAATAATACGGACGCGTCATTTTGCTTCTTCCGTTACTCGAGTCCAAAAGACATCAGCCTGTAAAAAACGTCTACCCACCGAACAAAGATTTCGGCTAAGTTTAAGAGAAATTCAGGCGCAACATAAAACCAAAGCATGCGGGCTTTTGGTAGCGAAAATCCAAGCCCTAAGGATTGCCTTAACGGTATGATTGTCAGGCAAATCCTACCGAATGCCTGTTCGCGGTTGCATCACAATTGTGTAGGCGGCTTTTTGCGGAATACTCGCGATGCAACAATAAAGCAATTCATTCGGCACTTAATAATCGTATAAAACGTAAGGTAGACCATTTATGCAAAAAACGGCGTTTAAATTCAAACTGATTTTATGCATGCTTTTAGCCGGGCTGACGTTGGCAACGCCCCCCAAAGCGGACGCCCTGCAAGTCGGACAATCGGCACCATTGTTTCAACTGCAAGCGCACGATGGTGACTCTATAAGTCTAGCTGCTCGGCAAGGGAAAGGGTGGACGGTGCTATATTTTTATCCCAAAGCCGGTACGCCGGGATGCACCGCGCAAGCCTGCGCTTTTCGTGATGCCATAGAATTGATTCGCAAACAAAATGCAGAAGTTTATGGGATCAGCACCGACGCCGTTAAAGACTTATTGGCGTTCCATCAGCAACACAAGCTCACCTTTACCCTGTTGGCGGACGAGGATGCCAAGATCAGCGAAGCCTACGGCGTAAAAATGCCCTTCTTGAACATGGCCAAACGTTGGACCTTTATCGTCGACCCCAATTTAACGATTCGGCGTATTGATGACGATGTAGATCCAGCGTTGGATGCCAAACGCGTCGCAGAAATGCTCAAACAGTTGCAAGCCGCTGCCAACTGACGGCATATCAACATGTGGCCAAGCAGTAACAACGCAGTATTCGACTTAGATATTGGCCGGCCCAGTATGGGGTCTGTGGATTGAAAGCCTGATGACGCAGGCTTTTAGTCTAGCCGGCAATCTACTCGGCGATAACAGTGCAGACCCTGCTTCAACAGCCAATCAGAATAGGCACTAATCCGACACAACTTACAACCATCCTGCTCGCTTCAAACGCAAATAAAGTGCCAAACTGCAAAGCGCTACGCTGCCAACAACTAAGGGATAGCTGTACACCCACTCCAACTCCGGCATGTGCCGAAAGTTCATACCGTACAAACTGAATACCATAGTGGGTATAGCCAAAATCGCTCCCCAACCGGCCAAACGCTTAACGACTTCATTTTGCCGCACAGTTTCGAAGGTCAGATGCACTTGCATCGCCGCCAGCAACATCTCGCGCATGCCTTGAATAGCCTGGTCGACACGCTTGATGTGATCGGCGATGTCGCGAAAATAGACTCTGACATCCTTATGTATCAAGCCGCCATGAAAACGCATCAATTCGTTACAAATATCGATCACTGGATTGATAGCGCCTTCCAGCAACAATAACTCGCGCTTTAATTCGTATAGGTCTTCCATGGTTTGCCGGCTGGGCCGATACTGAAATATCGCCGATTCCAGCACATCGAAACGGTCTTGCAAACCGGCAATCGCCACCATGTAATTATCGACGATAAAATCCATAATCGAGTACAAAGCAAAGCCCGGTCCTTTGCTCAGTTGGTGGGGCATGGCCTGACAGCGCTCACGCACTTTACTCAAACTTTGCGAGGCGCCGTGCCGCACAGTAACCACAAAACGTGGCCCCATAAATATGTGCGTCTCGCCGAATTCAACTTGTTTATCGATCAATTCCGCAGTGTGCAGCACGATAAACAACGAATCGCCGTATTCCTCGATTTTGGGTCGCTGGTGCGCGGCGCAGGCGTCTTCGATTGCTAGTTCGTGCAAACCGAATTCCTCCTGAATTTTTCTCAATATCTCGGTGTTGGCTTCCCTCAAGCCCAACCAGATAAAGGTATCGTCCTTCAGCAGCACTTCACTGATGTCTTCGATGGTGACATCGCCGATGCCCACGCCTTTATGGTAGGCCACGCAACGCATCACCATGTTTTTATCGATTGCTTCTGTCAAATAATTCTCCGTTATATTCGTAGCCTGGCCAATTGTGGGTAGATTATAGCCGGCTACTTGCCCGTACCGCTCAATGAAGGGTGAGTAGAATCTGTCTTCATCTGCAACGTATTGACCTCATTCCTAGCGCTGGATACATTCCACAGACTTAAGCCGGGCGTATCGCCGGCATTGAGGCCGATTTACAAGTGGTCTGAGAAGCTGCCGTCCAACAGTTTTTGATCGTTGAACCGGGTGTTGCCGGCAATACCATCGATGCTTTTGCGCAATCCATTGCTTTCGTCCTTAATGTTTTACCGGACAGAGGCGGACAACGAGCCATTATCGGCTTGCACGGTCAATACGCGGTGTATTGCGCTTCGCTTGCGCCATTTGCTAGGCATGATCCGCATTTCTCTTGGCCATCAGCGCGCTCAACTGATGAAAGCCGGATTGATTAACACTGGAAACAGAGAGGGAAGACATAGCGATCTAAACTCCATTAATACAGCGCAGGCCTGCCCTAGGCTTCCGAATAAACATCTGGGTTGAGTTCTATAAGGCACCGTGCTGCTCCCGGTTTGAGAAAATGTCTAACGCTATTTTTAAAGCCGGAACCCACGCTGACCAGCAAGAAAACCGCAGTCCAGTTACACCAACGATTGCCGACAATTTTCACCAACATTCGCTACCCCCATCCGCTGACAAGCCCGTCGAAACTTATTAAAATACAGGTACTTCTATACTCAGCCCACCGGGGAATCCGGGTAAGACTAATCCACCAAAACGCCCGCAATTCACATGAACCACGAAGTTATTGCCGCCCGGGTAGAACATATCGCCATGGCGACAGGCATCATCGCCGGCCTATCCGCTGCCGCGGCAACCATCGCCACCCCGACTGGCCTTACGGCCTTTGGCGTCTGGCTGGGATTGGTTGACGAACCGCTGATCGTAACCGTCGCACCCATCCTGGATAAATTAGCAACGGTATGCGGCACCATTTCCGGCATGACCTACTTCTATGCCGTCAGAAAAAAACGGCGAACGGCAAAGCAATCGGTGCCAGATAGTTCCGGGCGCTCCGAGTAAATTGCCGAACAACCTGATGCCATTCGTAATCATTGCAGAAGCGGAATACATTTTAGAAACACCCAAACTCGCCGCCGCACCAGTACCTACATTGAAAACCCCAATCGCCTTGCAAGCCACCCGTCAATTCGAAATGACCGGTGCCTTGGATTTATTGTTTCAGGGTTTTTGAGCGAAATCAGATGACCTTGATACGAAAAGCATCATGCTGGGTTTCCGCTATCGCTCCTACCCAGCCTAAAAAATATAAAATTGGGAACAGTTTTATCCCGTATGCCGCGCCGAGTACCGGAGCTTTTGATAGGAATAGCCCGTTAGGGGTGCGGCAGGGATGCCGCACGTTGCCGAAGGGGCAGGAAGCCCCTTTTGGCAACCCCTAGCAAAAGCGAGGAACGCAAGGAGAAAGTGGCATCCGGGCCGCCTTTTCTTTGGATACTTTCTTTTGGCGGAGCAAAAGAAAGTATCTCGCTGGCCGGTGCGAGAACCGGCATTCAATCAAGTTTCGCGGTAGCGAATCATTGTTTATGCAAACCGAAATTCCGCGTGGTCACAAAACCCGTACCCACCCTACACCTTAATGTTTAAGTAGTTAATCGGATTAGCGTTTCCCCTAGCGAAATAATGGGCAACAGACTTACCTATATATTTTTTACGTATTGTTTCTGGCGCCTCCTTACCAATAAACTCCCACCTGCCATCCCATCTACCATCCTTTATGTTAGCGTCCTGCTGGGGTGGTCCATATGGCGTAGTTCCTGCTGGTTGCCATTCTTGAATACTATAAATTTCTTGCACCACGACCTTAGCGACACAAAAAGCGTACTCAGCTTTCTCTCGATCTTTACCTATTTTCCAAACTCCTCGAGTAATATCATAGAGTTGTCGGGCAGTCATCCCTTCGTTGAACAACCTCGATGTACGAATAAGTAATGCTGGTTCGGTAATATTTATTTCAGTCATAGTACGAAAGTCCGCGAACGCCTTAATATTGGGCAATTGATTACAAAAATTACAACCCCACAAACTCCATCAAAGCCGCCAATTCCTTAGCCTCAAGTTCATAAAACGAATGCGCCCGAACCCGCTCCGGCAAACCCACATCACCATACCGCACCCGAATCAAGCGGCTGACTTTCACCCCTTGCGATTCCCATAAACGCCGTACCAAACGATTCCGCCCCTGCTTCACCGTGGCGTAAAACCATTTGTTGGCGCCCTCACCGGCGTAAAAGCTGACATCTTCGAAATGCGCCGGGCCGTCTTCCAGTTCGACGCCTTGCTTCAAGCGCGCCAGCATCGACTCGTCCACTTCGCCCAAGATCCGCACCGCGTATTCGCGTTCGACTTCCCGCGACGGGTGCATCAAACGGTTGGCTAGTTCGCCATTATTAGTCACTAAAATCAGGCCGGAAGTATTGATGTCCAGCCGACCGACCGCGATCCAACGGCCGACTTGCAGGCGCGGCAGTTGGGTAAAGATTACCGGGCGTCCTTCCGGGTCGCGGCGGGTGACCAGTTCGCCGACCGGCTTGTGGTACACCAGCACCCGCGTCGGCTGCTCGGCGTATTTTTCCCATTTCACTACCCGACCATTGATTTGCAGGTAATCGTCTGGTTTTAAGTGGTAACCCGGTTGCACTGGGTTGCCATTGATGGTGAGTTTGCCTTCTTCTATCCAGCGCTCGATTTCCCGCCGCGAACCCACGCCGGCCCGCGCCAGCAATTTCTGGATGCGCTCGCCACCGGCAGGCGCGGCTTTAGTGGAGGGTGAGGTTTTCGGCGCTGAGGCCGGCTTCGGTTTGGGCGTCGAACTCGGTTTCCGCGCCTGCGGTTTCTGCGTCCGTTTGTCCTGCGGGGCTGACGGGTTGTTCGATCTCGGCGGTTTGCGGTCTTTCACGTTGGTCCTGCTCAGGTTGCGGTTGAGGCGAATTGCCGAAATCGAAATTGACGATTTCGTCCAGCGTCGGTAATTCGCTCAATGTAGTTAAATTGAAATAATCCAGAAATTGTTTGGTGGTACCGAACAAGGCCGGCCGGCCCGGTACTTCCTTATGGGCGATGACGCGAATCCATTCGCGCTCCAACAGGGTTTGAATGATGGAACTGCTGACACTCACACCGCGAATATCCTCGATTTCACCACGCGTCACTGGTTGACGATAGGCGATGATGGCCAGGGTTTCCAGCAGCGCGCGCGAATATCGGGCCGGCTTTTCCTCAAACAAGCGGGTGACATAAGCCGACAGGCCTTCGCGCACCTGAAACCTATAACCGCTGGCCAATTGTCGCAGCCCAATCGGTCGGTCAGCATAATCGCGGGCAATGTCGTCCAAGGCCATTTGCACAGTCAAGGTATCGGGCTGCTCCAATTCCGGAAAAGTCTCCTGAATCTGCCTAATTGTCATCGGTCGATTGGCGGCAAACAAAATGGCTTCTACGATGCGCTTGGTGTTCATGTCGCACTCTTTAGTTAAATCGGGCTGTAATCGGTGGCGTTCGACCAGAATAGGTTCGTAAGTGCTGGCGCGAATAATCTCAGACCAGCGCTGCGGCAAGCGGGTTGCCCGCCTTGCCTCGCTAACGGCTGTAGCCTCCGGCGTGGGCAATTGCCAGCCACTCCGCCAAATCGGCAACAAGCGCACCGCTTGTCGACGGTATGCTTGCAAAACCAGTGGTTCGCTGGGTTCGGGGACGTGAACAACCACAATGCGCTGCTCGCTTGCCCAGATAGGCGGAAATCGCACCGCTCGACGTTTGACCGGCACGAATATCGTAACCGGTTCGGGTTTGCTACGCGGTTTGCGCGTAACTCTGGGTTTGACTGCAGGAATAACATCATCTACGACGGTTTCAGCGCGCTGTGGGTCAGTCCCCGGTGCCGCTATCAGCGCGAATTCTGACCTGGATGCCGGCGTAGGGCTCGGACTGGAAGATGTCGATGATTCGTTCCTTGGAGAGTTCAAGGATGGCAAGAAACGCGACAACCACTCCGTTTTTTCCTTCACCTCGGGTAAAACACGCTGGGAAAGGGAGCTGATCTGCTCCGTTAAGTTTTTCCAAAATGGCTGCCATTCGTTCACGGACTGATAGGGGTTCTTTGGTTATTTGATGGTGACTAAGCCTCTCGGCACGCTTCAATATATCCTGGAAGGCCAGCAGGAGTTCCTTGAGTGCCACATCCGGCAAAATTTGCTGCACATCGACGGTGGAGGTGTCGACGCCAAATTCAAAGGTGTCGCGCTCGTTTCTCGGCAACAGATCGATTTCTTCGGCGACTTTTTTGATTGCCTCGTATTCCTGCAATTTGCGAATCAAAAACGCTCTGGGATCTTCCTCTTCTTCTTCACTTTCCGGCTGTCTGGGCAGCAGCATCCGCGACTTGATCTCCGCCAGCAGCGCAGCCATCACCAGATACTCGGCGGCCAACTCCAGACGCATATTTTCCATCATGTCGATGTAGGAAATGTATTGCCGAGTAATCTGCGCGATGGGGATATCGAGAATATCCAGATTCTGCCGGCGAATCAAATACAACAGCAAATCCAGCGGCCCTTCGAACGCATCCAGAAATACTTCCAGGGCGTCTGGCGGAATGTAAAGGTCGTCGGGTAAATCCTGATAGGGCTGGCCTAGCACCAGCGCCAAAGGTGGCGGAACCGTTTCGACCGCTAAAGCAACATCGTTCAAAACTACATTCCCGCCAAACTAAAAAATAATTGTTGGGCGTAGTACATCGGATAAGCCAGCAAATATTGCAAGACGTCGGTGGCGAGCAATATCAACAAAAAAATAAAACCAAACCGCTCCAAGCGATTGTATTGCCAGGCCCAATAATCCGGCAACAGCCCAGACAAAATCCGACTGCCGTCCAAAGGTGGAATCGGTAATAGATTGATCAATGCCAGCACCAAATTAATGCTGATGCCGGCTACGCCGCTGTAGATCAATGGAAAAGAGATATACTCGATTTCCAGCATCACGCCGATTCTCGCCAGCATAGCCCAGGCTGCCGCCATCAATAAATTGGATAAAGGGCCGGCTACCGCCACAATCGCCATGGCTTGACGCGGCTTTTTAAAGGCGCGCGGATCGACCGGCACCGGCTTAGCCCAGCCGAACACAAAACCGGTGAACGTCAGCAATAACAAGCCGGGAATGATTAGCGTACCCAAAATATCGATATGTTTCAGCGGATTCAGCGTCAGGCGGCCTTGGTCGGCGGCGGTGTTATCACCTAACTTCTTGGCCACCCAACCGTGCGCCACCTCATGGCCGGTAATCGCAAAAATCACCGGTAAAATCCAAACCACTACCCTCTGTACCAGGCTTAACTCGTCCATCATAGGTTTCTCACTCCAACATCGGCGCAATACCGATACCTTGTCGCACAATTTCAATCGACTTGTCGCCGCAAGCGATTACGGTGGTGGGTTGATATTCAATAACCCCGGCATCGATCACTAGGGCCAGTTCTTTTTCCAGCCGCTTTCTGATTTCGTAAGGATCGGCCAATGGTTCAGTTTCGCCCGGCATCATCAAGGTGGTGGTCAACAGGGGTTCGCCCAATTGTTCGACCAAGGCTTGGGCAACCGGATGTTCGGTAATCCTGACGCCGATGGTTTTCTTTTTCGGATGCTGCAAACGGCGCGGTACTTCCCGGGTCGCGTCTAATAGAAACGTAAACGGGCCTGGGGTGAGCTTTTTAATCAAGCGATGGGCTTCGTTACCCATTTTGGTAAAAACCGAGACTTGAGACAGGTCGTTGCAGAGCAAGGTAAAGTTGTGATTATCGTCGAGCCGGCGGATGCTCCGAATCTGATCCATCGCCGCTTTATCGCCAATCTGACAGCCCAAGGCATAGGAGGCATCGGTGGGATAAACCACCACCCCACCGCTGCGCAAAATATTGACCGCCTGTTGAATCAAACGCGGCTGCGGATTCTTCGGATGAATTTCGAAATATTGCGCCATTGGCTAAAAATATCGGCTTAGATAAAAGGGTATTGTACCTTAGTAGGCATCTAAAAACGTCGCGAGGCAGTTTTAGCGGCGGCTTAAAGAGGCAAATCCACTTATCGCTCCGATTGTTTTTTGGCGACTTTATCGCGCAGGTAAACCGGCATCGCCTGTTCGACAGCCACCGCCAAACCGTTGGCAAATCCGTACGCCGCCAATTGTGCAATGCAAGCGGCCCGCGGCCAAACCTCTACCTCGATGCCTTGCACACGCTCGCCTAAGCGCTGACCCAATAGGTCGGCATAAACACCCCAACCTGAGCCGACACCGAAGCCGGCTTGATCCGGAAACATCACCTCAGTTGCTGGAGTAACCGCTTCCACGCCGGCCAGTTCCGCCAAGCCTAAGGGGTTGCGTTGATACACACCCCAAAAGATTTCGTTCATTCGTGCGTCCATCGCGGTGAAACTCAGCTCGGCATCGGCCCGATGGTTGAAAAAATCCTGGGCGATTGCCGCCAACGTAGACACCGGCACCACCGGCAAGTCAGCGCCGTAGGCAATGCCCTGCACCACGCCGCCCGCAATTCTGACGCCTGTAAACGATCCAGGGCCGCGACTCAAACCAATCGCATCCAATTGTTGCGGTTTAAGCTGGGCAATGGCCATCAATTGATCGATCATCGGCAAAATCAACTTGGTATGCTCGCGCGGTGCTAACGCAAATTTTTCGCTAATCGCGCCATCAATAAACAAAGCCGCCGAACAGGCGTCGGTCGAAGTTTCTACTGCCAATAATTTCAAGTACTTTCCTCTATCGCAAAAAACTGCCGCACATCTTCGATTTCCCGGCTACGTTTCATGGATGGCACGCTATCCAGAAACATCTGGCCGTAAGAACGTTTTAACAAGCGGGGATCGCAGACCATTAGCACGCCGCGATCATTAACGTCGCGTATCAAACGCCCCACACCTTGGCGCAGCATGATGATGGCGCTGGGTAATTGATGCTCGAAAAACGGGTTCCGGCCCTGTTTTTCCAGCGCATTCATCCGCGCTTTCAACACCGGATCGCCGGGCGAGGCGAACGGCAGTTTATCGATAATCACGCAAGATAAAGCATCTCCGCGCACGTCCACACCTTCCCAAAAACTGGCGGTTGCCAGCAACACCGCATTGCCCAACTCTTTGAACTGATCCAGTAATACGCCTTTGGAGCGCGTGCCCTGTACCAAGATAGGATGATCGATTTTACCTTCCAGCAATTGCGCGGCGCGTTGTAAGGCACGATGACTGGTAAACAGGAAAAACGCCCTGCCCCGGCTGGCTTCCAACACCGGCAATGCGAATTCGACAATTTTATCGGTAAAATCCGGATCGCTGGGCTGCGGCAAGCCTTTGGGATGATAAAACAAGGCTTGATTCGGATAGTCGAATGGACTCTCCCAACTTTGGCTAAGCGCGCCGCTCAAACCCAGATTCTTGGAAAAATGTGCGAAGTTATTGGCCACACTCAAGGTCGCGGAGGTAAAAATCCAGGTGGCTTTGTGCCGCGCCATGAAGCCGCGAAATTCCTTCGCGATGTCCAGCGGCGTGCGGCTCAAGGTAAACGACTTGCTGTAGGTCTCGTACCATTTGATCCATTGGCCATCCTTGTCGTTGATCAGGATCTCCAGTTGCGCGTCAAGTGCTTCGGCGCGATCAAAACACGACTCCAGGCCTTTACTGCGCACCGAAGCCCGCTCCAATTGATCGGTCAGCCGGGCCAATTGTTTTTGCAAAGACTCCAATGCGCCGGCGATTTTGGGATTGGTTTCAATGTCCAGCCAATCACCGCGCCGCAGTTCCAAACCAAACGCCAAACGCAAATCTTTGACTTCATGCTGTAAGTCTTCGCAAGCGGTGCGCAAGTCCGGCATATCCTTGGCATCGGTGAAATATTCGGCCAGGCTGTCGTCTGCTAAGTCCACCAACTGCTTGCCGCTGATGGTTACGCCTAAAAAATTGGAGGCGGTATCGGCGAGTTGGTGCGCTTCGTCGATGACAACGACTTCGGCATCCGGCAATAATTCGCCGAAACCGGTTTCCCGTATCGACCAATCTGCACAGAGTAAATGATGATTAACCACCACAATCTCGGCGTCTTGCGCCTGTTTGCGGGCTTTGGTTAGAAAACAATCGGCGTAATCGGGACAGTTCTGCCCCAGACAATTGTCTGTGGTAGAGGTAGCGTGAAACCAGACCGGGTCGCCGTCGTGCACGTCGGCTACTTCCGACACATCGCCGGCCTTGGTCCGTTTCGACCAGGCCTTGATCTGCGCCAGCGCCGCAGCATCTTCTTGGCTGTAACCGAAAGCAGAATTCAAGGCCTGTTCCAGCCGATACGTGCACAAATAATTGGCGCGGCCTTTCAACAAACTGGCCTTGAACGGGCGCTTGCTCAGCACTTTGCGAATCACCGGCAAATCTTTGTTGAACAGCTGATCTTGCAGGTTTTTGGTGCCGGTGGAGACGATGATTTTTTTGCCGGACAGAATCGCTGGAATTAGATAGGCAAAGGTTTTACCGGTACCGGTGCCGGCTTCGGCAATCAGATTCTGTTGCGACTCGATGGCATAAGCTATTTTTTCGGCCATCTCGATTTGTCCGGCGCGCGGCGAGTAGCCGTTGATCACCTTGGCTAAGGCACCGTCCTCGCCAAAAATCTCGACTAATCTTGTCGCTGCGCTGGACAGAGCCGGGTAGGAACTCTCAGCCACTAGCGCCCGAAAAAGCTATCCGCTTTGGCTTTAGCTTCTTTGGCGCCTTGGGGATTGTGCTGCATTTGCCTAGCTTCGGCGATCAGCAACCAGCTTTTGCGTTTCAGTTCCAGGTCGCCACCAGCCAATAAAGCGGCCTTGCCGGCCATCTCTTCCGCCAATTGCGGTTTATTCTGTTTGATTCTCAGCTGCGCCAATTTATAAGTCAGGGTAGGATTGCGCGAATCGATGCGAAGAGCTCTTTCCATCACCACTACCGCCGCATCAAGATCGCCACTGTTACGGCTCCGGTCTGACTCGCTGATCAACGCCACCACAGCCGGCGGCGTGCCGTTCGGGATACGCGCGTCTTCGATGACAAACCGCTGAACTGGCGCAGTTGCAGTTGCTGTCGCCGCCGCTGCTGGAGTCGGCACAGCTGAATTGGCCGGCGCTGGCGGCGGAGCATCGATCGGCGGCATCAAAGGCTCGGCGCGAAACGCCGGCAGACTCGGTTCATCTTTAAAATTATTACTAACACTTTCGATCGCATAGGTTGCAGTATCCGGGCTGGATACCGGCTTTTTAGCCGCGACAGGCGCTTTATTCGTTGCCGCTTTTTTAGACGGGGCTTTTTTGGCCGGCACACTGCCGGCAACCGGCGGTTCCGAGCCTGGATTGCTACATGCCGTTAACATCAATAACAGCGGGCACAAAATTAACAGAGATTTAGTATTCATTTACGATTTATGTAGCCAAGTAAAATTAAAACAGTTCGATTTCATCTTCGTCGCTTTGTCGACTCGCCTGCTGAAACAAGGCCAACGCTTCATCCACGCTTTTGCCTTGATGAATAGCATCAAACATCACTTTTTCAGATTCCATAGTGAATTGGTTACGAATGCCTTCCTGAAACTTATACCATTCGGCGGGATTATATAATCTGTGCGGCGTATCGATGATAACCGACAAACCTTTTAGATTATCGGAAACGTGCTGCAAGCACTGTTGCAGGCGATCGTAAAACTGGAAAGCCACAATCGCCGAATGGATCTTGTACTGGGTTGCCTCGCAATGCATCAACGCTTGATCGCGATCCTCGCTCTGCTGAAAGCCACTGAGTAACTGATGGATATTTTTCATGTCGTCAACCATACCGGTAAACGAGTCTGCTAAGGCTGACACCGACTCATCGCCGGCTTTCATACTGCCTTCAACCTGAGCAACCGACACGGTCAACAGTTTGATGGTTTCCCTAATCTGGCTCCAATCCAAGTCTGGTTGGCTTGATGGTGAAAAAGTCATAAATGGCTATCCTAAAAATACCGGCGCAAAATAAGTTGTCGCGACATGATCGCTCTATTGTAACCGACTATACAAAACGAATGACGACGGCTTAAGTATAGAGAATGCGGAGGGTACCCGAATGTTTGGCAAAGTATTTTTATAAGATGCAGGAATTGACGAAAAGCTCGCATAACGCCATGCGCCCAACCCACCCGCAGTCAGCCGACACACGCCCAGCAATGACTGAGTTGACGATAACTCCACAGATAGAGTAGAAATACTGCGCGCGCAACACTCCATTTCTACAAAAACCGCCTTGCCGAACTTAATGATAAGGAAAATATGAATATACAAAACGCCGGGAAAAAATTGTTCGTGTTGGACACCAATGTATTGATGCACGACCCGACGTCCATCTTTCGCTTCCAAGAGCACAATGTCTTCATTCCGATGGTAGTGCTGGAAGAACTCGATCACGCAAAAAAAGGCTTATCCGATGTCTCGCGCAACGTCAGACAAGTCAGCCGATTTCTCGATGAATTAATTCGCGATGCGGATCAACAAAGCATCAACGCCGGCTTACCGCTGTCTCGGATCGAACATGCACCAAGCGGCGAGCGCGAATTCGACGGTCGCCTGTACTTTCAAACCCGGCAGTTCTCGCATCTGTTGCCGGCAGATCTTCCCGGGCAAATAGCCGACAATTCCATCTTGAGCATTGTGTTGGCGCTGGGTAAGGAATACCCGGATGTGAATGTCATCCTGGTCTCCAAAGACATCAACATGCGCATCAAAGCGGCGGCCTTGCAGATTAATGCCGAGGACTACCATAACGACCAGACCATCGAAGACATCGACCTGCTCTATAACGGCACCATGGCTCTCGACGAGGATTTTTGGGAAGAACATGGCGGTAAGATGGAGTCTTGGCAAGAGAACAATAACACCTATTACCGCGTCAACGGCCCCTTAGTGGCTGAGTGGTATCCGAATCAGTATTTGTATATGGAAGGCGAGGACAATTTCGAAGCGATTGTAAAAAGCCGGGAAGGCGATACCGCGGTGCTGCAATTGGCTCGTGACTATCGGAGCAAGCATCATAGCATCTGGGGTATTTCCGCTAAAAACCGCGAGCAGAACTTCGCCTTGAACGCATTACTCGATACAAACGTAGATTTTGTCACACTGATCGGCTCGGCAGGTACCGGTAAGACCTTGCTGGCATTAGCCGCCGGATTGTCACTGACGCTGGAAAGCAAGCTTTTCACCGAAATCATCATGACCCGAGAAACCATGCCGGTTGGAGAGGATATCGGCTTTTTACCTGGCACCGAGGAGGAAAAAATGGCACCTTGGATGGGGGCATTGATGGATAACTTGGAATTACTCGGTAGTCGTGCCGGCACCACCGAATGGGAACAAGGCGCATCGCAAAACGTGATGATGAATCGCGTAAAGATTCGTTCGCTTAATTTTATGCGTGGCCGCACCTTCCTGGCCCGCTACCTAATAATCGATGAGGCGCAAAACCTCACGCCCAAGCAGATGAAAACCTTAATCACTCGTGCCGGACCTGGTACCAAAATCATCTGCATCGGTAATTTGGCGCAAATCGATACGCCTTACCTCACCGCCACCAGTTCGGGTTTAACCTACGTGGTTGATCGCTTCAAGTCTTGGCCAAACAGCGCCCACATTACCCTGCGCCGGGGCGAACGTTCGCGCTTAGCTGATTTTGCCTCGGACAATTTGTAACTCAATCACGCTACTGTTCTATTGATTTCAGCCTTTGGCCACGCCATTAACACCGCTTTAACCAGGGTGGCCAAGGGTATCGCAAAAAACACCCCCCAAAAACCCCACAAGCCGCCAAAAAACAGGATGGCTACAATAATCGCGATAGGATGCAAATTCACCGCTTCGGAAAACAACAGCGGTACTAAGATCACGCCATCCAGAGCCTGGATCACCGAGTAGGCGATAAATACATACATAAAGTGGTCGCTGCCGCCGACTCCCCATTGGATATACGCCACCGCCAACACCGGGAAAGTCACCAAGGTCGCGCCGACGTAAGGAATAACAACGGACAAGCCCATTAACACGGCGAGCAACATCGCGTAATTTAAACCAAGCCACCAAAAAGCAACGAAACTGATTGCCCAAAGGATAAAGACCTCGAGAAATTTGCCTCTCACATAATTGGCTATTTGCCGATCAACTTCATGCCAGACACGCAAGCTAAGACTAGTGTCCTTAGGCAAAAACTGCACAAACCAACCGAGTAGCACCTGTTTGTCTTTCAGAAAAAAAAAGACCATCAGCGGCACCAAAAACAAGTACACAATCACCGCGACCAGTCCCACGAAAGACTGCGCAGAACCGGAGATTAAATCCTGTCCGTACTTAAGCAAGTCTTTCTGAATCGAATACATGATCTCTCGAATGCGCGCATCCGATATCAACTCGGGGTGACGCTCGGGAAAACTCATGATCTCTAATTGAGCGCGAGACACAATCTCAGGGATGTGGTGTACCAGCTGTACGGTTTGCTCGGACACCATGGGCACCAGCACAAACAAGATAAAACCTAGCACGGCCATAAATGCAAAAAACACCAGATGCACCGCCAACAGGCGTCCTAACTGGCGCTGTTCTACCTTAACCACCAACCCTTCCAGTAGATAAGCCAATACAATCGCCACAAAAACCGGCATGAGCAAATCCAACAAGCCGTAAATCAATAAAAAGCCCCCCAGCAGGACTATCGCTAGGGAAACAACTTGGGAATTGGGCAGGAATCGTTGGAAAAAATTTCTAATGAAATCGGAACTGGAAAAATCGGTCTGTTGGTTCATGGCGTGTTGGCGGCTACGCAAACCAAGATCGGTTCAATGACGCCACTAGGTTATAAAAAAGCGGGATTGCTCAGGACAATGTAAACAATTTATCAAAATTAGCGATTTCCAAAATTTTTTTAACTTCGGTACGGGAATTTTTAATGCGAATCGCCGACTTATCGCCAGCCATCTTGTCGCGTAGAACTAATAGCATCCCTAGGGCCGAGCTGTCTAAATAATCGGTACCATTTAAGTCGACTTCTATCAACTTTACGCCGTTTTCAGCTAACTTGGTCGCTTCACGAAACTCATTGTGCACACCAAAATCGAACCTGCCGCTTATTTTAATCGTCAACACCCCAGCATCAACGCGCGCCTCAATACTCATATGCTTTACCCCTCAGTTTCATCATGTCATTACCTACCGTTGTATCAAAACAAATCAACATCGCCTTCCTCCATGGAAGCCTGAGAAACAATATTCGATTTTCTGACTTTCCACTGTTGCTTCATGATTTTTAAGCGATCAGAACCTTGCAGCAGTTGCTCACGCCAGCTGGCGTCGTTACCGGTTTTAAATACCCCCAACCCTATCCTTACTTCGTCGGACAGCGAATCGAAATGCTGCAAATTGAATTGCAAGTATTCGATCAATTGGCGGGCCATATCCTCAAACTGCAGTCCTCTGACCGCGTTACCGACACTGCACTCAATTCGGGTAGTTAGTTGTGAAATTTCGCCGACATTATTACTGATATTTGCGTTAATGACGGCTATATCTTGCATCATTCTGTCGATACTCGCTTTAGAGCTAATCGCCACGTTCATGTCTTTGGAGGCCATTATTTCAATCATGGTCTGCGCTTCGCGAATATTATCCTTGGAGGCTTTCACCACGCGCTTGATTTCTTCGCTGAACTTATCTGAGTTTTTCGATAGATTGCGCACTTCTCCCGCGACCACGGCGAAGCCTCGACCGGCTTCTCCGGCCCTGGCGGCTTCTATGGCGGCGTTCAGCGCCAACAAATTCGTTTGATCGGCAATTTTTTGCACATCGCCCAACAGCTTTTCCACATGAGCCATATGCCCACCGACATCATTGATTACCGCCACCATTTCCATGCTTTGCTTGCTGATTTGCAGAATATGGTCGATAAAAAACTGCAATACGTCGTCGGTTTCCTGGGCAAAACTCGAGAAATTAAGAGTACTGCGTCCTTTTTCGGTGGTTCCTTCCAAATCAGTTACCAGAGAGCATACGATCGACGACTGCCCGGATGTCAAACTGGCTAAGCTGTTAAAACTGCCGGACATCGTGTTAACCGCATCGGCCAGCATGGATTTTAGTTGCTCCAACTCTGCACGAAAATAGGCTGCTTCTTGATCGATGCAATCCTTCAGATGTAATAGGTAGTCATCAATCGCTCGCACCAATTCGGCTTCGCCCAGCTCCCTGACATTTATCGTGGCCGAAGATTGCGCACGTTGAGCACGAAATGTTTTGACCATCCATAAGATTGTGGTGAGCGGGGTGACTAGCCAGTAAACCGATGCACTGGTAAACAACAACGGTAACACCAAGGCCACCAATGTCAATAAAACTAGAAGTGCATTGTCTTTGAGAAACTGCAACATAAATTCAATCCACCAAGGCTAGGATTTTTTCCGCTATTTTCTCCAAGGATAACACATGATGCGCAGCCCCTATTTTATAGGCTTCGCCCGGCATACCCCAGACCACACTAGATGCCTCATTCTGCACAATGTTGATGGCCCCGGCCTCGCGCATTTCAAGCATCGCTCTAGCACCGTCAGCTCCCATACCCGTCAGCATCACACCAATAGCATTGCTGCCCACATTCTCAGCAATTGATCGGAATAGGACATCCACTGAGGGTTTGTGCCTGTTTACAGGCGGCCCATCATCGAGACGACAGGCGTAGCGGGCGCCATCTCTAACGACCATTAGGTGTTGATCGCCAGGCGCGATATAAATGTGTCCGGGCAGTATCAATTGCCCATCGCTCGCCACGCAAGCAGTCATCTCTGACGCATCGTTTACATGCTTGGCAAACGAAGCACTGAAGGCGAGTGGTAAATGCTGTGAAATTACAATCGCCGGGGCTGTTCTTGGCAAACGTTTTACGACTTCCTTGACCGCTTCGGTGCCGCCAGTCGAAGAGCCCAACGCCACAATTTTATGAGTTGTTTTAAAATGTCTTTTCATCCCACCCGCAGCATTCTCATTTACTGAGTTAGCTGCGGGGACATTTGCCCGATTTGTTTCCAAGGCCTTAACTTTGGCCTGAGCGGCCATCCTGATTTTACCGATAATCTCATCGGCATAGGCCCGTAAACCATGAGATACGTCTACCTTCGGCTTTGCCACAAAATCAACCGCACCTAGGGCCAGCGCATCCAGCGTCACTTCGGCGCCTTTTTCGGTCAACGTTGAAATCATCACTACCGGCATAGGCCGCAAGCGCATCAAATTTCGTAAAAAAGTAAGACCATCCATTCGCGGCATTTCTACGTCTAATGTCAATACATCGGGATTCAAGGCCTTTATTTTTTCCCTTGCGATAATCGGATCGCTTGCCGTACCGACCACTTCAATGTCGCCGGCCTCATTAAAAATTTGCGTCAGCATTTGGCGGATCAATGCAGAATCGTCCACGATTAATAACTTAATTTTTGTCATCCTGGCTTCCTAAAATAGCTCTACGCTACCTTCAACCGGTGCATCCTTGATACTGGAGCTATATTGTTTCTCGCGCAAAAATATAGTTTGATTATGTATATCTTTAATTTTTTTCATTCTGACACGTCCGGTATGCGGAAAAAAATTCACCTTGCGCGGATAAATATCGCCTAAATCCTGTGAAACCAGATTCAGCGCTTCGGTATCCACATAATCTAAGACGAATTGAATGTTTCTGGCTCCGACGTCGCCGAGGGTAGCTATTATTTTGCCGCCGCCGAACAATTTAACTTCCAAGTTTTTGCGCTTCCCTCCATTTTGCAGAATAGCGTTAATTAAATGTTCCATTGCGTAGTTGCCATAGCGCGAGGCATTGCCAACCACGGCTTCGTCTCTGTCGTTCAAACGACTCTTACTGGTCTCTGGCAACATAAAATGATTCATGCCACCCACGCCGGTCACCACATCCCAAATACAGGCTGCCACGCAAGAACCAAGCACTGTGGTGATCATTTCATCCTGATTTGTGACATAGTAGTCACCAGGCATCAATTTTGCTGCCACTGTTTTATTTTCTTGATCCCAATAGCGATTGACATTTTCAAAGCCCGGTATCGACGGCTTCTCCACAGACGGTATTTGGCTCACTTAGTCGACTTCCTATAGATAGTGTTGCCTATCAAACTGAATCCGGTATCGAGTTGATGCAGGGATTCGGAGTGCCCAATGAACAAGTATGCCCCCTCTTCCAATAAACCAAAGTAACGATTCGCCAGCATTGCCTTGGTTTCACGATCGAAATAGATCAACACGTTGCGGCAAAAAATAAAATCAAAACATCCCTTTATTGGCCATTCCTGCATCAAATTTAACTGCTTAAATTCTATTAATTCTTTCAACTCAGATCTGACTCTAACTTTGTTAGCTTGTCCGCCCACACCTTTTTGAAACCAGCGTTTCAAGCGTTGTTCCGCTATCCCTGTCACGCGATCAACCATATAAACTCCGGCCGCGGCGGTCGCTAAAACATTCGTATCAAGATCGGTAGCCAGAATATTTATAGTCCAATCAGCCGGGAGGCTTTCCTTCAAAGTCATTGCCAAAGAATAGGGTTCCTCGCCTGTCGAACAGCCCGCGGACCAAACTTTGATCTGCTTAGTGGCGGCGTTTTTTTTAAGCAGGCCTGGTACCACAGTTTTGCTTAAAAATTCAAAATGATGGTTTTCGCGAAAAAAAGAAGTAAGGTTAGTTGTGACCGCATTTATAAATTCAGTAAATTCAGTATCCGGATTTTCTTTCAAATAGTGACAATACTGTTTAAAGCTAATAAAACCCAACATGCGAACCCGTTTGGACAATCTCGAATAAAACATATCGAATTTATCATCCGGCACCAAGATTCCAGAATATTGGTTAGATATTTTCCGGAGTACATCAAAATCTGCTTGGGTATATTCAAACTCGCGTGCTTTTTCTTTCATTTTATAGTTTACGTTACTACCCTATCAAAAGAAGCCGGAGGCGGCATTATCGACCGACAACATTTCGGCAACTCCCAATAACTCTGATGCCTCAATAAACTTATTGGAAGGGAAGTCAATGGATATGGACTTCTCCAAACCAATTGCAGTTTGCTTTGAGATCAATAACAGCTGCAGAGTCGCTGTATCTATCATCGTCACATTCGAAGCATCGATATCGATGGCATCAAAACTCTTAAGCATCTGGGTCAAACGTTGGTGCAGAACCGTTACATTCTGAATATTCAGAACCGGCTCCAATACCAGAATCCCTCGCTCTTGTTGCTCGTCAGCGGATGCTTCCGATGCGCTAATTGGTGCTTGATCATGCTTTATTTCAGGGTCTAGGATTGCCGCGGTCGAGTTCTCAAATGCTGTGTCTTGTAATTCCGATTCGCCAACGGTATCGTTTTGAAACGCCTCTTTAGCATCTGATTCATGCATCCAGGCCAGTGGATCGTAACCGATCAAGCTATCGTCGTCTTTATCCGCCATCACATCATTCTCCCTTCCAAAAAGTCTTTAGCAAGTGCCGTAAAATCTCTTGCGGAACGGCATCCGGGGCGATATTCAAAAATGGTTTTTCCGAAACTGGGGCACTCGGCAAGTAAAGCAGTTTCCCGAATCGTCGTGGCCAAAATTTGTCCGGGGAAGTATTTTTGTATAACACTCAACACCTCCTTTGAAATACGCCTAGTAGGTATATATCTGGACATGACCAGGGAAAATTTATAGGGCCTTTTCAAAGCGCTTTCAAATTTCTTGATAGTCCCCATCAAGTGCGACAGACCTTGTAATGCAAGGTAGTCACTGGTCATCGGCACCAATATCTCATCGGCAGCAAATAAGGCATTGGCCACCAATACTCCTGATGAAGGAGGGCAATCGATAAAGATAAAATCTTCTTCCCGATTAGCATCAGACAAAGCTTTGCGAAGAAGATCGCCGCGTCTCGCACCACCATCCACCAATTGCTCGATTTCCTGCAACCGGGGACCGGCAAGCACCAGATTCATATTTTCTCTGACCGGTATTAATTGCTGCTCTAAGCTGCATCCCTCCAGCAACACCTTATCAATCCCGCTTTTCTGCTGATCCACCAATCCTAGCGACACGGCCAAATGACTCTGGGGATCAAAATCTATGACTGTAATTTTGTTACCCAATATAGCTAGGGCATGGGTTAGATTTACCGAAGTCGTGGTTTTTCCTACCCCGCCTTTTTGGTTAAGGACCGCTACAATCCTAGCGCTCATTTACCCTCGACAAGCGTAGCGAGCCCGGTAATATTGACGAACTCCTCAGGATTCAGAAGCTTATCGACATCCAGCAACATCACCATATTTTTCTTGCCGACGAACATTCCGCGCATATATTGAGTATTGATTCTCGAACCCAAATTTGGCGCTTCTTTGATATCCGACAAACTAATATCCAACACATCGGACACCGCATCGGCGACAATCCCCATCACTGAGTCTCCAGACGCCGTCTTAACACTCATAACGATCACGACCGTCACGGGCGTATATTCAACTTTTTCCATCTGAAATCGTTCGCGCAAATCGACAATCGGCACAATCGAGCCGCGCAAATTCAATGCGCCTTTAACAAAATCAGGCGTATTGGGGATTTTTCTGATTGGTTCCCAACCCCTGATTTCCTGCACTTTCAAAATTTCGATGCCATATGCCTCGCCTTCTAACTCGAACGTCAGAAATTGCTCAACTTGCAGATCGGACTCTAAATCGGCTGTCATGGCGGTTATTCCCTATCTAATGTATTGGTCAATCAAGCAACTCCACTAAAAATCCTGCCATTCATCGTCGGCCTGGGAGGTCTGTTTAAAACTACTTGGCTGCCGAACTTGCTGTGCGGCGGCCCTAGTAGCGTCTGCCCGAACGACACTGGAACTATTGGCATGATGAATAACTTTTTGCTGACCGGAATTTTTTTCTGTTTTAAAAAACGCCAACATCTCGACCATATTGGTCGACAAGTCACTCATTGAAACGCTGGCAGCGGATGCCTCTTCGGCCAATGCGGCGTTCTGTTGGGTAATCTCATCCATTTGTGCAACAGCCTGATTAACCTGCCCTATCCCCGCGGACTGCTCGACACTTGCGTCGGCGATTTGTGCGACGATGTCACCCACCCTTTGCACGCCAGCAACTATTTCGTTTAGCGCTTTACCGGTTTCATTCACAAACTCGGTGCCCGCTCTCACTTTCTGCACACTCGTTTGAATGAGTTCTTTACTCTCTCTGGCAGCAGTGGCACTGCGTTGCGCCAGATTTCTGACCTCTGTGGCAACAACAGAAAAGCCTCTACCTTGCTCTCCTGCTCTGGCTGCCTCCACGGATGCATTCAAAGCTAACAAATTGGTTTGGAAAGCAATTTCATCAATCACGCTAATAATGTCTGCAATTTTATTACTGCTCTCATTGATCTCCTGCATAGCAGAAACCGCAGCTTTAACCACATTCCCGCCTTTCTCAGCCAACTCTCTGGCATTGTTTGCGACAGTATTGGCTTGCTGAGCGTTGTCGGCGTTATTTTTTACAGTACTAGTCAGTTCCTCCATGCTAGCAGCAGTTTGTTCCAAATTAGCTGCCTGTTGTTCTGCCCGTTGCGACAAATTGTTATTACCGCTGGCAATTTCTTGGGATGAATTATTAATAAAATGGGCAGATTCGCTGACCTGACCGAAAATTTCGTTCAGCTTATCTATCGTGGTATTAATGTCGTTTTTACAATTTAAATAAACACCTTGGTAATCGCTGGTTATTCTATTGGTCAAATCCCCGGAAGCCATACTTTGCATGGTACTACCGACGTCTCTGAATACGTTTTCGATGACATCAGTCAGTTCGTTGATGCCTCCGCTGAGCGTCTCGAAAAAGCCTTTTTTGTCCGTCAAACTAATTCGACTGGATAATTCTCCAGATTTAACCGCCCCGACAATACTTGCAATTTCATGCTCGATTTTAACTTCATGAGTCCTATCCAACCATTCAACTACCGTACCAATCCGATTACCTTGCGGGTCAGTAACTGGATTGGCAACAATATTCATGTGCCGACCGCCTATTTCTAAGCTGGAACTAAAAGTCGATACCAATTTGGGTAACATATTACGTTGGTGCTGCGGGTTCTTATGAAACTGATCGATATTGGCACCCATCAGTTTTGCCGCATCAAATTCCGGTAGCTGCTTACGAATATCCGCTTCGGCATTTTTAAATAATTGAGCTACCGCCTTATTCATATAAATAATTTCTAAATTATTATTTGCAAGCATCACGCAAGAAGTCACATTATCGAGCGCTCTTTCTATACGCGCAGTATTAATTACTCGTCCCCTCGTATCGGAAATATCCACATTTAAATTGACCTGCATTACCTGCAAACCCCGAAAGATATCGCCTAGCTCGTCATACTCATCCAAACTCACGGAGTTTCTAAAATTACTTTCGGTAATTCGAGATAAAACAGACTTAATACTATGAAGGTTTTTAATAATATGTCTGATATTGTAAAAACCTATCAATACAACAACAATAATAACCACTGTAATTATCGATAGTTGGCTATATTTCTTGCTCTGCAATCCATCGATCCGTTTAAGCAGCAAACTTTTCAAAAGCGGGTTTGCGGCATCGTACAAGTTATTAGTTGCCTGCAAAGCTGAGGAGCCTGTCGCGAACACCTTCTCCGAAGAAACGCTCACGCCGGCAGAAAGGTAAATATCTTGTTTTATAGTTTCGGTAAACTTCGACAACTCTCTGACAAACTCGTTCTCTTTGTCGCCGAGAGCTAATTTGATCTCTGGCGTTTCTCCATAGGCGGCAGCCAAATCATGTTTGGTTTCCGACATCCTCTCGTTGATGTGCTGATCCAAAACTGCAATGCCAATTTTTGCCTTTTCATCAAGATCACCACCGCGTTTGGCCACAACCGTGCCCACGCTCCTGTGCTCGCTTAAATGATCCAAAAGCTCTGGAAGTCTTATAGAGACGACACTCATCAGATAAAATGTACTTACCTCAGGGTCCAAGGTCAGATTAGATTGGTCACTGACGTGAATCATCAAAGCGTTAACCTGCTCAACCAACTCCGAATGGCGACTAAAGCTATCACCGGCAGAAAGTTGCAACGCTTGGGACTCCAAACCCGACCATTGCTGTTTAATTTTCTGCCAGGAATCAGCCGTCTTAAATCCAGCGCCATAAAGCAAATCCATCTCCTCGACAGCCTTTATGGCATCGGACACATTTTTGCTTTGTTGAAGTATTTCAGAATTATCCCGGCCAACCGTCGCGCGTAGATAATTGTCGGTAGCGCTGCGATGTTCAGTTAGTTTAACTAGCAAGTTTTTCAGCGAACCTAGATAGTCAACTCCACGAACTTCCTTTTCTGTGAATTCGATGTTAGTGTTTTTTTCCTGCGTAAACATGCCAATCAGAACTAGGGTCGGCAATAATAGCAAAAAAGCAATTACGGCTAGTTTTCCGGAGATAGAAAGCCGTTTTATAAAATTTATTTTATCGACAAAACCACTTGATCTAATTTTAGCTTTTTTATTCCGCACTAAATTATAAAGTGACTCCGCTTGGAGAACTTGTTCTCTAGTTGGGGCATAACGTGCAGAAACGTAACCAGTCACTCTGCCATTTTCAAAAATGGGTGAGACATTAGCTTCTACCCAATAATAATCACCAGACTTACAACGATTTTTTACCAAATTCCGCCAGGGTTTTCCTTCTGCAACAGTTTTCCATAAGTCATCAAATGCTTCCGGCGGCATATCAGGATGGCGAACGACATTATGATTGGAACCTACTAACTCTTCCCTGGTAAAACCGCTAATTTCTACGAAGGCTTCATTGGCGTAGGTAATCCGACCCTTTAAATCGGTTTTGGTAACCAGGATAGTCCCCTCCTTCATGAGCACTTCGTGATCGGTTACCGGGTGATTAATCTTCATATTACTTACTCCTTAGAACCTAGGGCTTTAACATTAAATGTTAGAATTTTCAATTTCATCGTTCATGCCATCTAGCTTTAGTAGTTTATCTACATCCAGTAGCATCACCATTCGGCCATTAACCGAAACCAAGCCATTAATAAATTCAGTACTGACTTTTGCACCAAAATTAGGCGAGCCTTGGATATTTTTTTTATTGACATCGACAACATCGGAAACAGAATCCACCACAACCCCGATGATCCTAGTTTTATCAGCCATTCTCGCCTGTAAGACCACGACTACCGTCAAAGGCGAATAACCGCTGTGTCCTAGTTGAAAACGCTCGCGTAAATCGATGATGGGCACAATTGCGCCACGGAGATTGACCACGCCTTTTTCGTAAGCGGGCACATTGGGAATTCGCGATACCGGTTCCCAACTGCGAATTTCTTGAACTCGCAGAATATCCACACCGTATTCTTCGTGGCCCAGAGTGAAACTTAAAAATTGCAAGCTCGTGTCTAACCTTTTTGCATCTTGCTGGTCTGCACTGCTAAGTTCGATTATTTCCGACATGACATACTTAAGAGTAGGTTTATTGATTGGCCAAACGCACCAGGCCGGGGATATCAAGAATCAGCGCCACCGACCCGTCGCCCAGAATAGTTGCGCCGGATACGCCTTCGATACGTCGATAATTCGCTTCCAGGGATTTGATTACCACTTGCTGCTGTCCGAGCAAATCATCCACGAACAATCCGCACCGCATGCCTTGTCCTTCTACAACGACTATTAAACCTTCGGTTAACTTGGTGGTTTTCGCGGTGAGTACGCTAAAAATTTGATGCATTCGGATGATTGGCAGATATTGGCCGCGTAACAAGAAGGTTTCACCTTTTCCTGCCACGCGATTTAGCCTGTCTTCCTTGACGTGCAGTGACTCGATAATGGAACCCAAGGGCAATATGTAGGTTTCGTCGCCAACCGCGATTGACTGACCATCAAGGATGGCCAGAGTCAGTGGCAAATGGATGGAAATGGTGGAGCCTTTACCCAGTTCGGAAAGAATTTCAATGTTGCCGCCTAAGGCCTGAATATTGCGTCGAACCACATCCATCCCCACACCGCGACCGGAAATATCCGTAAGCTTCTCGGCGGTAGAAAATCCGGGCATAAAAATAAGCTCATAAGTTTGCTTGTCGCTTAAGATTGCATCAGCATCGATCAATCCTTTTTCAATTGCTTTAGCGCGCAACTTATCTCTATCTAGGCCTTTACCGTCATCGGCCACTTCAATGACGATGTTGCCGCCGCGGTGATATGCTTCAAGCGTAACTGTGCCCGTTTCGGGTTTTCCCGCAGCCAATCTGACATCAGGCATTTCAATACCATGATCGAGACTGTTTCTAACTAAATGAACCAGAGGATCGCTGAGCAACTCGACGACCGTCTTATCGACTTCAGTGTTTTCACCCACCAATTTCAGTTCAATTTTTTTGCCCAGTTTGCTGCTGATGTCATGGGCGAGTCGCGGGAAACGACTGAAGACGAAACTGATAGGAAGCATGCGAATGTTCATCACGCTTTCCTGCAATTCCCGGGTGTGTCGCTCCAATTGTGAAAGGCCGTTTTTCAATTGGTCGAGCCTATTAAGTTCGAAATGCTCGCCTAATAAGCTGAGCATGGATTGGGTGATAACCAACTCGCCCACCATATTAATCAAGGTATCGATTTTACTGGTATCTACGCGAATGGAACTGGAACCTTTCGGCGCCGCCTTTGCGTCCTCTTTTTTGCCGGTTTTGCGATCTAACTGATTCGACTCGGACTCTTCGTTACTTGCCAACTCCGAACCGAGGTCTGCGTTAATCCGATCTGCGACGGGCGTTATCGCCACTGCGGCTGAGCTAGGCACTTGAAGCAATGGTTGAGCAATTCGGTAGACGGGTTGCTTCGCCAAATCACAATCGTCTTCGACCCAATCGAAAATTTCGTCGATTTCCGCCTCTGGAATATCGCCCGATATTTCTAACTTCCAAGACAAATGACACTCTTCAGGATCGAAATCGTAAAGATCGGGTACACCTTGTAAATCTACTGTTGTCGTCAAAGCGCCGAGTGATGCTAGCTCCCTAAACATCCGCACGGGTTCATTCCCAGTCTTCAGTAAATGCAAGTGTGGGCTGAAAGCAATAACCCAACCCGCTATTTGCTTTACATCGTCAACAGGCAAAGCGTCAGAGACTTTGGAAATAGGCTTTCCAGCCGCCGGACTATTCGCTGCAGCGTTATTGAGCTCGCTGTCCAAGGCTAATTTATGCTCTGCAACGTCGGCTTGATCCACTTCGCTACCATTTTGGATCGACTGCAGCATATCCCTGAGGCAGTCGACAGACCCCAACAACACGTCAACAGCAGGTTGCGTGACTTTTCTGCGACCATCCCGCATTTCATCAAGCAAGGTCTCCATGACGTGGGTAAAGTCGGAAACGGCACTAAAACCGAACGTTTCACTACCACCTTTTATGGAATGCGCGGCTCGAAAAATAGTGTTGATGTCCTCTACATTGACATCCCCCAAATCAAGATTGAGCAACCCCGATTCCATCGCATCAAGACCCTCGAAACTTTCTTCGAAAAAAACCTGATGGAATTGCGCCATATCGATTGACATAGAATTACCCGATTGCTGATGTCACTGAGGAAGCCGATCTTTAACCCATCACTTTCTTGATCGTCTTTAACAGTTGGTCGGGATTGAATGGCTTTACTATCCAGCCAGTTGCACCCGCATCCTTACCCTGCTGTTTTTTATCGGTCCCGGCCTCGGTAGTCAGCATCAACATGGGCGTAAATTTGTAGTTGGGCAAGGCGCGTAAATCTCGAATCAGCTCAATTCCATCTTTATTTGGCATGTTCACATCGGTAACGACGCAATCGAAGGCTTGAGCTTTGGCTTTATTCAAGGCATCCGCTCCATCAACAGCTTCTACCACGTTGTAACCAGCGCCTTTTAAAGTAAACGCCACCATCTGCCTCATTGATGCGGAATCGTCTACAGCAAGAATAGTTGCCACAATTTTCTCCTCCAAGATTTATCGAACGTAATTTAAAACTGTTGGATCCTTAAAAGCTGACTCTATCAGTTCAGTCAATCAGAATTTTACATTGCCAAGAGTGTAGCTAAGGTCGAGTGAAATTGTAGTTAGAGAAAGTTGATCTTGCCGAAAAATACTCATTTTAAAAATCTCTGATGTTGGTTTGCAGAACCGCCATCTTGGCAAAAATCTGTCAACAATCGCACTGTGATTGTGGTTTAACTCGCATAACTTTGTTAAATCCTGTGCTATCTTCAAATTCGATTTTGACGAGCCAACGCTTTCCTCGGCCAACTTTGGAAAAGCACTTTTCAAAGCTCGGAGCGGCAAATAGCAGCGATCAAACTAAGTAAATGTCAGCTCCCTTACCTAAGTCACAATCAAAAAAAATTATGCAAAAACTTTTCGCAGAAGTATCCAAGGGATTCACGTTAATAGAGCTGATGGTGACCATCGCCATTGTCGGTATTCTGGTGGGCGTTGCCATTCCGAGCTTTACCTCGATCATAACCAATAACCGCTTGACCACATCGGCTAACGAACTGGTCACAGCATTAAATTTGGCGCGCAGCGAAGCGGTAAAACGCGGCATACAAGTGACAGTAAGACGGAAGGGAACAACGAGCGCGCAGTGGGAAAGCGGTTGGGATATTTTTGTGGATAGGGATGGCAACAACACGTTCTCTGACAACGGAAACTCCACCTTGTGTCAAGAGACGGAAGATTGTCTCCTAAAAACCTACGCGGCCTTACCAGGAAACTTAACTCTAAGAACAGGAAATAGCTCATACAAAGACTATGCGGCATATCTGCCTAACGGCGTAAGCAAAGCCGGAGTTGGCGATACCTTCACGCTATGCAACGATTCCGGAACGTCAGTGCCGCGACGAACAATTGTCATCAATCCTATTGGACGCCCGAGAACATCAGCGGCGGCAGGCACATGCCCTTGAGAAACGCAAACGTTAGCACCGCAAACAATCAACACGGATTCACACTCATTGAAGTCCTTATTGCCGTCGTTATTTTAGCGCTAGGATTGCTCGGCTTAGCCGGCTTGCAATCCACAAGCCTCAGGAATAATCAAAGCGCCTATTTTCGGTCCCAGGCCACACAACTTGCTTATGACATCTCCGACCGAGTCCGGGCAAACTCGTTGGGAAACTACGACAATCAGGCGGAAACCAATAGCAACTGCTTAGCAGACACCTGCACACCCGCACAAATGGCCGGTTATGATTTAAGCCAATGGAACAATCAATTAAGAAATCAACTACCTAGCGGCGAGGGGGTGGTTTGCAAAGACAGAACCCCCACAGACGGTAATTCAAAGACCGCCCACAATTGCGACGGACAAGGTGATACCTATGCTGTAAAAATCTGGTGGGATGACGACCACGACGGCGCTGCCACACAACGCTTTGTAATGAGTTTTCAGCCATGAAAAAGTCGTTAAATCACCCCAAACAGATCGGTATGACGCTGATCGAGATCATGATTGCGCTGCTACTCGGGGCTTTTTTGCTAGGCGGCGTCATTAAGATTTTCGTGAATGCCAAGCAAACTTATGGCATGCAAGAAGGCTTATCTCGACTACAAGAAAACAGCCGGTATGCCTTGGAAATACTTAGCAAGGATTTAAGGATGAGCGGCTTTCAAGGCTGTTCATCCATAACCGATGTAACCCCCACCAGCTCGGCCTCGGCCCCCATTATCGCGCCAACACCCACCTCTATTATCGTTGGCTACAATGGTAGCGAAGCATCCCCAGCAACCACCGCTTGGTCCCCAGCCTTATCTGCTACGTTGTCAGGTTTGGCAACGCCGATTACCCCTGGCACGGATGTAATCACCGTAGTTTACGGCGAAAGTTGTGGTGGCTATCTCGCAGCAAACATGGCTAGTTCAACTGCCGATGTGCAAATTTCAGGTACCAACACCTGTGGGATAGCCGATGGTGATGCGGCTTTAATATCCAATTGTAGTAATGCCGACGTTTTTAGAGCCTCTTCAGGCACCACGTCTTTACTCATCAAACATAAGGACGCCGCTAATGTTGACGTGCCTCTACCGGCAGTTTGCGCCTCACCGCCGTGTTATAGAACTACAGCCGAAGTATTTGCCTATCGCGCATACAGCTATTTCATCCGTCCTGGCGCTAGCGGTGAACCGGCGCTTTGGCGACTGGACAATACGAAGGCAACCAGCGGTTCTAACCCGATCGAGATGCTGGAAGGCATCGAAAACCTACAAATTCTTTACGGCGAAGACACCGATGCCGACGGAGTAGCCAACCAATACAAAACCGCCGCTAACGTCACCGATATGAGCGATGTAGCCAGTGTGCGTATTTCTATCCTGGCACGCACCAGTGAGAATCTAGCCTCACAAACCCTCACATACGATTACAACGGAAATACCGCCAATAATCCTGGTGACCGGCGCATTCGCCGGGTTTTCAACGCTACCATTGCGGTTCGCAATCGGCTGCCATAGGAAAAATCATCATGATAAATTCGCGAGCAAAACAATCGGGTGCGGTACTAATGGTTAGCTTAATCATGCTCTTGCTTTTGACGATTATTGGCGTGACCGGTACCAATGTAACAAGCCTGGAAGAAAAAATGGCAGGCAATATGCGGGACCGCAATCTTGCCTTTCAAGCTGCCGAATCCGCCCTGCAAGCTGGGGAAACTTGGCTGAACACCCACGCTTTCAGTTGCAGTAAAAACAACGGCAGGTTCAACCCGCGTGATAAAGACTGCAACTCCGCAACAGCGGAAACTGTGGAAGTATGGGACAGCATAGATTGGAGCACTGACTCAGTTGCTTACTCTGGCGTTTTGTCAAACCTCAGCGCCAATCCTCGTTACATAATCGAAGACTTAGGTTGTTTACCTGCTCCAGCCGCATGTCCCGGCATTCATAACTATCGAATTACCGCAAGAGCCACCGGTGGCAGCACGGACGCAATCGTCATGCTCCAGTCCATTTATCAGTTCTAGTTAGTCGTGTTAGCTAATTTTTTTCAGACAGAGACACGCAGAGGGCAAAACCATGAATACTAAGCAACTCCAATTAAACACCTGCTTTTTGCTGCTTCTGTCTCAGGCACTGCTGCCAAGTTTCAACGTGTCGGCGGGTATCTCTCAACAACCCTTGTTTCTCACGTCCAGCGTTCCGCCCATCGTCATGCTTACCATGGGCCGCGACCACAAGATGTACTACGAAGCTTACAACGATGCATCTGACCTAAACGGCGACGGCGTAATTGACGTCGGCTATAAACCGGCGATTGATTACTACGGCTATTTCGACTCAAAGCGTTGTTACGATTACAACGCCAGCGGATATTTTGAGCCCAAAGACTCCGCCATCAATAAGAAATGCTCAGGCGTCGCCGGTGACTGGAGTGGCGACTTTCTAAATTATCTAACGACAGCCCGCATCGATGCACTACGTAAAGTGTTGTATGGCGGTTTCCGGGGTGAAGATACCACCACGCAAACCCTCTTAAAACGCTCATTTATTCCCCAAGACGCCCACGCCTGGGGAAAAGAATACGACCCAGCCAACAGTCCCGGCTACGTGATTTCCGATTACACTCCGCTTAGCGAACCGGAGCTAGGGAAACGGCACTTATTTGCCAACGTCTCCTTAAGTTACACTGGCCAACCGTTACTCCGTGTTCTGGACAACAGCCAATACCGAATATGGGAGTGGGTATCGATAGAGCGCCCGGTTGCCGGTACGAGATGTTTACACGGCGGTTCTGGACCGAATTGTGCCGTAGCGGCAAGTTCCAGCTGGTCGGTGGTTCCTAGCACGGTATTCAGCAATCTGATTCGCACTACTTACGATGTATCGTCTAGCGATGAGAGCGGCCACCCGAGCAATCATGACGATTTTGACGAATGGGTGAACGACTACGCTAAAACATCACGAAGATTTGGTAGCGGCTCGATGACCACTATTGAGGGTAACGACCAAAATCCCTTTGGCCGCGACGATTTTTACATGACTATCGTTAAGGGAAAGATAACCGTCCCAGTAACCGGCACCTACAAATTTTCCGTTGACGGTGACGACGCAGTTGAAGTTATCATCGGCACTACCGTGGTCGCCGGCTGGTACGGTGGGCATGGCCCATGTAATTGTAATACTTACAACGGCACCATCTATTTGAATGCCGGTACCGCTTACGATATCGAGTATCGCCACGAGGAACGCTCCGGAGGTGACAGTTTTGTATTGCGCTGGGAAACCACAACGGCCGGATCGAGCATGACGGACTACAGTGTCAATGTTAAAGTCTGCGAAACCGGCAAATTGGAAGCCAACTGCAAAGCCTATACCAGCGGTTCCACCACCACTTATAAACCGACCGGCTTATTGCACACCTACGGTGAAAATGATGCCATGGCCTTCGGTTTGATAACCGGATCTTATAAGAAAAATATCTCCGGTGGCGTGTTGCGGAAAAACATAGAGTCCTTCAAAAACGAAGTAGATGCAAATACCGGTATATTTACCACCACCAACGGCATCGTAAATACCATCAATAATCTGCGTATCAACACGTTTCGCTATTCCGGTCACGATTACGCTTCTGGATGGATTACCACGCGGGCTATAAATCAAGGCGAAGCGGCAGAATGGGGCAATCCTATTGCGGAAATGATGTATGAAGGCCTACGTTATTTTGCCGGCAAAGCAACGCCCACCTCGGCTTATTCGATTACCGCCACCGATACGCCGGATGCGACCTTGGGATTGCCGTTGCCAACCTGGCTGGACCCTTATTCATCGACAGGCGGCAAGTATCTGAGTTGCGCCAAACCCATGCAACTAGTTATAAGCGACATCAACGCGTCCTACGATACTGACCAACTACCTGGCAGCTATTTTAATGCATCGTTCACCGGCGATTTAGCAGGTCTCGATGTCTCAAGCCTGGCTGACACCATCTGGGGTAACGAATCCGAAGCCAGCAACCTGTTTATCGGCCAATCAGGGATCCTAAGTGATGGCGCCCCTACCGCAAAATCGGCAAACAGCTTTAAAAATATCCGCGGCCTAGCACCGGAAGAACCTACCAAACTCGGTGGTTTTTATGCCGGTAGCATTGCGCTGCACGGCAGGAGAACTGACTTGAACTCCGTTACCGGAGATCAAAAGACTGATACCCTGGCAGTTGCATTAGCATCGCCTCTACCCAGAATTGAAATCCCGGTGAACAATAAAACTGTGACTTTGGTACCGTTCGCGAAATCCGTAGCGGGATCTAGCATCACCGCCACCTCAACCACCTTTCAACCCACCAACCAGATAGTCGACTTTTATGTGGAGAAGATTGCAAACACGGTTGAGCCTATATCAGGGGTAACAGCCGGAAACAAAGACCCTTTGATCAACGGCGGACGGCCGTACGGAAAATTTCGCATAAATTACGAGGACGTTGAACAAGCGGCCGATCATGACATGGACGCAATTGTGGAATACACATTTGCAGTTAACGCATCCGGCCAAGTAGTGGTTGATCTGAACTCGACTTACGCTGCAGGCGGCATAGTACAACACATGGGTTATGTTATTTCTGGCACTACCAGGGATGGAGTCTATTTGGAAGTCCGCGATCGCGATACGGGTGCAGGAGGTGACACCGATTATTTTCTCGACACCCCTCCCGGCCAATTCCCTGGCGGCACTTGGGCAGACAGCACAGCCTTGCCACTCACTGCAAGCCGTACTTTTACCGTCGGCACTACAACTTCAGCCAGTTTCGTGAAACACGACCCGCTCTGGTATGCCGCGAAATGGGGCGTAAACGACAAAAACAAAGACGGTATTCTCGATACCAATGAATGGGATGAAGACAGCAACGGCACCCCAGACGGCTATTTTCTAGTCACCAATGCCGGCAAACTGTCAGAACAATTAGGCAAAGCTTTTGCCAAGATATTAAGCAATGTCAGTTCTTCATCTGCGGTAGCAGCCAACACGGCAAAATTGAATACCGGCACCTTGGTGTATCAAGCCAAATTCGACCCACGAGACTGGAGTGGGCATTTACTAGCCATACCAATAAACGACACTACGGGCCAATTGGAAACCAATAATCTGAACTGGGACGCCGCGACGCGCTTACCTGTCGCCAGCGCCCGTAATATTTATACCTACGATCCGACATTGACCACTGGTCCACGCGGCATGCCTTTTCAATGGGCAAATTTGACCGAAACACCTACAGGTTATTCTCAGAAAGATTATCTTAACCAAATATTAGGTGTCGTGGACGGCAAAGGTGAGCTACGGCTCAATTGGCTGCGTGGAGACAACACAAGTGAACAGCGCTTGGGCGGCGTCGAAAAGTTTAGAAACAGAATCAAGCGATTTGACGGCACTTTCCTAGAAAACACCACAGACTTGGCTGATAGCACTATCGCTACCAACAGGTTGGGGGACATCGTAAACTCCGACCCCATCTATGTCGGCACTGATGATTTTGGATACAGTTCATTACCTGGTCAGGAAGGCAGCGACTACACTGCGTTTAGAACCAGCAATAGTTATCAAAATCGTAGACCCATGATTTACGTGGGGGCCAACGATGGCATGCTGCATGGTTTCGATGCCAAAAAGAACGCCGGCTCAATCACAACCGGCGGCAATGAGGTATTTGCCTATGTCCCGAACGCCTTATTTCCGGAATTAAGCAAATTGACCTCTTTCTCATACGCCCACCAGTATTTTGTTGACGGCATGTCAAGCTTTGGCGATGTCTATTACGATTCGAATTGGCATACGCTGCTTGCCGGCGTCACTGGTGCAGGCGGTCGAGCCGTATTTGCACTCGACATCACTTCTCCTGATAGTTTTGGTGCTAGCAACGTTTTATGGGAATACACCAACGCGGATGATACTGATCTGGGTTACACCATAGGACAACCGAGTATCGCTAAAATGAAAGACGGCACGTGGGCTGTTATTGTTGCGAATGGTTACAACAGCGAAGCGGGTAAAGCAGTGCTGTTTGTGCTCAATGCTAAAACAGGGGCGTTAATTAAGAAATTTGATACCGGCATAGGTGACGCAGCGCTGAAAAACGGCCTCTCTTCTCCAAAAGCGGTCGATACTGACGGAGACAAAATGGTTGACGCCATATACGCAGGTGATCTTTACGGTAACTTCTGGAAATTCAATGTGAGCTCGAACTCTCCAACGAGTTGGGCCATTGCCAATAGTGGCTCCCCACTGTTTGTAGCTTGCTCTACGACCGGGAGCTCATGTACATCGGCGAATCGCCAACCAATCACTGGAAAACCCAGCGTTGGGCCAGTTGGAGCCGATCAGACAGGTGGAATTATGGTGTATTTTGGGACAGGTAAATATTTTGAAACCGACGACAATGTCATACCCCCGAGTCCACAAGTTCAATCTTTCTATGGTCTGTGGGATGACAACACTGGGATAATCGCCGACAGAGCAAAACTACAAGAACAAACTATCACCTATGAGGGTAAACCAAAGAACTCTGCCGGGGTAGAGGGTACAGGCGTGGTTCGAGTCAGTTCCAGAAACACAGTATGCTATTCACTGGCAACCAGTCCATTGCTGGACGACGACACACCCACCAATACTTGCAATTCAACTAATCTTAAAAAAGGCTGGGCAATGAATCTCCTTAAGCCTACCAATATCGCCCAAGGTGAAAGAGTCGTTAGTCCACCGGTGCTTTATCAAGATTTGCTTATTTTTTCAACAATGATTCCAAGTGCAGATCCATGCTCCGGTGGCGGTGTAAGCCGTGTAATGCCTGTAGAGGCAGTGTCGGGTAAACGCCCAGCCACAGCCTCATTCGATCTATTCGGTAATGACGGCAAGGCTGACGCAAATGATCTTATGCTTATCGATGGCAAACTAGTTGCTGCTACTGGTTGGGATATGGGCATCGGCATCCATAAAAATCTTAGTCTTGTTGAAAATATCGGTATAGGATCCGGTAGCGACGGTCTGGACAATATGATTTTTAAAAAGGACCCTCCAGGTGGCGGCGGTGGCGGCGGTGGCAAAAGAACGTCTTGGCGTCAGTTAAGATAAATAGCCGACAAAGTATTGCGCCTGTGTTTTGACACGGAGAAAGGCTTTTAACGCTTAATGCTTCTCACCCCTCACGAAAGCGATAGTCGCCTAGTCGAAATCGGTCGAGCTTACTAAGGGACCGAGAAGCATTGTTATTTCAATGCGGTAAACACTAAGAAGAGCAGTAGAGTTACAAATTAAACTAGGCAGTCGCCACCCATAAAACAGGCAAACTTAAAATGAACAAAATAAGCAAAACACAAGGCGTAACGCTTATAGAGCTGATGGTGACTGTAGCGATTGTTGGCATACTTGCAGCAATTGCGATGCCTAGCTACCAGGAGAGTGTTCGAAAATCCAGACGAGCAGACGTGAAAGGCGTATTGCTAGGATTGACTAACGCAATGGAGCGACGTTTTACAGAGGCGAATAGCTTTTGCGACGCTGCGACAGGAGGCACTGCGGTAACTGGTTGCGGCACGGCGACCGGCGACACTGGCACACCGTCAGTTTTTACAATTCCAACGGAAACAGCCGGTTTTTACACTGTGACCATTAGTGCCGTTAGCGCCAGTACTTATACCCTAAGCGCAGTCCCCATCGGCGCCCAAGCCGGCGACAGATGTGGCACCTTATGGATAGACAGTACCGGCAGCAAAGATGTAATAGGCGCCACCTTAGATGCTTCAACCTGTTGGAACAGGTAAAAAATCCGACTTAAGTATCTTTTTAATTATTCAGTAAAAACGGGCTATTTCACGCGCCAGGTAAGGAAGCCGAACCAGCAATCGAGTTGCACACAAGGCTTATCCAGCCTGCAATTTACAATTGCTGAATACTGGCAAATCGTTTAGATAATTAGCATCGCATCGCCATAACTGAAAAATCGATATTTTTGCTCAATGGCATGATGATAAGCATTCATAACCGCGTCATAGCCGGCGAATGCAGAAACCAACATCAACAAAGTCGACTCCGGCAAATGAAAGTTGGTCAGCAAAGCGTCGACCGATTTGAACGAGTATCCCGGCGTAATAAATAAATCGGTATCGCCGAGTCCCGCCTGCAATACACCACTTCGCGATGCCGACTCCAACGCTCTTACCGCAGTGGTGCCTATAGCCACAATCCGTCCGCCCCTGGCTCTTGCCTGGTTTACCGCATCTACACACGCTTGAGACACATTGTAAAATTCCGTGTGCATCAGATGTTCGGATAAATCTTCGACACGCACCGGTCGAAATGTGCCGCTGCCAATATGCAAGGTAACGAAAGTGCGCGCCACCCCTTTTTGATCTAAGCGATCCAAGATGGTTTGATCAAAATGTAATCCTGCGGTTGGCGCAGCCACTGCACCTAATTGCTCGGCAAACACGGTTTGATAACGATCCAAATCGCTCGCTTCGTCAGAGCGGCTAATATAGGGCGGTAAAGGGATATGACCTATTTCGTCCAGCAGCGCCAACAAGCCAACCTCCGTTTCAAACCGCAGGCGAAACAAATCGCTATTTCTGTCGACAACTCTGCAAATCGCACCATTTTCCAAGGTTAACCGGGCGTCGATCTTTAGCGACTTACTGGCTTTGACATGAGCGAGCGCAACATGAGTGTCCTCAACGCGTTCGATCAATATTTCCACCTTGCCACCGCTAGCCTTGTGCGCGAATAAGCGAGCAGGCATAACTTTGGTGTTATTAAAAACCAATAAGTCTTTGTCGTTAATTAAGTCGACAAAGTCGGTGAACTGACAGTCTGCGATTGCCCCACAGTGTTTATCCAAACGTAACAGTCGACTGGCACTACGTTCTTTTAGCGGATACTGAGCAATAAGTTGCTCGGGCAACTGGAAATTGAAGTCGCTCTTTTTCATTGCAAAATAGTATTTAAATCACTTTTGAAAACTCTTGAGAATTGCTCGTTCGCAAGATCGGTGAAGGGGAATTTTATTGGGTTTTTAATACTTCGCGTAGTTATATTTCGCCAAGTATTGTTAATGGGAACCCGGATGGCGCAAGACTTAAACCGGCAAAGCTCTAATAATTAAGATCAGATTTGTCAGAAGTTCGTCTTGCGGCAATTGTTCGCCCATCAAATATCGCATCAATTCGGTATCTTCAAGGCCTAGCAGTAGTAAAAACGTCTGCTGTTCCGAAATATCGGCTTTGGGGTAGCGACTTTCTAAATACCTGAGTAATATCAAATCAAGCTCAAGTGTACCGCGCCGGCAACGCCAGCGCAGTTTATTGATGTTTTCGTTCACAGGTGATCGCGTTCCACCAATAACTTTTTGATTTCGGCGATAGCCTTTGCGGGGTTAAGCCCCTTAGGACAGGTATCGGTACAATTCATAATGGTATGACAACGATACAATTTAAACGATTCGTCAAGTTCGTCTAGCCGTTCCTTATCGTTTTCATCGCGGCTGTCTGCCAACCAACGGTAAGCCTGCAATAAAACAGCCGGCCCGAGGTATTTATCGCTGTTCCACCAATAACTTGGGCAACTGGTTGAGCAACATGCGCAGAGCACGCATTCATATAAGCCATCGAGTTTGGCACGGTCTTCCCGGCTTTGCAGACGTTCGGCTCCCGCCGGTGCTTCTGACTCGGTGGTTAACCAGGGTTTTATAGACGTATATTGCTCAAAGAAATGCGTCATATCCGCGACCAAGTCCTTGACGACGGACATATGCGGCAAAGGGAATATTTTAACAGTGCCTTTATAGTCACCAATTGCCTTGGTACACGCCAGAGTATTTTTACCGTTGATATTCATCGCGCAGGACCCGCAGACGCCTTCTCGGCAGGAGCGGCGAAATGTCAAACTGCTGTCTATCTCATTTTTAATTTTGATAATCGCATCTAGCACCATCGGCCCGCATTGGTCCATATCGATTTCGTAGGTATCAATACGGGGATTTTCCCCCGAATCAGGATCCCAACGATAAACCTCAAAATGGCGGACGTTGGTAGCGCCTTCGGCTTTATAGGTCTTACCCTTTTTTACGACCGAGTTTTTAGGCAGTGTAAATTCAACCATTAGTAAACCCTCTCTTTAGGCGCAACGACTTCGACTTCGTCGGTTAGCGTATACAGGTGGACTGGGCGGTAGTCGATTTTGACTTGGTTATCTTCCCGCCAAGTCAGAGTGTGCTTCATCCAGTTTTTATCGTCGCGTTTCGGAAAGTCCTCACGCGCATGACCGCCGCGACTTTCTTGGCGATTGCCTGCTGCGGTGATAGTAACCTGAGCTTGGCCGAGCAGATTATCCAGTTCCAAGGTTTCCACCAGGTCGGTATTCCAAATCAACGATTTATCGCCGACATTAACATCGTTGAAAGACGCGGCAATTTCGCCCATGGACTTAATCCCTTGGTTGAGCGTCGATTCCGTTCTGAATACTGCTGCTTTAGACTGCATCGTCACTTGCATATCCATACGGATTTCGGCGGTTTTGCGACTGCCGCTGGCATTGCGGATTTTATCGAAGCGAGACAGAGCTTGATCCGTGGCGTCTTTTGCCAACTGCTTATGCGGCATGCCCGGTTTAATCAACTCGGTGCAGCGAATAGCTGCCGCTCGACCGAACACCACCAAATCCAATAAAGAATTTGAACCTAGGCGATTGGCACCATGCACAGAAACACAGGCCGTTTCACCAATCGCCATCAAACCCGGCACCACGTAATCGGGGTTACCGTCTTTCAGTGTTACCACTTCAGCTTTATAGTTGGTGGGAATGCCACCCATGTTGTAATGCACGGTTGGCAATACCGGAATCGGCTCTTTAGTCGCATCCACGCCTGCAAAAATCCTGGCTGTTTCAGTAATACCGGGTAAACGCTCGTGAATAATTGCTGGATCAAGATGCTCTAAATGCAAGTGAACGTGGTCTTTCTTAGGCCCCACCCCTCTGCCCTCATTGATCTCGACCGTGATAGCCCGACTCACTACATCTCGCGATGCTAGGTCTTTGGCATGCGGGGCATAGCGTTCCATGAATCGCTCCCCTTCAGAATTGGTTAGGTAGCCGCCCTCGCCTCGCGCGCCTTCACTCATTAAACAACCGGACCCGTAGATGCCGGTCGGATGGAATTGCACGAACTCCATATCTTGCAGAGGTAAACCCGCTCTCAAGATCATGCCGTTGCCGTCGCCGGTAACAGTGTGCGCGGAGGTGCAGGATAAATAGGTACGACCATATCCGCCAGTTGCCATCACTGTTTGATGACCACGAAATAGATGAATAGAACCGTCATCCAAGCACCAAGCCAGGACCCCACAACACTCGCCCTCTTCCATGATCAAATCCAACGCTATGTACTCGACGAAAAACTCTGCGTTGTGCTTTAAAGCCTGTTGATACAAAGTGTGTAGAATCGCGTGTCCGGTCACATCCGCCGCCGCGCAGGTTCTTTGCGCCTGGCCTTTACCGTAATGCGTGGACATGCCGCCAAAGGCCCGCTGGTAAATTTTACCTTCCGCAGTCCTCGAAAACGGTACGCCATAGTGTTCTAATTCAATAATGGCCGGTATCGCTTCCCGGCACATATACTCAATGGCATCCTGATCGCCCAACCAATCTGATCCTTTCACCGTATCGTACATGTGGAAACGCCAGTCGTCTTCACCCATATTGCCCAGCGCAGCGCTAATCCCGCCTTGTGCCGCCACGGTGTGACTGCGTGTGGGGAACACTTTACTGATACAAGCGGTTTTTAGACCCTTTTCCACCATGCCGAAAGTGGCTCGCAGGCCGGCCCCGCCGGCCCCAACTACCACGACGTCATGTTGGTGTTCGATGATGTTATATGCCGAGGCCATGAGTTACCTTGCCAAAAGAATAATGATAATCGCGAGCAATGCCGCAACACCCAAAACTAAAAAAATCAGGTTGGTGGCGCGTATCGCCAAGTTTCTAACCGGAATGGTCGAAACATAATCTTCTATCACCACCTGCACCCCCAAAGCCGCGTGATAAATCACCGCGACAGTCCAAGCGATAATCGCAATCGTATTTAGCGGCGAAGACAGCCACTCTACCGTGTTCGCATAGGGCGCATTTAAGGCTTTGTTTAATAGAACAATCAACCAGATCGATAGTGGCACCAAGGCCACTGCAGTCACGCGCTGGTACCAAAAATGCCCTGAGCCACTGTGTACCGAGAAAAAGTCGGCGGCTTTTTCTAATGTTGCTTTGTAATCCATAACCAACCCCTCCTAAGAAACCACAAAGGTAATCAATGTCAACGACGCCGAAGCGATTAGTTCGTAAACCGCATACTTATCTAAGGTCATCCGCTCGAAGGTTTTGCAAAAATCCCAAATCAAATGGCGAATACCATGGATTAGATGAAAAAATAACGCATAGATGAAGCCCCAATAAACTAATTTGAACAGCCAATAGGACATGAATGCCTGCATAGCGCCGTAAGCGCCTTCACCGGCTGCAATGGCAAATAGCATATAGACGAACAACACCAAGCCCATAGAAAGAAACACACCAGTCATGCGGTGAGTAATTGAAACCAAGCCTGTTAAGGGCAATCGATAGACTTGGAGATGGGGCGAAAGCGGTCTGTTTGCTGACATGATTTACCCTGTTATGCTTAAAGTTGAAAGTGATATGTAATTAAAAGTCGACGCAGCGACCTTTGCGTTCCCAATCGCCAAAGCGAGTAGGTTCAGGACCTTTAGGGCCATTAATCTCTATCGGCATGCGAGAAGCTTGATCATCGGCAACTGTCTTCTCTGATTCGGGGCAAACGTTTTCAGGCGTTTCTTCAGTGTTAGTTTTAGCTAACTTCATGTCGGTATCTTGCATAATTTATCGGTTATTGATTGACACATAGTCACGACGTGGCGGCCCTACATACAATTGCCTCGGCCTGCTGATGGGCGTCGCCGGCTCTTCCATCATCTCCAACCAGTGAGACACCCAGCCGGCGGTCCGAGCAATCGCAAACATTACCGTAAACATTTCAACGGGGATGTGCAACGCCTTGTATATGATGCCTGAGTAGAAATCGACATTGGGATAGAGTTTTTTCTCGATGAAATATTCGTCTTTCAACGCATATTCCTCCAGGGCCAAGGCTAATTCAAATAAGGGATCACTGGTTTGGGTTCTACTCAATACTTCGTAGCAGGTTTTGCGGATGATGGTGGCGCGAGGGTCGAAATTCTTATAAACCCTATGCCCAAAGCCCATCAACCGGAAGGGATCGTCATGATCCTTGGCCTTGGCAATGTATTTGGGTACGTTTTCCGCACTACCGATCTGCGCCAGCATATTCAAAACCGCTTCGTTGGCACCGCCGTGAGCGGGTCCCCACAAGGCCGCGATGCCTGCTGCGACGCAGGCATAGGGATTGGCACCGGTGCTACCGGCCATACGCACCGTCGATGTGCTGGCGTTTTGCTCGTGGTCGGCATGCAAGATAAACAGCAGATTGAGTGCCTTGACCAAGTTGGGATCGATGTAATGTTCCTGATCAATATAATTTTGCGAGGAACGCGAAAACATCATGTTCAAGAAATTTTCGCAATAATTCAGATCCATGCGCGGATAAACGAATGGTCTACCGATGGAATGCCGGTAGGATGCGGCGGCAATGGTCGGCATTTTACCGATCATTCGCGTCGCACAGACTCTGCGGCTGGCGGGGTCCTTGATATTTAAGTCACTATGGTAAAACGCGGAGAGCGAACCCACCACACCGACCAGCATTGCCATGGGATGGGCATCGTAATGGAAACCGTCGAAGAATTTGCGCAAGGCTTCGTGAATGATCGCCCTATCGCTAATTTCCTCGTTAAAATCGCGCAACTGCATGGCATCGGGCAATTCGCCGTTCATCAGCAGATAGGCAACTTCGGTAAATTCGCAGTTCTCCGCCAATTGCTCGATGGGATAACCGCGATACAACAAAATACCGTTATCGCCGTCGATATAAGTAATTTTGCTTTTGCAAGCCGCCGTGGCAATGAAGCCTGGATCGTAAGTAAAACACCCGAGATCTTTGCTTAAAGAGCGAATATCGACAGTATCTGCACCTAAAGACCCCTTCAACAACGGATATTCAGCTTCTTTTCCGGTGGCATTGTGCCTAACCAGTAAAGTATCGTTTGACATGGTTTCCTCAGTTTTCTGTTACCAGAAGCTTAGCAGTTGGATTCGATTATCACACAGGCAATATGATTAGGCCAAACCCTTATGGCCCGATCCATCTCATACTTACGCCCGTGATGGTTAGTGCCTCTTCCGCAAAAAAGTTCAACTCATTCTTTGACTCGCTTGTAGGAATGCCTTCCGAATCAGAAAAGCCCCGTTGCATCAATCGACAATAGCAGCCCATCCGGAAGTTTTTGTAATGACACAACAGCATGTCGGCTGCATTGTCACGAACATAACCAAACACCTTGATCTGTGTTTCACCGCCTATCTAGCGAGCAGTGTACCGCAAAGCGTTGACGCGACCGACTTAGCGAAACATCTGAAGCGGACCCGCAATCGGCAAACGAGATGTCCAAACCGACGACTTCTGCTGGTTTAAATTTTGCTTAAGTGTTTTTAGGCAAACTGATAGGGGGTTTTCACAATGAATAAGATCGGAATTTTCTTCGGCACCGAAAGAGGTATGACAGAGGTGATGGCGCAGGTTATGTATCGGGTTTTAGGGGAAGAATTCGCCAGCGAGCCAGTGAATATCAACCAAGCCTCGATAGCGGAATTGCTTGGTTACAAAGCCTTGATTCTGGGCATGCCCAGTTACGGCGTCGGCGAAATACCCGGCAGAACCACCGGCAGCGAAGAAGGCAATTGGGAAGAGTTCTTGTTCCGTCTGGACCAAACCGATTTATCCGGCAAACGCGTTGCGCTGTTTGGTTTAGGGAATCAGCAAAAATACTACGCCCGCTTCGCCAGCTCATTGATTCATTTGTATCACCATGTTCGGTCTTATGGTGCCGAGGTGACCGGCGCCTGGAGCACGGACGGCTATCACTTTACCCATTCCAGTTCGGTAGTCGATGGCAAGTTTGTCGGCCTGGTCTTAGATCATCACAACCAACCCGAATTGACCAAAACCCGGATTCTAGATTGGCTGGAACAGGTAAAACCGGCGTTGTTGGAGAAGTTGAATTGACTGTTCATTAACGTTGGGGCCCAACTGCGCAAAAGAGTTTTGCTGCCTAAGGAACCTCTGATTAATTCAGTTTTTCAAGATATGACAATGTACAACTCATTGATTTAACTGATGCTGGAATTCAAGATCACGAATTAATCAGAGGTTCCCTAAGTGTCGCTACCGACAATACATGATGTGTCAACGCATGGACGCACATCTGTCGCGAACAGTGCGCTTCACGCTGTTCATAATGCCGCGTGGGCACAAAAACCGTGTCAACTCAACCAGACTTAAAGAATGGGCCTTTGTATATGCCATGATCTGATCCTTGATTTATTTGAATTCAATATCGAAAGAAATAATTTTAGAGCGTGCAACCAGATTTGGGTTATTAGCTGTTCCGCCGTCAGCTGTGAAAGAGAGATACGCCTTTTCTTCAAGCCCCTCGCGTATCAGTTGTTTGATTTCCTCCCGGCGCGACTCCAGAGGTTCCGGTATCAACAGATCGTAAATATTCAAATGATCTTGCCTTCCTATGCTGTTGTTCCCTTTTATAATCGGATCAACATTAAAGATAACTGGCTGGTCATCAATCACTAATGCATAGTAATTTAATTGCTCTCGCCCCCCGCCAGTTAAAAAAATCAAGTAGACTCCACGTTCTCTATCTGGCACCCAGAATGAAGTCCTTGGAAAGTCAAACTCAGGTATATATCGCGCTTGTTTTCGGATGTTTTCATAATTAATGACAGCACCAATTTTTGTTTTGTCTTGTTCGGTTATTTTTTCGTTTACAAAAGCCATAGCGATTTTCTCCGGTTGAAATTGTTCGAACCTATTACTGATAGGTTTTACCGAGGGCCATAAAGTGCAGCTCGTATGGCGTCAATAGGCGAAGCGGTATTACGCCGTATGTTGGCTTTTAGACTTTCGGCGCATTAGCTTTAGCGTAATGCGCCCCACAAGACTCCGCAAATATTAGCTGGGTTTCGAATTTCGCGACGGGGTTTTCTCCCGTATGCCGCGCCGAGCACCGGAGGATTTGGACGGATCGGCCCGCGAGGGGCGATGCAGGGATGTATCGCGTTTTCCGCAGGGGCTGGGATGCCCCTTCGGAAAACCCCGTTCAAAGCCTTCGGCGCGCAGGATCAAAGCGGCATCCGGGTCGCCTTTTCTTTGGATACTTTCTTTTGGCGACACAAAAGAAAGCATCTCGGCTGTCGGTCCGAGAACCGACTTCAAAACAATCCGTCGCAACAGCGACACCTTATTGAATCGACGCAAACATTCAAGCATACTGCCCCGCACACCACCCCGAAGCCCAAGCCCACTGGAAGTTATACCCCCCCAGCCACCCCGTGACATCTAACACTTCCCCGACAAAATACAGCCCCGGCACTTGCAAACTCTGCATGGTTTTCGAAGAAATGGCATCGCAATCGACGCCACCAACGGTTACTTCGGCCGTGCGATAGCCTTCTGTGGCATTGGGCTTGATCGTCCAATTATGTAGGCTTGCCGCAATGGCATTCAGGTCTTTATCGGCGCAATTGGCAACGGTTATATCCAACTGCCGCTCGTCCAGCAACGCTTGCAATAAACGTTTGGGTAAATATTCGGCTAATAGATTTTGGATTTTTAACTTGCTGCCCTGCCGCCGCATTTCTTTCAATTCCTGCAACAAATCCAGGTCCGGCAATAAATCCACCTGCAGCGCCTCGCCGGGATACCAATACGAAGAAATTTGCAGGATGGCCGGACCGCTTAAACCGCGATGGGTGAATAGAATATTTTCTTTGAAAGACTGCTGTTGATTACTCACCCGACAGGGTACCGCGATACCGGTCAGCGGGGTAAAACGCTGTGAGTCGTCGGGTTGCAGGGTGAGCGGAACCAAACCGGCCCGCGTCGGCCAGACGTTGATGCCAAATTGTTCCGCCACTTTATACCCAAACGGCGTGGCACCCATTTTCGGTATGGACAGGCCGCCGCTGGCAATAACCAGGGCCGCTGCAGAAACCAAGCCGCTGCTGGTGTGTAATAAAAAATCGCCATCGCTAGGTTTTTCCAAACGTTCGACCCGACAGTTTAACTCCAGTGTCACGCCGGCTTGGCCACATTCTGTTAACAGCGCATCCAAAATATCTTTGGCGCTGTTGTCGCAAAACAATTGCCCGTGTAGACGTTCGTGAAACGGTATTTGGTGGCCCTGCACAAAGCCTAAAAAATCCCATTGTGTGAAGCGGCTAAGCGCCGACTTGCAGAAATGCGGGTTATTGGAAATGTAATTTTCCGGCGCTATGCTGTAGTTGGTGAAATTACAACGCCCGCCACCGGACATCAGAATTTTCTTACCCGGCTTGTTGGCGTGTTCCACTATTTTCACGCGCCGACCGCGTTTGGCGGCTTCGATTGCGCACATTAAACCCGAAGCACCGGCCCCGACGATGATGACATCAAATTTATCCATGGCGCGTGACTTGTAATGACTCGAAAAAATGGGTAAAAAGTAGGGTATTCTAACCGCAATACCCGGCATCCCGAGACGCCAAACAGCTACGCAAGGCGTTTCCCGCAGCCACCACCCAACTTAAACACTTCGACAAGGCCATAATGACTCCAAAATACAGCTATTCATTTAATACTGGCGACGGCAAAAACAAAGCATTACTGGGCGGTAAAGGCGCAAACCTTTGCGAAATGACGCAAATGGGTTTTAACGTGCCACCGGGGTTTGTCATCACGACGCAAACCTGCTTGACTTACCTGGAAAACAAGCAATTACCCGGCGATTTAATGGACGAGGTACGCCAGCAAATTGCTGAGATTGAGCAACTAAGCGGTAAAACGTTTGGCGGCACCAGTGACCCCTTACTGGTGTCGGTACGCTCCGGCTCGGCCATCTCGATGCCGGGCATGATGGACACCATTCTGAACCTGGGATTGAATAAGCAAACCCTGGCCGGCTTGATCGAAATGACCGACGATCCGCGCTTTGCCTACGATGCGTATCGGCGTTTCATTCAGTTATTTGGCAAAGTGGCCCTGGGCATTGACGATGAGAAGTTCGATGTGCATTTCAACAACGTCAAACGGGCTGCCGGGATTAAAGCCGATGTAGCTTTGACTGCCGACCAACTCCAGGAAATTAGCGAACTGTTCCTGACGGTGGTTCAAGAGGAAACGGGGCGACCATTTCCAGAAGACGTTTACCAGCAATTGGAAATTGCCATTCGCGCGGTATTCAACTCTTGGCTGGGTAGACGGGCGGTGGATTACCGCCGCGAATTCCACATCACCCCGGACGTTGCCAATGGCACCGCCGTCAATATCGTCACGATGGTGTTCGGCAATATGGGCGACGACTGCGCTACTGGCGTTGGCTTTACCCGCAACCCCGGCACCGGCATCAACGAGATGTATGGCGAATACTTGGTCAATGCCCAAGGCGAAGACGTAGTAGCGGGCATCCGCACCCCCAAACCGGTGCAGGAAATGGCGAAGGAAATGCCTGAGCAATATCGGCAACTGGTCGAGCTACGCAACAAACTGGAAGCGCATTATCACGAGGTACAGGATTACGAATACACCATCGAACGCGGCGTTTTGTATTGCCTGCAGACCCGTAACGGGAAAATGAACGCGACCGCGATGGTAAAAACCTCCATCGATATGGTTTCGGAAGGTCTGATCACCAAAGAACAAGCGCTACTGCGGATCAATCCGGACATGCTTGAACAATTGCTGCATCCGCAATTGGCTCCCAATCACGAAGTTAAAGCCATTGCCCAAGGCTTACCGGCATCACCCGGCGCTGCCTGCGGCCACTGCGTATTCGACGCCGATACTGCCGTGCGTTTGGGCAAAACCGGCCAAGATCTGATCCTGCTGCGTGAGGAAACCAAGCCTGAAGACATTCATGGCTTTTTTGCCGCACAAGGTATATTGACCAGCCGCGGAGGTAAAACCTCTCACGCAGCCGTGGTAGCGCGTGGCATGGGCAAAGCTTGTGTGGCTGGCGCCGAAGATATTAAAGTCGACGTGCGTGCCCGCGTCGCTGTAGTTGGCGACATCCATATCAAGGAGGGCGATTTGATCACCATAGACGGCAGCAACGGCAATATCTATCTGGGCCGGATTCCGACCATTCCGCCATCCTTCTCGGAAGAACTTAAAACCCTATTGGGCTGGGCCGACAGCATTGCGCGTTTGCGGGTTCATGCTAATGTCGATACGCCGGAAACCGCTCGAATCGCTGTAAGCTATGGCGCCAAAGGCGTAGGCCTGTGTCGCACAGAAAGGATGTTCAACGCCGCAGACCGCTTACCATTGGTGGTGGACATGATTCTGGCGCGCAACACTGAGGAGCGAGAAGCCGCTCTGGCTAAACTGTTTCCGATTCAGCGCGACGACTTCCAACAATTATTCGAAGCCATGTCGCCCCACCCGGTTACCGTACGTTTGCTCGATCCCCCAATGCACGAGTTTCTGCCTAACGAGCACCAATTACTGGATGAATTGGATGCGCTAAAGCATTACCTGACTATCGTTAAAGGCCAGCGCGTCACCCTAGATACACTGGCGCATCCAGCGGAAATGCCGGCACCGTTCAACATGTTGAACGAAGATGTGATTATGGAAGCCATCGGCAAAAAACAAATGATGCTGGATAAGGTGCTGGAACTTTATGAGGTCAATCCGATGCTGGGACATCGCGGCGTTCGTTTGGGCATGAGCTATCCAGAAATATACAAAATGCAGATCCGTTCGATTTTGGAAGCGGCGGCGCTTTGCGTAAAACAACGGATTCCGGTCGAACCGGAAATCATGGTACCGCAAGTCATCACGGCCCAGGAGTTAAAAACCGTGAAAACCTACGTCGACGAAATTCAAGCCGAAGTGGAAGCACAATACAAACTCAAGCTTAACTTTAAGTTCGGCACCATGATAGAAACGGTGCGAGCTTGCACCCGCGCGGACCATCTGGCCGCAACCGCCGCCTTCTTTTCTTTCGGCACCAACGATCTAACCCAGGCCACGTTTTCGTTCTCGCGCGAGGATGCAGAAAACAAATTCCTGCCGCTGTACGAAGAATCGGGATTGCTGGAAGACAACCCGTTCGAAACCTTGGACATTGAGGGTTTGGGTAAGCTAATGAAAATGGCCGTGGAGTTAGGTCGTCAGCAACGTCCGGATCTGAAAATCGGCATTTGCGGTGAGCATGGCGGGCACCCGCGCTCCATTCGGTTCGTGCATGATCTGGGTTTAAACTATGTATCTTGCTCCGCACCCCGGATCCCAGTGGCTCGGTTAGCAGCGGCTCACGCCAAACTATTGGAAAAACAGTCCTAGTTTTTCCGTAGAAAGGGCCGGTTATCGCCGGCCCTATCCGTTCAATAACGGCGTTTTCCAACCCGGTTTCTGCCGGTGGCCTTGGCGTCGTAAAGTGCCTGGTCCGCCGAATTCAGTAGACTTTCAAAGGATTGATCGTCACCCGGGACGATAGTCGCCACGCCAAGACTGATAGTCACAAATTCGGAAACTTTAGAAGCCGGATGCGGTAAACGCATATTTTCTATGGCTTTTCTGAGAATCTCCGCCAACACCGAGATTTGCTCTGCGTCGCAAGCAGCCACCACGCAAAATTCTTCTCCACCATAACGGGCAATCAAATCGCCCGGCCTTCGAAAAAAACGCTTCAAAGTTTTCGCCACTTGCCGCAAACAATGATCGCCTTCGATATGACCAAGATTGTCGTTGTATAGCTTAAAAAAATCGATGTCTATCATGATCATCGAGATCGGATACTGGTGGCGCAAGGCTCGCTTCCATTCCCTTTTAACAAAAGCATCGTAGTAACGACGATTGGGCAATAAAGTTAAGGAATCCAAATATGCCAATTGCATACGGCTTTTAGCTTTATCCAACCGCTGACTCAGTCTGGCTTGCGCCAAATAAGACAACAGCAAAACGATCAAGCCGATCACAGATACAATCGCATGGGTAATTGTCAGATGCTCCAGACGATCATTTACAAAGGCATCGATACTGACACTAGGAATACTCACGCTAATGCCGCCGCGAATATCGCCCTCTATGTAACCTTGCTGCTGATGACAAACCAGACAACTCTGGTATACATGCAGTGGCGCCATGTAGCGATAGAAAGAACGCCCGTTGATGCTACCTATGCCACTGGCGCTTTTTTGACCGTGTTGGAATGCTAACAAGGCCTCAGTCTCCCATTGGTCCGGTCGATTCTCTACACGCATCGGATTGAAACCAGTGATATGAAAAGCAATGCCCGATTCTCCACTCATGTCAGCCAATTGCCGAGTCATATGGGCTGGATTGATCAAAGTCAGCCGTTTACCATCGGTCGTTTCGATATCTCGGTTGGGTAGATTCAGGTAAGGATTGGGCTGGGTCGTTTCGGTAATAGGAACATAAACCCCACCGTGCGAGGCATTCCACTTTCTGATCAACACAATATGATCGAAAAACATCTCGGCCTGCCGAGTAGCAATTTTTTGCGCGTACTGTTTGGTATCCGTAACTTGCTGGTAAAGACTCAGGCTAATCAACATAATCCATAGCACTGTATAAACCAGGAATGTAATCCTTCTCATTTATTGCCTCGAAAACACTGATAGCCGCTTCGCAAAAATCCGCCGAGAATTTGCCAAACAACCATACTATGGCGCTCAAGTAAACACCATAAAAAGCACGCAAACTCTGTGTTGATAATCCGATTTGAAATGGGTTGTTTATGCTGGCACTATAACTTACCGCGCCCACAAAATGAATGAACCTAATCACCCTTTGTAAAATGACTGACAAAGCAATTTTTCCGGCCCCCGAACACGACCATAGCATCTGTATGCATAAGGCAATCAGCGTAGCAGAGCAACTCTGCTTAACGCGCGGCGTGCAATTGACTCCCATCCGCCACAAGGTTTTGGAACTGATCTGGAACAGTCATAAGGCAGTTAAAGCATACGATTTGCTGGATCAAATAAGGCCGATAAACGATGCGGCAAAACCCTCGACAGTTTACCGGGCTTTAGATTTTCTGCTTGAACAAGGTCTGATTCATCGGGTCGAGAGTTTAAACGCCTTCGTCGGTTGCCACTGCTCCGGGACCCAACACGATCAGCTACTGCTAATCTGCACCGCATGCCATATGGTGCAGGAACGCTCCTCGCCTTCAGTATTGAGCGCACTCTCGAAAGAACTGAGCGAAGCCGGCTTCGTGCCGCAACGTAAAACCATCGAAATTCACGGCTTATGCAAATCCTGCAGCCCTGCCTCAAACCCCGCTGAATAAATCGTTCGTTACTAACCCGGCAAATATTGACCTAGATCAACATCTGTCCACCAGAAAACTTTATATTAAGCTCCATGTCACGCGTTTTACTACCGTCGACATGATCCTCTTGAAAGATAGATGCTTCGGCGGGCGAGTTATCTCTCCCGCCTTTTTTTTGCGATAGTGTCCTATAATCGCCAACCTTGCTGACCATCTATCCGCGCATGCTTACCGACAGTCAAAAAGCCATTCTTTTGCAAACCACCCTTGATCCGAATGCTATTGGTGAGCAACGTTTTTGCGAATTGTGTGAACAAGCGGATTTTCTGAACACCGTCACGGACAACGAATTAGTCGCGTTCCTGGAAATTGCCAACGCTTTGTATCGCGGCGGCGAACCGATTATCAGCGATGCCGATTACGATTTTGTGTATTTGGCTGAACTGAAAAAACGGCAGCCCGAAAATCCGCTACTGCACACTGTTGAGCCGGAACCGACATTCGCCGGTAAAACGGTGGATCTACCGACCATCATGCTCTCCACCGATAAAGCCTACAGTCGCGATGAGGTAGAACGCTGGGCTGGCCGCATCGAAAAAGCCGCTAGCGATCTGGACAAAACCTTTGCCGAATTGATCTTTAAGGTCACGCCCAAACTGGATGGCTACGCCGCCTATGACGATGGCCAAATGCTGTATACGCGCGGCGACGGTCGCAAAGGTACCGACATTAGTCGCGTATTCGAACGCGGCCTGCAAGTCGCCAATCAAGGCCCGCGCGGCTTGGGTGCCGGCGAAATCGTCGTCAGCCGCAGTTATTTCGACGAGCATCTGTCCGAGTTTTTTGACAATGCTCGTAACTTCCAGGCCAGCGTCATCAAGGAAAAAGAACTGGACGAACACGCCGAACGCGCCATCGCCGATCAGGCCGCGGTGTTTTATCCGTTTGCGATACTGCCCTGCTGGACCGGCGCCTGGCAGGACCTGATCGATAACTTCGAAACCATCGTCAAAGACATCTGGCATAAACCTGATTACGACGTCGACGGCGTGATTTTGGAGATCGTCGACGAACCACTGAAACAAGCGATGGGTGCCACTCGCCACCATCACCGCTGGCAACTGGCTTACAAAGAAAACCTGGAGACGGCGGAAGTCGTCGTCATTGGCGTCACCCCTCAAACCTCGCGCTCGGGCCGTATCACCCCGGTCGCCGAGTTGGAACCGGTGCGCCTCAGCGGCGCCTTACTATCCCGCGCTACCGCACATCACTACAAAATGGTGTTGGAGAAAGGCATCGGCCCCGGTGCCTTGATTCGCTTGGCTCGCTCCGGCGAAGTCATCCCGAAAATCGAGGAAGTACTGCGTCCAGCCGAGCCGCAAGTGCCCAGCGCCTGCCCAAGTTGCGGCCACGAATTGATTTGGGATAACGACTACTTGATCTGCCCCAACAACCTGGAGTGCCCAGCCCAAATCAGCAACAGCATGGAACACTTTTTCCGGGTACTGAAAAACAACGACGGCTTTGGGGCTGCGACGATCAAGAAGCTTTACGAATACGGCATCCGCCGCGTCGACCAGATTTACGCGCTATCGGCTGAACAATTCGAAAGCATGGGCTTCGGTCCCAAACAATCGCAAAACTTGGTCGACCAATTAGAGCGCAGCCGCAATGAAGCCATAGAAGACTGGCGCTTTCTGTCGGCCTTCGGAGTATTTAGAATGGGTTTAGGCAACTGCGAACGGCTCTTGGCGCATTATCCTTTGGCGGAGATTTTCGATCTCAGCGAAGCCGACATCGTCGCTATCGAAGGGTTTGCTGAGAAAACGGCAGCAGTGATCACCGAAGGCTTTACCAAAATCAAACCCTTGTTCGACAGCCTGATGTCACTGGGTTTTAATCTCACCTCAACGCAAAACCAGGCCACCGACAACGTCCACCCGCTTGCCGGCAAAACCTTGGTCTTCACTGGCACTTTGCATAGTGGCAGCCGCGACGACTTGAGCAGACAAGCCAAAGCCAAAGGCGCTAAAGTCGGCGGCTCGGTCTCGGCGAAAACCGACTATTTGGTAGCCGGCGATAATGTCGGTGCTAACAAAACCAACGCCGCCCGCGAAAAAGGTGTGACTGTCATTACTGAGCAGGAATTTCTGAAATTGCTGTCCGGAGATGACGCATGAGCCGTAACCGCCCTGTAGTACTGTGTTTTTCCGGCCACGACCCCAGCGGTGGTGCCGGGGTGCAAGCCGATATAGAAGCCATTGTCGGCCATCAGTGCCATGCTGCAAGCGTTATTACCGCCTTAACCGAACAAGACAGCCGCAACGTCAAAAAACTGCTTCCACAACAACCCGCAGACATTATCAGTCAAGCGCAAACCCTGTTGGCGGATTTTAAAGTCTCGGCATTCAAAATCGGCCTGATCGGCGATGCCGGCGTTGCCGAAGCGATTGCGCAAATTTTGCGGCACCATCCAGCCATCCCGGTCGTACTGGACCCGGTGCTGGCGGCAGGTGGTGGTACGGAATTGGCCGGCCAACAATTAATTAACGTCATCGTCGAACTACTGTTGCCACTAACCACTTTATTGACGCCCAACAGCGAGGAAGCCCGCCGCCTGTCCGGGCAAAGCGACCTGGGCGACTGCGGACGTTTCCTGCAAAACAAGGGTGCCGAATACGTGCTGATTACCGGCACCCACGAAAGCTCGGACTTGGTACATAACCGTTTGTACATGCCGGACAAACTCCAGGAAACCTTCAACTGGGAACGCTTACCACACAGCTATCATGGCTCGGGCTGCACGCTGGCCAGTGCCAGCGCCGCGCTCCTCGCCCAAGGCCTGGATGTGTTTACTGCCGTTAGCGAAGCCCAGGAGTTTACCTGGCAGTCCCTGGCAGCCGCATACCGACCGGGTCAAGGCCAATACAATCCCGATCGCTTATTTTGGGTAGAAGGATGAAAATGCCCCGCCGTGGCCTTTACGCCATCACCCAACCCGAAAACAGAACGATCAACCAAGTAGTAAAAGATGTGGAAGCAGCCTTGCGCGGCGGCGCAAGCGTGGTTCAATACCGCGACAAAAATCCCTTGGATGCGCCGCAGGTAGCGGGTCTGTTATTGCAACTCTGTCACGCCTACCATGCTCCCCTGTTAATCAATGACAGCGTCTCGCTGGCATTGGCAGTTGGTGCGGACGGCGTGCATCTGGGCCGCGACGACGGCGAAATTGCCGAAGCGCGACGCTTGCTTGGACCGAATGCGATCATCGGCGTATCCTGTTACAACGATGTGGAAAAAGCCCGGACCATGGCCCAGGCTGGCGCGGATTACGTGGCATTTGGTCGCTTCTTCCCGTCCGGATCGAAACCGTTAGCCGCACCCGCCGAGATTGTCAGCCTGCAACGCGCCAAACAATCGATAGATGTGCCGATAGTCGCTATCGGCGGGATTCTGCCGAAAAACGGCGGAACTTTATTGGCAGCGGGCGCAGACTTATTGGCGGTGATAGGCGGCATATTCGACCATGAACCGGAAAGCGCTGCGCGCGCCTACCAAACCTTATTCAACCATCAACCGGAGTAAATCGCATGCCAGAACATGTTTATCAAAAAATTGAATTGACCGGCTCATCCAGCCTCGGCATCCAGCAAGCCATCGAGAACGCCGTCGCCAAAGCCGGCGAGACCATCCAAACGATGCGCTGGATGGAAGTGGTGGAAACCCGCGGCCATATCGACAATGGCAAGGTAGCGCATTGGCAAGTCACCATTAAAGTGGGCTATACCTTGCCGAACTAAGCCATTAGACGCCGCTAAAGCGAATATAGCGCCTTAGCGGCGAGCCTGCCGCCCACACAAAGGCCTCGGTGTAATAATGCATCAGCGCCAAATAGCCTAAAAAACCCAAGGTGACGGCTTTATAGATTTGCGTCGAAAACAGGGTTTGCAGCAACAAATTCACCCATGCGTCGCCATAAGCCTGCAATAGATACGTCAAAACAAAGGATAACAGTGGCAACACCAACCAAATAGGCACCCGCAGGGCCGTGGCTGCTCGGAATAAGCCATTTTGCGGCTGTTCACCGTGCCGATTCACATCGTGAGTGACGTAAAAACTGTAAGCGGTAACGTCGTGGACCAAGCGCGGCATCAAGATCGCCAGAAAATAATACTGTTCGCTGTAAACATACCAACTGCTAGCAACCAGCAGCGTGTTAGCCCACAGAAAATACAATCCAAAACGACTGGGCACATAGCGTTGACATATCCAGGTGCTAAGTAACAGACCGGCGGTCAAAACACTTGCAACCTGTAACACCAGCGCTGCTTGCTCTGGCTCCAGGCTGTTTTTCAGAAAAATACCCATATAGATAAAAATCCCGGCGCTGACGCTGAGCCACAACTGCAAGTAAAACGCCCAGCCCGGCAAGCGGCACACTGCCTTGGCGATACCATGCTGTTGTTTCAAAACATGGTAGACCGTCCAGCAGGCCGTGATGATGTATAACGCACGGTAAGGAATAAACAGACTGCCAAAACCGAAAAAAACCATGATGAACAAGGTCATGCCGATTAGTTTGCTTTTAAAGGCATGCAGATAGTCATGGTGACTGACCAACAAGAGATTGCTGGCGATGATATGTGGGGTACCGAATAAAATTTGAAACAACAAAAAATGCGTCGGGCTACTGGGCAGCATATTGCGCAGCGCGAAATTAAAGCCGAATTTGTCTAGCCAAAGCACCACTAAACACAGTGGCACTATGGCGTATAAACTCAGTAAAAAGCGGAAAGACACCGCCAATTTATTGCTACTTTTTTGTTCGGGGAATGAAATGATCTGCGCAACCACGGTGCCACCTTTCTTATTATTTTCGGCTGGGGCTATTATCACCATTTTGAGTATTGACTCAATATCTATCTGATTTTCAACCGGTAAAGCCTCTTAACTACGCCTTCCTTGTAACCCCCCTGTGTGTATCGCCAGTATCCGCTGGCCGGCGGGGAAATATCCTTGACGAATTAGATCGTAGAGCGCGAACAACATCTTTCCGGTGTAGATTGGCTCTAACTCGACACCTTGCCGCTGCTTAAAATCCTGCATAAACGCCAGCAAAGCCGGCGTGGTTTTGGCGAAACCGCCGAAATGGTAATCCACTAAAATTCGCCAGTCAGCGTGACTGGTCAGTCCTTGTTTATTCAGCACTTGCGCGACATCTTCGATTAGAAAGTCGCCACCTTTCAGCGCCGCCACGCCGATAGCTCGGTTAGTAAGTGGCGAAGTAAGCAAGCCTGCCAACGTGGTGCCGGTGCCGCAGGCCACGACCAGCGTGTCAAAACCAATTTCGATTTCATCTAGCAGTTCGGCAACGCCTTGCAATGCCAGGTCGGTAGCCCCGCCCTCCGGCAACCAGTATTGGCCTGCCTGAAGTTCCGGCAAACTGTCGTAGTGTTGGCAATCACGCAATTGCCGGTAATCGCTACGTGACACAAAACGCAGCTCCATGCCCCAATCAAGCAGATCGTAGAGCGTGGCATTTAGGTGCGCCGGTCTCTCACCGCGAATATAGCCTATGGTTTGCAGCCCTAAGGCTTTGCCGGTAAAAGCCAGGGCATGTAGATGATTGGAATACGCGCCGCCCATGCTGACGATGCTGTCGGCGCCATTGTGTAAGGCATGATTGAGGGTATATTTGAGCTTGCGCCATTTATTGCCGGAGATAATCGGATGCAGCAAGTCGTCGCGCTTGATCCACAACTCCAACTGCCGGTCGGCTAATTCCCGATCACGAATTCTGGTCAGCGGCGCTGCAGCCAAACTGCGCTGCAAAGCCAGCAGGCGCGGATGCAGATCGCTCACTGCGCCTGTTTGATGGCCCAAGCCACATCGGCGGCTTGACGATTGGCTTTGACATCGTGCACTCGAAACATCTGCACACCCGCCATCACCCCTAACGCGGTGGTCACCGCTGTCGCTGTTAACAATTCGGCGGGTTCACTAACATTACAGATGCTGCCCATGAAACGCTTGCGGCTAGTGCCCAGCAAGACCGAGTAACCTAAATCGACGAAACTGCGCAAATGGGCCAAAAGATCTATATTGTCTTGCTTACCCTTACCAAAACCAATACCCGGATCGATCGCGATATTTTCGGCCAACACCCCAGCAGCCAATGCTTCTGCAATGCGGAGCTGCAAAGCGGCAATCACATCGGCAACTACATTATTGTAATGCGGCCGGTCCTGCATGGTTTTCGGTGTACCCTGCATATGCATCAGAATAATGGGTGCTTGGACGGCTGCGGCAAAACTTAACATATTGGGATCGCCTTGGCCGGCCGAGACGTCGTTGATGATAGTAGCACCCGCATTCAAGGCGGCGAAAGCAACCTGACTTGAGGTGGTATCTATGCTGATTTGAACCTGGGGGTAGCCTGCACGGATCGCGGTAATAACCGGTACTACCCGCCGAATCTGCTCGTCCGCGGCAACCGGATCGGAGCCCGGTCGAGTGGACTCACCGCCGACATCGATAATATCGGCACCCTCAGCTATCATTTTTTCGGCTTGTGCTATCGCTGCAGCCATGCCGGTAAATTTTCCGCCATCGGAAAAACTATCGGGAGTGACATTCAGTATCCCCATCAGTTGGGGACCGTTGACAGCATTGAACATATTTGAAAACTCCTCGATAGCAACAAACGCATAGTTTACCGTTGTCGAGTCGTTTTTAGAATTTACCGGCGACCGTTTCCATTAGGCCTCCCACGGCACTAAGGCGTTCTTGCGTTTATCGGTAAACCAGCAAAACGCTCCAGCGCCGATCATCATCACACTTGGCTGAGCCCCGGTCGCCCGAACTTAGCTGCAGGTTTGGTCTAGAACCGTTTCAATACACCCAGGGCAGCAGCCGCCACGTAGACTGGCAAAAATCGGCATAAACGCTGCCAAACTCCGCCAGCAACATGCGTTCTTCTATTTCGATGCGTCGGCTAAACGCCCAAACTGTCGGCATCAGCAACAATGCCAACGCAATATAATCACCCATCGCCACCCCAACTGCGAACAAAGCTATCAACAGACCCGTATAGGCTGGGTGCCGCAACCAGCGATACGGTCCATCGTTTATCAGACGATGTTCTTGCTGTATCGCCACGTTAGTCGTGAAAAACCGGCCCAATTTCGTCACCGCTGCGTAGCGAAGATACAGCCCTGCTCCAAACATCAACATGGCCAACGCTTGCCTGGGTAGATACTCAAGCTTGATCGGCGCCCACGCCAGATATTTAAATCCTAAGGCCAAACTCAGACCCATCAAAATACTGATCCACAACACCCGCTGTGAGCGCTGTTCCGTATTCAGAACCGAACCGGCCTGCACAGCCGTGCGGCGCGCCAAAAAAATTTCCGCCGTTATCCAAACCAGACAAAGCAATAGCCACAAAATCCGTACCGATGTCATTGATCGCCCTCCGGCGAAGTCTTAGTGAAATGAGGGGTATGCCAGGATGCCCGCGCCTCGTGTACCATACCGCAATTTGCCGGCTGTTATGAACAAGATCATCGAACTGAAACAGGTTTATAAAGATTATCCGCAAGCCGGCATGCTGCAAACTGTGTTGCACGACATCAATCTGGCGATTTATCCCGGCGAATTCGTTGCCATCGTTGGCCCTTCCGGCAATGGCAAATCCACTTTATTAAATTTGCTTACCGGCATCGATCATCCCAGTAAAGGCCAAGTTATCGTCAATGGTGCCGAGCTACAAACACTCAGTAATGAAAAACTGAGCATCTGGCGCGGTGCTAATGTCGGCATCGTGTTTCAGTTCTTCCAGTTGTTGCCAAGCTTAAATCTCTTACAAAACATTGTGCTGCCGATGGACTTTCTTGGCTTGTTAAGCAAACCTCAACGCCGCGACCGAGCCATGTATTTGCTGGAATTAGTCGGTCTGGCCGATGTAGCAACGCGCTTACCCAGCCAGGTGTCCGGTGGCCAGCAACAACGGGCAGCGATAGCCCGCGCCCTAGCCAACGATCCGCCGCTGATCGTCGCCGACGAACCCACCGGCAATCTGGATGCGGCAACTGCCGATTCGGTATTCGATTTGTTCGCGCATCTGCGCGATCAAGGCAAAACCTTGGTGATGGTCACCCACAACGAATCCCTTGCCGACGCCGCCGGTCGGAAACTAGAGATACGTTCCGGGCGTATCCACATCGACAGCCAGTCCGCAGGCAGCGCTTGAATACGCTTTGGCATAAAGTCTGGGCCGACTTGTGGCTGACTAAAAGCCGCACCGCTTTGGCGATCGTCAGCATCGCGGTGGGCGTCTGTTGCGTCGGCACTTTATTCGGGATGATCGATTTGCTGCTGAGTAAAATGGATGCTGCGCACCAACAGTCGCAACCCTCACATATCAACCTGATCTTGCGTCAGGATGCCGACATGCGCTTGCTGGCGCAAATCAAGGCCCTGCCGGGCGTTGTCGGCGTGGATACCATGACCCCGCTAAGCGTGCATTTCCGGCAACCCGGCGAGCTCGACTGGCGTCTGGGCACGTTGATCATCCGTCCCGACTATGAAAATCAACATTTCGACAAAACCGCGCTGCATTCAGGTAACTGGCCAAATGCCGACCGCATTGCCATCGAAAACCTCTCTGCCCTATCCAGCGGCATGCAAAGCGGCGACCTTGAATTTGAAACCCTCCAAGGCGTGCAGACCTGGCCTATCGGCGGTATCGTCCGTCACCCGTTTGTAAAGCCACCCAAATTCGGCGGCCAATTGCATTTTTTTGCAAGCACGGCCACCGCTGCCGCGTTTGGCATTCCGGCGCACAGTTTCCGGCAATTATTGGTAAAAATCTCCGAACCATACAGCAGCGATAAAGCTCGCAGCGTTGCCGGTGAAATTCGTCAACTACTGACCGCGCAACATATCGGCATCAACGTTACCCTATTACAAGACCCTGAACAGCACTGGGGCCGGCCATTTCTAGCGGGGATTAATGGCGTCTTGCAAATCATGGCCTTGGTCTCGCTGGGCCTAGCCAGCGTTTTGATTTTAAATACTGTCTCGGCGCATATTACCCAGCAGACCGACCAGATTGGCGTGATGAAAGCACTGGGTGCCAGAACTAACACCATCGCCAAATTGTATTTGCTGGAAATTCTGTTGCTGGCTTTACTGGCGATAGTCTTGGCCACGCCCCCTGCTCTAACCGGAGCCTATTTTAGCGCTTGCCGGCTGTTGGCTTTGTTCAATATCGACTGCGGCGCGTATATGGTGTCCGTGCCCAGCTTAGTTTACATGGTGCTGGGCGGTCTGTTGGCACCTCTGCTGGCGGCCTTACTGCCGATTCTGCGCGGTGCGGCGCTAACGGTACGATTGGCAATCGCCAGTTATGGGGTGGGCGCGGATTTTGGTTATAACCGTTTTGATGTTTGCATAGAAAAATTCGGCGCGCGTTTTCTCCCCACGTTATCTGCTGCGGCGCTTGGCAATTTGTTCCGGCGAAAAGCCAGGTTGGTACTAACGCAAAGCGTCTTAATCATTGCCGGCGTGATGTTTTTAGCCTTGACCAGTTTAATCGCTTCGCTGAACACCACGCTAGACCAGGAAATGGCCCGCAGTCGTTACGCAGTGCGGCTGGGTTTTAGCATTGACCAATCCGAGCAAAAAGTGCGCGAGATCACTGCCGCAGTTGGCGGCACGCAACACCTGGAATTTTGGCAACGCGCCAGCATGCACATTGCCAAAGACGGTCAAACCTTGCAGCAAAAAGGCAGCCTGGGTTTGCAAATGTTAGCCTTGCCCAAAGACGCAAACCTATATCAACCGCTGATCGAATCCGGGCGTTGGTTGCAAGCTAGCGACGCCAATCAGCGCGTATTGGTGCTCAGCGCCGATACCGCCGCGCTAAACGGTATTCAAGCCGGCGATATACTCGACGTGGGGCTGGCTAACGGCCAAGAAAAATGGCAAGTGATCGGCATCTATCGCTGGTTGGCCGGGAGTAGTTATGCGGTGGAACCGGTCTACGCGCCGTTGGACACATTGCGGCAGATTAGCAAACGCCAGGATTTGGCCTCGTTCGCCTTGCTGGATGCGCCGATCGCCGACCTGCCTCAAGAAGCCGAGTATCTGCGCCGTTTGCAGCGGGGCTTTCAAGATCAAGGCGTGCAATTGGATGTCTATACAACCCTCGCCAAGCTAGAGCAACGCCAGTTTGCTCGCAATCAGTTCAAACCGGTGCTCAACACCTTGCTGGGTCTAGCCTGCATGATTGCGGCAGTCGGTGGCATCGGCTTATCCGGCACTTTGGCCATCAGTGTATTGCAACGGATTCGGGAAATCGGCGTGCTGCGCGCCATCGGCGCCCCTTCAAAAGTAGTATTCCGCATGTTTTTAATGGAAGGCCTATTGCACGGCGGCCTGGCCTGGCTCATCAGCATTCCGCTGGCTTATGTTTGCGCCGAGCCGCTAGCGAAACAACTGGGCCGGACTATGCTTGGCATACAGCTGGATTTTAGCTTCGACTTATGGGCTATCCTGTATTGGCTGCTGATTGTGTTAAGCGTGGCCTGGTTGGCAGCTTTCTGGCCCGCGCGCAGAGCAACTCGCCTCACTATCAGGGAGTGTTTAGGGCATTGAGCCAGGTTTGTATCGGGTTTAGGAAATTGCGCGGCAACCACTAACTAATGAATAAAAACGCTTTGATTAACCCAAGCAAATTACTTCTGCTGAGTTGTTGGCTACTGGCTAGCTTTGCGGTTCTGGCCGATACGCCGGTGCGCATCGGTGTGTTGGCCTATCGGCCTAAAGCGCAAACCCAGGAACAATGGCAAGCGCTAACTAGAGTCTTGCACCAAGCCATCCCGGAGCGCGAATTCATCATCGAGGCCTTGAACTACGAAGAACTCGAAGCCAGCGTCGATGGCGGCCAATTGGACTTTGTCCTGACCAATCCTGGTCACTACGTGCATATAAGCTATCAACACGGCTTTTCGGCACCGTTAGCCACCTTAGTAAGGCGCGAGGACGACCGCACCCAAGACCTGTTCGGCGGCGTGATCTTCGCGCTCGCCGAACGCGATGATCTCGGCGGACTCCGTGACTTACGCGGCAAAATAATCGCGCTGACCAGTCGAGACTCCCTAGGCGGCTTCCAAATGCAAGCTTACGAATCCGCCCAAGTCGGAATAGACCTAACTCAGAACTCGCAATTGTTAATCACGGGTATGCCGCACGACGCAGTGCTGGATGCGGTATTCTCCCGTCGCGCAGACATAGGTTTTATCCGAACCGGCGTCCTGGAGGATTTGGCCAAGAAAGGCAAACTCGACCTACAGCGAATCAAAATCTTAAACCCGCAACCATCGACCGATTTCGAACTGCTCTCCACTCGTCTATATCCAGAGTGGCCGTTTTTAGCAATGCCGAGCGTCAACCGCGAGCTAGCCAAAAAAGTCGCCGGCAATTTGCTGCTGATGAGCCCAGGGCAAATCCCTGGAATAGACGGATTTACCATACCTGCTGATTACAATTCGGTAGAACAATTGCTGCGTACTCTTCGCATCAAGCCCTTTGAGGCCGCGCCTCAATTCACGCTAAAGGACATCTGGCAGCGCTACCCTACCCCCTTGCTGACCCTCAGCGCCGGTGTGTTGTTAGTGGTTTTACTGAGTTTGAGTTTAATCTCAATGAATCGCTATCTGGCGGCAGAGCGGCGACGAGTTCATGACCAAAACATTCGACTGGCGGACAGTGAATATCGCTGGAAATTTGCGCTGGAAGGCGCCGATGAGGGGGTATGGGATTGGGACATCATCAGCGGCGAAGTATTTTTCTCGCCGCGTTGGAAATCGATGATAGGTTATCAGCCCGAAGAATTTGCCGATAACTTTGAGGCCTGGCGCACCAGTCTGCATCCGGACGACACTGATCGAGTACTGAAGGCCCTGAGTGACTACTTTGAGGGCAAGGATAAATTGTATTGGGTGGAGTTTCGGATGCGCTGCAAGGATGGCCGCCATAAGTGGATACTCGCCAAGGGCATGGTTGTGGCCCACACCCCGGAAGGCAAACCGCAACGTATGCTGGGGACGCATGTCGATATTGATAAGCATAAAAAGATCGAGCAGGAATTGCTGCAAAGCCATGACGCGTTGTCGCGTTCCAATGTCGATCTGGAGCAATTTGCTTACAGTGTGTCCCACGACATGCGCCAGCCGTTGCGCATGGTATCCGGCCATTTGCAATTTTTGGAACGCAATCTTGGCGAAACGTTAGATGACGATGCGCGGCAAAACCTGAATTTTGCGCTGGCAGGTGCCAAACGCATGGATGCGATGATCGTCTCGCTACTGGAGTATTCGCGCGTTGGTCGCAAGACTCAACAAAAATCCTGGGTTGCTACCGATGCGGTCCGCGATGAAGTGTTGCAATTCGTTTCACCCATGGCCGAACAGTCCCAAGCCGAGATCTTATATGAAGGAGAGTGGCCCATCCTTTATGCCAGCCGCGACGAACTGAGCCGCTTACTGCAAAACCTGTTGGTCAACGCCTTGCACTATCGTCAACAACACCAGGCTCCCCTGATAAAAATTAGCTCAGAAGTCAGCGACGGCTTTTGGCGGCTGAGGGTACACGACAACGGCATCGGTATAGACCCTGAACAATTTGATCGGCTGTTTCAGTTCTTCAGCCGCTTGCAAGCACGTAACCGTTTCGAGGGCACCGGTATGGGACTGGCTTTGTGCCGGCGCATTATCGAACACCACAATGGCAAAATTTGGGTGGATTCAGCGGGCGAAGGCCTTGGTTCCTGCTTTAGTTTTGAAATACCCTTGGGTGACACACCCGCTACCGATGGCCAACCGACATGAATAACAAGTCGCCGCAGCCAAGCTTGGCCGAACTGAGAAAGCCGCGATATTGCAGCCACTGGCTAACCGCTACGGTACTGTCTGTTACATTGCTAGCAAGCTACCAGGCTTGGCGGCTGGCGGTTCAGGACTTGGCAAACGAACGCCAGCTATATTTCGATTTCCGCGTTCGGCAACTGGTGCAAAGTATTGAGCAACGACTAGTCGCTTACGAGCAAATGTTATATGGTGCAAGGGGCTTATTTGCTGCATCCGGACTGGTTGAACGCGGAGAATATCGAGAATATGTCTCCGCCCTCAACCTCGATCAACGATTTCCCGGCATCCAGGGCGTCGGCTTTTCCTTGTGGATTCCTAAAACCGACAAAGACCGGCATGTGGCCGAGATAAGACGCGAAGGCTTCCCCGATTACGACATCCATCCTAGCGGCGAGCGGGAGTTTTACACATCGATTATTTATCTGGAACCGTTTACCGGACGCAATCTGCGCGCGTTCAGCTACGACATGTTCTCAGAGCAAATCCGCAACCGCGCCATGACCTACGCCCGCGACAACAATAGCCTGGGCATCAGCGGCAAAGTCACCTTACTGCAGGAAACTGCACAAGACGTACAAGCCGGTTTCCTCATGTATTTGCCGGTATATAGAAAAAACCTCCCGATCGACACAGTGGCGGAACGTCAGGCCAATCTATTGGGTTGGGTTTATGCGCCCTTCCGTACCAAAGACTTAATGAACGGCATCGGCGGCGAACGAGAAAGCGAGATTGGCTTGGAAATATTCGATACCGAAACGGTCAATGAAGAAAACCGCATGTACGGTTTGGCACCAGCGGCAACAAGCCACCCATTACTGACTGCCAAACAACAAATCGTGCTGGCCTGCCATCCGTGGACGTTGTTAATTCACGCCGAACCGAATTTTCAGGCACGTGTCGATCAAGACAAGCCACTCATTATCGCCGGCAGCGGCGTCAGCCTCAGTCTGCTCTTGAGTTTGTTAACCTGGCAATTGCTAAATAGCCGCAGCCGAGCGATGGCTCTGGCGCATAACATGACCGCCGAATTGCGCGAAAGTGAAAGCCGATTCCGAAGCATGGCGAACTCGGCCCCGGCACTGATCTGGCTATCAGGCATCAATATGCTGTGTTATTGGTTCAACAAAGTGTGGTTGGACTTCACCGGGCGCAGCATCGAGCAAGAACTCGGTAACGGTTGGTTAGAAGCGGTGCATCCAGATGACGTGGACTTTTGTCTGGCGCACTACACACAAAATTTTGCGAATCGGCGGCCATTCAGCATGGAGTACCGCCTAAGACGCCATGATGGCGAGTACCGCTGGTTACTGGATAACGGCATACCTCGTTACGATGACAATGGCGGATTCGTTGGCTATATAGGCTCATGCATCGATGTTACCGAGCACCGGCAAGTGCGTATCGATCTGCAACGCAGTAACGCAGACCTGAGCCGATTCGCGGAGATTTCCGCGCACCATCTGATGGAACCAACACGGCGTTTTAGTAACTTTACCCAGCGTTTGCGCAATACCTTGAACGCTTATCCGGAAGTCATCAACAATCGAGAGGTCAATGCCAGCCTCGGTTACCTGGATCAAGACGCCCAGCGCTTACTCAGTCTGGTCCGCGACATTCAGCGTTACGTGACTGCCGACCAGGCTCGCGAAAAAATAGCTTATGTCTGCGCCGAATCCGCTGTCAGGGAGGCCATAGAAGGGTTAGCCGACAAGATCGCTGTGGTCGGCGCGAAGATTAGTGTCGACCGCTTACCGCATGCTTATATCGACCTTCCCCGCTTGATCGAGCTATTTAGCCTACTTCTGGACAATACCTTGAGTCACGGTCGTCCGGCCAATCCTGAGCTGGCTTTACAAATCGAGATTGGCGGCATATCAGAGCTGGACGTAAGCCGGTATTATGTGCGCGACAACGGCAAGGGGATCGACGAGGACTACCAGCAAAGAGTGTTCGAGATTTTCGAGCGCCTAAACTATCGCGACCATCAGGCCGGCACCGGGATCGGTCTGTCGATTGCCCGCCGGATTGTGACGAGTTGCCGCGGCAAGATTTGGATTGAAAGTGCCGGGCATAAAGGCACTACCGTGGTTTTTGAGCTACCCAATATCGAAGGAAATAAGCATGCCGGATAAATCTATGCCACTGTTCGATGTGCTGCTGGTTGAGGACGAAGCCGCGGATGCTCACCTGATGAAAATGAGTTTCAAAGAAAATCAACTGCCTTGCAATCTGCATCACGTCTGGGACGGCGTGGAGGCGATAGCCTTTTTGCGCCAGCAAGGCGCCGACTATGCCGACGTGCCGCGCCCGGATTTGATCCTGCTGGATCTGAATATGCCGCGCATGAACGGTCGCGAGTTTCTGGCTAAAATCAAGTCGGAACCGAACTTTTCCAGCATCCCCACGATAGTATTCACCACCTCCGATATTGAGCGCGATGTGGTAGCAAGTTATCAACTAGGCGCCAACAGTTACATTACCAAGCCAGTGAATGTCGAACAATTAATCACAGTGGTTAGGCAAATCGAAGCTTATTGGTTCAATGTAGTGCGCTTACCGAACAAGTAATCAATATGGCCGACACAACACCATGCTGCGTTTTATTGATCGAGGACGAACCTGGCGATGCCAGTCTAGTAAGACAGTACTTGCGCGCCTCTACCAATCTGCGCTTCGAGTTGGTTTGGCGCGAGAACTTAGTGGATGGCGAACAAATCATCGCCCAGCAAAAAATCGACGTGGTATTGGTGGATTTAAGTCTACCGGATTCGCGAGGCCTGGATACCGTCAAGCGCATCCGCAAAGCAACCAAGTTACTACCGATCATTGTGCTGACCGGGCATGACGATACCGAGTTTTCGCTGAAGGCTCTGGACTGCGGCGCGCAGGATTATCTGATCAAAACCAACATCGACACCGATAGCCTTGTCAGGGCGATACGCTATGCCATCAGTCGAATCAGTTTAGAAAAACGGCTGTTCGAGTCAGAGCAGCGCATGGGCATGGCTTTACAGAGCGCGAGCCTGGGTCTATGGGATTGGCATATTCCTAGCGGGAAAGTGGTTTTTAACGATCTATGGGCCTCAATGCTGGGATATAGGCTCGACGAAGTTGGCGACGATATCGATGTATGGAAACGCTTGGTGCATCCAGACGATTGGCAAGTGATCAACGCCTCACTGGAACCGCATTTACGCGGCGAAACTGACCTTTACTCTGTGGAACATCGCCTGCTGCACAAGCAAGGCCATTGGGTTTGGGTACACGATACGGGTCGCGTGCTGGAATGGGATTTTCGCGGTCAGCCGATCCGCGCGGTCGGCATTCATCAGGATATTACCTTGCGCAAGGCTTCGGAATTGCGCGACTACTTGCTGGTGTCGGCCCTGGAAACGGTGGAGCACGGAGTAGTCATTACCGATATTAATGCCCAAATTGAATGGGCCAATAAAGCCTTTGAGACCCTGACCGGCTTTAGCCGGAACGAGGCTATAGGTGTAAGACCCAACGAGTTGGTTAAGTCCGGCGAGCAAGACCCGGCGTTTTATCAGACTTTATGGGAGACCATACTCTCTGGAAACACCTGGCGCGGCGAAATCGTTAACCGGCGCAAAAATGGTGAACTCTACGACGAAGAACTTGTGATTACGCCGGTCAAGGATCAACAAGGCTGTATCCGGCATTTTGTCGGGATAAAGCAAGATGTCAGCGAACGCAAGCGGATACAATCCGAGCTTTGGGAATTGGCCACAACCGACGGTTTAACCGGTTTTTTAAATCGCCGCCATTTTATGGCTAGCTTGGAAAACGAATTTGCCAGGGTGCAACGCAACAATCATCGGGTAGCCGTGTTGATGCTCGATCTAGATCATTTCAAGCAGATTAACGATAATTACGGACATCCTACTGGCGATGCGATGTTGCAACACTTTGCCGGCATTATTCGCGGAGAATTACGCAAAATCGATGTAGTAGGCCGGATTGGCGGCGAGGAGTTTGCGATCTTCATGCCGGATACCCAAGCAGAACCGGCCATGGTATTTGCGGAACGCCTGCGCAATCAACTTGCGGTAACACCACTGATTTTACAGACACATACTATTTCCATCACCGTGAGTATCGGGATTGCTCTGATGCATGCCGACAGTGGCAGTGCCGATTGCGTATTGACCAAGGCTGATAAAGCGCTCTATACCGCTAAGGAAAATGGTCGGAACAGTGTGCGTGTCTGGCTTTAAGCGGCTATCTTGATTAGCTAACGGCTCCAGCTAAAGCCCGTCACGCCCGCCCAAATCTGTCCATTCGGCCCGGATTCGCTTCATGCTCTGAAGTTTCAGCAATTCACAAGCAGGAGTAGGAGCAGGAGCAGGAGCAGGAGCAGGAGCAGGAGCAGGAGCAGGAGCAGAGAGACGATACTGGCTTGGCGAACAGCAAAACAACAGTTAAAGATTGATTGGATAGAACACATTGGAAAAATCGACGTAGACTTCCACGCTATTGCCGCGGCGCCTGTCCTGAATGCGTTTTTCGACGAGCGCCTGAGCCACTGGCAGACCATTGCGGCGCCTATCGTTTTTGACGTCACGCTGCTTGTAACATCTGACCAAAACCTCGCAGTCATTGAACAATAAACCGTTCAGATTCTTGATAGCACAGATACCGGCCTCTTCTGAACTGACCGATACCAGGCCATGATGCTCCAACTGATTGGTGCGTCTATCCCGAATCACCATCACATCGACTATGATAACGCGCTCGGTTTGTTCTATTAAATCTTCACTTACAGCCATCGCCACGAAAAAATACAACTCGTTGGGACGAGTCGGTGCCGGGATGTTCCGAAAAAAAAGCAGCATAAAAATCTAGCGGACCGTGAGCTTTACCATAGAAACAGACCGAAAGCCCCTTATCGGGCTTGCCGGAGCGGATGCGTTTTGTTGGCGTGCTCTCACCGGGACCCCGCCATGCTCAACGCCGGTTAAGTTTAGGCTTAAATTCAATCTGCATTTATTCCCATCCAGGCTTTTTGTCTGCCAAGAGCGCTATGCTTGGCCCAAATCCGCCAAAATCTTATCCCGCACCAACTGCCCGGATAATGTCACCATCGGCATGCCGCCGCCTGGATTAACGCTACCGCCGACGAAATACAGATTGGATAATTGATGGCTGCGTTGCGGCGCTTTGAAGCCCAAGTTTTTCCAGCGATCCGCCACCACGCCGTAAATCGAGCCCAAGTTGGAATAGTATTTGGCCTGAATATCCAGCGGCGTCCAGTATTCCTCGGTGACGATGTGCTTGCGTAAATCAGTCAAGCCCATCCGCTCCAGCTTAGCCAGCACTCGCTCGCGCAGCGCCCAATAATCCTCCGCCGTCAGCGGTTTGTCGGGGTTGATATGCGGGATGTGCGGCAGAATTTTGATGATCTCGCAGCCATCCGGCGCCTGGCTCGGGTCGGTTTTGCAAGGTGCGACCAGATAAATGGTCGGATCGTCGGACAATTTGCCACTACGAAACACCGCATCGAAATGCTCGCGCGGATGATCGGAATAAAAGAAGTTGTGGTGCGCCAATTGCGGATACAGCCGATTCACACCCAAATGCAAAACAAGACCCGAACAAGTCGGCTCGAAGCGTTGCATTTTATTGAGTTCGGCAGGGGAGCTATGCAGCAGTTTGTCCATGGCCGGAATCACTTCCATATTCGACACCACGATATCCGCCGCCAATACCTCGCCGCCCTGTAATTTAATCCCGGTAGCACGGCCCGCTTGATATTGAATTTCCTCGACTTCACTGTTCAGGCGAATCGTCACGCCAAGCTCCATCGCCAGTTTTTCAAGCGCTTGCGCCAAACCGTACATGCCGCCCTTCACATACCACAAGCCGTATTCGTATTGAATATAGGGCATGAGATTCATCAAGGCCGGCGAATCGTAGGGCGAGGAACCGACATATTTAATGAAGTAATTGAGGATATCGACCAGTTTGGGATGAGAAATAAAGCGTCTCACCCCCTGATCCATCGAACGGAACACGTCGAAATTCAAGGCGCGAATAGGGCCGTAAAACTTCAGTAATTCCCAAAATGTATCAAGGCCCTTGGCAAAATAGCCGGCTTCGGTTTCGGTACCCAGCTTTCTGGAATAGGCCATGAAGCTAGCAAATTCGGCGGCAGTATTCGGACCCAGTTTGTCCAACTCACGGCGTTGGTTTTCCTGGTCCTCACATAAATCGATGGTGGTGCCGTCTTCAAAGAAATTGCGCCAGTGCGGTTCGACTTTTTCGATACCGACATAATCGGCCATGTTTTTACCGACCTTCGTAAACAGGGCCTCGAAGATATGCGGCATGGTCAGAATCGACGGCCCCAGATCAAACGTAAAGCCGTCTTTGGTCATGATGTTGAGTTTGCCGCCGACCTTGTCGTTCTTCTCGACCATTTCCACCGCAAAGCCTTCGCTAGCCAGCGAAATCGCTGCAGACAAACCGCCCAGACCGGCGCCGATGATGACGACGCGTTTAGTATTGTTTTCTTTCATCAGTAGTCCCGTTTCCATGACAACAGTAATTTAAGATTTTGCCAGCGTTGCGTTAAATCGAAGGCTGAATATTCCCGAAAAGCTTGCAGCGCCGGCCAATTGCGTTTGATGCGTTCTATGAGCGAACCTTCGCCATAGACAAAGTCCATATAGCCTTTAAAGTCCTGGTAGCGTTGTTCGGAATACGGAAACCAGTTAGGTTCCTTGGGCAAATGGCTGCGGCTGGTCATGCCGGCCACGGGGTAGGTAAAACTGCGTAAACCTTCCGCGCCGTGATAACGACCGAAACCGCTTTTTTTCACGCCGCCAAACGGCAGGCCTGGATGACCGATATTTTTGATCACATCATTGATCGCCCAATTGCCGACTTGCAGCTGGTCGGCAACTCGCTCGGCTTTAGCAATATCCTGACTCCACACGCTGACATTCAAGCCAAACTCGCTATCGTTGGCCAAACGGATTGCTTCCGCTTCATCGCTAAAGGTCATTACCGGCAGCAGTGGCCCGAAGCTTTCCTCACGCATAACCCGCATGCCGTGATGCACGTTCCACAGCACGACCGGCTTAAGGTAATTGCCCAGCCTTTCCAGTGGGCCGGAGGCTTGCGCGCCTTGGACGATGGCGTCCTGATAGTGCGCTTCGACAGTTGCAAACTGCCGCTCGGTGGTCATCGCACCCAAGTCACCTTGTGGGTTGTGGCCGACTCGCAGTTGCGATACACCTTGCTGCAACAAGCTTAAAAATTCATCGTGACATTGCTGTTGCACGTATAAACGCTCCACCGATACGCAAACTTGGCCGCTATTGCAAAACGCGCCATACAAGGCTGCGTCAGCGGCGCGCTGCATTTGTGCGTCGTTGAACACCAGCATTGGGTCCTTGCCGCCCAATTCCAGCAATACCGGAATCGGATGCTGCGCGGCCCGTTGCATCACGGCTTTGCCGCCATTTAGACCGCCGGTGAAAAACACCAAATCCGGGCCGGAGTCAATCAACTGCGCACCGGTATCACCGTCACCGACCAGCCATTGCACCAAGCCTTCCGGCAATTCCAGTTGTTTGAACAGATCAAAAATTAGCTGGCCGACAGGCAAACTTAATTCGGAGGGTTTCAGGATCACCGCATTGCCGGCAAACAAAGCCGTCAGCATCGGTCCGACCGAGAGTTGAAACGGATAATTCCACGGTGAGATGACCGCTACCACGCCAAATGGCCGACGTTCGATACCGGCGGTGGCGCCGGGAAACGCAAACGGAGAGGTGGGAATGCCGCGATAACCCAGGATATTGGCGGCATGCTTTTGGTAATAGCGCACTAAATCCAAAACAGGATATATCTCGCCCAGCAAGGCTTCGGTGCGCACTTTGCCGGTGGTCAGGCTGATGAACTCGCAAATCGAGTCCAACTCGGCCATCAACGACGGCACTAATTTGGATAAAACTTTGGCCCGCTCGGCAACCGGCTGCTTGACCCAAAGTTGCGCTGCAGCACGCGCAGCAAGCATCTGCTGCTGTATCGACACCGCATCGCTAACCGGAAATTCGCCCAGCGCCCGGCCATCGACCGGCGAAACCGCCCGGATTGTCGTCATCGCTTAAGCCTTAGCTTTTTTCAACCAAGCACTTTGCTGAATTTCCTTGAACTGCACCCGGTGCTTGCGGGAAATCAGATTCGAAGAAATCCGCGCGGACTCATAGATGGTGGGTAAACCGCTACCGGGATGGGTGCCGCCGCCGACCAGATAGCAGTTATCCAACTCTTCGAAGCGGTTATGCGGCCGCCAGTACAGCATCTGGCTGAACTTGTGCGACAGGCTGAAAGTCGCGCCCTTATAGACGTGCTCGTCGCTTTCCCAGGTGCCGGGGGTGATGATTTTTTCGCATTCGATATGTTCGCGAATGTCGGTTAAACCCAGACGCGCTCCCAGGGTATCCAGCACTTGTTCGCGCACATCGGCGCAATGGGCTTGCCAATCGACGCCGCTGTCGTTATTGGGCATCGGCACCAACACATACAAAGCCGATTTGCCTGCCGGCGCCAAGCTGTCATCAGTGACAGAGGCATTTTGCACGTAAAACGAAAAGTCCTCGGTCAAGGTTTTATTGCTGAAGATGTTGTTGATATTAGTGCGATAGTCCTTAGCAAACACGATAGTGTGGTGCGGCAAATCGTATTGCTTGTCCAAACCCAGATAGAGCATGAAAGTCGAACACGAATATTCGCGCTTTTCCAACTGTTGATGATCGTATTTCCGCAAGGTGCCCGGTTCCAGCAGGTGGGTCATGGCATGCGCAAAATCAGCGTTAACAATGACCTCGTCGCCGCGCACTTCCTCGCCATTCTGCAACTTCACGCCCTTCGCTATCCCATCCTCGACAATCAAAGACGCAATCTCGGCATTTAAATGAATCTCGCCGCCGGACTCGGTCACCACCTGCGCCATCGCCGAGGCAATGCGATTCAAGCCGCCTGCCACATGGTAAATGCCGTATTCGTGTTCCAGATAAGGCAACATGGTAAACAAAGCCGGACAGTCCCAGGGCGACATACCCAAGTACTTGGATTGGAAACAAAAGGCCAAGCGCATTTTTTCCTTATCGAAATACTGGCCCAAATTTTTGAAGACACTTTTCGGAAACGCCAACCAAGGCAAAGCCTTAATCAAATCCAGCGAGAAAAACGAGGCTAGGGTCGAATAATCCCGGGTGATACAAGGGTACAAGCGGTTGAAACGGCTACGCTCGTTATCCATGAAACGCTCATAGCCGGCGCTGCCTTCGTCGAATACCCGTTCCAATTCGGCCCGCATATTTTCCCTGTCAGAGAACACATTTATCTCGCGGTCATCATACAGCAATCGGTACATCGGACTGAGCGGCATGAACTGCATATAGTCCTCACTGCGCCGACCGCACAGTTCAAACATTTCGTCTAGCACGCCTTTCATCAGCAAAAAGGTCGGGCCGGTATCGAAAGTAAAGCCATCCATGCTGATGGCCCTATTACGGCCGCCAACATTGGGATTTTTATCGAAAATGGAAACTTTAAAGCCGCGATGACTCAATAACATACCGGCGCATAAGCCCCCCGGACCGGCGCCGACGATGATGATGTGTTTGGAGTTGACCATATCTGATTGTGAATCGATTATTGCCGAAGCATTTTATTTAAAACCGGCTAATGTACCAGCAAAACACCAAAAATGAGATATTCGCCTGCTGCGGACATGAATTAAGCCCGGTAAAACCTATAAAATCTGCATGACTGTGCGAGCGATAGAGGTTTAATGCGCGCCGGACAGAACGGTCTCTCTGTCGCCAGACTGATTTCGATTTCCGCTATTTAACGCCGAAGAACCCCTTTCTAGCGATGCGAGCACCCAAATTTGTCGAACTATTGAACTAAACTCAAAAGAGCACGGCATAATATCACTCATGAAAACACCGAAAAGACTTGAACCTTTAATCGAAAGCGGCTTGGTCGACGAGATCATTGGCTCTTTGAAAAGCGGCAAGGAAGCTGCCGTCTATGTCGTACGTTGCGGCTCGGAAATCTGCTGCGCGAAGGTATACAAAGATGCGGAACAGCGCAGTTTCAAGCAGAGCGTTCTGTATCAGGAAGGCCGTAAAGTCAGGAATAGCCGGCGCGCCCGCGCGATGGAAAAAGGCAGCAGCTATGGCCGAAAAGAGCAGGAATCGGCGTGGCAAAACGCTGAAGTGACGGCTTTATACCGGCTGGCGGATGCCGGGGTCAGAGTACCGAAACCCTACAACTTCATCGACGGCGTGCTTTTGATGGAACTGGTGGCGGATGCCGACGGCCACCCGGCCCCCCGGCTCAACGATTTGGAAATGCCGGCAGAATTAGCGCGGGAGTACCACGCCTTTTTGATCGGCCAAATTGTGCGCATGCTCTGTGACGGCCTGGTGCATGGCGATTTGTCCGAATACAACGTACTGGTCGGTAGCGACGGCCCGGTAATCATCGATTTACCGCAAGCGGTCGATGCGGCCGGCAATAACAATGCCCGCACAATGCTAGAGCGAGATGTTGCTAATATGGCCGCCTATTTCGGTCGCTTCGCGCCGGAACTGTTGACTACTAACTTTGGCAATGAAATGTGGAAACTCTATCAAAGCGGTGAGTTACATCCGGAGACCAACTTGACCGGCTATTTCGAGGACAACGCAAAACCGGCAGACCTGCGCAGCGTGATTCGCGAGATAGACGCCGCCCGCGAAGACAATGAGGCCAAGCAGCGTTTTTTGCAAACCCCATAATTCGTTGCCCCCGCACACCACACGAAAGAAAAAGCCGGTGTTACCCGGCTTTTTCTTACTACGTGGAACTGCTAACACTATCAGGCATAGGTATCGATTTTTATGCCTTTTCTAGCATCATTATCGCCATCAGCCTCTTTCACAACAGCTTGTACGGGTGGCGCTGCTGCTTGCTGATTGGCTGCGGGCTGCTTCGGTTGACTGGTGATTGGGAAATACGGTGTTGAGCCTACTCCCGATACGGATGACATGGTTTATCTCCTCTGGATTGAATAGTACCCGCCATGTTTCGGCTGGCATTCGATTTATCGACCAGCTTTGGCAAAGCTTTAAACAACGATCTCAGGCTTTCACAATCGGGAAAGAATCGGGGGCCGCAAATTTAGCTCTTCACCAGCAAAGGCTCTCAATCTTTCAATAGTTGATCCCGTATCGGTAATTGGCGTATCCGCTGACCGGTGGCGGCAAAAATAGCATTGCACAACGCCGGCGCAATTGGCGGCACGCCTGGTTCGCCAACGCCGCCCAAGGGCGTATCGAACTCTGGGGCCGGTAACAGATGTACTTTAATTTCGCGCGGTGCATCGTCGATGCGGGTAAGCTGGTAGGCATGAAAATTGTCCTGCTGTACCGCGCCATTCTTAAAGCTGATTTCGCCCAGTGTCGTCAAACTGACACCCATGATGCAAGCACCCTCTATCTGCGCGCGAATCCGCTCGGGATTGACTTGCGGACCACAATCCACCGCGATATCGACTCGAGGGATACTCAATTTGCCGACCTCATCGATCGCTACTTCAACGACCACGGCCACATAAGTGACAAAACTATAATGCGCCGCCAATCCTAAACCCTGCCCTTTGGGAAACGGCCGACCCCAACCAGCCTCGCGGGACACCGTTTCGATCACCCGCCGCAAACGGCCAGTATCGACGGGGTAAAGCACCGGCGATTCACCCTGATTCCAGGTATCGTTCAAACTGGTCGGGTCGATACTCCGCGCCGGGCCGATTAAATCCAGCAGAAAATCCCGATGATCGCGTCCCGCTACGGCCGCCATTTCAGCGACAAATGACTGCACGGCAAAGGCATGTGGAATATTGGATACCGAGCGAAACCAACCGATGCGAGTGTGTGCTGCTGCCGGCGGATTTTCGATGCGCAGGTTTTCTATCGCAAACGGCATATTGATCACGCCCATTCCCAATTCAGCCGGCATTTGCTGCTTGCTGTCCGGCCCGAAGGTAGAGGAAATGCTGGGCGCTGCGGTCCTGTGCAGCCAAGCAATAGCTTTGCCCTGTGCATCCAAACCGGCCTCCAAGCGCTCCAAAGATACGGTATGGAAATAGGAATGATGTAGATCGTCCTCGCGGGTCCAGGTCACTTTAACCGGTTTGCCTTTCATCGCCTGCGATAATAAAGCGGCTTCGATCACATAATCGGGTTTGGATTTGCGCCCGAAACCGCCACCCAATAGCGTGACATTCACCGTGACCTTGTCTTCGGGCAGTTTCAGCCATTTGGCGACTTTTTCCCTCGTTAACTGGGGTGCCTGGGTACAGGTCCAGATTTCGCAATGCCCCTTGACGATTCGGGCTGTCGCCGCTGGCGGTTCCATCGGCGCTTGGGCTAAATGTGGCAAATAATATTCAGCTTCCAAACGTTTGGCCGCACCATGCAGGGCGACATCCACGTCACCTTGTTGGCGCACCACTTTGCTGGGCTGGCGGGCGGCGGCTTCTAGTTCTGCTTTGTAGGCTGTCGAATCGTAGCTAGCATGAATGCCGTGCTCCCATTCGATTTTTAAGGCATTGCGACCTTGAATCGCGGCCCAAGTGTTGCGGGCAATCACCGCGATGCCGCCCAGCGGATTGAATTCGGCGGGCAGCGGACTACTAGGCAGCTCCACGATTTTTAAGACACCCGGTACTTTCAGCGAGAGACTCGCGTCATACTTTAATAGCTTGCCGCCCAATACCGGTGGTCGTGCCACAACGGCGTAAAGCAGGCCTCTTAAACGCGTATCTATGCCATACACCGCGCGGCCGGCCACAATATCCAGGCCGTCATAAACACCTTGGCGGCCTTTGCCGATATAACGAAATTCAGTCGGATTTTTCAGACGCAAAGTATCACGCGCTGGCACCGGCAATTTCGCCGCCGCGTTGGCTAACTCGCCATAACGCAGCGTTTTGCCGCTAGACATGTGCCGAACTTGGTGTTGTTCGGCACGCACTTCCGCTGCGGGCACACGCCAGCGCTCGGCTGCAGCGGCTTCCAGCATTTGTCTAGCAGCCGCACCGACCCGGCGCATGGGCATAAAAAAGTGGCGCATGCTGCGTGAGCCGTCGGTATCCTGATTGCCGAAGCGCTTTTCGTCGCCGGGCGCTTGCACGACACAAACCCTGGACCAATCCGCTTCCAATTCATCGGCCACCACCATCGGCAAGCTAGTACGCACGCCCTGCCCCATTTCGGACCGGTGGCAAAAAATACTGACCGCGCCATCGACCGCAATGGCGACAAATACCAAGGGATCATCAACCCAGCCATGCGGCATCGCATCGGCCCCGAACTTGCTGTCGGTGGCCGGCGCGATGGTTTCGTCGGCACTGACAAGCCTAGGCAAGCCGACGGCCAACACAAAGCCGCTCAACGCGAACTGTTTTATGAAAGCCCGTCGGCTAACATTGTCGATCAAATAACCGTCATCAGCATCGATCTGATCGCTGTTTGTTTTCAACAATTCGACTGATTTTTTCATGATTTCCCCTCCGGCAAATCGGCAACCTGCTTGATTGCGGCGCGAATGCGCGGATAGGTACCGCAACGACACAAGTTACCGCTCATAGCTTTATCAATCTCGGTATCGCTGGGCTGCGAATGCTGTTTAAGCAGCGCTGTGGCTGACATGATTTGTCCGGCCTGACAATAACCACATTGCGGCACACCCAAACTCAACCAGGCGTCCTGGACTTTTTTACCGGTTACGTCCTGCTCGATCGCTTCAATCGTGACAATTTTTTTGCCAACCGCAGCTGAAATAGGTGTGACACAGGCTCGGGTGGGGTTTCCGTCGAGATGCACGGTGCAGGCCCCGCAGACGGCCATCCCACAACCGTACTTGGTACCGGTTAAACCCAGTTGGTCGCGCAGCACCCAGAGCAATGGCGTGTCGGCAGGCAGATCTATCTTGCGGCTTGTACCGTTGATATTCAGCTTGGTCATAACATTTCTCGCTTCGGTGGGGAATATACAAGCGCGCCTGAAAATCGGTTTGACACCCTAGCGCCACAGTTCGCAGCATCCTACACGGGGGAGAGTGCGCCGTAAAGCCAGTAAGGTTGCAGCAGATTCAAGTTAGCCTGTAAGACAAAGACCCAGACTATTTTGTGATGGAGAAGTATTTGGACCGCTTGGAATGATACTGATGACGGGCTTCTAGCTATCTCCCGACCTAGAAACTTACGCCACCAGCACCACCCATGATGCACTCTGAATGTTAGCTTGTTACCACTGACAATCAGCTTTTAACGCGTATAAAAGATATGAAGCTGCCCACTGTAGTGTCTGATTGATCTCTCGGAAAAATTGTTTTTTTCCGCCGACAACCTCATGAAGTTCAGGTTACCGCGGATAATTGGATAGTCAAGTGTGTTTGGAACTAGATTTTTACCGCCAATGAAAAAAATTCTCGGCTAGCTCAAACAACCATTATTTCCAGTGTTCTGCGGGTGGAGGTGACTGCTCGCAGGAGAACTTAATTGATCAAACCACCTTGGATTTGGCATAAAGCGCCGCACCGACGATACCGGCCTGATTCAAAAATGCCGCAGGCTTAACCGTGGTTTTTATGGAAATCTGCTCCTTAAATTTATCGAATTTCTTACTCGCCCCGCCGCCCAAAATGATCAAATCGGGCCAGAACAGTTTTTCCATCGTACTGAGATAAATATCGAAACGGCTACCCCAAGACTTCCAACCCAAATCTTGCAGTTTTCGCGCGGCATCGGACGCGAAGCGCTCTGCCTCCAAGCCATTCTCCAGATACACATGACCAAGTTCAGTGTTGGGCAGCAGGTTTCCACCGGTAAAAAGCGCGGTTCCTAGACCCGTACCGATAGTGATTAACAGCACCACCCCCACTTGGCCGGCGCCCTCACCAAAATGCATTTCGGCGATACCGGCAGCGTCTGCGTCGTTCAGGTTGTGAACTTCGCAGTTGGTGGCTTCCGAAAATAAGCTATCGATGTTGGCTCCGATAAATGCCTTCGATATATTGGACGCTGTGCGCACCACACCATGTTGAATCACTGCCGGAAAACCACAGCCGATGGGCCCATTCCAGCTAAAGTGCAACACCAATTGCGCCAGCACCGCCGCGACCGCCTCCGGCGTTGCCGGCTGCGGCGTGTCGATTCTATGTCGTTCCGAAATTAGCTCACCGGTCAAGGTATCGACAATCGCACCTTTGATACCTGAACCGCCGATATCTACACCAAGAATTTGCATAACATGTCCTGAAAGGTTGCTTTATAAATTGAACATTCTAGGCGAAGCGGGACTGATGTCTCAGGAAATTTTCCGCCAAATTGATCAAGAAGTGGATACTGCAGCTTTTGATTTCCTGTGCTAAGAACTCTTTATTTAGAGTATGCAACGGTCAATTGTTAGCCAATTCGAAAACATAAATTCGGGCAAAGCCGGTGAAATCTAACTGAGTCAATCGCCTAACGCTTCTATAGCTTTGATGGGCTGCCCTTGCTTGCTCAGCGGGTAACGCATGAGACCAAATTGGCCCTCTGCCACTCAAGGCGAACGGGTTACTCGCCATAGCCTTGGAGCGGGTTAACATCCCGATAAAAAACTTGCCCACCGCTCATTTAGTGAACCGCGACAACCGGCTCAAATCCTAACACGAACAATACGTCTCAGATGTAAATGCTCTCCGCCGAATCCAGATTTCTGTTATAAGTGGCGTACAACTACAATGACAACCAGGAGTACAAAATGATTACAGCGACAATCTACCTTCTAACCATGTTTTTTGCTGGATACGTCATCTACCGCGTACGTTGCAAGTAACCGCTTGGTCTAGGTAAAAAAAGCCTCTATCGAATGAAACGATAGAGGCTATAGAGTGTGCAGTGCCGGAGTCACTGCTTAACAACGAGGGAGGTCACACATAAAACTTAAAACACTAGCGGGTCCAACAAAATTAAAGTACGGCAAATGGACACAGTGTCGAACAAAAGCGTAGATACCACAAACTCACCCACCGGGAAGCTCGGTCTCCCATCAGGAAACTGAACGCAGGTGACAGAGCCTCTCTGAAAAGTACTTGGAAAGTTCATGATTTCCGCCTTGACCGTTTGCAGTCGATTTAAAGTACGACTTCACTATAATCCCCTCTCGAAAATTTACAATTAGCGATTTAAGTTATTAATAATTCACTTTCAGTAAACAATAAAACCGGAACTTTTGCTGGGACAGCGCAGTTACATCAGGCCGAAAAAAAACACCGAACGAACATTGGTAACGCTGAACCGATATTTTGACGAGTGACGACGCGCTTTTTTAACATCGGCACCCTTGCTTACCGAGTTTCTGCTGGTAGATTTGGAAGTGCTAAGTTTGTTGATTCCTGACACACGTTCCGTCCTCAGAGGGGTGCTCCATAGCCCGCGATCCCCTTCGATTCTCAATCATCGGATAGCATCCGAGCGACAGAGTCGCGAGGGGATTTTTTTTCGGACACCGAAAGCACTGGAACACATGCTTTTTAGGCTCCTGTTAACGGGGATACGAAACCGTCAGCAACGATCCCCCAATCGCAAAGGCGCAGAAGTTAACTCTACGGGAATTAGCCCATGACTACAAAACCCGAATTCACACTATTTTATGACGGCCGCTGCCCGATTTGCCGGAGGGAAGTTGCTTGGCTAAGCTCGCGAAACAAGCTAAACAGGTTGGGATTGCAGGATATTCACGCCGAGGACTTTAGCCCTGAACTCTACGGCAAATCGGTCGAAGATTTGATGGCGGAAATCCATGGCGTAGACGGCAATGGTCGCCTGATTAACGGCATGCCGGTGTTTTATGCTGCCTACAGTGCCGTCGGTCTCGGGTGGTTAATGGCACCAACCCGTTGGCCACTCCTGAAACCACTATTTGATAAGCTGTATGCCTGGTTTGCTAGGCACCGTTTGGGTCTAGGGGCTTGGTTAGGGACTAAAACCTGTCAAGATGAGCGCTGCAGCATTCGCTCCGATCATTAAAAATAAATGCCCCTGCGTTACGAGATCCCAACCTATGAAAAACCTCTTAGCCCTAATCGGCAGTCTGATCTTGAGCGGATGTTCGGTAATGGGCATTAGAAGCAGCGCAGAGCCAACCTATGAGTTGCTCTCCGAGACTGGAGACATCCAGATTCGTCGGTACCCGCCATTATTGATCGCCGAAACCGTCATTGACGCGGATTATGCGCAGGCCGGGAATATTGGTTTCAACCGCTTGGCCGGCTTTATTTTTGGCGGCAACTTGCAAAAACAACAGCTGGCGATGACTACGCCAGTTTTTCGGGAAAATGCCGGCGAACAAATCCCGATGACCGCGCCTGTGTTACAAGAAGCAACGGACAACAAATGGACAATGGCATTCGTGATGCCAGCGAACTACAGTCTCGATACACTGCCAACTCCAATAGACCCCCAAGTGGCCATCAAAGCCTTACCGGCCAAAAAAGTCGCGGTGCTCCGTTATTCTGGCAGCCTTAATTTAGAAAAGATTAACGAAAAAAGCCGACTATTATCGGCCTGGATTGAACAACAACATCTCACACCACTTTCTGCTCCGCGCTCTGCGGCATACGATCCCCCTTGGACGCTGCCTGCCTTGCGGCGCAACGAAATCCATATAGACATCGAATAAGGATGCATTTGTTAGTGGTGGCGCACGGTAGTCGCCAAGCAGCCGCAAACCTTGAAATACGCGATTTGGTAAAACAGATGCAGTTGATGACAAATCGCTTCTCAGTAATAGAATGCGCTTTTCTGGAAATCGCCGAACCGTCCATCGAACAGGGGTTGCAGCAGCTGATCGCGCGCGGCGCGCTCGAGATTATCGTCATGCCTTACTTCCTGTCGGCGGGACGTCACGTTACTATCGATATTCCTGAACAGGTACAAAGCATGCGCGACGCAAATCCGCATGTCGATATACGGATTGCCGACTATTTAGGCGCTGCAGAAAACATCCGTCAGGTGTTGATCGACCAAGCCTGTTTAGCTATTTGAAAGCTAAAATGACTGATCAGTTCTGTCAACCCATACAAGCATTTTATCAGACAAACACTGCTTTCTAACTTTAACGTCGGTAAGCGTGATAGACTGCTAACTGGAAATTCATCCAAAACATGTGATCCCTAAGTCCCCGGGTGGACAATCTGACAGCACCACCTATCTCAGACCTCCCCCCACTATTTTCCCATCGAGACCCTTAATGCCATTTTCCAATCTCGGTTTATCCGAGGCTTTAATAAAAGCTATTGCCGACTCAGGCTACACCACCCCTACTCCGATTCAAACTAAAGCCATCCCCGCCGTATTAACCGGCCGCGATCTGCTTGCCGCCGCTCAAACCGGTACCGGCAAAACCGCAGGCTTTACCCTGCCGATCTTGCAACGCTTGGCGCAAACCGAACATGGCCGCAACCGGCCTGTACGCGCGCTCATTCTGACCCCTACCCGCGAACTGGCAGCTCAAGTTGCGGAATCCGTGGTCAAGTATGGTGCGCATCAGCAACCGCGCTTAAAATCCGAAGTGGTATTCGGCGGGGTCAAGATTAATCCGCAAATGATGCGTTTACGCGGCGGGGTCGACATTCTGACCGCAACGCCCGGACGCCTGTTGGATTTGATCAGTCAAAACGCCGTAAAACTGGATAAAGTAGAAATTTTGGTGCTGGACGAAGCCGACCGCATGCTGGACATGGGCTTTATCAAAGACATTCGCAAAATCTTAGCCATGCTGCCGAAAAAGCGCCAAAACCTGCTGTTTTCGGCCACGTTTTCTGCCGACATTCGTAAGTTAACCGGCGATTTGCTGGTAAACCCGGTCAAAATCGAAGTGGCCGTCGAAAACGCCGCCGCCGATTTGATCGATCAAAGGGTTTACACCGTTAGCAAAACTGCAAAAACCGCACTGTTGACCCATCTGGTAAAAACTAAAGATTGGCAACAAGTATTGGTGTTCACTAGCACCAAACACGGCGCGAACAAACTCACCGAAAAGCTGAATATCGCCAACATCAAGTCCGCTGCCATTCACGGTAACAAAAGTCAGGGCGCCAGAACTAGCGCCTTAGCAGGTTTCAAAGCCGGTGATATCCGCGTTTTGGTTGCAACTGACGTGGCGGCGCGCGGCATCGATATTGCTCAATTGCCGCATGTAGTTAACTTCGAGTTACCCCGTTCGTCCGCCGATTATGTGCACCGCATCGGTAGAACCGGTCGGGCTGGACAAAACGGGCAAGCGGTTTCACTGGTGTCTCAAGACGAATACCAGGCCTTGCGTTTAGTTGAAAAACTGATTGGCCTGCAAATACCCCGCGAGCAGATAGACGGCTTTTCTGCTGCCTAAAATGATCGTCATCCCACGCCAGAGCCAGAGCAAATCGCTGCTGGCGAGCGTGGAAACCTAGGACTTTCGCTGTCGGTCTGACCATTTGTCGACAGCTCAGCGAAGTGCTATTGAACTACTTTTTCACCGCTTTAAAAATTCTATCCGCTCTTGCTTGTCGGCTTTTCGCTGGTAGATTCTTTCTCGCAGTGTATTAGTTTCAATATTTCCTAGTTAATGCTCCCGTAGTCTCGATAAGCAATAGAGCGCATCGTTGCTGAGTCTGCGGGGGCACTTTAATACCTAATCAATGCTCCAGAGGTTTATTATGCCCTTCGCTCACCAACCACCACCTGCTCGTCCAGGCTGGAACTACCAACACTATTTTTTAACTCAGTTGAACAAACAAAAACAGGCAAAGCAGTCTCAGACCTCTTAATTCCCAGAAACTTGCATGACCCACCAGCAAGGCCAATTTATAGCCACTAAACCACTGGTAGGGCTGCTGCGAAAACTTAATGGAACGTTAGCGCTACCTAGCCCCCGCAAAATACATCGCCGATACAGCTATTCTGGCAACTACAATCCAGGTCATGGGCGCGGAGATTATATGCCCTGCCGATAACTATTTTCATTTCGCCTTTTAGCGGACATGAATGCGTGATATATAACTAGTTCAGTGTTAACACCTTGCATCACCAATTGATGGCTTAAGCCCTACCTGCAAAAAGGCTGAAAGCGTCTGACTCGTGGGTCAGCGCATTCCCAGAGACAAGTAAAACGTGTTTAGTGTACTTCGCCAGACAAATGGGGGGGGAAGTGCTACAGGTATTTCAGCCAACGCCAATGAGGTTTCCGCGCCTTTAAAGCTTCAAAGCCATGGCAGAGAGGATAGAGGACCAGTATCACAAACAACCATATGCCATAGACCACCGGCAAGCCATATCCGTAGTCTTTAGGCAGATCCGGCGCCCAGATGCCGCCGCCAATGATAGCCATTACTGGGCCGTCGGTGATGGCAGCCACCAATACTGCCAGCCCATGAATAAGATATAAGTGCAGCAGATAAAAGAACAGCGGGGTCCTGCCAAATACCTGCAAAAAGCCCAAGCGACCCAGGGTCTTGCTCTCAAACAAGCCCAACAGCAGCAGTGCCGGTCCCAGAGTCATTAACAGGTACAGCAACGACGGCGGATATTTATGGCAGTTTAGAAATGATAAGGCGGTGAAGACGGGGTCCGGATAGCTTTGCCAGGGCTTAGGGTCACCATACAAGTTACTGAATCGCAGCACCAAAAATGCCGCGATCAACATTAGCCCTAAAACCAAAAGCCGATGCGGCTCCCGGCAGACGCTGTCAGTCAATAGTTTTCCAAACCCAAAGCCAACCGCCATTACGCCTATCCACGGAATCAAAGGGTAATAGGGATTAAGTAACCAGCCGTCGCCGAACGACACATCATCACCGGTGTGAAGAACCGCCCACCATGGACCGAAACCACCCAAGTCAGTCGGCGTCAAGCTATCAAAGCCGTTATGTCCGATTATCATGATCGCACCCAAAGCCACGCACCAACCCAGCGGCAACTTCACCAAGCCAGCCAACGCAATCATCGACCAGGCGATTGCCCATAATACGCCGCCATCGATATGCCGCAAATCGGCGCGGAAATTCCAAGACCAGGCTTCGACCGTACACGTCAAAACCAACAGCAGCAGACCGCGCTCGATTAAAAATCGACTGAGCGGCGCTGCCTCGCCACGCCGACTTTGCCACAAATATGCGCTAGTGCCTGCCAGAAACACAAACACCGGAGCGCAGAAATGCGTGATCCACCGGGTCAGAAATAAAGCCACTGAAGTCTTGTCCAGATCGGTGGGGCTGAAATGGCTATCGCTGAAAAAATCACGCGTATGATCCAGTGTCATCAGCACCATAACTAAACCGCGCAAGATATCTACTGAAGCCAAGCGTTTTAAAGATGAATCGGTATCCAAAGAAATATGCCCCGCATAATTGGCAATCAAAGGCGCAGAGGGTAAGAGCGTTCAGAAAAAAATTCAAGGAAAGACTGTGGTTCTGCAAAACCGGATTGCTTGTAACTTGTAAAACTACATCTAAAGACTCAAAAATCATCGAAACCTAAGCGTAGAAGCGGTAGTTTCTATTGCTAACCAATCCCCAAACCCAACAAATAGCCTTAGATCAGGTGGCAAAAAAGGCGGAACTTATGCCCAATGCTCTCCTTGCTGAGGTAATTTTCTAAAGTTATTCGGCAGCGCTGGTTATACTGACTTCATTTACCCGCACAACCACCAATCTTGTTCCATGTTAGAGCTCTATTTAGACAGCGCCGATCTCGTCGGCATCAAAAACCTTTGCCCTGCTTTGCCCTTGGCGGGGGTTACCACTAATCCATCGATTCTCGCGGCAAGCGGCATCGGTCTGCAAGAGCTGTTACCGGCGCTGATAGACAGCATCGGTCCACAAGCGCGGTTTCACGTTCAAGTGCTTAGTGACTCAGTTGAGGGTATCATCGCGGAAGCACATAAACTCCATGAATTACCGTTCGACATTATCGTCAAAATTCCCGCGCATACCGCTGGTTTAACGGCGATCAAACAATTGAAAAAACAGAATATTCCGCTGCTGGCTACGGCAATCTACAACGTCCAACAAGGGATGCTTGCAGCGCTAAATGGCGCCGATTACCTGGCACCTTATCTAAACCGCATCGACAATCAAGGCTTTGACGGCATTGCTGTCGTCGGTGAATTGCAAAACCTAATTGACCGCTACCGGCTTCCCGGCAAGCTTTTGGTGGCCAGTTTTAAAAACGTCAATCAGGTTTTGCAGGTTTTAAAACTCGGCGTTGGCGCAGTGACCTTGCCACTGGATATCGCGCAGCAATTTTTGACCACTCCGTCTACAGACGCAGCAACTGAGAAATTCAACGACGATTGGCAGGCCGCTTTTGCCGGTAAATTATCTTTTGAGAGTTAGAGCAGAATAGCTTGCGCGATAATGGTCATTAAAAAAGTAACAAGCACTTTAAGCAACTTCGCCAATTCTCCGGTAACCAAATTCATAAAGCCTTGACAAGCTTTAACGTCAATTGTTGTCATAACAGGGTACAATTAGACTAGTATTATGTCGATTAGCCTGACGGCATTAACCGCAGGGCGCAGACGATAAACTTCAAATTTGAACTCTATATCCGTGTAACCATGATAACTAAATCGCACACCCTAAAACATTCGCGCCATAGGCATTATGCCCGGTTAGCGTTGGTGGCCTGTATTTATTATGCCGGCGCAAAACAGGCATTGGGCGCGGATATACCGTCTGCAACACCAGAAACCAACCTACAGACTATCAATAGCGTTTCCGAGGTGGTTAATCCTATCCCTGCCGACAACCCGATTGGCGCCATCCTCCTTAGCAAACAACATCCGTTGTTGTTACGTGCCGATTTTAGCCGCGTTAGCGAGTTTGTTAGCCAAATCTATCTTAATACGCAATTTCAACCTCTCTGGTTTACGGCCAATCGCTCCGAAAAAAACCTTAACGATTTGTTGAGTATCTTAAACAATGCGCCCAACGATGGTTTAAATCCGGCAAATTATGATGTTGACCGCCTCAAACAGCTGATCAGCGGTCCACATCCGGATAGCTCTGCCCTGGTTGCGGGTCACGATGTAGCGTTGACTGTGTCCTTAGTCCGTTATCTGCACGATTTGCGGCAAGGCCAAGTGGACCCGCGGGATGTCGAGTATCCGGTACATATCGCACCCAAACCGGCTTTAGACTTAGCCGGTTTGTTGAAACAGCACCTGGCATCGCAAACATTGACAGAGGTGGTCAGTCAGTTTGAGCCTAAAACCAAGCAATACCAGCAACTCAAACAAATTTTAACCCGCTTGCAGCAGTTAGGAAATCAACCAGGGGCGGACGAATTCAAACCGGGAAAAATACTACGTCCCGGAGATAAGCATCAGCATATCGTTTATTTGCATCAACGACTGCGTAGCATGGGCCTGCTAGACAATACTGCCAACACCGAGAGTAAAACCTACGATGCCGATTTGGTTGCCGCCGTCAAAACAGTTCAGCAGCAGCAAGGTTTAAAAGCCGATGGCGTGATTGGTTCAGCCACTGCGGCACTATTCAATCAGTCGTCTAGCGAAAAAATCGCTCAGATCACATTGGCCATGGAGCGCGCGCGTTGGATTCCAGACGCCACAGACGGGCCGATGATTGTGGTTAACATCCCAGCGTTTGAGTTATGGGCGTTCAATTCTATTGATGATACCAACCCACTTAATATGAAAGTAGTGGTAGGTAAATCTCAGACCAACCAAACGCCAGTACTTTGGGAAGAAATGAAATATTTGGAATTTATGCCTTATTGGAATATCCCAAAAACCATTTATGAAAAGGAAATTCTACCCAAAGCGGCAAACAACAACGGCTATTTAGCTAGTCAGGACATAGAGTTGGTAAGGCACCAAAACAGCGAAGAAAAAGGCGGTGGTAGCTATTTGCGGGCGCGCCAGCGCCCAGGCAAGAAAAACCCGCTGGGCCGCGTTAAATTCGTATTTCCAAATACTGCGGACGTGTATTTGCACGACACCCCTGGTCACGCTGCATTTAACCGACCGCGTCGGGACTTGAGCCATGGCTGCGTGCGTGTATCGGCACCGGAACAATTAGCCCAATTCGTGCTTGGCGATCAGTCCGGTTGGGATAAAGAATCCATCAAGCAAGCGATGTCTGCACCTAAAACCCGCCATGTCACCTTAAAACGCGCGGTACCCGTGCTGTTTTATTATGGGACTACGTTTGTCGATCACCAAAACCAGTTACGTTTTTACCCGGACGTATACGGTCAGGATGAGCTGTTAAAAAAGGCTTTGAACAAAATACATGCGCCCACGACAGCCAATGCAAGTTCGAATGATCAAATAGCTATGAGTAAAAGCGCCGACCTTGGACCTAACCCATAAGCCACAAAACCGAATGGCCATAAAAAAAGCGCCACAAGTGGCGCTTTTTTTATGCGTTAAGCACGCTATAACTTCCAAGTTCTGAAGGTACCTGTATCCAGGTGGATAAAGTTAGACTCAGGGTAATATCCCACGCCACCACGATGCATAGCCAACGCCGCACTGTGAATACGACGAAGGTCGAAGCGTTCGATGCGAATATCTACAGCTCGACCATGCATGTGAAAGCTGTTATTAGCGACGCCCGAATTTTCGGCATGCAGTTTAGCGTTGGTCAATGGCGAACGATAACCGCAGATAACGTCAAAGGGTTGGTTTAGTCCCAACATTTGTTTCAGGTCGTGTAATTGATCCAATAACTCAGGATCGATAGGATGTACATCATCAGTGCGATAGTCGCGCAGCAAAAAGCTGATTTCATTCAACGCATCACTAAGATAGCGACCCCTTTCAAAATACGTCAGGCTTAATTTGTCGCCTGTGTGCGGATTTTGAAATGCCAACGCTCGATGAGTTGCAAAACGACCACGGTCTGCCAAGAACAGCGAGTCTTGGCTAGACTCGATAAATGATTCTCTCGGTGCCGGTTGAATAATCGAGTTCGTTCTCCCCCCTTGATGACCGTGACGATTGGCATGGTAGGAGGCAGTGTTCACATGTTGTTTTTTACCCGTGTAAATATCTCGCACGCGCGATTCATGTGGCATGTTTCGTTCTGCGTGAGCGGTATGCAAGCTCCCATGACCGCCAACAACGGGTTTAAGGTTATTACCGCCAGCACTTTTGTTTAATTTAGCAGCTTGACGACCAACCTTGCTAGCCTGAGCGGCTTCACGTTTGGGTAGTCGCACTGCGCTCCTTGCCGCCTTCGCCAAGCGATGGTTTTTGTCCGCTTTTACCGTTGCGCTTTTTGCAGCATTCACTACGCCGGGCATTGCAATAGACAGAACCGCCCCCAAGGCCAGACGCCCGAAGAAGCTGCGTCGAGACAGCTCCACGTCGTCTTGCCCTTTTCCATGATTTTCTAAATTATCTTTCCGCATCCATAATCTCCTGATTCAACATCATTCGGATAGTGATGATTCCGCAGGCTGATAGCCCACGGGTTTTTGTGATTATAGCACTCCGTCACAGTTCTAATTTGCTTTTACCGACATTTTGCCGCCGGGGTTGCGAACCATGCCGACTTTCAAAAGCACAGCGAGAGCATCGTCCGGCTATTCAACGTGTTCACAAAGTTCGCTTGATGCGCTTATTTTTAGCACTTTGCGGACTATCTTAGCTCTCGCTGTTTTCCCGGCATTTTTTCCTGCGTACAAAAAGTATTTTGAACTCCGAACGACATTTCACAGATTTTTTTTGCTAAAAAGTCTATGTTATTTTGACTGTAATGCATCGGAGAACAACATGGAAAAGCCAAGCAACCCCAAAAATCAACTGACACTGTCTCAACAGCTATGCCATTCCTTTTTTTCCCAAAAAGGCTACGACCCTTTCGCAAACTTAGATTCGCATGATGGCTGTGCGATATATGATTCCTATCTACGTCAGCAAAGAAGCTTTGCTTCTGGAATAACAGGTCAAAACTGCCAAATTAGCTTTGTGAGCAAATTTACGAAATTGGAATAGTACATGGCGCCAGCTCCATAGCTACCCGAAAGATGAGTTAGCCCATGAAGCCCTGGAAAATCGAGAATTAACCAGGGCTCATACGACCAAATCAGCTAAAATAGTATTGATACCCTCGCTAAATCAAAAACTTGCTTAGTGTAGCCGGTGCCCTCAACCGCCTTGCGTAAGCCAGCTGACAAAACCCGACACTCAGCTTTTTTTAATCGCCGATAGCCCGCTGTTATATAGGCAGTGGCAACCGATCCATCACTACGTTATATTCACCAGTAAAAGCGATAGACGCTTACCTCTACAGCTACCTAAACTACTCGTGACCACCTTATTTCAGATTCCAGAAAATCATCCGCAACGATTCGTTTTGCACAACGAAGTCCATGCCAGGGCCTCGTCGATTCTCAGCTTGCCGGTTAGAGCCAGTTACTTGGCGTTGTCGCTATCAAGCGACGAAAAAATGCAGGAACGCCGACATCTGAAAGCGCTTTGCGAGCGATTTGGCGCTACACCGCCCGATCAAGATGCGGATCACTTCAGCGCCCGCTTCGATGCATTTCAAATGAGTTGGGAGCAACACGGCGAATTCAGCACCTACAGTTTCTACGCCTACGATGACACCACCGAACCCTTTGCGGAACCCGCTTTAAAAAAAGTTCCTGTCGATTGGTTATCGCAAATCAGCGGAAAAGTGATCGTAGCCGCTCATGCCAGTGTCGTATCGGCAAAAGACGTTCATTACCAGGACGAAATGGATTTATCGCCACTAACCACCTACTTTGCCGGCAACCCAATCGTTGGATCTAAAGTAACCGGCGGGGCAGCGGCTGTATTTACCGATTTTCGAATTCATGTCGATGGATTTAGTCGCTTTTTGGTGGTGAATCAAAACCTAAGAACCGCGCAGGCCGGGCGCCTGTTGCATCGTTTATTCGATATCGAAGTTTACCGGGTGATGGCGCTACTGGCGTTTCCTATCGCGCGCAAACTGTATCCAGAATTAAAAAAGGCTGATCGGCAGTTGTACACCATCACCAACTCGATGACGCAGACCGATAACGATGACGCCAGACTGCTAGATGAGTTAACCGCATTGGCGGCTGAAGTTGAGAACCATATTTCACGCATCAATTTCGCTTTGCCGCAGCCAGCGCATACTACCAGTTGGTCGGCCAACGCTTAGAAGATTTGCGCGAAGTGCGGATTCAAGGGATTCAGACCTTGGGCGAATTCATGAAGAGGCGCATGGAGCCGGCGATGCATACCTGCAACTCCGTTTCCCACCGTTTCACACTGGTTTCCGAACGCGTGAGCAATGCCAGCCAGCTGTTACGCACCAAAGTGGACATTATTATTGAGCGGCAAAATCAGGGCTTACTATCCTCAATGGCCCTACGAGCAAAAATGCAGTTGCGCATGCAACAAACGGTTGAGGGCATTTCGATGGTTGCCATTACCTATTACGCCGCAAGTCTGATCGGCAAAATCGCCGAAGCGTTGCACAGTTTCGGTTGGCATGTTGATGTCGGATTGGTTGAAGGTCTGTCGATTCCGTTCGTTTTGGTGGTCATTGCCATTAGCACCAAACGAATTCATAAGATCATCGCAAATACGACAGAATGAACGCGATATCATCTTAACCGGCAACTCACTTGCTTTACTTGAGAGGATTTGCCTATAAGAGTAGAGCCCTCATTCCGACAACAATCAAACCGGATAAATAATCATTTTTATTGCTTTAAATCAATTGTTTATATGAATTTAAAATTAGGTTAAATAAGTCTATCCCAACGAATTTCACGGAGCCAGAACAATCCCCTCCAAATCTTCGTGGTTTTTTGTACGGAGAGCATCGGCTACAATTCGCGGGCTTTATTTAAACCGTGATTAAAACTCGAGGACACCATCCATGGCAGATTATAGAAAATACAAATGTAAAACCTGCGGTCACATTTACGATGAGGAGCTGGGCGATCCGCGCAATGGCGTAGCACCCGGCACTCGCTGGGAAGATGTTCCGGAAGATTGGGGCTGCCCTAAATGCGGCGCGGTAAAATCGATGTTTACTCTGGTACGCTAGCAAGCATCTGCTACCGAATATAGAAAGGGCGCATTTTGCGCCCTTTTTTGTCTGATTGCTCTAACGGACGCTAGACAAGTTTGTCCTTGATGAAATTGACGAGATTGGCGAACTCAACATTTTGACTTTCTTTATCCATTCGGCCTTGATATTCGACTGTACCACTATCAAGACCCCGGTCGCCAATCACAATACGGTGCGGAATGCCGATCAGTTCCATGTCCGAGAACATGAATCCGGCGCGAACCTTTCTGTCGTCGAGCAATACTTCTATGCCGGCATCGGTTAAATCCTTATAGATTTTCTCTACCGTATCAATCAACCGATCGGACTTGTGCATATTCATCGGGCAAATAGCCACTTGAAAAGGCGCCAGTTCGTTGGGCCAAATAATGCCGCGCTCATCATGACCTTGTTCTATAGCCGCCGCGACCACCCTAGAAATACCGATGCCATAGCACCCCATGATCATGATTTGGTTTTTGCCGGCTTCGTTGACGATAGCAGCATTCATCGCTTCGCTGTATTTCGTGCCCAACTGAAAGATATGGCCCACTTCGATGCCCCTGGCAATAGTAATCTGCCCTTCCCCATCCGGACTCGGGTCACCGTCGACAACCATGCGCAAGTCTGCAATGTGCTCAGGTAAGCCAAGGTCGCGTTGCCAGTTGACGCCCTGAAAATGTTTACCGTCTTGGTTAGCGCCGCAAATAAAGTCTGACATTAACGTCACGCTCCGATCAGCGATCATCTTAATACTCAGATCAATAGGCCCTATTGAGCCGGGTTTGCAGTTGCAGGCCCTAAGAATCTCTTCATCGCTGGCAAATTGCAATGGCGACAGTACCCCGTCGATTTTTTCAGCTTTAATCGGGTTTAATTCGTGATCGCCACGCATTAACAGTGCAACCAAGCTACCGTCTTCGCCTCTGACAATCAAGGTTTTCAGACACTGCTTCGCATCCACCTTGAAAAATCCACTGACGTCTTCGATGCTGTGCTGATTCGGCGTATCAACCAAAGTTTTGCTTTGGCTGGGCTCGGCACGCGTGCCCTCCGGCATTAAAGCTTCGGCTTTCTCGACATTCGCGGCGTAATCACTGGCAGTAGAAAAGGCTATCGCGTCTTCGCCGGATTCGGCTAACACGTGGAATTCATGAGAAACCGCACCGCCAATTGAGCCGGAGTCCGCAATCACCGCCCGGAATTTCAAGCCAAAGCGGTTAAAAATATTGGTGTAAGCTTGATACATCACGTCGTAGGTCGCTTGTAGCGATTCCTGATCGAGATGGAAGGAGTAAGCGTCTTTCATGATGAACTCGCGCGAACGCATCACACCGAAACGTGGTCGGATTTCGTCGCGGAATTTGCTCTGAATTTGGTAATACGTTATTGGCAACTGTTTGTAGCTTTTCAATTCATAACGAGCGAGATCGGTAATAATTTCCTCGTGCGTTGGACCCAGACAAAATTCGCGGTCGTGACGGTCTTTTAGTCGCGCCAATTCTGGGCCATATTTTTCCCAACGACCGGTTTCCTGCCATAACTCGGCGGGTTGCAAAGCCGGCATCAGCACCTCCAAACCACCGGCTTTATTCATTTCCGCGCGCACAATATGTTCTACTTTGCGCAATACCCGCAAACCCAACGGCAGCCAGGTGTATACCCCCGCAGCAAGTTTGCGGATCAAACCGGCGCGTATCATTAGCTGATGACTGGCTATTTCGGCGTCGGCGGGTATTTCTTTGACGGTGCTAAGAGGAAACTGGGAAGTGCGCATATTGGCCCTGAGGTAATTAATCAAAAGCGCTATTTTAACGGTTAAACACCAAAACCACGAATCAACGAGGCTAATTGCGTCTATCCTACTAACTTTTAACATTGCTGTTATTGATGAAATTTGGGAAACTTGGCCTCGCAGAAGCCCCAGAAATAGGAAGTTATGATTAAAGTGTTGCTGGTTGATGATCACGAACTCGTCAGGAGCGGAATAGCGGCGTTGTTAGCTGTTGAAGAGGATATTGTTGTGGTCGCCGTATGTAATTGTGGCGAGGAAGCCCTGCGTATTGTCGAGCAAGAGCCGCCCGATGTGATTTTGATGGATATTAATATGCCTGGAATAGGTGGATTTGAAGCCTGTCGCCGCATACTGCAATCGCAGCCCTCGATCAAAATTATTGCTTTGTCGGTGCATAACGATGGCCCGATACCCCAGCAGTTGCTGAAATTGGGTGTAGTCGGATTCGTCTCCAAGGCATCGCCAGTCAGCGAAATGGTGGCGGCGATTAAATCGGTAACTTCCGGTAAACGCTACTTGTGCCAGGATGTCGCCAGTAATTTGGCTTTTCAGTTTTTGCCCGGTGCCGATGTGTCGCCTTTTTTGCAACTTTCTCAACGCGAAGCAGAAGTGGTGAGGCTTATTTTGCGCGGCAAGAGCATTCAGGAAATGTCGGAAGCCTTGCAACTGAGCGACAAAACCATCAATACCTATCGGTACCGCTTGTACCGCAAGCTCAATATAAAAAATGATGTGGAATTAACCAGACTGGCGGTCAAATTCAATTATTTGGAGACTCTCTAAGTACCGGGGATGCGCGTTCGGCTAACGCACACCCCCTAACGATTTAGACTAGGGTGCGGGCTTTGGCAAAAGCTTCGCGGAAATCCAGGAAGACCGGTTTTTCTGTTTCCAGCATCAATTTTAACAACTCATGCTGCAGCTTATACTTGAGATTGCCTATCGACAGGGCTCCGACACCGATGGCGTTAGTGGACTGACTGGCCAAGCTTAAAGGTGCTGATAAATCGTTGAGCTCAATGCCTTCTATGCCGGATGGCGGTACAGCATTAACGTCGCCGGCAACTTTCAATTGCCTGGCTTGCGCCAGCACCGCAGCATTGATGACGCGAATGCCGGCTTTGGCAGTACAAAATACCAAGTCAGCATCGGCTAATAGCGCTGCTTTCTCTTCGTCGTTGCGAGCGACATCACCCGTCATGCTGGCGCCAAAACGCCGATTGTATTGTTTCGCCGCGTCCTTGGCCGAATCTATCGATAAATGGTCCACCAAAATTGTTTCAGCGCCTTGCAGAGACGCTATTACGCCCGTTGCGATACCAACTGGGCCAGTACCGCCGAAAACAACGGCTTTACAGCCCTTCAGTTCTTTGCCATGGTGTTCTTTCAGCGCTTTTTCTACGCAGGCCACCAATGCCGCCGCGGTGGTGCAGGCACCGCTTGGATCCGCGAATACGGAAATTTGAAAAGGCGGCACCATTGCGGGCTTGGTGGCTTGCAGCATGTCGATAGCCATGCCCATATCCCTACCACCGATAAAGATTCCGGTTTTTTTGCTGGCCGATGGGCTACGCGAAAAAACGGCATCTTGGGTCAAATTGTGAATGTTCTCCAACTTGACATTGGAATAAGGCATGAGCACGTCAAAACCTGCATCGAGTGCCATATTTATGTCAAACGGACTGTTGTTTGGCATCGGGTCGAACATGTGGAGTATGCTGCGTTTTGGCATATTTACCTTACCCTCTTTGATAGGCAGACTTTGGGGAGCTTAGCTGGTTATTTAGTCGATTTGATGAACTCGCGAGCGACTTCAAAAGCATGTTCGAAATGCAAAAATAGCGGCTGATCGCTTTCTAGCATTCTTTTCAGCAGACGACTTTGCGCTTGATACTTAATATTGCCTATCGCCAAAGCACCTATGCCTACTGCGCCACTGGCTGACCCAGCCAATGGTTTGCCGTTGTCGAACGCATCAATGCCAGAAATGCCGGCTGGCGGTACCGCGTTTACATCGGCAGCCACTTTCAATTGTGCGGCTTTGGAAATCAACTCAGTGCTTAATAACTCAATACCTGCGGCACCTGTCGCGAATACCACGTCGGCACTTTTCATGTATTCGGCTTTATCGGCATCAGTACCTGCAAGCACCGTGATTTTGCCATCGCCAAATTCTTCGCTACAGAGTTCGGCGATGCGCTCGGCTTTATCCAATTGCCTACCGATGATTCTGACTTTAGCACCCGCTTGAGCGGCAATGACCGCTGCCGCTTGTCCAACAGGACCTGTACCACCCAAGGCAATGACGTTTTTACCTTCCAGCGTGGTATCAAATTTCTCAGCCAATTCTTTCTCGACAGCCGCCACCATACCGGCAGCCGTAGTGAATGCCCCGCTAGGGTCAGCAAATACCGATACTTCAAAAGGCGGCACCATAGAATTCTTTGCCATCTTCAGCATGTCCATCGCTTGCTTAGTCTCGCGACCGCCGATGAAGATTGCGGTACGTAATAGGCCTTTCGGGCTGCGAGAAAAAATCGCATCTTGGACCAAGCCCCTTACTTCGCTGGGTTCAACGTTTATGTAGGGGATAGCTGAAATCCAACCAGCATCCATCGCCATGTTGACGTCGAATGGACTTAAGTTCTTGGCTGTAGTCAGCATGTGCAGAATAAAGGGTTTTTCCATGATGGCCTCTTATAATTTGATTAGCCGGTAAGTATAAAAGAAAAGGCAAGACGATAACAATTCTAGGCGAAATGCCGAATCGCGCTTTATTTTAAGCGAGCTGGCACATGCGGTTCGATGGCGTGGTACATCAATTGATGCATTTTGGGGTTACCGACGATAATATTGCCGGATTGTAAGTATTTGTCATTAAAGGAAAAATCAGTAGCAACACCACCCGCTTCTTGCACCAAAATAACGCCGGCGGCAATATCCCATTCCTTGACACCGATTTCCCAATAAGCGTCCAAACGACCGCAGGCCACATAAGCCATATCGAGTGCCGCAGCTCCGGCGCGGCGGATACCGGCAGAATCGGCGCAGACAGCTTTAAACATACCCATATAAGGCTCGATGTTTTCCATAGTTTTAAACGGAAAACCGGTGCCTATAAGGGCGCCGCGCATACTACTCTGTTTGGTAACGCGGATTTTGCGATTGTTCAACATCGCTCCGCCACCGCGCTCGGCTGTGAAGAGTTCGTCACGAGTGGGATCGTAAATCACGCCCAACTCCAGCTTATTTTTGTTTTTTAACGCTATGGACACCGCATACTGCGGAAAGCCGTGTAAAAAATTGGTAGTACCGTCCAACGGGTCGATGATCCAGGTGTAGTCGTTACCTTTATGTTCACCGCTTTCCTCAGCAAGAATGGCGTGTTCGGGAAAGGCGGCGCGGATAACTTTAATGATTTCCTGCTCGGCAGCTCGATCGACTTCGGAAGCATAGTCGTTGCGGCTTTTTTGATCGATGGTGAGTTTCTCGATATTTTGTGAAGAGCGCTGGATTAGGTCGCCGGCGTTCCGCGCTGCGCGGACGGCAATATTTAGCATCGGGTGCATAGATCTAATTGAAAATGAGCAGTTAGAAAACTCGGATAGGATAGCAAATTTTGCTAGAATCGCTGCTTTTTTAGCCGTAGGGGCTGGGCATTGCTATCACAATTTAAAGTGGTTTTAGTCGAAACCTCCCATCCCGGCAACATCGGCGCGGTTGCCAGAGCCATGAAAAATATGCGGATGGATCAGTTGCGCCTGGTATCGCCAAAATGTTTTCCACACGCCGACGCCACCGCCCGGGCTTCGGGGGCTGACGACTTACTTAGAGCCGCGACAGTGTTCGACTCCCTGCAGGATGCAATCGCCGATTGCCGGATTGTCTTGGGTTCCAGTGCGCGAGATCGAACCATCAGTTGGCCCTGTCTGACAGCACGACAGACTGCTGAAAAATGGGTAAGCGCGTTGCCGGAGCAAAATATAGCTTTGGTGTTCGGTCGCGAGAATTCCGGCTTAACAAACCAGGAGCTTGACTTATGCCACTACTTATTGCGGATACCCTGCAATACAGAATACAGCTCCTTGAACCTAGCTGCGGCAGTCCAAGTGGTATGCTACGAATTGTTCGTGGCGTCCGGCCAACAGATGGTTAGCAAGGTTGGTGACTTAGGCGAAGAACCCTTGGCAACGGCTGAGCAAATGGAAGCATTCTACGTGCATCTCCAACAAACTATGCTGGATATCGGCTTTCTGCACCCGGAACGCTCCCAATCTATCATGCGCCGCTTGCGGCGAATCTTTAACCGGACCCAGCTGGATACCAAAGAGTTGGACATCCTGAGAGGCATCTTGCGCTTCTCGCAAAATCATAATACCGAATAAGCCCATGTTGGCCAGAATCAAAGAAGATATTGATTGCGTATTTGCCCGGGATCCGGCTGCACAGTCGGCTTTTGAGGTGATAACCACCTATCCCGGTTTTCATGCCGTTTTGATTCATCGTGGCAGCCATTGGTTGTGGTCGCGAGGCTTCAGATGGGCGGCCCGTTATGTCTCTTTTTTGGGCCGCTGGCTAACCGGAATCGAAATTCATCCCGGCGCTCAAATTGGCCGGCGGTTCTTTATCGATCACGGCATGGGAGTGGTAATCGGCGAGACAGCGGTGATCGGAGACGATTGCACCTTGTACCACGGGGTAACCCTAGGCGGCACCAGTTGGAGCAAGGGCAAACGCCACCCGACATTGGGCAAAGGCGTAGTGATAGGTGCTGGCGCAAAGGTCTTGGGGCCGATTGAAATCGGTGAAGGCGCGCGAGTCGGTTCCAATTCTGTAGTGGTAAAATCGGTGCCCGTTGGTGTCACGGTAGTCGGCATCCCCGCGCATATCGTCGACGACAAAGCCAAACAAGAAAAAGCCAGACGCGACGCGATGGCGCAAAAAATCGGTTTCGACGCCTATGGAGCCACCAGCGATATGCCGGATCCCATCGCAAATGCCATCAATCTGATGCTTGATCATATCCACCAACTCGATAAGCAAATAGCCGATATGCAGCAGGTATTGAACAAGGCCGGTATCGATTGCCATCGTCAAGTGATGCCTGCGCTGGACGATTGCGAGATCAAGGACAAGCAATAAACTTGTCAGGGATTTTCTAACCTCAAACCGCCAACGCCTTTCACCCCAGCGCTCGCTGCGTCGCTCCAAGAAAACTGAAATGCCATTACCTTGAGGCCATTGCAAAACGGCATTTCCAATTCATTCAAACAGCCAGAAGCTAGAGCTGGTGGGATTGTCGGCATACATCGAGTAAAAATTGCATAAGTTTGCGAATTCCACTGATAGTTACGATCCAATACTTGACCAAATTACTAGGTTTATTTATAGTCAGGCTTATTTTTATTAGTTTATAAGAGGTTTGACATGCGGCTTACCACAAAAGGACGTTACGCGGTCACCGCGATGTTGGATTTGGCTTATCACAGTCAATCCAACCCGGTGACTTTGACTGACATTGCGACTCGGCAAACCATTTCCCTGTCTTACCTTGAACAACTGTTTGCGCGTTTGCGCAAAGCTGGCATGGTTAAAGGCGTGAGAGGACCTGGCGGCGGATATACCCTCAGCCGTAGCGCCAAAGACATTAATATCGCCGACATTATCGAGGCAGTTGACGAACCCGTCGATTCCACAAAATGCGGCGAAAAAGCCAACTGCCACAATGATCAACCTTGCCTGACGCATGATTTGTGGATGGGCTTGAGCGATCAAATTCGTGGATATTTAAAAGAAATTAGTCTGGGACAACTGCTGGAACGCGATTTTGTCAGCGACGTAGCGAAAAGACAGAGCAAGCATGTGGAACATGTTATTGAACTGCAACCTAGACAGGAAAAACGCGTCGCCCAGTGATTTATTTGGATCACAACGCCACTACCCGCTGTGACGAGCGCGTGGTGGAAGCGATGTTGCCCTACTTGAATACCATGTACGGTAACCCGTCCAGTCTTTATAAGCTTGGCCGCATAGCTCGTAGCGCTATTGATACCGCCCGCGAGCAAATATCTGCCCTGATCGACGCTGCGGGAGCAAGAATAGTGTTTACCAGCGGCGGCACTGAAGCAAATGCTTTGGCACTGGCGAACGCGCGGCACCGAGGTCTGGCTGTTTCTGCCATTGAACATCCCTCTATTTTCGAAAACGCTGCATACTACAAGCATTGGTTTCGTGACTTGCAAACGATTGAAGTGAATGGTGACGGCTTAGTGTCATTGCCGTTGGAAAAAACAAGTTGGCAAACCGGCGACATGGTGTCCGTGATGTTGGCAAACAACGAAACCGGCGTTATTCAAGACCTTGCCGCCATTTCCGAAGCGCTGGCGGAGCGCGGCTTGAACTTGCACACCGATGCGGTGCAGGCCTTGGGTAAAATACCGGTTTCGTTCAAAACGCTGGGCGTTAACTTAATGAGTTTATCCAGTCACAAAATATATGGACCGAAAGGCTGCGGAGCTCTGGTAGTCTCCGAGGATTTTGTTTTAAAGCCCTCGCAGCGCGGCGGCGACCAAGAACATGGCTGGCGGGCCGGCACAGAAAATGTGGCGGCAATAGTGGGTTTTGGCAAAGCAGCCGACTTGGCAAAGTCGGAACTGGGATCAAGGCAAACACGGATGCTGGCCCTGAGAACACGCTTGGAGCAATCCCTGCGCACTATTCCGGGCTTAGTGATCTTTGCCGAGAAGGCAAAAAGAATTCCGAATACGGTGCAGTTTGGTATTCCTGGCATTAGCGGCGAAATGTTGTTAATGCAGTTGGATCAGCGCAATATCGCGGTTTCCAGCGGCTCAGCCTGTTCTGCGTCTTCCGGCGAGATTAGCCCGGTATTGACTGCCATGGGAGTGGACGTTCGCTTGGCTAGGTCAGCCATCCGCGTCAGTTTGGGAAAAGACAACAACGAGTCTGAAATCGATCAATTCGTCGATGTCTTGAAAGCATCGATAGCAAATTAGATAGGAGAATTAGTCATGGCTATTACCGTCACTGAAAATGCTGCAAGGCAAATCCAAAAGCAGTTACAAAAGCGCGGAACAGGTTTAGGTTTAAGATTGGGCGTTAAAGCCTCTGGTTGCTCCGGATATGCCTATGTATTGGATTACGCCGATCAAGCCGAAACCGATGAGGTTATATTTGATCAATACGATGTGAAAGTGCTGGTTAAACAGGCTGATCTGGATAAATTAAGCGGAATTGAATTGGATTACGCCAAGGAGGGTTTCAGCGAAGCCTTCAGATTCAATAATCCGAATGTAAAAGGCACCTGCGGTTGCGGTGAAAGTTTTACAGTATAGCGTGTAAAAACGCCGGCTTTTCCATCCCGAAAAAGCCGGCGTCATGGGGCGCTTATTTCATGTTAGCGCCGCAGTTTCCTTCCATCTTTTTGCCCTCAGTTGCTGCGTCCGCGGCTGGAGCAGCCGGTTTGTTACCAGCACACTTACCTTCGGTAGCGGCTTTACTGTCGGTGCTTTTTTTCATCATCGAAGCGCCGCATTTTCCTTCTCCGCAAGAACCGTCTTTCATTTTATCTGCACCGGCTTCAGGCTTGGCTTCTGCCGTCAACATATAACCTGAACTCAACTCAGAAAGCGCAAAGGGATTATTATCAGCTTGAGCAATATTGCCGACTAAGGCAGCGCCGATTGCAATCGCAAAGGGGGCTTTATTGATTTTCTTCATACTATCTCCTGTGGAAAAAACTAATTTTTCTAATAAGTGGTGGTCAACTAGAACCCTGCGTTTATGGCAATGGGCCAGTTGCTAATATCACAAAAAAGGCTTGTAAAGTAAAGGCGGGAAGATTCTGCCAATCGGCAGTATACTTGCGCCCAAAACGATTCATTGCCGCAACCTACCGATGCTATATCAACGCAAACCATGACTTCAAGCACACCCATATTCCAACTGGGGGCCGAGGTATTAAGGCGGCAGGCGCAGCCTGTTGACGACTTTGCCTGCCCGGAGTTCCATACACTGATTGAAACCATGCGCGAGATGATGCTGGAAGCCAACGGCGTCGGTATCGCCGCGCCGCAATTGGGCGCTTCGCTGCAAGTTTTAATCATCGCGTCCCGGCCTACATCCCGTTATCCTCACGCCCCGGAAATGCCGCCCATACTGATGGTAAATCCAAGTTTCGAAATTAGTGATAGCGCACAAGTTAAAGACTGGGAAGGTTGTTTAAGCGTACCAGGTATCCGGGCGCTTGTGCCGCGCTACCAGGCGATCGAAGTGCAGTATCAAAATCAGCAAGGCGACGTCTGTCGTTTGGCATTGCAGGGTTTCCCGGCCAGAGTATTCCAACACGAGTTCGATCATTTGTTGGGCTTGGTGTATCTGGATAGGGTTGAGAACAATCAAGATATTATTGCCGAAACCGAGTTTTTCAAACGCATCGCCGCATAGGAGTCGACCGAATGAAGTTTGCGTTGTTGTTAGCGGGCTTAATGATTAGTTACAGCGGCATGGCATTGCCGCCGCTATCTTTCAGCCAAATCGCGCCAGGCGTCTATCTGCACACGGCCGCACATCATTGGCCGGATCGGGACAATCACGGCGAGATTGCCAATATCGGCTTTGTTATTGGTGAGCGCTGTGTCGCAGTGATAGATAGCGGCGGCAGCCCACAGCAGGGCATCGCGTTGCGAAATACGATCAAACAAGTGACCGCTAAACCGGTTTGTTACGTCATTAACACCCATGTGCATCCCGACCATATCTACGGCAATATCGCCTTCAAGGAACCGGGCGTGCAGTTTATCGGCCATCACAAGTTGGCCCGCGCGATGGCCACGCGCGGCGACCATTATCTCGGGCGCGCGGCGGAATTGTTGGATATTCAAGTCAATCAAGACAACATCATTCCGCCCGATATTGAAGTAAAGGACACAATGACGTTGAATCTGGGTAATCGCGAACTGGTAGTGACTGCGCATCCGAGTGCCCATACCGATAACGATTTGAGCGTTTACGACAAGGCCACCGATACTATCTGGCTGGCGGATCTGCTGTTTTTAGAGCATATCCCGGTCATAGACGGCAGTATCAAAGGCTGGTTGGCGGAAATGGAGCGCTTGGAGAGAAATAGCTACAAATTGGTCGTACCCGGCCACGGACATTTGGTGAAAGATTGGCCGGCAAGTCTGCAGCCGCAAAAAGCCTATTTGACTGGCTTAGCAACCGAACTGAGGGCAATGATCAAGCAAGGCAAAACCTTGGAGCAAGCGGTGAATACCGTCGGCTTACCGGCTAAAAAGCATTGGCAGTTATTCGAACAATTCCACCGCAAAAACGTCACGATCGCATTTGCAGAGTTGGAATGGGAAGATTAATTCCACCTTCTCAGCGTTGTTCATAGCCGGCATACCCGCCAAGCAGCGCAGACCCAATGCCACCGATGGTAAGCTCATATCCGCGCAACGAGCTAAATTTAAAAAATAGGAGACTAAAAGCATGCATAAACCCCACAACGTTCTTTGCCTACTGGCTTTGATAATTTTGCCTGCGGTGGCCGCTGCGGAAGGCGATGACATTACTTGGAACACTGTTTTAAAAAGCCAATTTTTTGCCGGTAAAACCATCGACGAATCCAATGCGGTAATCGAATTGGATGCCCCTTATCGGGCAGAAGATCCGGCGATTGTGCCGGTTAAAGTCACCAGCAAATTTGCGCAAACCAAGGAAAAATACATCAAGAAAATCTGGCTGTTTGTCGATAAAAATCCGTTTCCGTTTGTCGGCGAATTTGAGTTCTTCCCGGAGAGCGGCAAAGCCGATTTGGCCCTGCGCGTACGCGTCAATACCTATAGCGACATTCGCGCGGTGGCCGAAACCAATGACGGGAAATTCACTATGGCCAAAAAATTCGTGAAAGCCAGCGGCGGCTGCTCGGCACCGATCGGCGCGGATCTGGATGAAGCCATGAAGCGGCTCGGCAAAGTAAAGTTTAGGCTCGACGATGGCATTCAAAGCGGTCAACCTGCCCTGACCCAATTGATGATCAGCCATCCCAATCTAACGGGTATGCAGATGGATCAAATGACCCGATTTATCAGAAAATCGCACTTCATCGATCAACTGAAAGTGACGTTCAACGGCAAGCCGGTGCTCAACGCGAAAATCGATATCGCGATCAGCGCCGACCCGAATTTCCGTTTCTACTTTGTACCGGATAAGGCCGGTGAGCTGAAAGCCGAATTTACGGATGTATCCTGTGAATCACCCACCAGTCGGAACGTCTGTAGTAAAGGTGGCAGCTATTCGCAAAGCTATACGGTAAGCCCTTAGTGGTCAGTCCGCCAATCAGAGGCGTATTGCTGGCATTAGGCATGCTGGCGTTTGCCGGTGATGCATTCGCACTACGCTGCGGGCATAAGCTGGTCCAAATTGGCGACTATAAATCCGAGGTCTTGGCAAGATGCGGGGAGCCGGATTCCGTCGAACAGCGCAGAGCAATCCGCGGCAGCCGTTTGCGGCATCCCTACGGCGCATTGGAGATAGATCAATTTGAAGAGGTGCTGATCGAAGAGTGGATTTACAACTTCGGGCCACGCAAGTTTCAGCAATTGTTAGAATTTGAAGATGGCGAGCTGAAAAAGATCCGCAATTTAAGTTACGGATACTAAAAGGTCAGGCTTTTAATCCAGATTCAACCGCAAAAAAAGCCCGCCGAAACGGCGGGGTTAGCAGGATTGCCACAGGAGAGCACATCTCACCGAGTCATCGGTAAACCGTCAAAACAGCTTACGCTCAACGCATACTACAAGCCGTGCTGGGCGGGGACGCTGAAACTGCCAAAATGCTGCGGTGCGCCGGGCATTAAGGAATTATCTTGCATCACAGATCTGGGTTTTTGCCAATGTCCGGCCGCTGCTGGCCGTCCAAGAAAATAACCTTGCAGCAATTTACCGCCAGCATCCAAGGCAATATCCAGTTGTATTTCGTTTTCAATGCCTTCAATGATCGCTTGGGCGCCCAAGGCCTGGATGATTTCGATTAATTTCGGCAGCACCCGGCGGATCTTGGCATCGGTTTGCGCCTGATGGATGATGCTTAAATCCAGTTTCACAAAGCTGGGCGATAAACGCCACAAGCGGTCCAGATTGGAATGCCGGCTACCGAAATTATCGATAACCACCTGAAAGCCTCGATCACGGTAATTCTCCACCGCTTCGAGCAACTGTTGATCGGCTTCCACCGCATTTTCCATGATCTCCAGCACCACTTGTGTGGTTGGCACCGAATGCAGATGCAAAATGTGTTCAAACACCTTCCCATGCGTATTAACGCTAACCAGCAATTTGGGATGCACGTTTAAAAACAGCAAGCCCTTTTCCGCTGGCAGATGCAGATAGTTAAGCATGTGCAGGGTTCTAGCCACCCTATCCAGCTTCACCAGTTTGCCCTGGTTATCCGCCCAACTGAACGCGAAATCCGGACTCACTGCCTCCAAACCGGTGGAAGTGCGCAGCAAGGCTTCGTAGCCCAGCAATCCCTGGGATTTACCGGCATCGAATATCGGTTGAAACTCGCTGCGCAATTTCAAGCCAATAAACCGGCTAAGTACTTCCTGTTGCTCGACTTCCAGTTTGAACTCGTCCAGATCCAGATACAAAGCCCTATCCAGATCGTCACGGAGTAATTTAATGGTATTTTCCACCATGGCTACACCCTCCTCTGCCGAATCGTTCTCAGCGTCCATAAATCTTGTCGAACACGCCATTGTCGTCAAAATGTTCTTTCTGAATAGCAGTCCACCCGCCTAATTGGGCGACGCTGATCAGATCCAAAGTGGGAAATTGTTTGGCATATTTTGCGGTTATCTCTTTATCGGTCGGGCGATAGTAGTTTTTCGCAATAATCTCTTGGGCTTCTTTGGTATAGAGATGTTTCAGATATTCCAGCGCTAAGTCTTGGGTACCATTCTTCTTAGCGACGCTCTCGATAACAGCCACCGGAGGCTCGGCCAAGATGCTGAACGGCGGCGTGACGACTTCGAATTTATCGGCACCAAATTCTTTTAATACCAGATAGGCTTCGTTTTCCCAGGTAATCAGTACGTCGCCGATTTCACGTTCGGCAAAAGTGGTGGTGGAGCCGCGCGCCCCGGAATCTAACACCGGAACGTTTTTAAACAGCTTTTCCAGAAAAGCCCTGGCGGCGTCCTTGCTGCCGTTTTTCTTTTCCGCAAACCCCCAAGCCGCCAAGTAATTGTAGCGGGCGCCGCCGGAGGTTTTGGGGTTAGGGGTGACGACGGAGACGCCGTCTTTGATCAGACCATCCCAGTTTTTAATCGCTTTGGGATTGCCTTTGCGCACCAGGAATACGATGGTTGAGGTGTAAGGCAAGCTATTGTTCGGCAACTTACTCTGCCAATCTTTGGGTAACAGATTGGCTTTATCATGAATCTGATCAATGTCACCGGACAAGGCCAAGGTCACCACGTCGGCTTCCAGACCATCAATCACTGCGCGAGTTTGTTTACCGCCACCACCATGCGATTGTTGGATGGTCACATCTTCGCCGGTTTTGGTTTTCCAGTACTGGGTAAACAACTGGTTATATTCTTTGTAAAGCTCACGGGTGGGGTCGTAAGACACGTTCAGCAAGGTCCGATCCGCAAGCGCGTTGCCGCTGAGGGCTAGCGCAATAGCAAAGAGTAAAGGCTTGTAGTTGTCGGTGAATCTCATGGGTGCTCCTGAAAAAGGGTTATCGTTCTGATGGCGGCAAGCTGGCTTTGATCAACCACGCTGAGTATGCTACTTAAAGTCAATCAACCGCTAAAACGATATATTTAGAACGAAATATCTAATATTAAGATATAAGATTGCCCGCTAAGGGCTATCCAAAGAAAAGCTCGACGTGCGAAAAACAAAGGCATGGAAAAACACTTTGAATTTGCCGCTTAAAAGATTGGGTTAAAATACCCAGTGCTGAAAAGCCAAAGGCATTTAACCGCTTGCTTTAGACTTGGTTTGTTGACCTGGGCAGGATAATCGCTGACCTGTCGCTCTGACGCCGGTATTTGTTATGGCAAGTCGGTAAAGTTTCTAATTCCGGCTTACGAGTTTTTCGATTTCGCCACACTTCCGCTTTGCGGAGCAACGACTACGAAATACTGCAAGGCCCTTTGATTATTTCGCTAATTGGTAAGACGGATTAATAATTTCCGGTATAGTTCTGGAAAAACCAAGTAGCCAGGTAGGTAAATGAAGCAAACGCTAAGTTATTGGCTAGACTCCGTCAATGTCATCCGCAGAGTCGATGAAGACTGGGACCGCTCCATGGATTCAGAAAATTGGACAGACCGCGCTGCGAGCCAAAGCATTATTGGCAAACCGCTGTTCGATTTTATCTGCGACGACGTGACTCGCATGTATATCGCAACCATGTTGGAATCGGTCAGGGTGTTACCCAGGACATTGTTTCGTCCGTATCGCTGCGATACGCCTGACTTTAAACGCTTTATGATGATGACAGTTACACCCGAAGACGATGGTCTGGTGCGAGTTTCGCATGAATTGTTGCGCACCGAGCCAATGGCAAAAAAAACCTCGTTTAAAACGGTTAGCCCAACGGAGCAAAGCGCGTCAGCCGCGTTTCAAAGCAGAATGGCTATATTGGGCACTCACTTTATTCGTTGCAGTCTTTGCAATCGGATACGCAAAGTAGGCCAAAATGATTGGCAGGAAGCGGACTCAGTGGCGGTGACCAGCGAGGCCATTCGAGTCGTTTACGGCCTTTGCCCGCGTTGTATGCAATAGCGTTCTTGATGTGGTGTATTGCCTCAGGCGCTGGCTTGAGTCTGACAACACAAGAAGAATCAATTCTAGATATATTCGATAAGCGATTACGATAATTAAATCAGTACCCATTATGAACCCCAATAAAGCAGTGACTGATGAAAAAGAAACACCTAAAGTTAACCCGCCAAGACCTTACGTAGTCGGTATCGGCTCATCAGCGGGAGGCCTGGAAGCCTTATCGGCTCTGATTGCCGCCTTGCCTAGCAATTTAGGCATTTCCTACGTAATTATTCAGCATTTGTCGCCAACCCATAAAAGCATGCTAGTGCAGTTATTAGGTCGCGAGACGCCAATGGCTGTGGTCGAAATTCAGGACAACACAACTCCGGAACCCGACGTGATCTACGTGGCACCGGCGAGCCGCAATACCATTTTTCAAGACGGGTGTTTCAAACTGCTGGAAACCAGGCGGGAAACCCTACCCAAACCGTCGGTGAATGTGTTCCTGACCTCCCTGGCGGCTGAAAAGTCCGAAGACGCAATAGGCGTGGTGCTATCCGGTACCGGCAGCGACGGCACTGTAGGGCTTCGGGAGGTTAAGTTGAACGGCGGTTTTACTTTTGCTCAAGAACCCAGCAGCGCTAAATATACCGGCATGCCCCAGTCGGCCATCGATTCGGGCTGCGTAGACTGGGTTTTGCCGCCAGAAAAAATTGCTGTCGAGATTACCAGCATCGTCCGCAACCGACCGGCTTTTCCCGGTCATTTGGAAACCGTGCAACCGCAGTCGCTGGCTACCCAGTTAAAAAAGCTACTGATCAACGTCAAACATAAAACTCGCATCGATTTCGGCGGTTACAAGGAAGGCACTTTATGGCGACGCATCGAACGCCGCATGGCAGCCAATCACTTGAACGAATTCGAAGATTATTTGCAATTTACCGATGACAATCCGGATGAACTGGATCGTCTCAGCAAAGACATACTGATCTCAGTCACTGCTTTTTTTCGCGACAAAGAGTCATTTGAAAAATTGAAAAAAGTGCTTGAATTGATTGTCAGCACCAAGCAACCGGGTGATGAGATTCGAATTTGGGTGCCGGCCTGCGCGACCGGCGAGGAAGCGTATAGCATCGCTATTCTATTGGCTGAGACTATCGGTAGTACTTTATCCCAGTTTAAAGTACAAATTTTTGCTACCGATATCGATCAAGACGCGATGGCGATTGCCCGGAAAGGTGTATATCTGGAAGGCTCGTTGGCGGAACAAGAGCCGGAAATGCTGAACCGGTTTTTCATCAATTTGCATGGTCAATACGAAATCAACCGCACCATCCGGGATATGGTGGTGTTTGCTCGCCAGGATTTAATCCTGGATCCGCCTTTTTTGCGTCTCGATCTGGTCAGTTGCCGCAATGTCCTGATTTATTTTCACACCGACATTCAAGCCAAGATTCTAGCCACTTTTCATTATGGTTTGGCCGACGGCGGCTATCTGTTTCTGGGTAAATCCGAGAGTGTTTATCAGCAAGACAGCCTTTTCGACGACGTTGACAAAACCCATCGAATTTATCGCCGGCGCGCTAAAGACAGTCTGATTCCGTTAGCCGTTTATCAATTGCCGCACTTAAACACGGAAGTCGCTAAATATCCGGCAAAAAAAAATAATGCTGAACAAAAACTGATGGAGACTGCGGTGCGGGTGTATGTACCACCCACCATTCTGGTCAACCACAGCTTGGATATTCAGCATATCTTTGGCGATGTCAGCAATTTTTTATCGATTTCTGCCGGTAAGCCCAGCATGAATTTGATGCATCTGATTAAGCGCGAACTGCGCCCGGATTTGCAACTGCTACAACATCAGGTCGAGCAGCAATTAGACTCGGTAATCGGCAGAACTCGGAATCTGCGCTTAGGTGGTGCCCTAAGTAATATTCGCCTGGCCATCCACCCTACCGAAAAAAATGTTGCCGGAGCTTTTTTTCTGGTCAGTTTTGAAACCTTACCTGAAAACACTCTGCAACTAAATCAAAGCCGGGAGTACCTATCGGAATTGGATGCGGATACCAAGCTAAATTTCCGCGAACTGGAAGATGAACTGATCATGACGCGGGAGCGCTTGCAAACGGTCATCGAAGAGTTGGAAACGTCCAACGAAGAACTGCAAGCCTTGAATGAGGAAGTGCAATCGGCGAATGAAGAGTTGCAATCGTCCAACGAAGAACTCGAAGCCACCAATGAAGAATTGCAATCGACCAACGAAGAACTGACTACTGTCAACGAAGAGCTACAGATCAGGACCAATGAGCTCGCTGAAGCGCTTAACGAACTGGAAAGCATTCAAAACAGCGTCGGCTACCCGATTCTTGCCGTTAACGAACAGCTGAAAATACTGCGCTTTAATGCGCCTGCCGCCACCTTGTTTTTGTTAAATCAGTCGTCACTGGGTCAACATTTTGCCAATTTGCGGCTGCCGGTCGGCATGAAAGGCTTTACGCATCATATTGAAACTGCCATGCGTAACGGGGAAGTCGTTGAGGACGCGATTCCTTCGGTAGAACGCCACTATCTGCTGCATGTTTCCCCCTACAAGTCCTCTCATGCTAATGCTCGTGGAGCCATCGTTACCCTGGTTGACGATACCGAGCGCAGAGCCAGCGAGGAAGCCGTCAAAAGCAATCGGGAAAAGTTATTGGCGATCATGAATAATTCAACGGCCATCATTACGCTGAAAGACATTGCCGGTCGCTATGAATTTGTTAACCGGCAATTTGAAAAAATCTTTGCCATCAAAGCCGAGGACATCCTGGGTAAAACCGATAGCCAATTCCTACCGGAAGCGATTGCCGACGATTTCCGCACCAAAGAATTAGAAGTCATTCGTAAATTGCAAACCATCGAAAGCGAAGACCACCTAAAGCACCGCGATTTCGATTTGCACATGCTATCGATCCGCTTTCCGCTAATCGGCTCTGATAATTTGCCCTATGGCGTCTGCACCCAATCCTCGGATATTACCGCCAGAGTGCAAGCGGAAAGCCAATTGCGGTTGGCCGCCAGAGTATTCGACCGCTCATCGGAAGGCATCGTCGTCACTGACCCGAAAAAAGAGATCCTTACCGTCAACGAAGCCTTCAGCAATATAACCGGCTATAGCGCCGAAGAAGTCATCGGCAAATTGCCGACGTTTTTATCCTCAGGCTTACAAGATAACGCTTTCTACGAAGCGATGTGGAGCAGTATTCACAGCCAGGGCTGGTGGCAGGGTGAAATTCTGAATCGCCGAAAAAGCGGCGACATTTACCCGGAGTGGCTGACCATTAATGCCATTTTGGATCATAGTGGCAAAACCGCCAATTACGTGGCAATTTTTAGCGACATCACCATTGTTAAAGAATCGCAGCGTCGCATCGAATTTTTGGCTACTCACGACCCCTTGACCGAACTGCCGAATCGCTTGCTGTTTTTGGATCGAGTACGTCAGGCCATTGCTCGCGGCGAGCGCGGCAAGTATTTGTTTGCTGTGGTGTTCATCGATTTGGATGACTTTAAGGTCGTTAACGATTCTTTAGGTCACGCTGCAGGCGACGCCTTGTTAAAAGAAGTAGCTAAACTGCTGCGCAGCCTGGTGAGAGCGGTCGATACCGTCGCTCGTTTCGGCGGCGATGAGTTTGCCTTATTGATAGAGAACACCAGCATCACCGAAGTCGAAAGTACGGCACGGCGCTTATGCGCCGCCATCAGTCGCTCTATCTATCTGGGCGATCAAATGGCTCATGTCGGTGCCAGTGTCGGCATTGCTGTGTTTCCGGAAGACAGCAAAGATGCGGAAATCCTGCTGAAGCATGCGGATACCGCTATGTATGAAGCAAAAGCCAAAGGCAAAAGTGCCTATCAATTTTTTACCAAGCGCATGATGGAACAGGCCGATCAGAGGCTGCGCATGGAAAACGGGCTGCGGCTGGCGCTGGATAAAAACGAGCTGGCTTTGGTATTTCAACCGCAGATCGATTTAGCCAGCGGTCGATTGATCGGGGTCGAGGCTCTCTGTCGCTGGACGGACCCCGAACTGGGACCCATTGCCCCGACAAATTTTATTCCGCTGGCGGAAAAATGCGGTTTGATCGAGAAACTGGGCGAATGGGTGGCCAATTGCGCCTGTATGCAAATGAAACGCTGGTTGGATAACGGATTTTTCCTGCCGCATGTATCCATAAACGTCTCCATCGAACAATTTCGGCGCGGTAACGTGTTGAGCATGATGCAGCGGCTGGTTGAACTTTACCAATTGCCGCCGGGAAAAATCATGTTGGAAATTACCGAAAGCACCTTGGCCGATGACAACCAGCTGCTGAAGGACAGCTTTTTGAGCTTGAAGGAAATGGGCTTGAAAATATCAATCGATGATTTCGGCACAGGCTATTCTTCTCTAGCCCGCCTGAAAAGTTATCCGATTGACGAAGTTAAAATCGACCGCAGTTTCGTTGATGATATAACCGAGCAAGGGCAGGATCGGGTAATCGCCCAAACCATTATTGCCATGAGTAGAACCCTCGGTTTTTCAGTCGTTGCGGAAGGCGTGGAAACAGAAGAGCAACTGAACATCTTGCGCGAACTGAATTGCGATATCGTGCAAGGCTATTTAGTTTCCAAACCAATTTCAGCCGAAGAGTTGCTTGAAAAATTCGCTGATAAAATTTAATCGATAGATTCTTCGAATCGTCATACCTAGGTCCAAGCATTTCGGTTAATGGTGACAGCTACCTTACCCAAAAAATCCTGACCAGTTTTATCGCCCAGGATTTGCCCTAGTTTAGGATGATTTAGGTGAGCAGCCTATCGAAGACTTGATCCCGAATTGGCGTTTGGCGGTCTTCAACTAGCCACCCAGTTATCTTAAGCATTTGCGGCGCACACGCCAACCAAAGCCAACGATGGCGGACATAAATAAGTAGACTGCACTCGGCAAAGGCACCGGTGCAGATTGCATTGGACGCATATGCCAAGCCAGAGCGTAATCCCAACTAAACGGGCTGATAGCCCCGGATTTGACTCGCAATTCGTAATGGTGTCCGCTTAGCAAACTAAGCCACAAGTTCTCGCTATTATCGGCGCTGCTCGCCGAGAAGGCGGCGATGTGTTGCGCCGTGATGTCGAATAACTCCAGGTTTAGATCGTGTAAGGTCGAAGTAAGACTTAGGTCGTTGGATATACCCAGACTCCAAACCAATGAAGCTTGCAAATTTAAATCCGTCTCGGCGGCAAATCTATAAGTACCAACTGCATTACTAGCCAATCCGCCGAACGCCGTGTCGACATCAAATCCAGCCAAACCAATGCCATTCGCATCGCCACCATCTTCCAGGCTATCTTGTTCGCCGGCGGCGATGATTTCGTAACTGTGCAAAATGTTCAGTTGGCCGGCGCCGTACCTGTCGTCCAGCCCGTTCACCGTTTGATGCCCGCCGCCACGATAATCGACGATGTTGTCAGCGATCGAGGTATTTTGCGTCTCTCGGTCGGCGCCCGCAAGCAGCGCCGCTTTTATGGTTTCCGCTCGTTCTGCGTTGTAAACCGTACCCACCCCGTCAATATCCTCAGATCCATGCGAAAGATTAAAACCACCCTTGTGGCCGGTCTCCACTAACAACGCGGCAGCAGCAGCCACGATAGGTGTCGCTCCGCTAGTGGTGCTCTGCGGCGCGACCAAATCGGGACGAGTTCGACCCGCTGCGTATAAAGAATCCACCGCATCGGATCCCCTATCCTGCTTGCCGTCGGTGCGTCCCACCGCGATGGCATTGTAGGCACTGCCCAACAAAGGCGAATTGCTGAGACCATTATGCATACCGACCACCTGGATAAACTCGCTGCGCTGCACTTGCCTATCCACAAGGCGCAAAATCAGCGTCGTTTCCGATATAGTGTCACCTTTGCCGACCCAACTGTGGTTGGCAATCCGTCCAGCATTGACGGGTGCCAGTGCACGTGGACTGATCATACCGTCGAGCCAGGCATTGGCATCGTAACTGGCGATATTATTTATTCCATGGGCGATAGAGTCCTTTCCATAAAACCTGGCACCAACCGCGTTAGCATGTCCCGATGGCGCAGTACTGGCTTTTTCACCCGGAAAAGTAAATATCTTACCGGCAAATTGGGCGTTAAGAGTATCCGGCGCATAGATTGGATAGTCAGGATGATCTTGCGCTTCGACCAAGGACGCCTCAACGTGAACCACATTGACTCCATCGCCGGTTGGTATATTTGCGCCAAGCTGGATTTGCAAAGCTTGATATCCAATATCATTTTTGTAATCCGCTATCGCTATGGACGCCCAAAACACGATTGGCAACAGATAAAAACCAGGTTTTTTGATCATTGTAATCCCCTATTTAAGCTCTTCACATGCGGCAAACGCTAGTTGACATTGCTGGGCACTGGTGAGTGGTGACCGGGAGAAACCAGAGTTATGAGTTTGGCTATACAAGATGAACAGATGGTCATTGCCCTACTAACGCCCCAACAATGGATCTATCGGTTAGCCGCAACTATAGACCAGACGCGAACTCTTGCTGAATGCTCGGCGGTTTTGGAGCTTTGCTAGTACCGAAGGCATCCTCTTTCGGCGAGTATCTGGGTGGCTATTTGATTACTCAGCAAATGCCATTTATTACTGGCATCGATCGGGGTGAAACGTCGAACACACAAGGCGTTGTTGGCATTCCGAAACAGCAAACAGAGGATTTTAGGGTTGGCCTATCAAGATAGTGGATAGTGCGTTTCCGGAATTCCTGTCACATGGGACAAACTCGCTGTCAACTCGACGTCCTGGTGTTCGCCCCCTGCTAAACACTGGCACAGGGGCTGGGTTAGAAATTAATGTCGGGCAAACCCGGATTTAAACAATTAATGGATGCGAACCAGATAGCCGTCAGTTTTTTCGCAACCAGGTTTACTGTGTGCAGTAATGCTCAAACGCGCAAATCCGCCTTCTATGGGTCTGTCCACTTTGCCTTTTATCTCCAAGCGACCGCTAGGTTGTTGTGTAATTTGTAAGTCTTTGGAGGTGAAATGATGTTTGGTATCGCCCGCGCTGACATTGACCACAACCGATGTCAGTGTGGTGTTAGCGGAAGCCATCAACGAAAACTCGCTAAACGACTGCAAATATTTATTGGTGGCCGGCTGAAACTCCGAAAACACCGGTTTATCGCAGCTCTGCGAACTCTGACTACTCCCGTAAGCGTGTGCCGCAGCGCCACTAAGACTTAATAAAGTGGCGATGGCAATTTTGATTAACGTGGTCATTATTTTCTCCGAATTGTGGTTATAAGAATAGTTATCCCCCTAGCTTACCAACAAAACACGGAATTGCTGGTGATCAATTCGATCAAGCATCCACCCGCCAAGTAAAAACTTGCAGCGGATGGCAGTGATGAAGGGTAAACGCTGCTTACAAATCGGCTTTAAAACGTCGCCTTTGGCGAGCTTCTGACCTCTCTGGGCCGCGATTCAGCGATAATGTGCGGCGATGTCAAATTCAGGCTCAGCCTGATCCCATCTTAAGGGCGAACAAAAACGGGATATTAACTCGCGAACCTGACTAACTGTCGGAAAAGTCTTTAAGATGCATGCACAATTGTCATTCTAAATTTGTCTTTCATTTTTCCCAAAAACCGATATAATCGTCGGTTCGAGTATGTTGCAGTAACAAAGCGCATTAATAGTGTAGGGAGATAGTATGCTTATCTTGACTCGTAGAGTAGGAGAGACCTTGATGATTGGTGACGATGTGACTGTTACAGTTCTCGGGGTCAAAGGAAATCAAGTTAGAATTGGTGTAAATGCACCAAAAGATATATCTGTTCATAGGGAAGAAATCTACGAGAGGATTAAAAAAGAGCAGTCCGAAGCGGGAAGCACGGAGGGCTGAGCCAGTTATAGGAGAGATGGCCGAGAGGCCGAAGGCGCTCCCCTGCTAAGGGAGTATGTGCCAAAAGCGCATCGAGGGTTCGAATCCCTCTCTCTCCGCCATAACATTTAAGGCATAGTTTTTCAATTAGCCTTTTAAAAAGCCTCTGCAAGCAGCGCGTATCAAACAACGCTGCGAGATAAGAGGCTTTTTTATGGGAGCCTCATCTCCGTTGTGTTTTATTTGCGTACTTGACAGCAACTAAGCATCAAATAGCTTTTAACGACTGGGAGCTCACCCAAAAGCTATTTGGACAGAGCCCCGCCGAAAATGGGATGCAGCAAAAAACTCAAGCTTGCCTGGAATTTTTAAATCCTAATTGGTTGATCTAAAACGCTTAGGAAGCGGAAAGCAGCTTTCCCGGCACTAAAAACTTGCAGTGATATGCAAGGATACCAGAGAATATAAGCCCTCAATGCGACTAAAATATCACACGAGCAGCTTTGGCCTTGGGTGGTCGACGCAAAGAACACTGAGATCAAGAGAAATTGTTAAATCGTCAATACTTTAACGAAATACCAGAGAGTAGAACTACTGATCGAGTACATAAAAAATGCAACACACATTACTCTACTAGATTTTTTCTTCTTAAACTAAATTAAAACTTGACATAAAGTTGCTCAGAAAAGATAATAAGCGGCTCAGATAAGCGCCCGTAGCTCAGCTGGATAGAGTACTCGGCTACGAACCGAGCGGTCGGGAGTTCGAATCTCTCCGGGCGCGCCATATCGAGAACAAGAAAAATATTAATCCCCTGTAGCTCAGTCGGTAGAGCGGGTGACTGTTAATCACTAGGTCGGCGGTTCGAGCCCGTCCGGGGGAGCCAAATAAATCAAGGGCTTAGGTAGAAATACCTGAGCCCTTTTTTTATGCGTGGTCACTTTTATGGTCACTTTGTTTTTCTCTCAAAACCGAAAATTTTTCGGTGAACTATCTGAAAAACGTACGCCACATAACCAAGTGTTTTCGCCACAGTCACAGTTAAGCCTGAAATCCAAAGATTTGTAGTTCTGAAAGCACCGCACTGCACTCGCTGCCTAAAGCGAACTATCACTCTCCTTATTTGCCCTGTTTTCATAGAAAGCATTTACTTTGCTTGCTAGCCACATTTGCGGATTCTTAATTACCGGTGGAGGTACTTCGCCAGCCTTCCTCATTCGCCAAAATTGAGTGCGAGTCACACCTAATTTCTCCAACATGTCACTGATTTTTAAGAACTCTTTTTCTTTGGTAATTTCTGTCGTCTTTTGTTCGCTTTCAGTATTCACAGGATCAACCTAATTACAAAGAGTAGTTACACACACCGCAACGCTCAGATAGATCTTCCCTCGCATTCAATAAAACCCAGGCTCGACAATTCTTGCATGTCGAAATCTGAACTTTTTTATCTTTGATGTCCTGGGCCACCACCCAAGCAGCCGAAAAGTCGAGTTGCCCGGAAGGATAGGAACGCTTGTAGGCGTCAAAAGCGCTTATCAGTGTTTGGATTTGACTGTCGGGCGATTTGTTTGAAGCAGCCCGATAGCACACGGCAAATAGCGTTACGTCCTTGTATTTCCGCCGGCTTCCAGTCAGACCACGGGTGGAAAACTTGATCGATCCACGACTGGGCGATTGGCCATGTAATTGACGGTATGTCTGCCTCAGTAACTTTATCGGTACTCCCGTTGCTTGATGCACGATTTTGACTTTCGCATGGAGATTGAGCAGTTCTATCGCCAAGGTTTGTTGTTGATATTTCTTGAGCATTAGCTGCCTCCCTTAATCAATAGTGCCGCTTAATCCAAGCATGGCTTCCACCATCGGAGGCGATTCTCTATTGATGTTTTGAATAAACTGACTCGAAAATCGAGGGGTAAAACATAGCCAGTTTGAGCGGGAAATTAAGTCAATGTCTTCTAAAGATAAACGACCAACTGCCAAGCGCATGGCCTCATCGGTAATCCCCAAGATTAATTCGGTCAGAACCGAGTTCTCCCGTGTGATTTCTCTGGCTTTGATGAGCCAAGTTTGATTCATGGCATAAATCTCTTCATCGCATCCCAGTTGATTGATCGCCGTCAGTTTGTCAAAGTAGACCTCGAGATTTTTGAATGCTGACTGCATCATGTTGTCGATGTGCCCCGCCATATTGACTATTTTCAGTTTCGATTTCAGATAATCGGATCCGAATTCGGCGACCAGTGGCAAAAACAATTCCTGAAAGAACCCCTGCGTGATGGTTTTGACGTCCTTAAAATCAATCGTCAGCGATTGCTGATTGGCAAAGCATTCTCGGGCCAAGCGGGCTAGATTTTTGCCATGGATTGGCTGGGGTATTTGGGAATGGGTGGCTGTGACAACAACGATATGCATGCGACTTCTCCTTAGTAGCTGATGGATCGTCTCTAACGAGCTCTTGGTTTGTTCAATGTGAGCATTTTTGATTTTGCGGAAACCCAGCGTCGCCGACCTGAGCGATCAGTCCACACCTCGCAGATAGGGCATTGACTAAATGCGGCTTCAGGGTGAATCATGCCTAGGTAACGGGCGCGGCAACGCCCGCAAAGAATGAAAACCAAATCACCCGCCGAGAGCAGGCTAATTAAATACCAAGCCCGGTTGATGTCTAACGGATAATGTTGGCTGGAGCGTGGTTGGATAAATTGCCGATCGGCTAAAATTTTGGAAGCGACGTTGCTGTAGATCTCATAGGCCGTAACCAGTAAGGTTGCACTCAGGTTCGGAGTAGAAAGTCGGTGTCTGATGTCTTCAATTATGCTTAAAAATAGCGAGGCATGAATGTTGTTGAACGCCGAGCGGATGGCCCATTGATGATCATGAGGCAGCATGCCTTGTTTGGGCGGTTGTCCTTGTACCGCTTTAGATAATTCGATGCTTTGCTTTCGGGTTAAATGGCAGAGTTGGCTGACAATCGGAGGACGTGCGCCAAGCTGGATTAGCCTTTCGGCCAATAGCAAGTCCGCGCCTATATTTGACCTGCTTTTAAAGGGCATTGGTTTCATCCGCAGTTCCAGTGATACACGGTTGGAGAAGATCCACATAGGCGACCATGGGCAAGTTGCTTGGAACATAAACCGGCAATAACTGAATCACTGCGCGACTGCTTTCGGCGTGTTCACGAAGTTGCTCCTGTGTCGTGCCGGCGAGATGGTCTATACCATTCCGATCTAATCCAAAGCGCCAGGCCGTTTCTTCAGGATTACTGCGTGCGCATTCCCTGGCTAGCATGAGATATTCGAAATTTAACCGGGCAAGATCTTCATCCAGTGTTGACATAAACGCCTCTGAGTTGATTAACGACTGTTGTCGATATGCTAGGCAGGCAACGCGGAAATGTCCCGGTCGCAAAGTGACCTGATTTGGGTCACAAACCTCCGGAACCCCCGATAGATATGATTTGGCTTTGTTGAAAATAATTGTCCTATTGCGCTGGCGACGCTTTTTTCTGCAAATAACGGACGGCCAATTTGATAACGCCAGGCTAATTGCAGGGTCCAATGAATTGAATGATCCTGAAATTCTTCTAATCTCGTTCTGCTTACCAGGGACTTTGCCTACAAGAAGTAGAGCCTTAATTGGTGTTTGACCTGAATAATTGCATTCCAAAATCATTTTTATATTGCTTATCTCGAATTTGTTATGGAGGAAATTGTTATGAATCGGCTATTCGCTAACCAGACAACTACTGCTGGTTACCTGGTTTGGGGTGGTTTATGCGCGAGGTAATTCAATGCTTGATCGATTGGTTGGATAGCGAGCCAAGCGATGAAAAAGGGCACCGCATATTGCGCGCGTTAGCCCAGGAATCGTTGAAGAAGTCAGAATTCGAAGAGTCGAAGCGCCGGTTCACGGCTGATGAAATCGTCGCCGCAGTCGGTGAATCTATAGGAATTTCCGATCCTAAAAAGTGGATCGATTGGCCGGGTTCGTTGAAGAAATATTGCGAAACCCGAGAGCCGCAAATCTTAGAGTTTGCTCGTAAACGTGGGTTGTCTTGTTATCCAAAACCTGACCGTAAAAGCACAAAGGGCGGTCCGGGACAACTCACGACGTTCTATATCAAGGCAGAACCGATACCGGAAATAATGGAAGAAGACCAAACGATTGACGGCGTCCTTGGCAGGAACAATGCAGCCGATTTGCAAGCCAGCTATCAAATGACTGAACTAGGTGAAGTCAAACCCAGTTGGATCGCGAGTCGGTTATTTCGGCGTGGACAAATCGAATTAAGACAATGGCATGTCTGGGTTATAGCGGGTTGGCTAGCAATCATAGCTGGGTTCTCGGTGTTAATTGTTTATGCTGGATGGCTATCGTTATCCGTACCCAGATCCGTGACAACGCAAGATTTGACATTACTGGTCAGTATTTTCGCGATTCCCTATGGTTCCTGGGTCACGATCATCAAGCCTTGGATATTATTGTTGGATGATCGAATCGTCGTAGCTCATTGTAGTGGTCTAATAAAAAAG